>JACXTT010000664.1_pt1 | contig 58682 bp, 50 predicted proteins | sample 9270951 | NCBI WGS metagenome assembly JACXTT01 (sample SAMN15532306, study PRJNA645909) | rock metagenome | isolation source: weathered quartz diorite | place: Puerto Rico | collected 2017-06-21
GCCGGCGGCAGCGTGGAGTAATCACGTGGCGTCAGCCCAGGGCACATCGCTCGGATCGCTCGGCAAGCTGACGGAACTGCGTCAGCGCATCTTCTTCGTGATTGGTGCGCTGATCGTCTTCCGTCTCGGTTCCTTCATCCCGGTCCCGGGCGTCAACCCGGAAGCCATGACGAACCTGATCGAGCAGGGCGGCGGCCTGATGAACATGTTCAACATGTTCTCGGGTGGCTCGCTGGCACGCTTCTCGGTGTTCGCGCTCGGCGTGGTGCCGTACATCTCCGCATCCATCGTGGTGCAGATGATGGGTTCGGTGATCCCGAGCCTGCAGGCGCTGCGCAAGGAAGGTGAGTCGGGTCGTCGCAAGATGACCACCTACACGCGCTTCGGCACGGTGGGTCTGGCGGCCTTCCAGGCGTTCGGCATCGCGGTGGCCCTGCAGAAGCAGGTGTCGCTGGGCGGTGCCCCGGTGGTCTACACCCCGGGTGCCGGCTTCATCATGGCCTCGATCGTCGGTCTCACCGCCGGCACGATGTTCCTGATGTGGCTGGGCGAGCAGATCACCGAGCGCGGCATCGGCAACGGCATTTCGCTGCTGATCTTCGCCGGTATCGTCGCCGGTCTGCCGGGCGCCGTGGCGCATACGCTGACCATGGCCAGCAATGGCGAGCTCTCCGTGATCAAGATGATCATGGTGGTGGGCCTGATCCTCGCGGTGACGGCGTTCGTGGTCTTCATGGAGCGCGCCCAGCGGCGCATTACCGTGAACTACGCGCGGCGTTCCGGCGGGCAGCGGGCCTACATGAACCAGACCTCGCACCTGCCGCTGAAGATCAACATGTCGGGCGTGATCCCGCCGATCTTCGCCTCGAGCCTGCTGTTGTTCCCGTCGACCGCGGCAACGTGGTTCGGCCAGGGCCACCAGTCGCGCTGGCTGACCGAGCTGACCCAGGCGCTGACCCCGGGTGAGCCCCTGTACGACATCGTCTTCGCGGTGCTGGTGATCACTTTCGCCTTCTTCTATACGGCGATCGTGTTCAACTCCCAGGAGACGGCGGATAACCTGAAGCGCTCCGGCGCCCTGATCCCGGGTATCCGTCCCGGCCGCTCGACGGCCGATTACATCGATAACGTGATGACCCGTCTGACCGGTGTCGGCGCCCTTTACCTGGTGCTGGTCTGTCTGGTTCCCTCGTTTATGCAAAAGGCGTGGCACGTCCCGTTCTACTTCGGCGGCACCTCTCTGCTGATCGTCGTGGTTGTGGTGATGGATTTCACTGCCCAGGTGCAGGCGCACTTGGTCAGTCACCAGTACGAAAGCCTGCTCAAGAAGGCCAACCTCCGCCGCAACTGATGGCTGCTGGGGTGGTGGGAAGTTGGTCTGGATTGGAGGGCGGCGGCACCCCTGGTGCCGCAGGGCTTTCCTGTTGGGTTATTTACGGTTAGAATTGCGCGTTTACCGCGCACGAAACGCATCGGAGAAAGTACATCATGGCGCGCATCGCGGGTGTCAATTTGCCGGTCCAGAAGCATGTCTGGGTTGGCCTGCAGAGCATTTACGGGATCGGCCGCAGCCGGGCCAAGAAGGTCTGCGCGGACGCAGGCGTGGTTCCCACCACGCAGATCAAGTCCCTGAGTGAAGGTGAAGTGGAAAAGCTTCGCCACGAAATCGGCAAGTACGTCGTCGAAGGCGATCTTCGCCGTGAGGTCGGTATTGCCATCAAGCGTCTGATGGATCTGGGTTGCTACCGCGGCCTGCGTCATCGCCGTGGCCTGCCGGTGCGCGGCCAGCGCACGCGTACCAACGCACGCACCCGCAAGGGTCCGCGTCGCGCCATCAAGAAGTAACGGATTCCGAACATGGCCAAGCCTGTCAAGACCAAGAAGAAGATCAAGCGCGTTGTCACGGATGCCGTGGCCCACGTGCAAGCCTCCTTCAACAACACGATCGTCACGATCACCGATCGCCAGGGCAACGCCCTGTCGTGGGCGACTGCCGGCGGCGCGGGTTTCCGCGGTTCGCGCAAGTCGACCCCGTTCGCTGCCCAGGTGGCCGCCGAGAAGGCTGGCCGCGCGGCTGGCGACTACGGCGTGAAGACGGTGGAAGTGCGCATCAAGGGCCCGGGCCCGGGTCGCGAGTCGGCGGTTCGTTCGCTGAACGCCCTCGGCTACAAGGTTCTCAACATCATTGACGTCACGCCGATCCCGCACAACGGCTGCCGTCCCCCCAAGAAGCGTCGAGTCTAAGGAGCATACCCATGGCACGTTATCGTGGAGCTACCTGCAAGCTCGCCCGCCGCGAGGGTGCAGATCTCAGTCTGAAGAGCCCCGCTCGCGCTATCGATTCGAAGTGCAAGCTGGAAAACAAGCCCGGCCAGCATGGCGCCAACAAGCGCGCCCGTCTGTCGGACTATGCGCTGCAGCTGCGTGAAAAGCAGAAGGTCAAGCGTATCTACGGCGTCCTTGAGCGCCAGTTCAGCAACTACTACTCGAAGGCGTCGACCCTCAAGGGCAACACCGGCGAGAACCTGCTGCGCCTGCTCGAAAGCCGTCTGGACAACGTCGTCTATCGCATGGGCTTCGCGGTCACCCGCGCCCAGGCTCGTCAGCTGGTCAGCCACAAGGCTGTGCTGGTCAACGGCAAGAAGGTGAACATTCCGTCGTACCAGGTTCGTCCGGGCGATGCGGTTGCACTGACCGAGCGCGCTCGCAACCAGCTGCGCGTGCAGGAAGCGGCGACCGTGTTCGACACCATGGACCTGCGCCCGCAGTGGGTGGAAGTCGACAGCAAGAAGTTCGAAGGCACCTTCAAGGCGATGCCGGACCGCGGCGATCTGCCGACCGACATCAACGAGAGCCTGATCGTCGAGCTCTATTCGAAGTAATCAACCGGAGCCCTGCATGGCAGTTTCGTCAACTAGCGTGCTGCGGCCTCGCGGCCTCAGCGTCGAGCAGCTTGGACCCAACCGCGCGAAGGTGGTGGTCGAGCCGCTCGAGCGTGGTTTCGGCCACACCCTGGGCAACGCGCTGCGTCGCGTGCTGCTCTCCTCGATCCCTGGCTCTGCCATCGTCGAGGTGGAAATTGATGGCGTGCTGCACGAGTACACCACCCTTGAGGGCCTGCAGGAGGACGTGATCGAAGTCCTGCTGAACCTCAAGGACGTGGCGATTCGCCAGCATTCGGGTGACGAAGTCACCCTGACCCTGTCCAAGAAGGGCAAGGGCGTGGTCACCGCCGGCGACATCGCCGTCGATCACTCGGTGGAAATCATCAACCCCGAGCATGTGATCTGCCACCTGACCAAGGACATTGCCCTCAACATGCGCCTGAAGGTGCGTCGCGGCGTCGGCTACCAGCCGGCCAGCGCGCGCCAGCACCCGGACGACGAAGCTCGTCCGATCGGTCGCCTGCAGCTCGACGCGTCCTTCGCGCCGGTCCTGCGCGTGGCCTACGAGGTGGACGCTGCCCGTGTGGAACAGCGCACCAACCTCGATAAGCTGGTGCTGGACATCGAGACCAACGGCACCATCGGTGCGGAAGACGCGGTTCGCAAGGCCGCCGAGATCCTCAACGACCAGCTGTCGGTGTTCGGTGACTTCTCGCGTCGCGAGAGCGCCACGGACAAGGCGGAGAAGGGCGGTTTCGACCCGCTGCTGCTGCGTCCGATCGACGACCTGGAGCTCACCGTGCGTTCGGCTAACTGCCTGAAAGCCGAGAGCATCTACTACATCGGCGACCTGGTGCAGAAGACGGAAGTCGAGCTGCTCAAGACGCCGAACCTCGGCAAGAAGTCCCTGACCGAAATCAAGGACGTGCTGGGTGGTCGTGGTCTGGCCCTGGGCATGAAGCTCGAGAACTGGCCGCCGCCGGGCCTGTCGCACGGCATGCAGCTGGGCTGATGTTCCAAGGCGACCGTTCGCGGTCGCCTGCAGTATCGGCAAACTGGCGAGCGTACCCCGGTACGCTCGCCAGCTGCCAAAAAGCGACCCGCAAGGTCGCGAGACGTTCGGGCGGCCCCCTTGGTCGCTTGGTATTGGCGGTCTGACGAGTGTTCATCCCTCGGATTTTGCAGACGCCCCAACGGCAGCCTTGCCGTCATGCTCAACAAGAGCCCGTACCACGAAGGGCTTCACCAGCGGGTAACCGCGGGAAGTCGGACCTAACCGCCGGCTTTTCATAACAACAGACATAGAGAGTATTGCCATGCGCCACCAGAAATCCGGTCGCAAGCTCAACCGCACGAGCAGCCATCGCGAAGCCATGTTCAAGAACATGGCGGCGTCGCTGATCAAGCACGAGCTGATCCGCACCACCCTTCCCAAGGCGAAGGAACTCCGTCGCGTCGCCGAGCCGCTCATCACGCTCGCCAAGACCGATGGCGTTGCCAACCGCCGTCTTGCTTTCGCGCGCCTGCGCGACAAGGAAGCCGTGGGCAAGCTGTTCATCGAGCTGGGTCCCCGTTACCGCGAGCGTCCCGGCGGTTACCTGCGCATCCTCAAGGCTGGCTTCCGCGCGGGCGACAATGCCCCGATGGCGTACGTCGAGCTGGTGGATCGCCCGCGTACCGAAGCCGCCGAGTAATCGGTAGCTGCAAGCGTTTCGCAGAACCCCGGCAGGGCAACTTGCCGGGGTTTTTGCGTTTGGGGCCGGGCATCGCCGGTGGCGGGATGTGATATGGCGGGGCTGACAGTGGCCGGGCGAGCGGGTAATGTCCCGCTTTCGCACCGCAACATCGCCGAGCCATGAACCCTCTTCGCTGGTCGTACCGCACCACCTACCTTGCCGGTTTCCTGATCTGCGTGGCCCTGCTGGGCTACGCGCTGTATGCCGAGCACGTGCTTGGGATGAATCCCTGCCCGCTGTGCATCTTCCAGCGCATCGCCTTCATGGTGATGGGCGTGTTTTTCCTGCTCGGCGGCGTGCATGCGCCGCGCGGCGGAGTACGCTGGGTGTACACCGGCGGCGTGCTGGTCGGCGCACTGGGCGGCATCGCCACCGCGGCGCGGCACCTGTGGCTGCAGACGCTGCCGGCGGACCAGATCCCGGCCTGCGGGCCGAACCTGGGCTACATGATGGACACGTTCCCGTTCGCCAAGGTGTTGAAGATGGTGTTCACCGGTTCGGGCGAGTGCGCCAAGATCGAACCGGTGTTCGGCTTGCCGATGCCGGCCTGGACGCTGCTGTGGTATCTGCTGCTCGTCTTCATGGCGCTGTACGCCGCTGCGCGCAAGCGCGCCCGATAGGCCGATTGCCATGACACACGCGATGCCCCTGACACATCCGACCACGCAGGCCTCCACCGGCTGGGCACCCGGCAGCTGGAAGCAGCGCGAAGCGCTGCAGCAGCCGACCTATGAGGACGCGGCGGAACTCGACCGCGCCATCGGCCAGCTGGCGGCGCTTCCCCCGCTGGTGACCTCGTGGGAAGTACTGGCCCTGAAGCAGGCGCTGGCCGAAGCCCAGGAAGGCCAGCGCTTCCTGTTGCAGGGCGGCGACTGCGCGGAGAGCTTCGCGGACTGCGCCAGCCCGATCATTTCCAACCGGCTCAAGGTGCTGCTGCAGATGAGCCTGGTGCTGGTGCATGGACTGCAGAAGCCGGTCCTGCGCGTCGGGCGCTTCGCCGGCCAGTACGCCAAGCCGCGCTCCGCCGACACCGAGACCCGCGACGGGGTGACCCTGCCCAGTTTCCGGGGTGACCTGGTCAACAGCCCCGAGTTCACCCCGCAGGCGCGCCGCGCCGATCCGCAGCGGCTGATCCAGGCCCACGCCCATTCCGCCCTGACGATGAATTTCGTGCGGGCGCTGATCGATGGCGGTTTCGCCGACCTGCATCATCCGGAGTACTGGGACCTGGCCTGGGTGGAGCACTCGCCGCTGGCCGCCGAATACCGCCGCATGGTGACCGCGATCGGCGACTCCCTGCGCTTCATGGAAACGCTGGCCGGCCCGATTGCCGGTTTCTCGCGGGTGGACTTCTTCACCTCGCACGAAGCGCTGCTGCTGCACTACGAGGAGGCGGTGACCCGCAAGGTGCCGCGCCACCACGGCTGGTTCAACCTGTCCACGCATTTCCCCTGGATCGGCATGCGCACCGCGGCGCTGGATGGTGCGCACGTGGAGTATTTCCGGGGCATCCGCAACCCGATCGCCGTGAAGGTGGGGCCGTCGGTCACCCCCGACCAGTTGCTGCCGCTGGTCGAAGCACTGAATCCCGACGACGAGCCGGGACGGCTCACCCTGATCCATCGCATGGGCAATGGGCCGATCGGTCGCGCCCTGCCGCCCCTGCTGGACGCGGTGAAGCGGGAAGGGCGCCGTGTGCTGTGGGTCGCCGATCCCATGCATGGCAACACGGAGACCACCTCCAACGGTTACAAGACCCGCCGCTTCGACAACATCCGTGGCGAGCTGGACCAGGCCTTCGACATCCATGCCGCGGCGGGCACGCGCCTGGGCGGCGTGCATCTCGAGCTGACCGGCGAGGACGTGACCGAATGCATGGGCGGCGCGCGCGACCTCAGCGAGGCCGACCTGGACCGGGCCTACAAGTCCATGGTCGATCCCCGCCTCAACTACGAACAGTCGCTGGAGCTGGCCATGCTGATCGTGCGCAAGTCGGTGGGTTCCCACCCCGCCTGAGTGCACTGGCGACTGCACGCACCCCGAGCCCGGCTTCAGCCGGGCTTTTTTTTGCCGAAACCGGGGTGGGGAGCAGGCAGAATTTTCCGAAAATGAGCCTGTGATGAATATGTGATGAAAATTCCTGCGAGAATGGCGACGGCGTCGGCAACCCGGAGCATCGGGATCGCGCTTTTCCACACAGGGGTTGGTTTCAGGCAGTGAAGACGTCAGGCACGGGCACGGGGCGCATCAGGGAGCGCTTGATGGGGCAGAGGGCATACCAGCATCTGGCTGCGGCGGGCATCTATGGCGCCTGCTACGAACTGCTGCGCGAGATATCGGTGTCGCACTGGAATCTCCCGACCGGCCTGCGCGTGCTGTGCCTGCTGTTGGTGCCGTACCGGTTCTGGCCGGCCATGATCATCGGCGAGGCAGTGCCGCTGGCCTACCAGGGATGGTTGCACCACGAGGAGTTCGGCTGGCTCTGGTCCGCGGTGATCACCCTGCCTCCCTTGCTGATGGCCGCGCCTCTGATGGCGCTGGCGCGCCGCTACCTGCCGCTCTTTCGCGCCGGCGAACCTGATGTCACGGCGATGCTGAGCTGCGTGCTGATCGGCGGTGCCGTCAATGCGTTCGCCAACAGCTGGGGCCTGGCGACGGTGCACATGGCGCCGGGCGAGACGGCGCCGGTGCTCACCATGCATATCGTGCTGACCTATTTCCTGGGCAGCTACCTGGGTGCGTTGACCCTGGTGCCGCCGGTACTGGCGCTGTGGAAGCCGGGGACGGGCTGGTCGCAGTTCGCCACCGACCGCTCGTTCCTTCGGGACAGCGCGATCGGCGTGGTGCCGCCGCTGTTGTTCATGATGTGGCTTGCCGCGAACAGCCAGAACGCCGAAGTGATCGAGATCGCGCGCATGGCGGCGTTCCTGCCCGTGGCCTGGATGACCTTGCGCCATGGCTGGCGCGGCGCGGCGATCGCCGGCCTGGTCGCCAGCGTCGCCGTGCAGCTCACGGTGACCGTCATCCGCGACCCGGCGGTGATCCAGGCGCAGGCGCTGGTGGCGTTCGCCATGTCCAGCCTGCTCATGCTGGGCGGTCGCCTGCAGCTGGCGAAGAAGGAGACGCGTGCCGAAGTGGACGGCGCGGGTGAATCCATGCGTGGATTCCAGCTGGCGCAGCAGGGCCTCTATCAGGAAGAGCAACGGCTGCGCCATGTGGCCGATTCGCTCGACCGCCTGGGCGAATCCATGCTGGCCGGACAGAAGCGCATGATGGAGCGACTGCGGCCGGTGCTTCCCACCAACATGGAGCACGCCTACGCGAGGCAGCTCGATCTTGCCCAGCGCGAGATGGAGCGCCTCGCCAATACCCTGCATCCACGCTCGTGGCGGGAGCGCGGCTTGGCGGCGACGTTCGCGGATGGCCCGCTGGCGCAGGCGGCCGCGATGGCCGGCGCCGAGTACACCTGCGAATTCTCCGGTGCCGGGTTGAGCCTGCTGGCACCGGACGTGCACATGATGCTGTACCGGCAGGCCTGCGAGGTGCTGGTCTATTTCCTGGCGCGCGAACCGGTCAGGCGCATCCGCCTGCAGATTCGCGGCGGCTGCACGCACGGGCGGCGCTGGGTGGTGCTGCGCGTGACGGCTGGACGCGCCCATGCGTCACAGCGTGGTCGTTCGGTGCCGGAGTGGCGCCAGCTGGTGTCGCTGCTGGGCACGAACGGGCAGGGCATGGCGACGGTGCGCGAGCGCGCACAGATCTACGGCGGCCTGGTGCACGAGCACGAGGACGACGCCCGCCTTGGTGTCACCCTGCTGCTGCACGATGCGCTGCGCATCGAATCGCCCGCAGCCCCCGATCTGTCTTACGCCCGCCCCATCTCGGTCTAGGGTGCCGGCGGCACCGGTTTGCCGCCCACCGTGTCCAGGAAGGTCGGCGGCTGCCACGCCTTGGCATGCTGCTCGAAGCCATAGGCGATGGTGATCAGCGTCGGTTCGCTCCAGCGCGCGCCGAACAGCACGATGCCTACCGGCAGGTCGTGCGCGAAGCCGGCCGGTACGGTGATCGAGGGATAGCCGGCCATGGCCGCCGGTTGCGAGGGACCACCCACGGTGGGATCGCCGCTGACCACGTGGTCGCCCAGTACCGGATCCGTCACGAAGGTCGGCCCCCACGAAGGGGCAAGCAAGGCATCCAGGTGGTGCGCCTTCAGGGCGGCGTCGATGCCCTCCGGGCCGGAGAGCTGCTTGGATTTGGCCAGCGCCGAGATGTACGCCTCGTCGCTGAGGGCGCCCTTGGCCTGCGCCTGTTCGAACAGCTCCTGTCCGAACCAGGGCATCTCGCGCTCGGCTTCCTGCTGGTTGAAGGCGATCAGGTCGGCCAGGTTCTTCACCTTCAGGCCGGCGCGCGTGGCCAGGTAGGTGTTGATGTCGTGCTTGAAGTCGTACAGCAGTACGGTCAGTTCCACGTCGCCCAGTTCCTTCAGGTGCGGCAGTTCCACCGGGTCGACGATGATCGCGCCCTGCGCCTTCATCACGGCGATGGACTCGTCGAGGATGCGGTCGGCATTCGGTTCGGCGCCGCCCAGTTGCCGCACCACGCCGATGCGCTTGCCGCGCAGGCCATCCGCAGTGAGGAAGCGCGTGTAGTCGGTGGCGTGGCGGTCGGCATCCACGGTGGCGGGGTCGCGCGGATCGCTGCCGGCGATGACGCTGAGCAGCGCGGCGGCATCGGCGACGTTGCGCGCCATCGGGCCGGCGGTGTCCTGGCTGTGGCTGATCGGCACGATGCCGCTGCGACTCACCAGGCCCAGGGTCGGCTTGATCCCCACGATGCCGTTCGCGGCGGCAGGGCAGATGATGGAGCCGTCCGTTTCCGTGCCGATCGCCACCGTGACCAGGCCGGCCGCCACGGCGGCACCGGAGCCGGCGCTGGAGCCGCACGGGTTGCGATCGAGCGCATACGGGTTGAGCGTCTGTCCGCCGCGCCCGCTCCATCCGCTGCTTGCATGGTTGGAACGGATGTTGGCCCACTCGCTGAGATTGGTCTTGCCGAGGATGACCGCGCCATGGCTGCGCAGGCGCTGCACCAGCCCGGCATCGCGAGGCGCCGCCGCGTCCATCATCGCCAGCGAACCGGCGGTGGTCAGCATGCGGTCGCCGGTGTCGATGTTGTCCTTCAGCAATACCGGAATGCCGTAGAGAGGACTGCGCCGCTTCGCGTGCTTGCGCTGGTCGTCCAGCTTCCTGGCGATCTGCAGCGCGTCGGGGTTGGTTTCCAGCACCGCCTTCAGGGTCGGGCCGGACTGGTCGATGCGGCGAATGCGATCGAGGAACTGCTGGGCCAGCGCCCTGCTGGTCAGGCCGCCTGCATCCATGTGCTGCTGGAGCGCGGCGATGGAGGCGAAGGCGACATCCGGCGTTTCCGCTGCCAGCAGCGGCGGCGCGACGAGCAGCAAGGGCAGGGCGGCAAGAACCAGCGGGCGGCGGAACATGGAGGCGGCCTCGGACAAAGTTGTGCGACATGATGTCGCAAAACGGCAGCCTATCGGACTTTGCCATGGCCCACTGAGGGACGCTGCCTATAATGAACGACCGACATCGCCGCGCCGTCCTGGCGGCTGCGCACCACGCGAACTAGGGAAGAACATGAAAGCGCTTTCAGCGAAGCTGCGGCTGGCCAGGCGCGCCTTTGGCGCATGGATGGGCTTGCTCCTGCTGCTGCCCCTGGCGTCCCCGGCCCAGGATGCCCCGCACCCGGACGTGCCCGACACCTTGCAGCAACGCATCGCCGCCTGCACGGCCTGTCATGGCGTGCATGGCGAAGGCACGCCGGAGAGTGGCTTCTTTCCCCGCCTGGCAGGCAAGCCGGCCGGTTACCTCGCGCGCCAGCTGAAGGACTTCCAGCAAGGCCTGCGCAAATACGGCCCGATGGAATACACGGTGAGCCAGCTCAGCCCGGACTACATCCGCGAGATTGCCGACTACTTCGCCGCGCAGGAAGTGCCCTACAGCCGTTCGCCGCTGCCGCAGTTGCCGGCATCGACGCTCCGGCGCGGCGAGGAACTGGTGACCCATGGCGACCCGTCGCGAGGGATTCCCGCATGCGCGGCCTGCCACGGCAGCCAGCTCACCGGCGTGCAGCCGGATATCCCTGGGCTGGTCGGCTTGCCGTACGACTACATCAGTTCGCAGCTAGGCTCGTGGCGCACGCGGACGCGTGCCACGGTGGCGCCGGACTGCATGTCGGAGATCGCCAACCGCCTGGGCGCATCGGACATCACGGCGGTCTCGGCGTGGCTCGCGGGGCGTGAATTGCCGGCTGACATGCATGCACAGCCCGCCGGTTCGGTGACGCCGCCGCTGCATTGCGGTGTGCTGGGCGACAAGGGAGGCGACGCATGAAGCGCGTACTGGCGATCGTGATCGTGCTGCTGCTGGCGCTGGGTGGCTGGTGGCTGTTCCACATGCAGGTGACCCAGCCCGTGGCGCCCTCGGCCAGCGAAGTGACGGAGGCGACGCTCAAGGACCCGGCGCTCATCGCCAAGGGTGAGTACCTCGCCACCGTGGGCGACTGCGCGTCCTGCCATACGGAGCGGGGCGGGGTGCGTTATGCCGGCGGACGCGTGCTGCCCACGCCGTTCGGCAACATTCCGGCGCCGAACATCACGCCGGATCGCGAGACGGGCCTGGGGGGATGGAGCTTCGAGGATTTCTGGCAGGCGTTGCACAGCGGCAAGGGGCGCCACGGCGAGCTGCTGTACCCGGTGTTTTCCTATACCTCGTTCACCAAGGTCACGCGCGACGATGCCCTGGCGATCTTCGCGTACCTGCAGTCGCTGCCGGCGACCCACCAGCCGGCCAAGCCGATGGGGCTGGGCTTTCCCTACAGCGTGCGCAACAGCCTGAAGGCCTGGCGCGCGCTGTATTTCCAGGAAGGCGAATTCCAGCCCGACCCGGCCAAGCCCGACGCCTGGAACCGCGGCGCCTACCTCGTGCAGGGCCTGGGCCACTGCAACGAATGCCATGCGCCACGCGATTCGCTCGGCGGCTCGCAGAACAAGCCGTCGCTCGCGGGCGGGCAGATTCCCGTGCAGAACTGGTACGCACCCGACCTGAGCACGCAGGCCAATGGCGGCCTGGAAGGCTGGAGCGAACAGGACATCGTCGACCTGCTCAAGAACGGCCAGTCCGCGCGCGGCGCCGCGTTCGGCCCGATGGCGGAAGTGGTGCGGCAGAGCACGCAGCACATGCGCGACGAAGACCTGCGCGCCATCGCGACCTACCTGCAGTCGCTGCCGGCGCGCGTGGCGATGCCGGAGGAGAAGTCGCAGCTCGACACCAAGCCGATCCTGGCCCAGGGCGCGAAGGTGTATGCCGAGCGTTGCGCGGACTGCCACGGCAAGGATGGCAACGGCGTGCCGGGCGTCTATCCGCCGCTGAGCGGGAACTCCTCCGTCATCGAGCCCAGCGGCATCAATGCGGTACGCGTGGTGTTGCTCGGTGGATTCCCGCCAGTGACCAAGGGCAATCCGCGCCCCTATTCGATGCCGCCGTTCGCGCAGCAGTTGAGCGACAGCGACGTGGCCGCCGTGGTCACCTATATCCGCCAGTCGTGGTCCAACCACGCCTCGCTGGTGATGGAGCGCGACGTCATCAAGAACCGCCACACGCCGATGGACTGAGCGCGGGGCCGCCTCATGCGCCCCGTTCCGCGGGGCGCATGTCGTCCGACGGCGCGGGATCGAGGCAGCCCGCGCCGATGAGCGCGGCGCGCACGGCCTCATCCAGCGGCGTGTACAGGTCGTTGCCGAGGAACTCCCGCAGCTTGCGGTCCTCCAGGCGCATCGGTTCGCGCCACAGGTAGCGCATCTTGCACAGCTCGCGCAGTGTTTCGTTGAACGGCGAGGCCAGCCGCGCCATCCACCATGGGAAGGCCCCGGCGCGGATGTCGGGCCGGCCGGTCGCGCGCCGGATCGCCGCCAGCATGGCATGGCCATCCACCCAATGCCCGCCGAAGTGGAAGGCCTCGACATCGGCCAGCTCCCGCTCCCGATCCAGCAGTCGCGCCAGCGCTTCGCCCACGTCGGGCAGGTAGGCCCAGGCATGGGCCAGGTCGTAGCGACCGGGATATTGGATGCGACGGAGGGGCTTGCCAGCCTGGACCAGTCCCTGCGCGAACCAGTTGTTGCCGGCGCGGGGCCCGAAGAAGTCACCGCAGCGAAGCACCAGCGCGCGCACGCCGTCGGTCGCGGCCTCGCGCAGCCGGCGCTCCATCTCCGCGCGGATCTCGCCCTTGCGGGTGCGCGGGTGCTGCGGCGACGTTTCGGCAAGCCGGGGAAACGCGTCGGTGCCGTAGTTGTAGACCGTGCCCGGCAGCACGATGCGGGCGCGGTTGGCCCTGGCGGCGGCCACGGTGTTGTCCAGCATGGGCAGCACCAGGCGCTCCCAGCCCCGATAGCCGGGCGGGTTCACCGCATGGACGATGACCTCGACGCCTGCCGCCGCGCGCAACACGTCCTCGGCCTTCATGGCGTCGCCGGACCACCACTCGATACCGTCGTTGCCCGCTTGCGGCGCGGTGCGGACGAGGGCGCGTACCTGCCAGCCGTGCCGCCGCAGGGCCAGGCAGGTTTCGTGGCCGATGCCGCCATTGGCGCCGATGACGAGGGCGATGCGCTGGGTGCTCATGGTGGGTTCCTCAGTGAAGGTGAGGAAAGCTTGCGGCGGGCCAGGTCGAAAGAAAATTGCCGAATACCGAAGGTCTGCTATAAAAATATGCATGGCCTCGAACGATCCCGGCTGGGAGCTCTACCGATCCTTCCTCGCGGTGATGCGCGAAGGCAGCCTGTCGGCCGCGGCACGGGCCCTGGGCATGACCCAGCCCAGCCTGGGGCGCCACATGCGGGAACTCGAATCGGCCCTGGGCGCGCCCCTGTTCGCCCGCTCGCCCCAGGGACTGGCCCCCACCGAGCTGGCGCGCGAGCTGGTGTCGCACGCGCAGGCGATGGCATCCGCAGCGGCGGCCCTGCAGCGCACCGCCTCGGCGGGGCGGGGGGAGATCAGCGGTACGGTGCGCCTGAGTGCCAGCGAGGTGATCGGAGGGGAAGTGCTGCCGCCCATCCTCGCGGCGTTCCGCGAGCGACATCCCGGCATCGTGGTCGAGCTGGTGCTGTCCAACCAGACCACCGACCTGCTGCGACGCGACGCGGATATCGCCGTGCGCATGGTGCAGCCCACGCAGGAGGCGCTGGTGGCCCGCCACGTGGGGCGCCTGGAGCTGGGCCTGTTCGCCCACCGGCGTTACCTCGACCAGCACGGGGAGCCGGCAACGCTGGCCGAGCTCGCCGGGCATGCGCTGATCGGCTTCGATACCGAGCAGCCGTACATCCGCAAACTGCGCCCGGAGGGCATGCCGTTCGAGCGCGAGCATTTCGCGCTGCGCACGGACAGCGACCTGGCAGCGCTGGCGGCGTTGCGCGCGGGATTCGGCATCGGCTTCGCGCAGGTCAACCTGGCGCGGCGCGATCCGCAGCTGGTGCGCCTGTTCGCCGGCGAGCTGTCGCTGTCGCTGCCGACCTGGGTGGTGATGCACGAAGACCTGCGGCCCAGCCTGCGCGTCCGCCGGTTGTTCGCCCACCTGGTGGAGGCACTGGACGCGTACGCGAGGGCCTAGCCGGGCGCAGCATCGGGGCAGGCCTGGTCGTCAGGCCCGCACCAGCCCGGCCAGCGCCTGCCACGGCGCCAGGTTCCAGTGGCCACGCGCCTGGCCGGAAGGCGAGGGCAGCACGTAGAGCTGCGTTTCGCCCATGCGTTCGGGTTGCAGGCCGTAACCGGCCGGGTGGCCCAGCGCCGCCCGCGCCGCCGCCTTGCTGGTGAAGGCGAGCATGCGGGGCGCGTGCCGCGCGATCCGCTGCCGCAACGCATCGACATCGAAGGCATCGCGTGGCAGTTCGTCGTCGTTGCCCACGTGATGCTTGGCGAGGTCGGTGAGACCGATGCCGAGCGCGGGCAGCAACGGGAACTCCGCGGGTGCGAACAGGCGGGGCGTCAGTTGCACGGCATGCAGGGTCCGCCAGAACAGGTTGCCGGGATGCGCGTAGTACGCGCCTTCCCGTGCAGAACGACGGCCCGCGGCGGTACCGCAAAACACCAGTTGCAGGCCCGGTTGCAGCAGGTCGGGAAGGATCGGCTCGCGCATCGACGGGCAGCATACCTTGCGTCGGCGATGCTTCCGAATGGAAGACTGCCCGGTACATCAAATGTCGTGTTTCCCTGCGAATGTGCGCCCCAGTTGGCGGCAGCGCCGAACCGTCGCCCGGCGTGTCCCGACACGCATCGACAGTGTGCGCGTACTGCCGCTATAAAGATTGCCTATGCAGGGGAGTGCCCGTGAGCGAAGAGATCCTGATCAACGTGACCCCGCGCGAGACCCGCGTCGGTGTGGTGGAAAATGGCATGTTGCAGGAGGTGCACGTGGAGCGGACCTCCCGGCGCGGCTACGTGGGCAATGTGTACAAGGGGCGCGTGCAGCGGGTGATGCCCGGCATGCAGGCCGTGTTCGTCGACATCGGGCTGGAGCGCGCGGCCTTCCTGCACGCCTCGGACATCCTGCGGCCGTCGATGCCGGTGCCGGCGGAGGGTGCCGAGCCGGCCAGCGGCGGCAACGGGCACGGCCACGTGCCCTCGATCAGCGAACTGGTCCATGAAGGCCAGGAGATCGTGGTCCAGGTGGTCAAGGACCCGATCGGCACCAAGGGCGCCCGCCTGTCCACCCACCTGTCGATTCCTTCGCGCTACCTGGTGCTGCTGCCGCATGCGCGCACGCTGGGCATCTCCGCGCGCATCGAGGACGAGGAGGAGCGCCAGCGCCTCAAGGAAGTGCTGAACTCGCTGATCGGCGACAACCCGCTCGGCTACATCGTGCGCACCAATGCCGAAGGGCAGACCGCCGAATCGCTGGCCTTCGACGTCACCTATCTCGGCAAGGTGTGGCGCGTGGTGCAGGAGAACATCGCCAAGGCCAAGGTCGGCGACCGCGTGTACGAGGAACTGTCGCTGCCGCTGCGCAGCCTGCGCGACATGCTCAACGACGACATCGAGAAGGTCCGCGTGGATTCGCGCGAGACGTTCGAGAAGGTCGTGAAGTTCGTGCACAAGTTCATGCCGCACCTGGACGACCGCGTGGAGCACTACAGCGGCGAGCGTCCGATCTTCGACCTCTACGGCGTCGAGGACGAGATTCAGCGGGCGCTCAAGAAGGAGGTGCCGCTGAAGTCCGGCGGCTACCTCATCGTGGACCAGACCGAGGCGATGACCACCATCGACGTGAACACCGGCGGCTACGTCGGCTCGCGCAACCTGGAGGAAACGGTCTACCGCACCAACCTCGAGGCCGCGCAGGCCGCCGCGCGCCAGCTCCGGCTGCGCAACCTCGGCGGCATCATCATCATCGACTTCATCGACATGACCGACGAGGAGCACCGCCGCCAAGTGCTGCGCACGCTGGAAAAAGGCCTCGCGCGCGACCACGCCAAGACCACGGTCTACCCGATGTCGGCGCTGGGCCTGGTGGAGATGACGCGCAAGCGCACCACCGAGAGCCTGGAGCGCCAGCTGTGCGAGCCCTGTCCGGCCTGCAGCGGTCGCGGCACGGTGAAGACCGCCGAGACCGTGACCTACGAGATCTTCCGCGAGATCACCCGCGCGGTCCGCCAGTTCAACACCGAGAAGCTGCTGGTGATGGCCAGCCCCAAGGTGGTCGGCCGGATCCTCGAGGAGGAGTCGGTCGCGGTGGCCGAACTGGAAGAGTTCATCTCCAAGAGCATACGCTTCCAGGCTGAGGAGCATTATTCGCAGGAACAATTCGATGTGGTTCTGCTGTAAGCGCCTGGTGATGCACATCGCCGGGCCGGTTGCGTTGTGAGCGCCGCGTGAACGCGCTCTGGCGAAAGCGCATGCAAGTGGGTGTCCGGGCCTTGGCCTGGATCGCCGGCGTGGGCGTCATCTCGCTGGCGGTGCTGATGGCGCTGGCCCAGCTGGCCCTGCCGGCCATGGCCCGCCACCCGGACTGGGTGGCGCGTCAGCTGGGCGCCGTGCTGCAGCGACCGGTGACGTTCGACGTGCTGGAAGGCCACTCGCAGCCGGCCGGCCCGCTGTTCGTGATGCACGGCCTCACCATCGGCGCCGACAACGGCGAGCCGCCGGTGCGCATCCCCGAGGCGGAGCTGAAGCTCGATTTTGGCGGCTGGCTGCTGCCGGCCCGCCACCTGGTCAACCTGCGCGCGCGCGGGCTGCAGCTGGACATCAGCCGCGACAACGACGGCACCTGGCATATCAACGGCATCGGCCTGGCCGGCGGCGAGGAGCGTCAGCGTCCCTCGTTCGGGCAGCTGTCGGTGGGCCTGTGGCTGCGCGACACGCGCCTGGAGATCACCGATCACCGGCTCGAGCGGCATTACACGCTGCTGGCCGACCAGTTGCGCCTCAGCCGCCAGGGGCGCCGCATCCGCGTCGGCGCGCTGCTGCGCCGCGAAGGGGCGCCGGGTCAGTTGCGCGGCGCCGGCAGCTTCAGCGACGACGGCGCCGAAGGGAAGCTCTGGATCGGCGGTACCGGCCTGGACCTGCACGCCATGTCCTCGGGCGTGGATATGGCCGGCTATACGGCCGAAAGCGGCAGTGGTTCGTTCGATACGTGGCTCAACTGGCGCGATGCGAAGATCGTGCGCAGCCTCACGCGTTTCCAGCTGTCGCAGCTGTCGATCGCCAACCCCGACGGCGTGAAGGCGAACGTGTCGGCTTTGCGGGGACTGGTCGACGTGGCGATGGACAAGGACACCAGCATGCTGCGCTGGGCCGGCGACGACGGCAGTGCGCTGGTGGCCAAGATCGAGGGCATCGGCAGCGACCGCCTGCAGGCGACGGCGGGCGTGCGGAACCTGCAACTGGCAGACCTGGTGCCATGGCTGGCGCTGAAGCCGCAGCTGTCGCCGGCGCTCGCCCAATGGGTCGGCGGTGGCCGGCCGCGTGGCCAGATCTCGAATGCACGGCTGGCCTGGAGCCGGGCCGACGGCTTGCAGATGCTGGATGCGGAATTCAGCGGGCTGGCCATCGATCCCGTGGGCAAGCTGCCCGGCGTGGACGGCCTCAAGGGCGTGTTGCGTGGCGATCCCAAGGCCATGTCCCTGTCGCTGCCGGCCCAGGCGACCACGCTGCGTTTCCCCCATACGTTCCGCGAACCGTTCGTGATGTCCCGGCTCGGCGGCGACGTGGTGTTCTGGCATGAAGACGACGCCTGGCACATAGGCACCGATCCGCTGGTGTTCCAGGGCGTGGGCTTCGGTGGTTCGGCGCGCGGCGAAGTGGCCCTGCCCGATGCCGGTGGGCGGCCGTTCCTGGACCTGTATGCGGCGCTGGACCATGCCGACGTGGTGGCCGCCAAGCTGTTCTGGCCGATCGATTCGATGTCGCCGGCCGCCGTGCAGTGGCTGGACCAGGCGCTGGTGGATGGCAAGGTCGACCATGGCGACGTGGTGGTGCGCGGTGATCTGAAGGACTGGCCGTTCCATCACAACGAAGGACGCTTCGAGGCACGCGCCAGCATCAGCGACCTCGTGCTCGACTACGGCAAGGACTGGCCGCGCGCCGAAGGCGTCGCGGTGGTGGCGAACTTCGTCAACAGCGGCATGTTCGTGGAGGCCAGCGCAGGCCAGGCGCTGGGCAACAAGGTCGATCATGCGGTCGCGCTGATTCCCGAATTCGGCAACACCGTGCTGGACCTCAATGTGAGTGGTTCGGGCACGGGCGCCAGCATGCTCGACTTCGTGCGGCGCAGCCCGATCGGCAGGAACCAGGCCGACGTGCTGTCCAAGCTGAAACTGGGTGGCGGCGGCGCGTTCGATTTCCACCTGTCGCTGCCGCTGGCGGACGCCAGCCAGCTGGCGCTCGACGGCCATGCGCAGCTCAAGGGCGTGGACTTCGACGCGCCGGAATGGAACCTCAAGCTGGACAAGCTCACCGGCCCGGCCACCTTCGACAAGGCCGGTTTCCACGCCGGGCCGCTCGACACGAGTTTCCGCGGGCAACCCTCGAAGCTGGACCTGGCCATTGCCGCCGCCACCGGCCAGCCCGACAAGGTGCTGGCCGCCAGGCTCACCGGCCGCTACAGCATGAGCGAGTTGACCCAGGGCTATAAGCAACTGGACTGGCTCAACCAGGTGGCGGATGGGCGCAGCGACTTCACCATCGGCTTCGATATCGCCCATCCGAACGGCGCGGCCGCCACCACGCAGCTGCTGAGCGTCGATTCCGCGCTGAACGGCATGGCCCTGGATTTCCCGGTGCCGCTGAAGAAGTCCGCCGATGCCAGTCTGCCGCTGCGCGTGGAGATGAACCTGCCGATGCAGGGCAGCGACGTGCAGCTGAGCGTGGGACAGGTGGTGCGCGCGCGCCTGCGCCTGCCGCAGACCGACAGCCAGGAACTGGCGGCCACCTTCGCGTTCGGCACCAAGCCGCCGGACACCGTGCCCGACAAGGGCATACGCGTGCGCGGCCGCCCGGCCAAACTCGATGTGACGGGGTGGGTGCAGTACGCCTCCTCGGGAAGCAGCAGCGGTGGGCCGGGGATGGAGAGCATCGACGTGAATGCCGACCAGGCCATGGTGTTCGGCCATACGTTCGCCGACATGCACCTGCTGGCCACGTCCCAGGCGGACGGCCTGACCGTGGACGTGGACAGCGCGGGCCTGGCCGGCCGTTTCTCCATCCCGCTGGCCGACCTCGGTCGTCGTGGCGTCACCGCGCGGCTGCAGCGGCTGTACTGGCCCAAGGACGTGGTGCCGCCGAAGAAGACCGGTGGCGACGCGGCGGCCAATGCAACGGCGGCCGCTTCTTCCGGCGGCGCACCGGCGGCGCCTCTGCCGAACCCGGCGGCCACCGGCATCACGCCGTCGGCCCTGCCACCGTTCCACCTGTGGGTGAGCGACCTGCGTTTCGGGGACTCCAAGCTGGGCGATGCCCGGCTGGAAACCTGGCCGACCGACCGCGGCATGCACGTGGACCAGTTGCGTACCTTGTCGCGCGGCCTGCAGATCAACGGCACGGGCGACTGGGACGGTACCGCCGGCAACAGCCATTCGCACATGCGCATCGATTTCTCGGCCGAGAACATGGGCGAGATGCTGGGCGCCTTCGGCTATGAAGGCCTGCTGGCCGGCGGCAAGGTGCGTGCGCAGCTCGACTCCACCTGGCCCGGAGCGCCGTCCGCGATGGAGCTGGGCAACATGGACGGCAAGCTGAGCATCAACATCACCGATGGGCGCATGCCCGAGGTGGCGCCCGGCGTGGCGCGCCTGTTCGGCCTGATCTCGGTGCTGGAGCTGCCGCGTCGCCTGTCGTTCGATTTCGGCGACGTCTTCGGCAAGGGCCTGGCCTTCGACGCGATCACCGGCGACTTCAAGCTGGGCGAGGGCAACGCCAATACGGACAACCTGCAGATCCGCAGTCCGGCCGCCGAGATTTCGGTGAAGGGACGCACGGGCGTCCGCGCCAAGGACTACGACCTGCAGGTGCAGGCGGTCCCGCACGCCGGCAACAGCCTGCCCATCGTCGGCGCCGTGGTGGGCGGACCCATCGGTGTGGCGGCGGGTTTCGTGGCGCAGGGCCTGCTGGGCAAGGGCATCAACCACGCCGCCAGCGCCCGCTACAAGATCACCGGCAGCTGGGACAAGCCGGTGATCACCGTGCTCGAGAAGAAGGACATGACCGTGACGCCCGCGACGCCACCGCTGACCGGCGAGCCGCCGGCCAGCGAGTAGGCGCGCTCCAGGCAGCCGCCGGGCCGGGTTTAAACCCCGGCGGGCGGCCCCAACTTGGTAAAGTCCCTTCTTTTACGCATGGCTACGACTTCATGGATTCCCTGATCGCACAGGCCGAACGCCGCCTGCTGGCGCCGGGCGGCTTGGCCGCCACCGACCTGGAACGCGTGTTCAACCAGCTGATGGGTCCCTCCATCGATGCCGCCGACCTGTATTTCCAGCATTCGCGCAGCGAGTCGTGGCTGCTCGAGGAAGGCATCGTCAAGGACGGCAGCCACTCCATCGAGCAGGGCGTGGGCGTGCGCGCCATCAGTGGCGAGAAGACCGGCTTCGCATACTCCGATGAGATCGTGCTGCCGCAGCTGCTGGAGGCGTCCAAGGCCGCGCGTGCCATTGCCCAGGGCGGCAACGGTGCGGGCAAGCCGCTGGCGCTGAACGGCGCGCGACAGTTGTATCCGGCGATCGACCCGGTCGAAAGCCTGCCCAACCCCGACAAGATCGCCCTCCTGCGCGAGGTGGACGCCTATGCGCGTTCGCGCGACCCGCGCGTGAAGCAGGTCATCGTGAGCCTCGCCGCCACCATGGATACCGTGCTGGTGGCCGCTTCGGACGGCACCCTGGCCGCCGACGTGCGTCCGCTGGTGCGCCTGAACGTGCAGGTGATCGTCGAACAGAACGGCCGCCGCGAGCAGGGCAGTGCGGGTGGCGGTGGCCGATATGGCTATCGCGAACTGATCGAGAACGGCCGCGCCCTGGCCTTTGCCGACGAAGCCGTGCGCGGCGCGCTGGTGAACCTGGAAGCCGTGGACGCGCCGGCCGGCAGCATGCCGGTGGTGCTCGGCCCCGGCTGGCCGGGCGTGCTGCTGCACGAAGCGATCGGCCACGGCCTGGAAGGCGACTTCAACCGCAAGGGCAGCTCCGCCTTCGCCGGCCGCATCGGCCAGCGCGTGGCCGCGCCCGGCGTCACCGTGGTGGACGACGGCACCCTGGCGGGTCGCCGCGGCTCGCTCAGCGTGGACGACGAAGGCACGCCGACCGAATGCACCACCCTGATCGAGGACGGCATCCTCAAGGGCTACATGCAGGACAAGCTCAACGCCCGCCTGATGGGCGTGGCGCCCACCGGCAACGGTCGCCGCGAGTCCTTCGCGCAGCTGCCGATGCCGCGCATGACCAATACCTACATGCTCGCCGGCCAGCACGATCCGCAGGAGATCATCCGCTCGGTGAAGAAGGGCCTGTACGCGGTGAATTTCGGCGGTGGCCAGGTGGACATCACCAACGGCAAGTTCGTGTTCTCCGCCAGCGAGGCCTACCTGATCGAGGACGGCAAGATCACCCGCCCGGTAAAGGGAGCCACCCTGATCGGCGCCGGCCCGGAAGTGCTCAACCGCGTCTCCATGATCGGCAACGACCTCGCGCTGGACGAAGGCGTGGGCGTGTGCGGCAAGGACGGCCAGAGCGTACCCGTGGGCGTCGGCCAGCCGACGCTGAAGGTGGATGCGATGACGGTGGGTGGTACGGCGTCCTGAGGGAGCAAGGCTGCGGTGAGCCCGGATGGTGCTCGCCCTCAGTTGTGTGAAGATGCGCCATGGCCGTCCCCGCAGGCGGCCCTTTCATCATGGCTGGGGGAGCTATGGTCCTGCATCTTCATCGGGGCTGGCGATTCGCGTCGGCCATATCCATCCTGTTGTTGAGTGCCACCGCTGCGGCGGGCCCGCTTTCGGTGCTGCCTGCCAGTCAGCTGCTGTCGGCACGGCTGCAGGCCAACCAGGGGCAAGCACTGGATCACGATCCGCTCAGTCCATTCGGGGCCAAGGAAGTACAGGCTTTCCTGAAGGCGGCGGCCAAGGCGGACACGATTGCGGACCCCATGGAGCGTTGCCTTCAGTATCCCGATCCACCGGGCAGCCATTGGACTCCGGAAGGCGTCCAGGTTTACTGCAGGTATCGCTTGCAGACGACACTGGGGTTCGACGAGTTCAAGGCGCTGATCGAGGAAGGGCGTGCGGCTGAGGTCGACCGGCGTCTCGGCGAGTGGACCACGGACACCCAGGGCCATCCCGAGGCCCTCTGGCGGTTCGTGAACGAGAATTTCTCGAGCGAAACCCCCGAGTCGCGACGCCTGCTTGAATCATGGAAGCAGCAATCGCCGCAAAGCGCCTTCGCCCACGCAGCGAGCGGGTTCAGCTTTCTCAATGCGGCCTGGGCTGCCCGAGGCGCTGCCTATAGCGCAGATACGGCTCAGTCGAAGTGGGAGTCCATGGACAAGATCCTCCCACGAGTCGAGGGAGATCTCCGCATGGCCGCCAGGCTCGACGGGACCTTGGCCATGCCGTACGCGGTCATGATCAAGGCAGGCATGCTCGTGTCGGATCGGGCGTTGATGCAGGAAGCGACATCACGGGGATGGCGTACCGACCAGGCAAGCATGCCCCTGTACAACGCCATCGCGATGGAGGCGATGCCGCGATGGGGCGGCTCTGTTGAGGCGCAGGCCGGATTGCTCGAGGTGATCAAGCGGGAGGCGCCCCGTCATCCGCTCCTGTTGACCGTAAGGGCCACCATCCTGGCGGACCAGGCGGACCTCTATGCATGCCACTGCGCGTCCCAGACCGAGCGCGCCGCGTATCGCAGCGTGTTCGATGATGTCGCCGTTTTCAGCGATCTGCGCGCCGTAGGCAAGAACGCGCTCGACAACGGGCAAAACGAGCTGGCGCTGGTCTACCTTACCGAAGCGCTTCGATTTGACCGCAATGACCAGCGGACTTTGCAGGCGCGAAACCAGGCCTTGTCGGGCGTGAGCTCCGATATTTCACGCGCCGTGAATGAATCAGGGGCGGACTGATCCGGCGGCAATATCGATAGAACGAAAGCTCATTTCGCAGCCGGCATGGCGAGCGGGACAGTGTGGCGTGCGGCCTTGCCGGCAGGTGGGGTCTCCTGGACGTATGGACGTCCGTACCACACGAGGGGAAGTGCCATGAGCGAAGTGACGCGCGTATTGCCCGCGGGCGCGCAAGCGGCCGATGCCGCAGTGGCGCATACGCCGCGCACGGGGTTGTTCTCCAACGAAGACTGGTGGTCGGTTTGGATCGGCCTCGCAGTGATCGTGGTGGCCTGGGTGCTGTTTGCCAACGGCAGCAGCCTGAAGTGGCTGGCGGTGGCGCCGGCCAAATGGAAGACGCTGGCCGAAGCAGGGCAGGGCATCGCGAGCCACTGGCCGAATTACCTTGCGCTGTTTGCGACGTTCGCGCTGCTGTTCGGTACGGCCCTGGCCGTGCTCGGGCAATCGCTGTCGCGCTTCCTGCCGAGCTTCCTGATCCTGTTTGTCGTTTCGCTGCTGATTTTCACGGCATCCGCGTGGAACGAAGCGGCGCGCTACAACCTGGAAGCGCCACTGATCGCGCTGCTGCTGGGCCTGCTGGTCTCCAACACGGCGACCCTGCCCGAGTGGTTCCAGTCGGGCCTGCGCGTGGAGTTCTACATCAAGGTGGGCATCGTGCTGCTGGGGGCTACCCTGCCGTTGACGCTGCTGGTCTGGGCGGGGCCCGTGGCCGTGGGGCAGGCGACCATCGTTTCGCTCGCGACGTTCTTCACGATCTTCCTGGCCGGCAAGGCGCTGGGCCTGGACAAGCGCTTTGCCGCGGTGCTGGGCGTGGGCGGTGCCGTGTGTGGCGTGTCGGCCTCGATTGCGGCGGGCGGTGCAGTGCGTGCCAAGCGCGAGCACGCATCGATGGCGATCACGCTGGTGGTGGTGTGGGCGATCGTGATGATCTTCGTGCTGCCCTTCGCGGCACGCGCGCTGGGCCTTTCGACGGCGGTGGCGGGTGCCTGGATTGGCACCTCGGAATTCGCTGATGCCGCCGGTATCGCCGCGGCGCAGGCCTATGGCGACGTGGCGCGCAACGCGGGCGGTGCCATCGCCGGCGCGCCGGATGCGGCGGTGCAGGCGTTCACGCTGATGAAGGTGGTCGGACGAGATATCTGGATCGGCATCTGGGCCTTTGCATTGGCATGGGTGGCCACGACGCGCTGGAACAGCGAGGGTGGCGTACAGGCCAAGGCGGACGCGCGCGAAATCTGGGCGCGTTTCCCCAAGTTCGTGATCGGTTTCGTGTTGGCCTCGGCCCTGGTCACGTGGATCGCGAGCCATTATTCGCTGGCCGATTACCGCAAGATCGTCACGCCCGACCTGGTCGCACCCATCAGTGCGCTACGCACCTGGGCCTTCACGTTCTGCTTCCTCAGTATCGGCCTGAGCACGCGCCTGCGATCGCTGACGGCGATCGGCTGGCGTCCGCTGCTGGCGTTCACCGTGGGCGTGGTGGTGAACGTGATCATCGGCTACGTGCTGTCGGTGCACGTGTTCGCCGACTACTGGAACGGACTGGGCGGGTGAGCCCGGTCGTCGATCGCCGCGTGGCCTGTTGCGAGCACTGCCGCTTTCGCTGCACGGATCCACGGGAGATCGAGCGGCGTTTGCCGGGCATGTCGTCGTTCGGTTCGGCTTATGGGGCAAGCATCGCGTCGAGTGCGCTGTGCGAGGTGCACGATGCGTGGGTGTCGCCGGAGGACCGTTGTCCGCGTTTCCGGGCGAGGGCGGATGGAGACAAGGGCAGTCGCGCACAAGGTGCGCTCCCACAAGGTCAGCGGAACAATGTGGGAGCGCACCCTGTGCGCGACTGACGCGTCTCAGTCCTCGGCGTCACCCGGCAGCTCATCCCCGCCTTCATCGACCACGTCATCGCCTTCGCCGCCGGACGCCAGCTGCTTGAGCAACTGGTAGATCTCGCGATACGCACGAGGCGGCTTGTTCGCGTCCTTCTCGGCCTTGGCCTGGCGGACCAGCGAGCGCAGATGCTGGCGGTCGACGTTCGGGTACTCGGCGATGAGCAGGCTCATCGCTTCGTCGGTGTTCTCCAGCAAACGTTCGCGCAGGGCTTCCATGCGGTGCATGGCGGCCGTTTCCTGGCGCTGGAGTTCCTTGTTCTCGCCGAGCGCGGCGCGCACGCCGTCGAACACTTCCGACTCGTGGCGGCGCATGACCTTGGCGAGGAACTGCAGCTGGCGCTTGCGGGCGATGTGCGCGGTGATGCGACGCGTGTTCGCGATCTCGCGCTGCACGTCCTCCGGCAGCTCCAGTCGCGCAAGCTTCGACTGAGGCATCTCCATCAGCTGCTGGGCCAGCGCCAGCACCGCCAGCGCGTCGCGGCGCTGCTGGGTACGGGTGGGGCCGTAATCATGGTCGGGGTCGTGGGTATAGGTGCGTTTCACGGAAAGCTTCCAGCGGGCCGGCGCCGCACTCAGCGTGCGGCGTCGGCGTGATCGAACGGATTGGGCTCGGCCTGCTCCAGCGCAAAGCGCGGGATCGGCTCGCCGTCCAGTTCCACGGTCTCGCAGAACATGGTGGCGGGGCGCACCCACAGGCCGAAATCGCCATAGAGCGCCTGGTAGACCACTACCTCTTCCATGGTCTCGCTATGCCGGGCGGTGCCCAGGACGCGATAACGCTGGCCTTTGTAGTGACGGTAGATGCCGGCTGCCGGTGACATGGGCTTATCTCCGCGGGTCGCTCTTTGCAATCGGCCGCGCCACCCCCATGTCGGAAGGCTGCGCGGGTCGGACCGCGTATTCTACCCGTTACCGGAGTCTGGTTCGTGCCTTCCTGTGGCCCGCTTCGGGCGGCCAACCCTATGGGCCGGGTCTGTTTGCCCGCCAGCCGGCGTCATCCCTTAGTCGTGTATTGACCTACACTCCCTCGCTCTTCCTTGGCAGGCAAGCAAACAGCTCCCGGCGCGGGCTACAGGAAGGCACGAACCAGACTCTACTGCAGGAATTTCACCGGTGACCGAACTCAGCCCCACCCAGGACCGCAGCCTCGATGAACTCGACCGACTGGCCCAACTGGCCGAGGACGTGATCCGCCGCGCCCGCGCCGCCGGCGCCAGCCAGGCCGAGGTGGCGGCCAGCATCGACACCGGGCTGAACGTGAACGTGCGCCTGGGCGAGGTGGAGACGGTCGAGCACACCCGTGACCGCGGTTTCGGCCTCACCGTGTACTTCGGCAAGCGCAAGGGCTCGGCCAGCACCGCCGACCTCAACCCCGATTCCATCCAGGCCACCCTGGACCAGGCCTGCGCGATCGCCCGTTTCACCGAGGAGGACCAGGCGGCCGGCCTGGCCGACGCCGACCGCATGGCGACCCAGTTCCCCGACCTGGACCTGTGGCATCCGTGGCGCATCGACACCGAGGCCGCGATCGCGCTGGGCAAGCAGATCGAGGATGCCGGCCGCGCCCATGCAGGCATCACCAACTCCGATGGCGCCGGCGTGCAGATGGGCGAGAGCATCGCGGTCTACGCCAATTCGCACGGTTTCCTGGGGCGCGAGCGCGGCACCCGCCACTCGCTGTCGCTGTCGCTGATCGCCGGTGACGACGAGGGGATGCAGCGCGACTACTGGTACGACAGCGTGCGCTCGGCCGACGACTTCATGGGCGCCGCGGCGCTCGGTGACAAGGCGGCACAGCGGACGTTGGCGCGCATGGGCGCCCGCCGTCTGTCCACCCGCCAGTGCCCGGTGATGTTTGCGCCCGAAGTGGCGCGGGGCCTGGTCGGCCACCTGATCGGCGCGGTGAGCGGTGGTGCGCTGTACCGGCGCGCCAGCTTCCTGCTTGACCACGCCGGCAAGCAGATCATGCCGTCGTGGCTCAACATCGTGGAGCGCCCCTTGCTGATGCGTGGCCAGGGCTCCAGCGTGTTCGACGCCGAGGGCGTGGCGACGCGCGACAGCGCCCTGGTCGAGAACGGCGTGCTGGCGCGCTACGTGCTGGGCAGCTATTCGGCACGCAAGCTGGGCCTGCAGTCCACCGGCAATGCCGGTGGCATCCACAACCTGATCGTCGAGCCGGGCCAGGACGACTTCGCCGCGATGCTCGGGCGCATGGGCACCGGCCTGCTGGTGACCGAGGTGATGGGGCAGGGCGTATCCACCGTGACGGGCGACTACTCGCGCGGCGCGGCCGGCTTCTGGGTGGAAAACGGGCAGATCGCCTACCCGGTGGAGGAGATCACCATCGCGGCGAACCTGCGCGACATGTACGCGAACATCGTGGCCGTCGGCGCCGACGTCGATCCGCGCTCGCACCTGCTCACCGGTTCGATCCTGCTCGAGCAGATGACCATCGCGGGCGAATAGGCTTATCGGAAAAACCTGCGCGACCTTGCTAGGATCGCGCTTGCCGGCTCAGGGGGGCCGGCGTCGAAATACAGGTTCACGACAGGAGAAGCACGCATGAGCGTTCCGCCCGAGTCCGTCGTACCGCCGCCGTCGGCGAGCCCCGCAGGGCCTTCCGACCTGCCTTCCGCCGAAGAGCGCCAGTGGGCGCTTTTCGCCCACCTGTCCGCGCTGCTGGGTTGCATCGTCACCGGCGCGTGGTTCGGCTGGGGCTGCTTCCTCGGCCCGCTGATCATCTGGCTGTTGAAGAAGGACACGATGCCCTTCGTGGACGACCAGGCCAAGGAAGCGCTGAACTTCAACATCACCATCGCCATCATCGGCCTGGCGCTGCTGGTGCTGACCGCCATCACCTTCGGCCTGGGCGTACTGCTGGCCATTCCCATCGGCGTGGTGGTCGGCGTGGCCTGGCTGGTGTTCACCATCCTGGCCGGGATCCGCGCCAACGAAGGGGTGCGCTATCGCTACCCGTTCACCCTGCGGCTGATCAAGTAAGCCCGGCCTGGAGCATGGAAAAGGCGGCCCCCGGGGCCGCCTTTTTCGTGCTCAGTGGAGCCCGACGTAGGTGCGCTTGAAGGTGACCGGCTGCTCCAGCGTGGGCACCTTCCAGGCGCCCGTGACGACCATCTGCTGGCCGTCGGGCGACACCGCCCAGGTCTGCTCCAGCTGCATGCCGTCGGCGTAGGCCACGGAGATGTGGAGTTGGCCGTTCTCCATGTGGCCGCGCACCATGGCGTTGCCGCTGAGTGACTGGTGCGGCTGTCCGTCGAGCTTGCCGGTGAGCTGGCTGCCGTCGTCGAGTCGCACCTGGAAGGTCTTGTCGTCCTTCTGCACAAGCAGCACCGAATCCACCCTCAGCATCGGCGGCATCGGATAGGTCGCCGTGGCAATCGGATCCTTGTCGCCGCCCGGGGACTTGCCGACCGCGCCGTCATCGGCGCCGTGATGGCCGTGCCCGCCGCCACCCATGCCTCCGCCGTGGCCACTACCACCACCCATGCCGCCACCGTGACCGCCCATGCCGCCCCCGCGATGACCGTCAGCATGGTCGGCGCCGCCGGCGGGTGAGCCAGGGCCACCGGTGCCCGGGTTGGGCGGCAGCGTGGCCTGCTGCTCCTTGCGCGCCTCGATGCGCATCGCCGCGGTGAGCGAATCCGGGGTGTCGCTGTTGCGATCGTCGAGGCGCCAGGCGCCGGAGAAATCGGCTTGCCGGGCCGGGGCTGCATGGACGGGGGAAACCAGCAGCAGGCCCAGCAGGGCGTAGCCCTTCAGGCGGGGGGAGAGGCAAGCCGTGGCGGTCATGGGCGGGGAGTCAGCGGAGGTCCTTCTGACAACGCCCTTGGGCCGCGCTTGTTGACGGCAGCGCGGCTGTTCATACGCGCCCGGGGGCGCTAGTGCAGCCGCGCCGCCGCGTAGCGCGCCAGTTCTTCCAGCAGGGCCGCCTGTGCGCCCAAGGGGGCGATGGCGTCCAGCGCGTCGGCCGTGAGACGGGCAAGGTGCTCGCGTGAAGCGTCCATGCCGATGATCGAAGGGAAGGTGGGCTTGTCGGCGGCCGCATCCTTGCCGGCCGTCTTGCCGATCACGGCCGACTCGCCTTCCACGTCGAGGATGTCGTCGCGCACCTGGAAGGCCAGGCCCACGGCATGCGCGTAGCGGTCGAGGGCGGCGAGGACGTCGTCGGGCGCACCCGCGGCGAGCGCACCCAGGCGCACCGACGCGCGGATCAGCGCGCCGGTCTTGCAGGCATGCATGTGTTCCAGCTCGGCCAGCGTCAGCCTGCGGCCGACCGCGGCGAGATCGAGGGCCTGGCCGCCGGCCATGCCCTCGGCGCCGCAGGCGCGGCCCAGCACGCGCAACATTTCCACGCAGCGCGTCGGCGCGACGCCGAGCTCGACGTCGTGTGCCAGCAGCTCGAAGGCGAGCGCCTGCAGCGCATCGCCGGCGAGGATCGCCATCGCTTCGCCGAACACGATGTGGCAGGTGGGACGGCCGCGGCGCAGCGAGTCGTCGTCCATCGCGGGCAGGTCATCGTGCACCAGCGAGTAGGCGTGGATCAGTTCCACCGCGCAGGCCGGAGCATCCAGCCGCGAACCCGTTTCGCCAAAGGCATGGCCGGCGGCATACACCAGCAGCGGGCGCAGGCGCTTGCCGCCGCCGAGCACGGCATAGCGCATGGCACGATGCAGTTCAAAGGGGGCGGTGTCTTCCGCGGGAAGCGAACGGGCCAGCGCCTCGTCGGCGCGCACGATCAGCGACTTGAGACCAGCGCCGAGCTTAGAGTCTGTCTTCATCATCCAAATACGCCGCGCCGGGAGCTGTTTGCCCGCGGGGCAAGGAAGAGCGAGGGAATGTATGTCGATACATGACCGAGCGATGACGTAGCATCGTGGGCAAACAGACCCGGCCCTATGGGTTGCCCTGCAGCGGCCGTCATGCGCCAGCCCGTGGCTTACCCATGCAGCCAGCATGGGCTGCGCCTCGGTCTGCCACCTGACAGCCGCTGCAGGGCAACGCGGCGCATTTGGATGGTGAAGACAGACTCTTAAAGTTCGGGTTCAAACGGTTCGGCGTTTTCGGGAGCATCGGGATCGAGCAGCAGTCGCACGCGCAGTTCGGCACTTTCCAGTGCCTGCTGGCAATGGCGATAGAGGCCGATGCCGCGCTCGAAGGAGGCGAGGGATTCGTCCAGGCTCAGCTCGCCGCCTTCCATGCGCGCGACCAGCTGTTCGAGCTCGTCCAGCGAGTGCTCGAAATCAGCGGCAGGGGCCGGGCTGGCGGGGGAGGAAGCGGACTTGGCCATGGCCCGCAAAGCTAACGCAGGGGCCTTGCGGAATCAATCTGCGACCGGTCGATACGGTGCCGAGTGTGCGATTTGCCGCACGCCTTTTGTCAGAGCTGACCCCGTGCCATGGCGGGCCGACGGAGTGGCCGTCGTGCGGCAAGGCGGACCTCAATACGCCGGATGCCAGCGCGGCCGGGTGGCGCCGAACAGGGAGGCGCCCCGCTCGGTGAGCCAGCGGTCGCCCGCGCCGACCAGTTCGTCTCCCGCGTACAGCAGCGGGCAGGCGAGGCGGCGCCACGGCGGCATGCCGACCTGCTGCATCAGGTCGCGCAGCTCGCGGGTATGCGCATCGCCGGCCGGGCGCAGGTGCTCGCCGCCCTGGCGCAGGCGCACCGTCATCGGTTCGGCAAGCGCCGCGGTCGGTTCCAGGTGCAGGCTGCCGCCGTCGGGCAGGGCGAGTGGCGTGCCCAGCCACTCGGTCTGCCACCGCGGGTCGATGGCGGGTTGCGGCGGCAAGGCCCACAGGCGGCCCTTCCACACGTGCAGCTCGGCGCCGGGCCAGCGGATGCAGGGCAACTGGCCGTCCCGCGCGATGCACTGCCGTTCGATCTGTGCACGCTGTGCGGTGGTGGGGGCGGGCAGGCCGCGGGCATGCAACCAGTCGTCCAGCAGCGGATGCCGCAGCGCCGGTGACAGCGCCAGCCAGCCGGCCGCCTCCAGGCTGCCCGAGGCCGGGTCGAGCAAGGCGCCGCGGGCCGCGCGCCACTGCAGCGAAAGCGCTTCCGCGGCTTCGCGGCTGTGGCGGGCGCTGTGCACGATCGACTCGACGGCTTGCGGCCAGTGTTCGCTGAGGCGGGGCAGGATGTCGTGGCGGAGGAAGTTGCGCGACAACCGGTGGTCGGCATTCGACGGGTCGGCAATGCAAGGCAGGCCCAGCGCGGCGACGTAGTCGCGCAACGCGGCGCGCGGGACGTCCAGCAAGGGGCGCCAAAGCTGGCCGCGTCCGAGCGGACGGAGGGGCCGCATGCCGCCGAGGCCCTCGGGACCGGCTCCGCGCAGCAGCTTGAGCAGCACCGTTTCGGCCTGGTCGTCGCGATGGTGGCCGAGCACGATGCGCTCGCCGTCGTGCAGGGAAAGCGCGAAGGCGCGATAACGCGCATCGCGCGCCGCAGCCTCCAGTCCGTAGCCACTCGCGTGGTTCACATCCACGCGGAGCACGAGGCAGGGTACCTGCCACTCCTGCGCGAGTTCGCGGCAATGCGTGGCCCATGCATGGCTGTCCGCGTGCAGGCCGTGGTCGACGTGCAGCGCGCGCAGGCCGCGGTCATGTGCCTCGGGCAACTGGGCGAGCGCGTGCAGCAGCGCGGTGGAGTCGGGACCGCCGCTGTAGGCCACGCACAACTGGCCGTGCGGATGCTTGCGCAAGGCTTCGCGCAAGTGCGGCACCAGCTTATTCACGGACGGCGGCTTTCTTGGTCTTGCTGCGCACGTAGATGACCTTGGGCCGGCCTTCGCCCGGGCTGCGGCGGTCCATCTCGAACAGCGTAGTCGCGGTGATCAGTTCGCTGAGCTTGTGATAGCCGTAGCTGCGCGCGTCGAAATTGGGACGCTGCTTGGTGATGATCGAACCCACGCCGCCCAGCGCGGCCCAGCCATCGTCGTCGGAGGCGGCTTCCATGGCGTTGCGCAGCAGGTTGACCAGGCTGGAGTCCTGCTTGAGCTGCGCCGCGGTGCGCGGCTTGAGCGGCTGCTCTTCGTCGGGCTTGGCGACGAGGATGTCGGTGTAGATGAACTTGTCGCACGCGGCGACGAACGGGTCGGGCGTCTTGCGTTCGCCGAAGCCGTAGACGATCAGGCCCGACTCGCGGATGCGCGCGGCCAGCCGGGTGAAATCGCTGTCGCTGGAGACGATGCAGAAGCCGTCGAAGCGACCGGAGTAGAGCAGGTCCATCGCATCGATGATCATCGCCGAGTCGGTGGCGTTCTTGCCGCTGGTGTAGCCGAACTGCTGCATCGGCTGGATCGACTGCGTGAGCAGCTGTTCCTTCCAGCTTTTCAGGTGATTGGACGTCCAATCACCGTAGGCGCGCTTCACGTGCGCCGTGCCGTACTTGGCCACTTCGGCGAGCAGCGCTTCGGCGATGGCGGGCTGTGCGTTGTCCGCGTCGATGAGGACGGCGAGCTTGGTGCTGTCGGTGGCCATGACCGGCTCCGCAGGGATGGGCGCCGCCGATCATAGCGCCTTGCGATGTCGGACCATGGCAAGAGACGGTCCCGGCCCGCGGGCCGGGGCCGTGGAAAGGCGGCAGGAGCTCATTGCCCGTCGTCGAAGTCGAACGGTGGTGAGAGTCCGGTGAAATCGCCGATGACCTTGGCGTCATACGGCCCGTTCAACTGGTTGAAGCCGCTGCCAGGCACGTTGAGCATGCCCTGTTGGAAGACGATCTTGCCGGCCCGCGTGATCTCGATGACGCGGTTGTTGAACTGGTCGCTGATCAGCGTGTTGCCATTGCGCAGCCGCACGGCGCGGGTCGGCAGCGGCGAAGGATTGCTGCCCGGCAAGGTGTTGGTGATGTACTGCCACACGGTCTGGTCGTTGCCGTTCACCTCCACGATGCGGTTGTTGTTGGAGTCGGAGATCAGGGTGTCGCCGTTGGGCAGCCGGCTGGCGAACGCCGCGCCACTCACCGAGCCCTGCGCGGTGAAGGTCTTCACGATGTGGAGCCCGGGGGTGATCTCGATGACGCGGTTGTTGTTCTCGTCGGCGATCAGCACGTGGCCGTTCTCCAGCAACTCGGCGCTGTTGGGATTGTTGAGCTGGTCGGGACCGTTGCCCGCGGTGCCGGTGGTGCCGTACTGCCATACGATCTGGTGCCTGAGGTTGACCAGGATGACGCGCTGGTTGCCCTGGTCGGTGATGAGCACGTGCATGCCCGGGTGCCCGGGGAAGCTGCTGAGGAACAGCGAGTGCACCGGCGTATTGAGCTGGTTGGGTCCGGCGCCGGTGACACCGGCCTGGCCGTATTGCCACACGATGTGGTCGGCGGGGTCGACGATGATCACGCGGTTGTCGGGACAGCCATTGACCGTGTCGCTGCAGCCCGGCAGTCCGGGCGGTGTGCCGGTACCCGCCATCAGGGTGAAGGGGCCGACGCGCTCGGCATCGTTGACGCCCACGATGCTGTTGGGGCCGGGCAGGTCGGAGCCGTTGCCGAAGTGCCAGGTCACACGATGCGTGGCCGGGTCGACTTGGATGACGCGGTTGTTGAACTGGTCGGCGATGAGGATGGGGCCCTCGGACTGGGCCCGGGCCGGGGCGCTCAGGCCGGCTCCTGCCAGCAGGATCGTCGCGGCGATGGCCAGCGCGAGGCGGGACCCGGTGATGCGCGGTGGAAAGCGTGCCATTGCAGACACCTCCGTTCGGTGGGAGTGGCGAGACGGAGGGCACTCTCGGCCCGCACCTGCTCCTAGCCGGGCGGATGGGCTGGGGACGCCTCTCCGGATCAGCCGGCGCGGGCAACGGCTTGCCTGGCTCCACGAACGATCGATGTCACCCGTGACGGGGCAAGGTTCCACACCTTGCCACCGGTGAATGCCGGAAACGGGCGATCAGGTTCACGACCGGTCGCTGGCCTGTTCAGGCGCAAGACAACTTGGCGTCGCCGAGTGCTTCGGCGCGGCAGGGTCGCGCAAGAGGGGAGGAGGGTACGCGGGCGTGGGTCGGCAACTGCAGCCCACGCCCGGCGCTGTCTTACTCGATGTACGCGCCGTAGCCGCGCAGGCGTTTGTAGCGCTGCTCGAGCAGGTCCTTCATCGGCATCGCTTCCAGCTCGTCGAGCTGGTTCATCAGCACGGCCTTCAGGCGCACGGCCATCGAGTGCGGATTGCGATGCGCGCCGCCCAGCGGTTCGCGCACGACCTTGTCGATCAGGCCCAGCTCCAGCAGGCGCGGTGCGGTGAGGCCCAGCGCTTCGGCGGCGTCCTTGGCCTTCTCGGCGCTCTTCCACAGGATGGAGGCGCAGCCTTCGGGCGAGATCACGGAGTACGTCGAGTACTGCAGCATGACCGTGCGGTCGCCCACGCCGATCGCCAGCGCGCCACCCGAGCCGCCTTCACCGATCACGGTGCAGACGATGGGCGTCTTCAGGTCGGCCATCTCCAGCAGGTTGCGCGCGATGGCCTCGGACTGGCCTCGCTCTTCGGCGCCGACGCCCGGGTAGGCACCCGGGGTGTCGATCAGCGTGAGCAGCGGCAGGCCGAAGCGCTCGGCCATCTTCATCAGGCGCAGCGCCTTGCGGTAACCCTCGGGGCGCGGCATGCCGAAGTTGCGGCGTACCTTGCCCTTGGTGTCGCGTGCCTTCTGGTGGCCGATGATCATCACCGAGCGGCCGTTGATGCGGCCCAGGCCGCCCACGATGGCGGCGTCATCCGCATAGGCGCGGTCGCCGGCCAGCTCGTGGAACTCGTCGCAGATCACGCTGATGTAGTCGAGCGTGTAGGGACGGCCCGGATGGCGCGACAGCTGCGTCACCTGCCAGGGCGTGAGGTTGCGGAAGATCTCGTTGGTCTTGAGCTTCAGCTTCTCGCGCAGGCGACCGACTTCTTCGTCGATGTTGAACGCCTGCCCATGGCTGGCATGGCGAAGCTCTTCAATCTTCGCGTCCAGTTCGGCAATCGGTTGTTCGAAATCGAGGAAGTTGGGATTCATTCGGTGCAGTTCAGAACACGGAAGCGCGCCAGTATACCGATCTGGAAAAAATCGCGGGAACGGGTGCGTATGGGCGTGAGGAAAGAGTGAAGGAATTGGCGTTCGGACGAGGCGGCCTGCAGGGTTTTCCCGTCACGATGGCCTCCCGCGGGGAGGCGTCCGGGAGCGGCCGGTCAGTCGCCGCCGCGCGGCCGGTCGTCCGTCTTCACGATGCGCAGCTTGGCCGCCTCCACGCCAGGCACGGCCCGGATGGCGCGCAGCAGCTCGGGAATGGCGTCCACGCGCCATTCCTCGCCCAGCTCCAGGTCGGCCTGGGCGGTCTGGTTGTGGTAGCCGTACAGCACCACGCTGGCGCGGCCGCCGCGATAGCCGGCGAGCGTGCGGCGCAGGTCCTCGATGAAGCCGGGGCCGACGCCATTCAGTTTTAAACGCAGGAGACGGGCATAGCGGCGGCAGGCATCCCCGAGGCTGAGGGCGCTGCGGGCGCGCACGGCGAAACCGCCACCGGAAAAATCGTCGATGCGCAGGCCGCCTTCGACCACCAGCAGTTCGTCGCGGACCAGCAAAGGGGCGACCTGCTGGTACAGCTCGCCAAAGAAACTCACCTCGATGATGCCGGTGCCGTCTTCCAGCCGCACGAAGGCATCGCTGTCACCACGCTTGCGCACGCCGGTGACCATGCCGGCCACCGTCCACGGCGTATCCGGGCCGCGGCGGAAGCGGTTGTCGTCGCCGTCGTTCTTGCGCGGTTTCGGCGGCTGGTAGCGATCGGCGATCTCGCCGAGCGGGCAGGTCGAGAGCTGGGCCAGCTCTTCCTTCCACGGATCGGTGGGATGACCCGAAAGGTAATGGCCCAGCGTGTCGCGCTCGCCCTGCAGCAACTGCTCCAGCGGCCAGGCGGCGACGACGGGCAAGTCCACTTCGACGGTGGGCGCGGTGGCGCCTCCGCTCTCAAAAGACATGGACGCGCCGAACATGTCGTTCTGGCCGGACTGCTTGTTCTTCAGGTGCTGGTCCGCGGCCTTCATGGCGTTCGGCAACTGCGCCATCAGGCTGGCGCGGTTCGGTGCCAGCGCATCGAGCGAGCCGGACAGGATCAGCGCCTCGAGCACGCGGCGGTTGAGCTTGGTCGAATCGACGCGACGGCAGAAGTCGGCGAGGTCCGTGTATGCGCCACCCCGGCGGCGCTCCTCGGCGATCGCCTCGCAGGCACCCTGGCCCACGCCCTTGATGGCGCCCAGGCCGTAGCGGATGACCTTGGGCTCCACCGCGACGAACATGAATTCCGACGCGTTGACGTCCGGCGGCAGCACCTTCAGGCCAATCGCCTTGGACTCGTCGATGAAGGTCACCGCCTTGTCGGTGTTGTCCATGTCCGACGAGATCGTCGCGGCCATGAACTCGGCCGGGTAGTGCGCCTTCAGCCAGGCGGTGTGGTACGAGACGAGCGCGTAGGCGGCGGCGTGCGACTTGTTGAAGCCGTAGCCCGCGAACTTCTCCATCAGGTCGAAGATCTCGTCGGCCTTTTCGCCGGTGAGCCCGTCCTTGGCGGCGCCTTCGCGGAACTTGGCGCGCTCCTTCGCCATTTCCTCGAGCTTCTTCTTGCCCATCGCGCGGCGCAGCAGGTCGGCGCCGCCGAGCGAATAGCCGCCCACGATCTGCGCCATCTGCATCACCTGCTCCTGGTAGACCATGATGCCGTAGGTCTCTTTCAGGATCGGCTCGACGCGCGGGTCGGGGTACACCACCTCCTCGCGGCCGTGCTTGCGCGCGACGAAGCTGGGGATCAGGTCCATCGGGCCAGGACGGTACAGCGCCACCAGCGCGATGATGTCCTCGAAGCGGTCGGGCCTGGCGTCCTTGAGCATGCGCTGCATGCCCGAGGATTCGAGCTGGAACACGGCGACGGTCTGCGCCTTCTTAAGCAGCTCGTAGGTGGCCACGTCGTCGGTGGCGATCGTCGCGATGTCCAGCGCTTCTTCGCCGGTCGTCGCGCGCCGCGCGTTGATGGCCTTCACCGCCCAGTCGATGATGGTGAGCGTGCGCAGGCCGAGGAAGTCGAACTTCACCAGGCCGACGGCTTCCACGTCGTCCTTGTCGTACTGCGTGACGACGCCGGCGCCGCCCGGTTCGCAGTACAGCGGCGCGAATTCGGTGAGCGGCTTGGGGCCGATCACCACGCCACCGGCATGCTTGCCGACGCCGCGCGTGATGCTTTCCAGGCTGAGCGCCAGATCGATCAGCGTGCGCGCTTCCTCGTCCTGCTCGTACAGGTCGCAGAAGTCCTTGACGATGCGATCGGGTTCTTTCTTCGCCTTCTCCGAACGACCCAGCGCGCATTGCAGCGTGAGGTCGAGCGGGCGCGCGGGAATCAGCTTGGCGATGCGGTCGACCGCGTTGTAGCCCATGCCCAGCACGCGACCGGAGTCGCGCAGCACGGCCTTCGCCGCCATCGAACCGTAGGTGATGATCTGGCTGACGTGGTCGCGGCCGTATTTGCGCGCAACGTAGTCGATCACCTCGTCGCGGCGATCCATGCAGAAGTCGATGTCGAAGTCGGGCATCGACACGCGTTCGGGATTCAGGAATCGCTCGAACAGCAGGTCGAACTGGATCGGGTCCAGGTCGGTGATCTTCAGCACCCAGGCCACCAGCGAACCGGCACCCGAACCACGGCCCGGGCCCACGGGAATGCCGTTCTGCTTACCCCAGTTGATGAAGTCCGCCACGATCAGGAAGTAGCCGGGGAAGCCCATCTTGATGATGACGTCCAGCTCGCGCTCCAGGCGCGTTTCGTACTCCTCCTGCGTGCGGCCGGGCGCGATGCCGGCAAACGCCAGTCGCTCCTTCAGGCCTTCGCGGGAAAGCTCGCGAATGTAGCTGGCCAGGTCGTGGCCTTCCGGCACCGGGAAGTCGGGCAGGTAGTACGTGCCGAAGTTCAGCTCGAGCGTGCAGCGCCTGGCCAGCTCGATGGTGTTTTCCAGCGCCTCGGGGATGTCGGCGAACAACGCTTCCATCTCTTCGGGTGACTTCAGGTACTGCTGGTCGCTGTAGTCGCGCGGGCGCTTGGGATCGCCCAGCACGCGCCCCTGGTTGATGCAGACGCGCGCCTCGTGCGACTCGAAGCCTTCCTGCTTGAGGAAGCGCACATCGTTGCTGGCGATCACCGGAAGGTCGAGCTCGGCGGCCAGCCCCAGCGCGGCGGCGTTCCAGTTTTCCTCGCCTTCCCGACCGGTGCGGGTGAGCTCCAGGTAGAGGCGGTCGGCCATTTGGCTCGCGAACGGTCGCAGGCGCGCGGCGGCGGCGTCGACGCCCTGGTTCACCGCGATGCGGCCGGCTTCGCTCTCGCGGCCAAGCAGGGCGATCAGGCCATGCGTCGCCTGCGGCGTGAGCCAGGCCATGTCGACCATGGCGCGGCCGCTGTGCTGGCCGTCGCGCCAGGCGCGCGACACCAGGCGCGACAGGTTGAGGTAGCCCTCGTGGTTCTGGCAGAACACCGTGAGGCGCCACGGACGCGGATCGTCCGGCGAGCTCACCCACAGGTCCGCGCCGCCGATCGGCTTGATGCCGGCCGCGCTGCAGGCCTTGTAGAACTTCACCAGCGCGAACATGTTGCTGTCGTCGGTCAGCGCCACCGCCGGAACGCCCGCGCGCACGCAGGCATCGACCAGTCCCTTGATACGGATGGTCGAGTCGACCAGCGAGTACTCGCTGTGCAGGTGGAGGTGTGCGAAGCGGACGGACATGGCGTGCGCGCAGGATGGAACGCCAGCCTACCGGCGCGGGCGCGGGCGGACAAGAATTGACATCCGGATGGCCAGGCGCCCCGTAAGCTACGCGCCGCCTGCGGCGCCCGCTACCGCTGCACCCGGGGCCGGCGCCGGTGCGTCCAGCAGATCCTGCAGCTCGGCAAGGATGCCGTTCAGTTCGTCTTCGCCATATCCCACGTGGATGTAGGCGATGCGCCCGTCACGGCCGATCATCACCATGTAGGGCAGGCCCTTGATGCCGTAGGGCCTGGAGATGCTGTTGTCAGCGGACTCGTAGGTGAGGATGACGTCCAGGTCCTTCCAGCGGTAGCGAATCTTCCTGAAGGTGTCCAGGTCGTCGTTGTGGTTGACGCCCACCACCTGCAACTGCTCCGGCCCCACCTTCTTCTGGATGGCCGCCAGTATGGGCATTTCCTTGAGGCAGTAGCTGCACCAGGACGCCCAGAAGCTGACGATCACCACCTTGCCGTGGAAGCCCGATACGCGCACGTCGGCGCCATGGCGATCGTGGCCGAGGAAGTCGGGCGGCGTGTCCCCGGCAGCGGGATGGGACCGGCTGATGCCAGCGAGCGCCAGTGCGACGACGGCCAGCGCAATGCGGATGTTTGGTTTCATGGTGTTCCCCCTGGCGCAAAGCCTAGCGCAACCCGGAGGCGGGCCCACAGTCCGCCTGGCCCGTACAAATGGCGGTTGCGGGTGGCGACGGCGGCTGGCATGGTTCAGCGCTTTCCCCTGCAATGCGGGCAGCCCCCAGAAGCTGCCGAAGGCGCCCCATGTCACTGATCCGCTCGCTGTTCACCGTCAAGCCCATCGAGGCGTCGCTTTCCGCCAGCGACAACCTGCGCCGGACCCTCGGCCTCAAGGACCTGATCGTGCTGGGCGTGGGGGCGGTGATCGGTGCGGGCATCTTCGTGATCACCGGGCAGGCGGCCGCCGAGCACGCCGGCCCCGCGCTGACCATCTCGTTCGTGCTGGCCGGCCTGGCCGCCGCCCTGGCCGCCCTGAGCTATGCCGAGTTCGCGGCCATGCTGCCGGTCTCGGGCAGCGCCTACGTCTATGCCTACGCCACCTTCGGCGAGCTGCTGGCCTGGTTCATCGGCTGGAACGTGGTGGCCGAATACCTGCTGGCGGTGTCCTCGGTGGCGGTGGGCTGGTCGGGTTACGGCGTGGGATTGCTGCACAGCATGGGTGTCGATATCCCGTCCGTGCTGGCCAACGCGCCGCTGGCGTTCCGCGACGGCCATTTCGTGGCGACCGGCGCCTGGATGAACCTGCCGGCGCTGCTGGTGGTGGCGGCGATCACGGCGCTGCTCTATGTCGGCACCCGCCAGTCGACGATGTTCGCCAGCTTCGTGGTGGTGTTGAAGGTGCTGGTGGTGGTGCTGTTCGTGGTGTTCGGCCTGCAGTACATCGATCCCGCGCTGTGGCATCCCTACGTGCCGCAGAACCAGGGCGGCGACCATTACGGCTGGGCCGGCGTGTTCCGCGCCGCCACCAGCGTGTTCTACGCCTATATCGGCTTCGACGCGGTGGCGACCGCGGCGCAGGAAACGCGCAATCCGCAGCAGAACGTGCCGGCCGGCATCCTCATCTCGCTGGCGATCTGCACGGTGCTGTACATCATCGTCGCCGCCGTGCTCACCGGCCTGGTGCCGTATCCGCAGCTGGCCACGGCCGAGCCGGTGGCGACCGCGCTGGCCGCCCACCCCGCGCTGGCCTGGCTCAAGCTGCTTACCCAGGTGGGTGCCGTGGCCGGCCTCACCTCGGTGATCCTGGTGATGCACATGGGCCTGGCGCGCATCCTCTACAGCATGGCCGGCGACGGCCTGCTGCCGCGCATGTTCGGCGCCGTGCACGAGCGGTTCCGCACGCCCCATCGCACCACCTTGCTGGTGGGCTGCGTGGGCGGCGTGCTGGCCGCGGTGTTCCCGCTCAGCCTGCTGGGCGACCTGCTGTCGATGGGCACGCTGCTGGCGTTCTCCACGGTGTGCGTGGGCGTGCTGGTGCTGCGTCGCACGCATCCGGACCTGCCGCGCGGCTTCCGCGTGCCGGCCGCTCCGGTGGTGTGTTCGATGGGCGTGGTGGTGTGCCTGTTCCTGCTGGCGCAGATGAATGCGGCCAACTGGACGCTGCTGGCCGGCTGGACCGCGCTCGGCATGCTGATCTACATCGGCTACGGCTATCGGCACAGCCTGCTGCGCGGGCGCCGCTGAAGTCCGCGCCCCCGACGACGGCACGCCACTACGGTGCCGCCGTCGCCGATCTTCTCAGTCAACCTGAGATGTGGAAGCGCCCGTCGCCGAACGGGCCTTCGATGTAGTGGTCAAGGCCACGCACCGACAACGGGTTGCGGTCGTAGTCGACATGCTTGTACTCGGCGTCCACCATGGCCGTGAGTTCCTCGGGGGCCAGGAACTCCAGCGGCGCTTCGATGGGCGGATTGTCTGGCGACGGTCTGAAGTCGCCGGGGCGGTTGGGAAGCGTCATGACACCACTCCTGCGGTAATTGCACGCGATGTTTGTGCGGGCCGCACGGCGGGGACGTGCGGGTCGTCCGGTGCATCCATGCCTTGGAGAAGTTCACCGCGCCGAAGGTTCAGGCGTTACGGATGCTTGGCGTGGGCTCGGCAGTTGGGCGGCCCGGTGACTTCGTTTCCTGTATCCGTTCGGATGCAGCGGCGGCGGAAAAGGTTGCCTCGGTGGGGAACGTATCGCGGGTGTGCGAGAGGGCGGTTCCGGCCGTCGTTTTCCTGGCTTTGCAGAGGGCGCGTCGCAGGTCACGGCCTCTTGCGAAGTCGACTCTAGTCTAACTCCGTTGCATGCGCGTGACGTGGGCCATAGGGCATGCCCCCGTCCCCTGGTGTTGGCCTTCTTGATGCTTGCATGAACCTCGGCGCGATGTCCGTCTGGACGTCCAACCGCGCGATGCTCAGAACAGCACGCCCTGGTCCACCAGCAGCTTCACCGGCGCAAAGCTGCGCCGGTGCTGGGGGCAGGGCCCCAGTCGCTTGAGTGCTTCCAGATGCACGGGCGTGGGATAGCCCTTGTGTTCGGCGAACCCGTAACCGGGATGCTCGCGATCCAGCGCGACCATCCAGCGATCGCGGCTGACCTTGGCCAGGATCGAGGCGGCGCTGATGGCCGGCTCCAGCGCGTCGCCGCCCACGATGGCGCGGCCCGGGCAGGGCAGTTCGCGCGGCAGGGCATTGCCGTCGATCCACGCCTCGTGGGCGGAAGGGCTCAGCCCCGCGAGCGCGCGGCACATGCCCGTCATGGTGGCCTGGAAGATGTTCACGCGGTCGATCTCGTCGGCCGTCACCAGCACCACGCAATGCGCGAGCGCCCTCTCGATGATCTGCGGATAGAGCGCTTCGCGCTTCGCCTCGGTGAGCTTCTTGGAGTCGTTGAGACCGGCGATCGGGCGCGCGGGATCCAGGATCACCGCGGCCACGGCGACCGGGCCGGCGAGCGGCCCGCGGCCGGCCTCGTCGACGCCGGCGATGAGACGCCCCAGGGCGTCGGCCACGGGACCGGAGGAGGCAGGCGCTTGCCTGCGGGACTTCGGGCTAGCCACGGGGAGCCTCCACCAGCTCCGCCACGGCGTCCGCGGCCATGTCGCCGGCGTGCCCTTCCAGGTTGCCGCGCAGGGCCAGGTGCAGTTGCTCGAAGGCGCTCACGATGGCGCCGCGGCGTTCGCTGTCCTGGAACAGGGCAAGCGTCGCCTCGGCCAGCTTGTCGGGCGTGAAGTCGTCCTGCATCAGCTCGGGCACGAGCACGACCTTGTCGCCCATGCCGCCGGCGCGGGCCAGGATGTTGGGCAGCGAATACACGTCCGTCTTCAACATGTTGAGCATGCGGGCGATGCGATAGCTCACCGGCGATACGCGATAACCGACCACCATGGGGCGCTTGGCCAGCATCGCCTCCAGCGCGGCGGTACCCGAGGCAAGCATCACCACGTCGGCCGCCAGCATGGCTTCGTGGGCGTGGCCATCCAGCAGCAACGGCGCGTCGGCGCCTGCATCACCGAGCAGCCCCTTCAGCGTGGCGTGCACGCGCTCGTTCGCGGCGGGCACGATCACGCGCAGGCCCGGCAACGCGGCGGCTACCTTGCGCGCCGCGTCGATGAAGCTCTTGCCGAGCTGCTTGATCTCCGAGGCGCGGCTGCCCGGCAGTACGGCCAGTACCGGCACGTTGTTCGGCAGCTGCAGGAAATCGCGCGCGCCGGCGCGGTCGGAGACCATCGCGAAGCGATCCGCCAGCGGATGCCCGACGAAGCGTGCGTCGACGCCATGCCTGGCGTAGATCGGCGGCTCCATCGGGAACAGGCACAGCACGCGGTCGGCGCTGCGGCCGATCTTCTCCGCGCGCTGCTCGCGCCACGCCCAGACCGAAGGGCTGACGTAGTGCACGGTGCGCAGTCCCGCTTCGCGCAGTCGCTTCTCGACACCGAGGTTGAAATCCGGGGCATCGATGCCGACGACCGCCGCGGGTTTTGCCGCGACCAGCCGCGCCACCAGTTGCTTGCGCAGGCGCAGCAGGCGGGGCAGGTGCGAGATCACCTCGACGAAGCCGAACAGCGACAGCTCCTTGATGTCGTACCAGGACTCGAAGCCGGCGGCCTGCATGCGCGCACCACCGATGCCGATGAAGCGCGCACCGGGATAACGGCGGCGCAAGGCGAGGATCAGGTCGGCGCCGAGCTGGTCGCCGGAGTCTTCGCCGGCGATGATGGCGATGAGGGGAGCTTGGTTTGCCGTGTCAGTGGGAGTCATGGCTTATGAAAAAAAGTCAAAAGCGAACCCCCGTGCCTCATGTGCTGATATGAGCGAAGCTCATATCAGCGGCTCATGTCAACGTGCCAGCGAGCGCTCGCTGCGATCGAGGAAATCCAGCATCGCGCGGACGTCTTCACTGTCCGCCGCCTGCGTCACCAGCTGCTCGCGTGCATCGGCCAGCGTGAGGCCGGCCATGTACAGCGTGCGGTAGGCGCGCTTGATGGCGGAAATGCGCGTGGCGTCGAAGCCGCGGCGCTTGAGGCCTTCGCTGTTGATCCCGCGCGGGCGTCCGCGCTGCTCGTTCGCCATCATCACGAACGGCGGCACGTCCGAGCCGAGCAGGCAGCCCATGCCGATGAAGGCATGCGCGCCGACCTTGCAGAACTGGTGGGCGCCGGAGAAGCCGGCCATCACCACCCAGTCGCCCACCTCGACGTGGCCGGCGAGGGCGGAGTAGTTGGAGAACACCGTGTTGTTGCCGATCTGGCAGTCGTGCGCGACGTGCACGTAGGCCAGCAGCCAGTTGTCGTTGCCGATGCGCGTGACGCCACCGCCATCACCCGTGCCACGGTTGATGGTGACGAATTCGCGGATCTGGTTGCGATCGCCGATCACCAGCTCGGTGCGCTCGCCCTTGAACTTCTTGTCCTGCGGCGCGCCGCCCAGCGAGGCGAACTGGCTGATGTGATTGTCGTTGCCGATGCGAGTCGGGCCCTCGATCACCACGTGCGGTCCGATCACCGTGCCTTCGCCGATGTGCACGTCGGCACCGATCACGCTGAACGCGCCGATGCTGACGTTGTTGGCGATGACGGCAGAAGGATCGATCTGCGCGGTGGGGTGGATCATTTCTCGGACCTCGCGGCGCACATCAGCTCGCAGCTGGCCACTTCCTTGTCACCGACCATGGTGCGTGCCTCGAACAGGCCCATGCTGCGCAGCAGGCGCTTGAGCGTCACTTCGAGGCGCAACTGGTCGCCGGGCACCACCGGGGCGTTGAAGCGCGCGTTGTCCACCTTGGCCAGGTAGAACAGCGGGCTGCCGGTGTTGCCCTTCAGGCGGCTGGAGATCTGCGTGAGCAGGCCGGCGGCCTGGGCCATCGCCTCCACGATCAGCACGCCCGGCATCACCGGATGCCCGGGGAAGTGCCCCTGGAAGAACGGCTCGTTGATGGTCACGTTCTTGAGGGCCACCACGCTCTTGTCCGGCACCAGTTCGATCACGCGATCGACCAGCAGGAAGGGATAGCGGTGGGGCAGCAGCTGCTGGATATGTTCCACAGTCACCGGAAGATGGAAGGGCACGGTGAGGTCACTCATTGTTGTTGTCCTTCTCCAGCGCCGAAAGCCGGCGCACGTATTCGTCGAGATGCTTGAATCGGGCCGCGTTGCGGCGCCACAGTCGATTTTCCTGCAACGGAACGCCCGAGGAATATTCACCGGCCTCGCGTATGGAGTGCGTGACCAGGCTCTTGGCCGTAATGGTAACCCGGTCGGCCACTTCCAGATGGCCCAGCACCCCGGCATTGCCGCCAATCATGCAGTAACGCCCGATCTTGGCGCTGCCGGCCACCGCGGCGCAGCCCGCCAGGGCGGTGTGCGCGCCGATAGTCACGTTGTGGGCGATCTGGATCTGGTTGTCCAGGCGGACGTCCTCTTCCAGCACCGTATCGTCCAGCGCGCCGCGGTCGATGGTGGTATTGGCGCCGATCTCGCAGTCGTCGCCGATCCGCACGCCCCCCAGCTGGGGCAGCTTGATCCAGTGGTCGCGGTCGAAGGCGAGGCCGAAGCCGTCCGAACCGATCACGGCGCCCGGGTGGACCAGCACGCGCTGGCCGAGGGTGACGCGGATCACCAGGGTCACGCGGGCGACCAGGCGCGATTGCGCGCCGACCAGGCAGTCCGGGCCGATGATGCAATGGGGGCCGAGGATCGCGCCATCCTCCACCACCGCGCCGTCCTCGATGACGCAGCCGGGGCCGATGCTGGCGGTGGGGGCAACGCGTGCGGTTTGCGCCACCACGGCCGTGGGGTGGACGCCCTGCGGCGAAGCCGGCAGCCGTTCGAACAGCGCGGCGATCTTGGCGTAGGCCACGTAGGGATCGCGCGCCACCAGAGCGGCGGCCGGGCTGTCGGCGACGTTTTCCTCGCGCATCACCACCACGCCCGCACGGGTGGCGGCGAGTTGCGACGCGTACTTGCTGTTGGAAAGGAAGCTCAGCTGGCTGGGGCCGGCGCCGGCCAGCGTGCCCACGCCATCGATGACCCGGGCGCCTTCACCATGGAAGGCGAGGCCGAAGCGCTCGGCCAGCTCGGACACGGTGGTTCTGAATACGCTCATGCTTGGCTCCCTGCAATCGGGCCATTGTAGGGGGAGGCGCCATCGGGCGCATGAAAAAAAGAAAGCGCGGCAGGGCCGCGCCTTCTTCCCGAGGGCCGTTCCTGGCCGACGGCTAGGCCATCAGAACTGGCTGCCGAAGGTGAACTGGATGCGCTCTTCGTAGTGGTTGTCGTCCGCCTGGGTACGGATCGGCACCGCGAAGTTGATGATCAGCGGGCCGATCGGCGCCTGCCAGTGCAGCGAGATACCGGTCGAGGCGCGCAGCTCGCTCGCCTTGAAGCTCTGGTAATCCTGGTACACGTTGCCGACGTCGACGAACCACGACACGCGAGCCGTGTTGATGTCCTTGAGGAACGGCAGCGGCAGGTACAGCTCGGCCGTGCCCAGCACCTTGAACGCGCCACCGATGGGCTGCGCGTAGGAGTAGTAGCCGCCGGTACAGGTGCCGTCCTTGTTCGCCTTGATCGGCGAACCATCGGGGTACGTGCCGGTACACACGCGTGGGCCCAGGGTGTTGTCCTGGAAGCCGCGCACGTCGCGCACGCCGCCGGAGTAGTAGTTCTCCCAGAACGGGAAGGTGACCGGGTCGCCCGCCTTGTAGCTGGTGCCGCCGTTGTAGTCGAAGGTCTGGCCGTAGGCCTTGCCGTAGCCGACCTGGCCGTCCAGGTACAGCACGAAGCCCTTGCCGATCGGCCAGTAGTGGTTCGCCTCGCCGAAGATCTTGTAGTACTGCACGGTCGAACCGGGCAGCGCGATGTCGGTGGACAGCGAGATCAGGCCGCCGCGGGTGGGCGCCCAGTAGCCGTTGCGGGTGTCGTGGGTCCAGCCGATGGTGGCGTCCCAGGTGTGGATGGTCTTGTGGCCCAGCGCGTTCTGGTAGTCGATCATGATCTGCGGCGAATAGTTCACCGTCGTGACCGCACCCGTCGTGTCGACCACGTCGTACGCGAGGTTGATCTTGTTGCTGCTGATGCCCAGGCCGGTACGGATGTTGTCCGTTTCCGAGATCGGGAAGCTCAGGAAGCTCGAGAACGACTTCATCGAACTTTCGTAGTTCACGAAATCGCTGTTGGTGTTGGCGTAGTTGCTCTTGGTGTAGCCGGCGTTGTAGCCGATGCCCACGCCGCTGTCCGTGAGGTACGGGTTGAAGTAGCTCGCGTTGATCGAGGTGGAGTAGTCGCTGCGCGACGCGCCCACGGTGAAGCTGTCACCGGTGCCGAGGAAGTTGTTCTGCGACACCGACGCGGACAGGATGATGCCCGAGTACTGCGAGTAGCCCACGCCGAACATCAGGCTGCCGGCGGACTGCTCTTCCACCTTCGCGGTCAGGTCGACCTGGTCCTCGGTGCCGGGCACCAGGGCCTTGTCGATGTTGACGGTCTTGAAGTAGCCCAGGCGCTGCAGGCGGATCTTGGAACGGTCGATCGCCGGCTGCGAGAACCAGCTGCCTTCCAACTGGCGCATTTCGCGGCGCATCACGTCGTCTTCCGTGCGGGTGTTGCCCTGGAAGATCACGCGGCGCACGTACACGCGCTTGCCCGGCTCGATGTAGAGCGTGAGGTCGACGGTGCGCTTGTCCTTGTCCAGCTTCGGCACCGGCGTCACCTTGGCGAACGCATAGCCGATGCTGGCCAGGATGCTCTTGATCGAGTTGGTGCTGGCTTCGATCGCCTTGCGGTTGAAGGTGTCACCCTTGTGCACGTACACCAGCTGGTGCAGCGATTCCTCGGGCAGGATCAGCTCGCCGAGCAGGTGCACGTCGGAAATGGTGTAGATGTCGCCTTCCTTCACGCTGGCGGCGACGTACATCGTGCGCTTGTCCGGCGCGATGGTGACCTGGGTGGAATCGACGCCGAAGTCGGCGTAGCCGCGGTCCATGTAGTACGACTGCAGCTTCTCGAGGTCGCCGCTGAGCTTTTCGCGCGAGTACTGGTCGTCCTTCGAGTACCAGGACAGCCAGTTGGACGTATCCGACTCGAAGCCCTTGCGGATGTCCTTGTCGGTGAACGCCTTGTTGCCGACGATGTTGATTTCCTTGATCTTCGCGACCTTGCCTTCGCGGATCTCGATGTCGATGGCGACGCGGTTGCGATCAAGGTTGGTCACGTGCGGTTCGACCGACACGTTGTACTTGCCGCGGTTGTAGTACTGGCGCACCAGTTCCTGCTGCACGCGGTCCAGCGACAGGCGGTCGAAGGTTTCACCCTCGGACAGGCCGATCTCCTTCAGGCCCTTGCGCAGATCGTCTTCCTTGATGTCCTTGTTGCCGCGGAGGCTCAGCTTGGCAATCGACGGACGCTCGACCACCTTGACGACCATGATGTCGCCCTCGCGGTCGACTTCCACGTCGCTGAAGAACTTGGTCTGGTACAGGGCGCGAATGGCGCGCTGGGCACCATCGTTGGTCAGGCGGTCGCCCCGGTTGACGGGCAGGTAGTTGAGCACCGTGCCCTGGGAAATGCGGCTGAGGCCGTCGATACGGATGTCGGAAACGACGAACGGCTCGAAGGCGAGTGCGTTGGCGGACAGTGAGGCAAGCAAGATCAGGGCGGCGATACGCTTCATCGTCGATTCCGTTGTTTATTATTCAGATGAGGCGGCCTGGACCGCCCCGATCAATGCGTGAAGCCAGGACGAGCCCAGCCTTGAAAGGGTGCTTGCATCTTCCCCGGATGCAGCGGGTCAACCATCGCCCTGTGCCGGCGGCTCTCGCCGCAGGTACGCCTTGCCCCCGGACACTGCGCGACTCTCGACAAGGTCAGCGCGCGTCACGAGGGCAGGAAGCGGTGGATGTCGTTGTAGAAAGCCAGTCCCATCAACGTGAACAGCAGGATCAGGCCGACATACTGACCGGCCATCATTGCGCGTTCGCTTAAGGGGCTGCCCTTGACCAACTCGATAAGGTAATACAGCAGGTGACCCCCGTCCAAGACGGGGATGGGCATCAGGTTGAGCACGGCGAGGCTGAGCGACACCAGTGCGAGGAATTCGATGAACCAGGTGGCGCCCATGCTGGCCGAGGCATTGGCCACCTGGGCGATGCCGATCACGCCGGACAGGTTCTTGGTGGAGGCCTGCCCGCTGACCATCTTGCCGATCATGTTGAAGATCGAGGCGGAGCGGTCCCAGGTGGTGGCGAGGGAGGCCCCGAGGGCCTTCACCGGCCCGTAGCGCACCAGCGCCTCTTCGGGCGGCGGCGGACGGATGCCGATCAGCCACTGGGCGGGATGGCCTTCGTAGGATTTCTTGATGGCGGTGACCGTCAGGGTCCTGGGCTGGCCGGCGCGTTCGATGCCGATGCTCAGCGTGGGGGACTTGGGAGCCTCGTCGCGGACCAGCTCGGCGAAAGCCTCGAAATCCGCCACCGGCTTGCCGTTGACGCTGAGCAGGCGATCGCCGCCGCGCATGCCTGCCGCCTGGGCCGGATCACCCTCGGTGACGATGGCCGCGATGGCGGGCAGCGGCGCGGGCTTGAGGCCCAGCTTGTCCAGGTACTGGTCGATGCCCTGGCCGGCCGGCAGCTCCTGCAGCGGCAGCACGACATGGCGCTCGGCGCCATCGGTGCCGCGCACGTCCATCGGCAGCGGTTCGCGGCCGAGCATGGCGTTGGCCACGGCATCCAGCGAGTCGCTCCAGGTGGCCACGGGCTTGCCGTCGATGCGCACCACGCGATCACCGGCGTGGATGCCGGCCTGTGCGGCCAGGCTTTGCGGCGTGGCAGTGACCAGCGGCGCGATGTCAGGCTTGCCCAGCATGAAGATCAGCCAGAACGCCAGCACGGTGAACACGAGGTTGAAGGCGGGGCCGGCCGCGACGATCGCGATGCGCTGCCACACCGGCTTGCCGGTGAACTCCTGGCCGGCGAGGGCGGGGTCGACCTCGCCTTCGCGGGCGTCGAGCATCTTCACGTAGCCGCCCAGCGGGATCACGGCCACCTGATACTCGGTGCCGTCCTTGCCGATGCGCTTCCAGATGGCCTTGCCGAAGCCCACCGAGAAACGGAGGACCTTGACGCCGCAGCGGCGGGCGACCCAGTAGTGTCCGAATTCGTGAAAGGTCACCAGCACGCCGAGCGTGACCAGCAACCAAAACACGGATCCAATAAGAGTATTCATCGGTAAGAGCTTATCAGGCTTGTCAGCAGGCGTTGCGGAGAATGCGGCGGGCGGCCTCGCGGGCTGACCGGTCGCGTTCATTCAGGGTCTGCACATCGACCACAGCTTGAGACGGCAGTTCCGCAAGCACGCTCTCGACGAGATCGGCGATGCCCAGGAAGGGCAGGCCGCCGGCCAGGAACGCGTCCACCGCCACCTCGTTCGCCGCATTGAGGATCGCGGGCGCGTCGCCGCCCGCGCGCAGCGCCTGGAAGGCCAGCGCCAGGCAGCGGAAGGTGCCCAGGTCGGGCTGCTCGAACGCCAGCGACGGCAGGGCGGCGAGATCGAGCGGCGCCACCCCGGCTTCGACCCGGTCCGGCCAGGCCAGCGCGTGCGCGATGGCGGTGCGCATGTCGGGATTGCCCAGCTGCGCGAGCACCGAACCGTCGATGTACTCCACCAGCGAGTGCACCAGGCTTTGCGGGTGTACCAGCACCTCGATGGTGTCCGGCGTCGCGCCAAACAGATGATGTGCCTCGATCACTTCGAGGCCTTTGTTCATCAGCGTGGCCGAATCCACCGAGATCTTGCGACCCATCACCCAGTTCGGGTGCTTGCAGGCCTGCTCGGGCGTCACGCCGGCGAGTTCGGCGCGCGTACGGCCACGGAACGGGCCACCGGACGCGGTGAGGATCAGGCGACGCACGCCATGGCCCTTCAGTTCCGGTCGGCCGCCCGGCAGGCACTGGAAGATGGCGTTGTGCTCGGAATCCACCGGGATCAGTTCGCCGCCACCGACCGCGAGGGCCTCCAGCAGCAGCGGGCCGGCCATCACGATGGATTCCTTGTTGGCCAGCAGCAGGCGCTTGCCCGTGCGTGCCGCGGCCAGCGTGGAATCGAGGCCGGCGGCGCCGACGATCGCGGCCACCACGGTATCGCACAGCGAGCCCGAGACGGCGGCGGTGATGGCGTCATGGCCGCTGGCGATCTCGCAGCGGACGCCGGCGGCGGCCAGGCGGCGGGCCAGCTCGCCTTCCAGGGCAGGATCGGCGATCACCGCGAGGTCCGGGCGATGCCGGGCGCAGAGCTCGGCCAGCGCCGCGACATTGCTGTGCGCGGTGAGCACGCTTGCGCGGAAACGCGCGGGATGGCGCGCGATCACATCGAGCGTGCTGCCGCCAATGGAGCCGGTGGCTCCCAGGACGGCGACCATGCGTAGTGCCGGCGTGCTCATAGGCCCAGCAGCAGCTTGCCTGCGGCGAACACGGGCAGGGCGGCGAACACGCTGTCGAGGCGATCAAGCAGGCCGCCGTGGCCGGGGAACAGGTTGCCGGAGTCCTTCACGGCGGCGTGCCGCTTCATCAGGCTTTCCAGCAGGTCGCCCACGATGGAGGCGACCACGGTCAGAGCCGACAGCACCAGCAGGCCGGCCAGCTTGCCGCCGCCGACGCCCAGCATCAGGCCGCCGGCCAGGGTGACCAGCGCGCCGGCCACGAAGGCACCGTACACGCCGGCCCAGGTCTTGCCCGGGCTGATGGTGGGGGCGAGCTTGCGGCGACCGAACAGGCGGCCGCTGAAATAGGCGCCGATATCGGCGGCCCAGACGATGAACAGGGCAAGCAGGGTCCACCAGTGGCCGTTCTCGCCGGCACCATGGATGGAGACCACCGACACCCAGGCCGGCACGATCACCAGCAGGCCGGCGCCCAGCTTCATCAGGCAGTTTTCGCGCGTGGGGGCGGCGCCGAAGGCGAAGTGGCGCAGCCACTGGCCGACCACGATCCACCAGGCGACGCCGATGCCGATCACCGCGGGCCAGGCAATGGTGGCCTGCGCAAACCAGCACAGCGCAAACAGGATGGCCGTGAGGACCAGCAGGCCGGCTCGCGGCACCATCTCCTTGAGGCCGGACAGGCGGGTCCATTCCCACATCGCCGCCAGGAAGGCGATGACGACGAGAGGCGCGAACAGCCAGGTCGGCGTCAGCAGGATCAGTGCGATCACCAACGGAGCGAGCAGCAAGGCGGTGAGGGTGCGCTGAAGCAGCATGCGGTTCCTTGTTAACCCTTCTTTTGGGCGATTTGTTCGCCGGTCTTGCCGTAGCGGCGTTCGCGACGGGCGTAATCGTCGATGGCGTTCGTGAGACACGCCTGGTCGAAGTCAGGCCACAGCGTATCGGTGAAGTGCAGTTCGGCGTAAGCCAGCTGCCACAAAAGGAAGTTGCTCACTCGGCATTCGCCACCGGTACGGATGAACAGGTCCAGCGGCGGCAGCTCGGACAGGCACATCCAGCGGCCCAGCAGCGTTTCGTCGATCTCCTCGGCGCGCAGTTCGCCGCGCGCCACGGCTTCGGCGGCCTTGCGAGCCGCCTGCACGATATCCCAGCGGCCGCCGTAGTTCACGGCGATGTTGAGGTGCAGCGCATCATTGCCGGCCGTGCGGGCCATGGCGCCGGTCATGCGCTGGCGCAGGCCGGTGTCGAAGGCATCGAGGTCGCCGACGAAGCGGATGCGCACGCCGTTGCCGTGCAATTCATCCACTTCCTTGTCCAGCGCGCGCACGAACAGTTCCATCAGCGCACCGACCTCATCCTCCGGACGCTTCCAGTTCTCGCTGGAGAACGCGAACAGGGTGAGCACCTTGACGCCCTGGCGCAGGCAACCCTCGACCACGTTGCGCACGGCCTTGCGGCCCGCGTTGTGGCCGAACGTGCGCGGCCGGTGGCGGAGCTTTGCCCAGCGGCCGTTGCCATCCATCACGATGGCAACGTGGCGCGGTATCCGCGCGGAGTCGGCGCTGGTCATGGAGCAGGCACTGGGAGTGACGACGCTCAGAGCGCCATCAGCTCCTCTTCCTTGTTCTTCACGACACCGTCGACGTCCTTGACGAAGCGGTCGGTCAGCTTCTGGATCTCGTCTTCGGCACGACGCTCGTCGTCCTCGGTGATCAGCTTTTCCTTGAGCAGGTCCTTCACCTGCTGCATGGCGTCGCGGCGCACGTTGCGGATGGCGATCTTGGCTTCCTCGCCTTCATGCGCCACGTGCTTGGCCAGCTCGCGGCGGCGCTCTTCGGTGAGCGGCGGCATGTTGAGGCGGATGGTGGTGCCGGCGGTGTTCGGCGTGATGCCGATATCCGAGGCCATGATGGCCTTTTCGATCGGAGCCACGAGGGTCTTCTCGAACGGGGTGATGATGATGGAGCGCGAATCGCCCAGCGCGACCGTGGCCACCTGGTTCAGCGGCATGTCGGAGCCGTAGTACGGCACCTTGATGCCATCGACCAGGGCGGTGCTCGCGCGGCCCGTGCGCAGGCGCGTCAGGCTGTGCTTGAGCGAGTCGATGCTCTTGCCCATGCGGGTCTGGGCATCGTTCTTGATGTCGTTGAGCATGGGTACACCCCTTGAACCGTGCAAGCCCGCGAGTATAGCAGGGGGCTATGTGGCATTGGGGTTTGGCTCGTTCCGCTCGCCCCGGGGCCGGAAAAGGCGGCGGAAGCGTCCCTGGTGACGGAGATGGGAGGCGGCAGGCGCCAGTGGTTCAGCCAGGGTGGGGTCCGATGCTGCAGCACGGCAAGACGGACCCCTCCATGCGCGCCCTCTCACCGTGGGGAGAGGGCGCCAGGACTTCAGGTGTCGGAGACGATCGTGCCGATCGACTCGCCGTGCATGATGCGCATGAGGTTGCCCGGCACGGTCATGTCGTAGATGCGCAACGGCATGCGGTGGTCGCGGCAGAGTGCGATGGCGGCCGTGTCCATCACGGCCAGCTTGCGCTCGATGACCTGGTCGTAGGTGAGCTGGTCGTAGCGGGTGGCGTCGGCGTGGCGTGCCGGATCGGCGGTGTAGACACCATCGACCTTGGTGGCCTTCATCAGCAGGTCCGCGCCCACTTCCACCGCACGCAGCGCGGCAGCGGAGTCGGTGGTGAAGAACGGATTGCCGGTGCCCGCCGCGAAAAGCACGATGCGGCCCTTCTCGATGTGGCGGATCGCGCGGCGGCGGATGTAGTCCTCGGCGACGTCGTGGATCTGGATGGCGCTCATCACGCGGGCGAAGCCGCCGCGCCGCTCGATGGCGTCCTGCATGGCCAGCGCGTTCATCACGGTGGCCAGCATGCCCATGTGGTCGCCGGTGACGCGATCCATGCCGGCAGCCGCGAGGCCCGCGCCACGGAAGATGTTGCCGCCGCCGATGACTACGCCGATCTGGATGCCGGCCTTCTGCACTTCGATGATCTCGTCGGCCAGCCGGCCGATCACCTTGGGGTCGATGCCGTAGTCGGCCTCGCCCATCAGGGCTTCGCCGGAGAGTTTGAGCAGGATGCGACGGTATTTAAGCGGTGCGCTCATGGGGTCTCCGGATTGTGTGATGCAAACCGCCGCATTGTAGCGACAGCGACGCATGCCTGTAAGACTTGCGTGGAACCGCTTTAGCATGGAGTGCATTTCCATGGAGCAGGGAGGCTGGTCATGGGTTGGCGCACGCATTACTTCGGCAACGAGAACCCGACGCTGGGCCGCCGCCTCGTTCACCATTCGATCGTGGCGGTGCTGGTGCTCGCAGCCTACGGATACTGGAACGATTTCATTCCGGGCGACGGGTGGCTCTGGTGGGGCCTGGGCGTGTCGGCCGCGCTCGCCGCCATGCTGACGGGGTGTCTGGCGTGGCGGCTCATCTTCAGGCCCCGGCCAGGCTACAAGGGTGGCCGGTCGGAGCTGGTCCTGCTGATGCCGCTGACGTTCGTGGCCTCCGGCGGCTTCCTGTGGGTGGCGCTGGTGCATGGTGCCGCGGGGGCCTACACCCGCCTGTTTGGCGCGGCGCACGCGGAAGTGGTGGCGCTGCAGCTGGAGCGCCGGTATGGGCGGCAGTGTCACTACCAGGCCGAAGGATGGCGCCTGGACCAGGCCATGCCCGGCCATCTATGCGTCCGTTCGTCCTATTACGCAGCTTTCCCGGGGCGCCGGGTCGAGATGGAGCTGAGAGGCCAGCGCAGCCTGTTCGGCTTCAACGTGTCGAGTTCGCATCACCACGCGGACCTGGCTCCGGGCCGGCGTTGAGCGGACAACAAAAAAGCCGCGGTTTCCCGCGGCTTTCCTGGTATTGCATGGAGCGAGGTGCTTAGCCCTGCATCGCCTTGGCGACTTCGGCCAGGTAGTCTTCCTGCACCTTCTCGATGCCTTCGCCCACGGCCAGGCGAACCACGGCCACGACGTCGGCGCCTTCCTTCTTCAGGACGTCACCCACGGTGGTGTTGGTGTCGAGCACGTACGGCTGGCCGACCAGGGTCACTTCCGAGACGATCTTGTTGATCTTGCCGGAGATGATCTTCTCGAGGATCTCGGCCGGCTTGGCCTTGTCCTTCTCGGTCATCTGGCTCAGCGCGATTTCCTTTTCCTTCGCGACGAACTCGGCCGGCACGTGCTCCGGCTTGATGTGCGGCGGGTTCATGGCGGCGACGTGCATGGCGATGCCCTTGGCCAGCTCTTCCGAGCCACCCTTGAGCGCCACGATCACGCCGATCTTGCCGCCGTGCGAGTAGGTGGCCAGCGGGCCATCATTCGCGATGCGGGCCACGCGGCGCACTTCGATCTTCTCGCCGATGGTGGCGGTCTGGGCCTTGGCGGCGGACTCGACGTTGTCGGCGCCCGGGAAGGCGGCAGCCTTGGCGGCGTCGATGTCGGCAGCGCCCGAAGCCAGCACGGCAGCGGCGATGTCGTTGGTGAACTGGATGAAGTTCGGCGCCTTGGCGACGAAGTCGGTCTCGCTGTTCACTTCGACCAGCACGGCCTGGCCATTGGCCTGGGCGGTGGCGATGCGGCCTTCGGCGGCGACGCGGTCAGCCTTCTTGTCGGCCTTGGCCAGGCCGGTCTTGCGCAGGTATTCCACAGCGGCGTCGATGTCGCCGTTGTTCTCGACCAGCGCCTTCTTGCAATCCATCATGCCGGCGCCGGAGCGCTCGCGCAGTTCGCTAACCAGTTTTGCGGTGATAGCAGTCATCTGGGTTCCTCAAAAGCTTTGATGCGCCCCGACCCTTGCGGGCCGGGGCAGGTAAGGCTTACTCGCCGTCCGACGACTCGTCGTTGCGGCCGCCGCGGCCACCACGACCACCGTCACGACGCGGCGCGCCGGCACCCTTCTTGGCCGGGCCGCGGTTGTTGCGGTCGTCACGGCGCGGGGCAGCCTTGCGCTCTTCCTTGGCAATCGGGTTGCCTTCTTCGTCGAGCTCGACGAATTCGTTGGCGTCGCCCTGGGCGGCGGCCGGCGCAGCGGCCTTGCCTTCCAGGATGGCGTCAGCGGCAGCGCGGGCGTACAGCTGGATGGCGCGGATGGCGTCGTCGTTGCCCGGGATGGCGTAGTCGACCAGTTCCGGGTTGTAGTTGGTGTCGACCACGGCGATGACCGGGATGCCGAGCTTCTTGGCTTCCTGCACGGCGATGTCTTCATGACCGATGTCGATGATGAAGAGGGCGTCCGGCAGACGGTTCATGTCCTTGATGCCGCCCAGCGAGTTCTCGAGCTTGTCGCGCTCACGACGACGGGCCAGCACTTCGTGCTTGACCAGGCGGTCGAACGAGCCGTCGGTCTCGGCGGCTTCCAGCTCCTTGAGGCGGGCCACGGACTGCTTGACGGTACGGAAGTTGGTCAGCATGCCACCGAGCCAGCGGGCGGTGACGAACGGCATGCCGGCGCGTGCGGCCTCTTCAGCCAACGGCTCACGGGCCGAACGCTTGGTGCCGACGAACAGCACGGTGCCACGCTTCTGGGCCACGGCCGACAGGAAGTGCATCGCGTCGGTGAAGAGCGGCAGGGTCTTCTCGAGGTTGATGATGTGGATCTTGCCGCGGGCGCCAAAGATGTACGGGGCCATCTTCGGGTTCCAGTAACGGGTCTGGTGACCGAAATGCACGCCAGCTTCGAGCATCTGGCGCATGGTGACTTGAGCCATGGTAAAACTCCGATTTGTTGGGCCGGCTAGGCCCGGGGGTTGGGACCTCCACGTATCCCCGACTTCGACCCTGGCAACCCGTATGATGTGGACGGTTGACCAGGGCACCCCGAAGGCGGTGCCGATACGTGTGTGGCGATTTAAAGTGTCCAATCAAGGACTTGTGGGGCTTGCACCGCAACGCGGTTACAATCTCCCCCGCTTTGCGACTACCGCAGATGCCCGTTGATACGGACAGGGCGGGTCAGCAAAACTTCGAAATTGTAGCCGGTACGCCGGCAGTGCGGCAAGTTGCTGGATTTCCGGACAACTGCCGCCATATGAGCAGAGCTATGGCAGTTACCCTGAAAACCCCCGAAGACATCCAGTCCATGCGCGAGGCCGGCAAGCTGGCCGCGGAAGTGCTGGCCATGCTCAAAGAGCACGTGAAGCCCGGTGTCACCACCGAGGACCTGGACCGGCTCGCCTACGAGCACATCACCAAGGTGCAGAAGGCCATTCCCGCCAACGTGGGCTACAACGGCTTTCCCAAGACCCTGTGCACCTCGGTCAACCACGTGATCTGTCACGGCATCCCGACCCCGGCCAAGGTGCTGAAGGACGGCGACATCATCAATCTCGACGTCACCGTGATCCGCGATGGCTGGCACGGCGACACCAGCCGCATGTACTTCGTCGGCACCCCCTCGGTGCTGGCCAGGCGCCTGGTGGACACCACCTACGAGGCGATGATGCATGGCATCCAGGCCGTGCGCCCGGGCGCCACGCTGGGTGACATCGGCGCGGCGATCCAGAAGCACGCGGAAGCCGCCGGCTTCTCGGTGGTGCGCGAGTACTGCGGCCACGGCATCGGCAAGGTCTACCACGATGAGCCGCAGGTGCTGCATTACGGTCGCACAGGGACGGGCCTGGAGCTGAAGAAGGGCATGACCTTCACGGTCGAGCCGATGATCAACGCGGGCAAGCCGCAGACCAAGCAGTTGCCGGACGGCTGGACCGTGGTCACCAAGGATCATTCGTTGTCGGCGCAGTGGGAGCACACCATCGCGGTGACGGATGACGGGTTTGAGATTTTGACGCCTTGGCCGGATGCGGCTTGAGGTTTGGTTTCGGGAAGGGTCGCTTCGGCGGCCCTTCTTCTTTTCGGGTGCACAGCGGCGCTTTCGTCAATGCTGTGCCTTTGGGAACGCACCTGCGCGCGACAGGCGCGTCAGACCCGGCCTGTTGGGTGTGCGAGCTGTAGCTTCCTCTCCCTTCGGCGACCCGAAGGTAGTCCCTGTGGGAGAGAGGGTTGGGGAGAGGGTGCGGTTTTCGCCCCAGGCTCCAGCACCTTCTTCCTGGATCTAGGCCGAGAACCCCATGGTCTCGGCTTCTCATTGATGTGCCACCGCCAGGGTGCCGCCTAAGCGGCGGGCGTTTCGACGTCCTGCCGGCCGCCGAGTCACTTTTCTTTTGCTGGCCCACGCACGCGCCGGAGCGCGTGCGAACGGCGAAGCCGGCCCGTACGCGGGGAGGCGCCATGGATGGCGCCGGCTTTGAGGAGCGAGGAAGGGCGGAGGGCAGGATGCCCGGAGTCAAAGTCCCACGGGATT
>JACXTT010000665.1_pt1 | contig 58677 bp, 54 predicted proteins | sample 9270951 | NCBI WGS metagenome assembly JACXTT01 (sample SAMN15532306, study PRJNA645909) | rock metagenome | isolation source: weathered quartz diorite | place: Puerto Rico | collected 2017-06-21
TAAGCAAAGCGTTTTCAAAACTTGAGCAGGAATATGAACGTGAGCCTTCGCCCGAAGAACTGGCGGATATGCTGGAAACAACGGTAGATAAGATATCCGACACGTTGAGCAATTCTGGCCGGCATGTATCGATGGATGCCCCATTTGTACAAGGCGAGGAAAATACGTTGCTGGATGTATTGGAAAACCAGGAGCCGAATACGGATTCGATATTGATCAATGAGTCATTATCCGAAGAGATCAAACGTTCACTTTCTACACTTACCGAGCGTGAACGTGAGATTATCGTTTTATTCTTTGGTTTAGGTACCAACCACCCATTGTCGCTAGAGGAGATTGGTGAAAAATTCAACCTTACCCGCGAGCGTGTAAGACAAATTAAGGATAAGGCATTACAGCGTTTACGCCACACTTCAAGAAGTAAAATTTTGAAGTCGTACTTAGGATAGTAATCGTATAAAAAATAGCTAAAGGCCCGGCATTGAAAAATGGCCGGGCCTTTTCATTTAAGTTCGATATAGTTTGCCATATTGATGGATTAATTACTTACCGTTACCTTAGCGGTAAAATAATGTCCATGACTATTCCTATTTACCAGGCCGACGCCTTTACCGGCCAGCTTTTTGGTGGCAATCCTGCTGCCGTATGTCCGCTTAACGACTGGCTTCCGGATGAGATTATGCAGAAAATTGCTGTAGAGAACAACCTTGCTGAAACTGCTTTTTTTGTAAAAAATGAAGATGGTTACAAACTACGGTGGTTTACCCCCGAATACGAAATTGACCTTTGCGGGCATGCAACGCTTGCGTCGGCACATATTTTGTTTACAGAATTAGGGTACACCGAAAATGTGATTCATTTTGAAACAGTTAAAGCCGGCACACTCACGGTAAAACGGGAAGGAGATAAATACACCATGGATTTTCCTTCGAGGCCGGCGATCCCAATCGAATGGCCGAATGGATTGGTTGACGCGATAGGAGAAAAAAGGCCGCTTGAAGTTTTACGATCGCGGGATTATTTTTTAGTGTATGAACGTGAAGATGATATTCGCCAAATCTCACCGGATTTCTTCGCGTTATCGAAAATGGACACCATTGGGGTAATAGTCACTGCGCCTGGCGACGAAGTTGATTTTGTATCCCGATTTTTTGCGCCTGGTGCCGGGATACCCGAAGATCCTGTGACCGGCTCGGCGCATTGCAACCTCATCCCGTACTGGGCCGAAAAACTGGGAAAGAATAAACTGCATGCTTACCAATTGTCATCCCGCAAAGGCGAGCTTTGGTGCGAACTAAAAGATGATCGTGTTCTGATGAGCGGCAAAGCGGTTACTTATTTAAAAGGAGAAATCTTTGTTTGATTTCGGAGTATCGAAGCCGAATTATCTCAATATCCAACCGTAAACCGCTCCCTAATATGCTGCGGGTTCTCAATCTCATTAATGATCGCTACTGCGAAATCTTCCATAGAAATCAGGCTGTGCCCGTTCGCATCGGTGATCAGCTGGTTGGTTCCGGTACGGAATTTACCCGTGCGCTCGCCGGGAACTATTTCAGCCGCCGGACTAATGTAGGTCCATTCCAATTCCTTTTCCTGCCGGTATATTTTTAATGCTTCGCGATGCGCCAGTGCAGGAGCTTTGTAAGCTTCAGGGAAATTGGGCGTATCAACCAACTGCACGCCCGGACTTACCTCAAGGCTGCCTGCCCCGCCGACAATGATCAATCGCTTTACGTGCGCCTGTTTTAAACCATTTATTAAGGGAACAGTCACTTCCGAAAAGGATGAGGGGGCCGCACCATGCGTGTAGTTATATGCACACACCACAGCATCATGATCGAACGCTCCGGTTTCAACTTCCTGTGTTTTAAACAGGTCGGCTTTGGATACTTTTAAATGAGGATGCTCAATTTTATAGTTTTCGGGATGACGAACTATTGCGGTAACATCATGCCCGCGGTTTAGTGCTTCGGTAACTATGCGGCTGCCTATACGGCCGGTCGCTCCAAATACTGCTATCTTCATATCGTTATAAGGTTTTAAAGGTTAGAAATGTTTTATAAAAATGAAAGGTTATGGTTCTTCTGATCGTGTATAACTATTGTATAAATTAGCTGGATTTCGCCTTTTACCTTTACCTTTTCACAGCAAAATATCTTTTAGAAAAATCATTTTTTTATGATTAATTTGAAAGTCCTATTATTTTACGAGGCTTAACGATTAAATGCAGCTTACACGACTGGAAATCAAGGGATTTAAAAGCTTTGGCGATAAAATCACTATTAATTTTAATGAAGGCGTAACCGCCATTGTTGGTCCGAACGGCTGCGGGAAATCAAACGTTGTGGATGCCATACGCTGGGTGCTGGGCGAACAAAGCACGCGTATGCTTCGGTCCGAAAAAATGGATAACGTAATATTCAACGGAACCAAAAGCCGTAAAGCCGCCAACCTGGCTGAAGTATCTCTCACTTTCGATAATACTAAAAATATCCTGCCCACTGATTTTTCGCAGGTTACCTTAACCCGGCGGCTTTACCGTACCGGCGAAAGTGAGTACCGGCTGAATGATGTGCAATGCCGCTTAAAGGATATAACAGACCTGTTCCTCGACACTGGCATCGGTGCGGATTCCTATTCCATTATCGAATTAAAGATGATCGATGAGATCATCACCAATAAAGAAGGTTCGCGCCGGAACCTGTTTGAAGAGGCATCGGGCATATCGAAATATAAGCTTCGCAAAAAACAAACCTTTAATAAGTTAAAGGATACCGAGGCCGACCTGGAGCGGGTGGAAGATCTGCTTTTTGAAATAGAGAAGAACTTGAAGATGCTGGAGAACCAGGCGAAGAAAACGGAGCGGTACTACCGTATTAAGGAGCAATATAAAGCGCTTAGCATCGCGCTTGCATCTTTCAGGATAGCATCGTTTAGCGAATCGTTAAGCAAGATAGAGGAGCAGGAGCAAAAGCAGCGGGAAGAAAAATCGGGCATTGTAACCGAAATCGACAAGCTTGAGGCGCACGTGCAACAGCAAAAGCTGGATAGCCTGACCCGCGAAAAAAACCTGGCGGCGCAGCAAAAGGCTACCAATGAATATGTTTCGAAGATAAGGACCTACGAGAGCGAGAAGAAGATAAAAAACGAACAGCTAAAATTTCAGCAGGATAAGGAATCGCGGTTAACCGAAGAACTGGACCGTGACAAAACCCAGTTGAACCATGTGTTGTACAATGTAAAACGCCTCGGCGAGGAAAAAGGGCAGGAAGATGAAATATTTAAAACCCTGCAAACACAGGTTGCCGATTTAAAGGCAGCGGTTGATGCGTTGCGGTTGCAGCAGTCATCCGCACGAACTGAGCTAAATGAGCTGACAACTGCGAACACTGCATTGCAGAACCAGGCGTATAAAACAGAAAAAGGCCTCGATATTTTACAGATACAGCAGCAGGCGCTTGAGCAGGAGAGCCAGCGAAATATGGAGGACACCACCAATAAGGAGGCCGAGCTGTCGCATTTTAATGAAGTTGTTGCAGGATTAGAAACCCGTTTTGAAACCGCTGAAAAAGACCTCCGGCTTGAGATCGAATTTGAAACTAAGCTGCAGGAAAAAATAACGGCAGCCGAAAGCGAATCGAATAGTGTACAGGAAGCCATTATCCGCGAAAGCCGGAAACTGGACGCCAAGCAGAATGAGTACAATTTGACCAAAAGCATGGTGGATAACCTGGAAGGCTTCCCGGAATCCATTCGGTTTTTAAAGAAAACACCCGGATGGTCGAAAAATGCGCCGCTTTTCAGCGATATCCTTTTTTGTCGGGAAGAATACCGCGTGGCTATCGAAAATTATCTTGAACCCTTAATGAACCACTACGTAGTTGAAACCTACGACGAGGCCATTAAGGCAATTAATTTACTGAGCAATTCGGCGCAGGGCAGGGCACAGTTTTTTGTGTTAAAGAACTATGAATCGAACGAACGCCAGGCCGGTAGTGATATAAAAGGGGCTATCCCCGCATTAAACGTTATAGAAGTTGACAAACGGTACCAGCTTTTATGCGATGATCTGTTAAAAAATGTTTACCTGGTTGATGACGGCAGCGAACAGGCGATGAACGATGCCGAACTGGCGGAGGGTGTGGTGTTGATCGGGAAAAGCGGTAAGTTCAATAAGTCAAAACACACCATGGCCGGTGGGTCGGTGGGGCTATTTGAAGGCAAGCGGATAGGCCGGGCAAAAAATCTCGATAACCTGTTAAAAGTAATAAAGCTGATTGATATCGAGGTAGCTGATTTTAAAGCCAGGTTTGAAGCGTTACAAAGCGAACTGGCTGCATTAAGGTCATCGACCAAAGCTGCGGAAATAAAACAAAAGCAGCACGACTTAAACCTGTTAAATACCGAGCTGGTTACAGTTAAAACCCGGCAGGAGCAATACCAGGCCTTTATTGAGAACAGCCTGAACCGGAAGGAAGATATTGCCCGAAAAATCACGAGTCTTAAAGAGGAAGCGCTTGAACTTCGGCCAAAGCTGGATGAATTAAAAGCACAAAAGCAAATTCAGGGCGAGCTGCTTGCTGCCAGGCAGGAAGTATTTAACAAGATCAATGAAGAAGTAACAACAAGATCAAATAATTATAACCAGGAAAATATCCGTTTCCATCAGCAGCAAAACAAAGTATCGGGGTTAGTGAAGGATTTGGAGTATCGTGAATCGCAACGGGAATCGCTGGATAACCGGATAAAGCAAAATACCGCCGAGCTTGAAAAGGTAAAAGCAGCGATACAGGAAAACTTGCAGATGTCGGATAATTCCGACGAAGACCTGTTGGAAATGTATGCGCAAAAAGACGAGATGGAGAAGGCAACCGTGCAGGCCGAGCAGGAATATTATGAATGGCGCGGTAAAATAACCGAAACTGAAAATGAGATTACTGCATTACGCCGTAAAAAGGACAACGCCGAGGTGCTTGAAAACGAATTAAAGGACCGCCGTAACAATCTAAAACTTGACCTGAATGCGTTGAAAGAAAGATTATCGGTTGAATTTAATGTAGATATTCAAGACTTGCCCGATGCAGACGTTGCCGCAGGAGAAGGTGAGCACGACATTCGCGAAAAGACAGAGAAGCTCAAAAAGCAGCTCGACGATTTTGGGGCAATTAACCCGATGGCGGTTGAAGCCTACAATGAAATGAACGAACGATACACGTTTATCCAGGCTCAGAAAAAAGACCTGGCTGATGCAAAATCGTCGTTATTGGCTACCATACAGGAAATTGATGATACCGCCCGCGAAAAATTTATGTACTCGTTTACGCTGGTGCGCGAAAATTTTATAAAGGTTTTCAGGTCGCTATTTAACGAAGAGGACTCATGTGACCTCGTGTTAACCGACCCGGAAAGCCCGCTGGAATCGGATATCGATATTATTGCCAAGCCGAAGGGTAAAAGACCATTATCGATCAACCAGCTCTCCGGAGGAGAAAAGACATTAACTGCAACGGCCATCCTTTTCTCTCTTTACCTGTTAAAGCCCGCGCCCTTCTGTATTTTTGATGAGGTTGATGCGCCATTGGATGATACTAACATTGATAAATTCAATAACATCATTCGTGCTTTTTCGAAGGATTCGCAATTCATTATCATATCTCATAACAAACGAACCATTGCCAGCACCGATATTATATACGGCGTAACGATGGTGGAGCAGGGGATATCCAGAGTAGTGCCGGTAGATTTGAGAGAACTGGTGGATTAAGAGAGTAAAAGATTATCTGCCAGCCGGAAGGATGGGGCGACAGGTATTTTAAAGCCGGCTAAAAAAATAAAGGGCGAAAGATAAGCTTCATTGCAGCCATCTTTCGCCCTTACCTTTATCCTTTGGCCTTATTTTTTCAGTTTCAATTTCTTGTCAAATATCATTCCTTTAAAAGCATGCTGATCCATACTCATTTCATGAGATTGCTGTAATGAAAGTGTTTTTAAGCCAATGTGTTGCGTAGTTGGGTTATCTACCGAATAATTGCCTGTTTTTACATAGTTTAAAATGTGTGCAAGCAATCCTTCAGTAGGATCACCGAAGTCTTTTGTAGGGTCATCATAGTCGTTTACCCCCTGGTACCCCGCGTTGCCCGGTGTAAAACCATCATAATAATCGCCTTGTCCCGCCGAATTTTTCGTTGAAAATTCTGGGGTATACATCGTGTATTTATTAATATTGATATCGAAAAACCCAACTGGTTTACCATAGCTTGTCCGGCCAACGAACTGAACGTCCATTACCGGTCGCAAGTTGTTGATCGTCAGTTCACTGGCTGATGCCGTTGAACCGGTCATGATAAAAAATACCCTGTTTACATTTAACGCGTGCTTCTTTGAAAAATTAACGGAATTTGCGGCAACCGAATAATCAAATTGCGCATAATTATAAAGCGTTCCGGATGCAGCATCTCTGCGAACCTGGTTTTTAAGCAAGGGGTCTGTACCGTTAACCATGTTGGTAGTATAATAAGTGTTATACATTAACGAGCCACTTTTTGCTGCCGGCACAATAAGGTTATCAAGATATTCCGCGGTAGATACATAGCCCCCGCCATTATAGCGCAGGTCAACAACAAGGTCGGTTACACCTTGTGCAGTAAAGTAATCAAAGGCGGCGTCTAATCGCGGATCGGCATTAGCGTCGGATGTAAAGCTGTTAAATACGATATAGCCTACTTTGTGGCCGTTTGTAGTAGTATAAACAGTGTCTTTTAATACTGGATTTACCGTGTAATTTGCCGCGGTTAAATTGTTTACAGTAAGTGTAGTTCCATCAAATTTTTTCAAAGTCATTGAAATTGTACTGCTGTTAAAAATGGCATTGCTCACCATGGTTAAATTGGTGCCCGGGCCAGATCCACCATCATAGGATATATTGGTGCTGCCGTTAATGCTGGTGATCTGGTATCCGCGCCTGATTCCTGCCAGCGCTGCGGGCGACCCCGGGTATACATATTTAACGCGAAGGTCGGTTACCTGGTTGTATAGCGCCGAAAAACCAAAATCACCTTTAACGCCGTTTAGCGCGGCCGACACGGTACCGTCATCAATAAAGGAATACTTTGCCGAACCCGGACTTGATGCACTATATTCATAGGGCCTGCCGGTTGCCGGGTTGATCGGGTATTGTGAAAGTTTATCAAGTTCATTTTGCAGCGCTGTTATATCATTTGTGCCGGTAAATGAACGAGGATTGAATGTGGCATAACTGGGTAACTGGTCATTCCATAAATTATCTTCCTTTGCATATAAGTAAACTGAATCTTTAATCAAGTCCAGCGTTGAGCCTGTTTTTGACGGCCCCGTCGTAATCGGGGCTTTCTTCTCCTTTTTGCAGGCTCCCAGTAACCCCGCGGAAAATATTATTGTTAAATAAAGAAGTTTTCTCATTTTAATGGTTGTTTATTTTTTCGTAATCTTTTAAACGATAAATGTTTAATTATGTTATTATACTAATTTATAAAAATTCTTTTACGTTAATAAGGTCAATCCCGCACGCCTCCGCGCAAAGCCTGTCCGTTTCTGAATTCTCTATCATTACTATATCTCTCCGTTCCAGGCTATGCTCTTTCAGTAATAAATGGATCACATCAGGTTCGGGTTTTGGAACGGTTTCTTGTGTAAAATAACAGATTAAATATTCTCCCAGTCCATGCCACTCGGTTTGTTTGATTTTGTTCAGTTGCTGTTCCGGGTTGCCATTTGTTACAATAAACACTTTTTTCCGGTCAATCACAATTTCCTGGAGCATTTTGAGCATATTTTCATATAACAAAAGCTTCAAAGGAAGTTTAGCAGTTAGCAGCAGATTATTTAAACTATAACGGAACCGTTCGCTGAGATTGAATTTTTCCTTTAACCTTTCAAAAACAACGCGCTCTCCTTCCTTCTTATACGTATCCACCATCACATCGGTTGCCATCTTAGCGTCAATTAACTCGGTGTATTCCAGTAAGCTGGCAAAAAGATAGTACACCTGGAATAAGTAATCCTTCTCGGGATAAAGCACATTATCCAGCTCAAATATAAATGCAGTTTTGCGTTTATCTATATCGGTATATTTCATTCGTTCGCGGGCAGGATTACCGGCACGGATAACAAATTCGTTTTCGCTGCCAATAATAATGTTTAATTTTATTGACAAAGATAGGCAACAGCTGGTTACCAACATTATGAGTGCTGAGCAAATAAGTCCGCTAAGTCAAAAATTGCAGATAAAGTCCGGCAAGCGCTGGCTGTTCTACAACGCACCCGAAGATTATTTGTCATTTTTACAGCCATTACCAGAAGGCGTTACTGTAACATTCATCCCCAAAGGAGATTTTGAAGGCATACAGCTATTTGTGATCAACAGCGACGAATTATCGTTGTCGTTAAAGGTTATTGCACCATTGTTAAAACCCGATACCATTTTTTGGATATCGTATCCTAAAAGGAGCTCGGGTATCGAAAGCGATTTGAAAATGGGTAGCTGGGCCATGTTGAAGAAAATTAAGTTGCAGGGGGTGGCTTCAATCGCGGTAAATGAAAAATGGGCTGGTTCCCGGTTCAGGCCGGAGGGGCAGTCAAAAATATCGGGCACAGGCAATGCCGAAATACGAGAAAATCAATTTTCTGCCTATATAGACGTCGACAATAAAGTAATCAGGTTGCCGCCTGATATAACTAAAGTACTGCAGCCTGTACCCGCGGCATTGTCGTTTTATCAGCAATTATCATACAGTAACCAAAAGGAGTACGTGCTTTGGATACTTACCGCTAAGCAGGCAAAAACACGCAGCGAACGGTTAGCTAAGATGGTTGATAAGCTTTTGGCAAAGAAAAAGAATCCATCGGAAAAATAAATTTGCAATTTATTGCGTAACCAAATGGTTTCCCATATATTCGTAACCAAATGGTTTTATATGCGAAGAGATGTTTTCCAGGCTATTGCTGACCCTACAAGAAGAGATATTATAGGTTTGATAGCTCATAAATCTTTAAATCTTAACGCGGTTGCTGATCATTTTGATATGAGCAGGCCGGCCGTATCGAAGCATATTAAAATATTGGCCCAATGTGGCCTGCTGACTATCAGGCAAAAAGGCCGGGACCGTTTTTGTGAGGCCAATTTTAAAAAACTGAACGAGGTGTCGGAATGGGTGGAGCAATACCGCGCCTTCTGGACAAATAAATTAGATGCGCTAGGCGATTTTCTTGAAAAAGGCGTTGCTGAAAAATCAACTTTAAAACAATTAATATGAAAAACGAACCGGTTGTAATTGAACGCGTATATCATTCAACGGTTGATAAGGTATGGCACGCGCTAACCGATGTTGAAAAAATGCGTCAGTGGTATTTTCCCTCACTTGCGGAATTTGAGCCTGAAGTAGGTTTTGAAACCCGGTTTGATGTGGATAATGGCGGCAAATTGTTTCCGCACATATGGAAAGTTACCGAGGTAGTGCCGGGCAGGAAAATTAGTTACGAATGGAAATTTGGCGGCTACCAGGGCGATTCATTAGTCAGCTTTGAGTTGTTTGATGAAGATGAAAAAACAAGAATAGTTTTAACACACAAACACCTTGAAACTTTCCGCGGGGATATTCACCCCGACCTTGCAGTAGAAAACTTTGTAAAAGGCTGGACGCATTTTATCGGGACGGCGCTAAAGAATTTTGTTGAACAGGACACCGAAATATAGACTCACAACGAAATAATATGAAAGCAGAGCAGGTAATAGTTGAAAAAACTTACAATGCACCAATTAATACGGTTTGGGATGCATTGACGAATAAAGATAAAATGAAACAATGGTACTTCGACCTGGAGGAATTTAAACCGGAGGTTGGTTTTGAATTCAGGTTTTATGGCGGCACCGATGAAAAGCAGTACCTGCATATTTGTAAAATAACAGAAGTGATCCATCAAAAGAAGCTTACCCACAGCTGGCAATACGACGGTTATCCAGGTGATTCCTTTGTTACCTTTGAATTGTTTAATGAGGGCGATAAAACACGGCTCAAACTAACGCATACCGGTTTGGAAACCTTCCCCTCAGAACCCGATTTTGCGCGGTCGAACTTTAACATGGGCTGGAATCACATCATCGGAAAAGCGCTTCCCGAATATTTGGAAAAAGTATAATCTAAAAGCGGATGAAAGATGCATTACGGTATAAGTGCTTCTTTCATTTTGTTACTTTTGCAGGATATGGAACAGGCTAATAATCCGCTGCATGGCAAAACCCTCGAGGCTATATTAAATGCTTTGGTAGCCCACTACGGCTGGAAAGAGTTAGGCGAGCGCATCCGTATTAACTGTTTTATGTCTGACCCAAGTGTAAAATCAAGTCTTAAATTCCTGCGCAAAACGCAATGGGCCCGCAAAAAGGTTGAAGATTTGTATGTTAGCACCCCAAGTTTATTTATCCAGGTATAAGCAACCTTTTACCCTTAAACTTTAGCCTTTATGAGTGTTTTCGCTTGTTGGTCATTTTAGCTTTCAGGCCCGAACTATAATTATATGTTTTAGCGTTGCTGGCTTTTTTCTCGTGAAAAGCTTCACCTTTTTCGGAAACTACCGGCTGCTTTTTCTTTGGAGCGGTTATATCATCCGGTTCTGAATTTTTCTTTTCTTTTTCGATAACCAATTCATCCGGTAATTCACCTAAGGGGATTTTTTGCCCGCTTGCCTGTTCGATTTTTTTAACCTGGCTCAACTCGAGGTCAGTAGCGAAATTGATAAAAAGGGTGCTCTCTTCCATCGCCGGCCCATCGTTTTTGATTCTGGCGATAAAGGTTTCTTTATCAACGGGTAAGTCGAAGTGAATAACAAACGGAATTTGCTGCAGGTTAATTTCGGGAGTGTCTTCACTAACAGCTATCAATACCCTTATATCGGTTGAGTTTTTGAAATCATCTATAACGGTGCTATCCTTTAGCAATGAAACTGCATTTTTTAACCGGTTTTGCAAACTTTGGAAGATCTTTTCGGCTGTTTTGCGGGTGTTTACAAACACCACGGTTTTAATAAAAAGCTCGTCGTCCTGCATAAATAGGTTCAGCAGGTTTAATTTAGTACCAAAATTTGGCACATGATAAAGTACCTGCGGATACAGATCAATACTCGATTCGCTTATTTCATCTACCTCGATCATGGCCGGTTGGTTCATGAACGGCGCTATCATCTTGTTCAGCTTTTCATGCAGCACTTCAGTAAAAACAAGGTGCTGACATTTGGTAATGCTGTTTGCCAGTTCGTTGACGGGTAATTGCAAGCCCTGTTTTACTATCTGCTCAGCATCGTCTATAACGAGCAACTCTATTTTGTTCAGGTTAAGGCCGAGTTTTAAATAAATAGATCGGGCGCGGTCGGGGGTGGCTACAACAATATCGGCACCATCAGCTAATGCATCCATTTGTGCTTCGGTACCCGGAGCCGCATATAGCCCAACTATAGCTATTGATTTGCTTTTATTCAATAATTCAAAGCGGCCTATAACGTCTAAGGCACGTTCTTTGTCAGGTACCAATACCAACACCCTTGGTACACGCTCGTTGTTGTATTTAAAGCGGTTTAATACGGCTAAAACATAAGTGGTTGTTTTGCCACAGCCTTCGGCGCCGACAGCAATTATGTCCTGCCCCCCATTGATCCGCGACAGCGTTTTTAGCTGCAGCTCTTTTGGGTTTACAAATCCTGCTTCGGTTATCGAACGAATTAATTGTTTACTTAGCTTTAATTTTTCGGGCCACGCCATCCGGTTAATTTAAAATGTCTTCGGCGCAAAATTACCTATTTTTAAGCGTAGTTTTTGTTTTGCTGTTATACCGGTTGCCATTCGGCATCCATTGTGCTTTTGAGCAACGCCGAAAATGTAGTCCGGGTTGGTATATCCAGGTAGGGATAAGTTACTTTTGATAGGTATAAACCCTGCGGATGCGCCGGAATAATAATTTTTGGCGTTTCCTTTTTTGAAAGGTAGTATTCAAACTCATCCACGCTCATCTCTCCGCGGCCAATTTCCAGCAGCCTGCCCATGATAATCCGGATCATCCTGCTCAAAAAGCGGTTGGCCGAAATATGAAACCGCAATCTGTCGCCGGTTGCATCAACAAACAGTGCGGCTGATGTTACATAGCAAAGCGTATGATCAACACGGTCGGGGCTTTTACAAAAAGCGCGATAATCTGTATAAAGCGGCAGCAGCGCAACTGCGGCTTTCATTTTATCGAGGTCAAGATTCGTTTCGGGATAAAGCGAACTAAAACCGCTTAAAAATGGATCTTTATAATTATGAATGAAATAATCGTATGAGCGTTGTATCGCGTCAAACCTGGCATGTGGCAGGCCTTGCATCGGGATAATATCAAAAACAGCAATATCGTCCGGCAATATCTTATTCAGCCTGAAAAACAGGTCGAAATCCCATTCTTTGTCGATATCGGCGTGAAAAAAGAATTGACTGGCATGTACTAACGCGTCCGTACGGCCGCAGCCGATAATCTCAACCGGTATTTTCAGGAGGCGGCTTAGCGCCGTTTCTAATACACCCTGTACATTTAGCATACCCGGCTGCTTTTGCCAGCCGCCATAATGCGCACCATGATAGGCTATATGGAAAAAATATCTCATCCTGCTTTTAATACCGGATACCGGAAAGTTTCAAATCTAAATAATAATCCAACTTAAATGGCAATAGGAGGGACATGGCCGTCGGAAATACGGCAGATGAACTGGTTGATAGAAATCAGTTTATGCACGGGCGAGGTTCTTCAATCGTTAAGTTTGAAAATTTCAACTCCGCCAAAACATTACCTCGATATCGTATCGTACTGCTGGTGGCAGATCGTCATTAACTACCTGCACGGTCACTAAATCTTTCCCGATAATCTCCACACAGTTAGCAATACTCAAGTTCGCTGACGTAAAAAACGCCTTATGTTTCTTTTCAACCGCGTTCAAATAGGCTATTGCAAAATCCCTGTCTTTCATCTTCAATCATATGGAAATCAATGACAAAACACAATGACGAGCATGCTGTTTGCCATGTAGAAAAAAAAAGATCGGCAAACACAATATAAATATACAATAGCAGAAGGGTTTTGCAAATGGTTTGTCAAAAATATAGGGATACTCAGACACTTATTCTTCTTTGACAGGTCGAGCGGAGCATCTGCTTGCTACTTTTAGAATTGACCGTTTCGGGCGAAGCGCGACGGCTTCGCCACACGTTTGCACTTTGAATACGGGCGAATTGCATTTCCTGCTCCACTGCAGTGAAGATTTGATTTTAGTGAGGAGCGATTATTTTTTTCGCGCCGCTTTCTCCTTATCTTCCCTTACCCTAAACTGTACTATCCTCGCGATCAAATCAAGCGGCATCGGCTTATCGATCGGGAACTGCACCGCGCCCTTCGAGCTCTTGTAAGTCGCCAGATCGTCTTTAAATGCAACAATAGGGGACGCTGTTGGGTAAAACCCAATATGCTCATTGTGGGCCGCGTAATACACCAACACGCCGTTCAGCTTAAATGCCGGCATATTATAGCTGATCACTTCTTTTGCATCCGGTGCGGCTTTTTTTATGGTTTTTCGCACCACATCCAAAATATGCTGCGTACTTTCCGGGAAAGCAGAAAAATATTCGTCGACGGTAGTGAATTTTGTTGCTGTTTCCATGATGCTCAATTTGGTTATATAAAGCTACGTCAAATATCAAAAACCGTCATAAGGAATAATGACAAAATGGAGGGGAGTTTGTGACAGGTGGTTGCAAATTGCTACCAATGTAAACTGGGACGATAATGTTGAAATCGCGAAAATTGCACGACCACCACGCACTTGCGTTACAGGCGATAATATCCTGATTTTAGTTAATTTAGAAGCTATGAAAATAATTGCTCCTGTGATCCTCTTTCTGACAATTCACACGCTCGCCTATTCCCAGAAAACAAAGGATTTTGGTTTACTTAAAAAAGTAGATGAACAAGTAATTTTTAGTTTTAAATTAAAAACCAATAACAAAATTGCATTGCTGTGCAGGCAAAAAAACAACAAATACCTGGTTTACCGTTTTGGTGCCAATGACAAAATCGACTTACAATACCCGGCTGTATTGAATTCCGCCTCATGGAAGCTTTTTAAGTATAGCGGTTATTCACGCGGCGGCGGACCACAAAATAGTGCAGAGGAAGAACATTCAATTTCTTTTATAAACAACGGTTCCATTTATAAGATATATGACAATTGGGCAAGCATATACAAGGAGAAAGGCGAATGTGGCATCATTGTTAAAATGGATGGCAGAGAAACCAAATTGGCCGGTAATGTCCGATCAAAAACCGGAGCACTCGGCGTGTTAAGGGAGTATGAAGATTTGATACCGAATAACTATTGGGAAGAGAGTCAATAATCCATGACGGATACATGGATGTAATTTATGATGCCCTCAATAAAACTTTCGGATAATGACCTTATACATTACAACCCATTTTCAATATCGTCCATTGCGGTATCAAAGTCAATGGCTTGTTCGGGTGACTTTTTATAATCAGCAAGGCGTTGTCTGACAATGTCCTGGTGCCATTGGGGGATGGCAATTTCTTCCTCTTCTATTTCTTTGAATTTACTTTTCAATTCGTTCCACTCTTTAATCGGTATATAAACCCCGGTTGTTTGGCCTGTACTATCTGAAATAAACTGTAAGTTCATGTTGTTTGCTGTCTGTTAATCAAAAATACGCATAAATTTAAAAATGCATTCATAAAATCAAACCACAAAAAAGCCAGGCAGCTCCCGCTACCCGGCTCGATTATATTGATTGATTTAGTTGCTGTTGAAGTCAGTAAAGTCCGAAAGACAAAGCATTATCCTCATTTGCACATCAGCACGTTTGAAATCTGCACATTTAAAACACTTGCTCAAACTGGTTCACCGCGTCTTTGCTTTCCAGTATCGAATGGCCCATTAAAAACTCGTCTACCCGGCGGGCGGCTTCGCGGCCTTCGGAGATGGCCCAAACCACCAACGATTGCCCGCGGCGCATATCACCGGCCACAAAAACCTTGCTCACGTTGGTGCGGTAAACACCTTCTTTTGCTTTTACGTTCTTACGCTCATCCAGTGCTATGCCCATGCTTTGCACCATTCCCGGGTGCTGCGGATAAAGGAAACCCATCGCCAGGAAAACCCGCTGACAAGGTATTTCGCGCTCCGAGCCTTCCACTTTGTGGAATTTTACCGGGCGGTTCATCACATCCAGCTCCCAGGTTACATCGTTTACGCGGATTGCCCGCAGGTTGCCGTTTTCGTCGCCCAAAAACTCTTCGGTATTGATACCCCAGAAACGGTTTACGCCTTCCTCGTGGCTGCTGGTTGTTTTCAGGAGCATAGGGTAGGTGGGCCATGGCATGTGCTGTGTGCGCTGCTCGGGCGGCTGCATCATCAGTTCAAACTGCATGATCGATCGCGCGCCCTGGCGGTTGGAAGTGCCCACACAATCGGAACCTGTATCGCCACCGCCGATCACCACTACATCTTTGCCGGTTGCTAAAATATCGTCAGCGTCAAAGGGGATGTTGCTTACACGCTTGTTTTGCTGTTTCAAAAAGTCCATCGCGAAATGGATGCCTTTCAGTTCCCTTCCGGGAATAGGGAGGTCGCGCGGGATAGTTGAACCTCCGGCCAACACCACGGCATCGTTATTACGCACCAGGTCGTCGGCTATATCTTTACCCACTTCGGTGTTACATTTAAACACAACGCCGTCTTTTTCCATGATCTCAATACGGCGGTCGACAACCCATTTCTCCAATTTAAAGTCGGGTATGCCATACCGCAATAAACCACCCGGGCGGTCGTCGCGTTCGTAAACGGTAACGGTATGCCCGGCCTTGCTCAGTTGCGCGGCAGCTGCAAGTCCGGCCGGACCGGAACCCACTACGGCAATCTTTTTGCCCGTTTTGATAAGCGGAGCAACCGGTTTTACCAGGTTTTTATCGAAGGCAATTTCTATAATATGTTTCTCAATTTCTTCAATGGCCACCGCAGGCTTGTTAATTCCCAGCACACAAGCCGACTCACACGGCGCAGGGCATATCCGCCCGGTAAACTCCGGGAAGTTATTGGTTGAGGATAAGATCTGATAAGCCTCTTCCCAGTTTTTGCGGTAAACGGCATCGTTAAACTCCGGAATTATATTGCCCAGCGGGCATCCCGAATGGCAAAATGGTATGCCGCAGTTCATGCAGCGCGCCGATTGCTGGTTCAGTTTCTCGCCGGTATACAGGTTAACAAACTCCTTATAGTTCTTAACCCTTTCCGCTGCCGGTGTTTTTTCAGGAAGCTCCCTTGGAAATTCCATAAATCCTGTTGGTTTTCCCATTAGCTTACAGTTTGGTATTGCAATTTTTCTAAAACTTTTTTGTACTCTTTCGGATAAACTTTTACAAAGTCTTTTGCCGCTTTGCTCCAGTTGGCAAGCAGCTGTTTGGCAACCTTGCTGCCGGTTAAATGAATGTGCTTATGCAATAGCGCAGTGATTTGTTCCTCATCTTTTACTGATAAAGGATCGAGGTCAACCATTTCCATATTACAGTTTTCGCTGAAGGTATTGTTCGGATTATATACCCAGGCAATACCGCCGCTCATGCCCGCCGCAAAATTGCGTCCCGTTTCGCCCAATATCAGCGCACGGCCACCAGTCATGTATTCGCAGCCATGGTCGCCTATGCCTTCCACAACGGTGGTTGCGCCCGAGTTACGCACGGCAAAACGCTCGCCGGCCATGCCCCGGATAAATACCTCGCCGGCTGTCGCGCCGTAGAGCGCTACGTTACCGATGATGATGTTATCTTCTGGCGTAAAGGTTGCTTTTTCGGATGGATAGATGGCAAGCTGCGCGCCCGAAAGGCCCTTGCCTACGTAATCGTTTGCTTCGCCTTCCAGCTCGAACGAAATGCCTTTGGTGGCAAACGCGCCAAAGCTTTGCCCGGCAGAGCCTTTGAATTTATAGTTGATGGTATTGTCGGGCAAACCGGCCGAACCATATTTTTTTGATATCTCGTTTGACAGGAGGGTGCCTATCGTCCGGTCAACGTTCCTTACATCGTAAGTAGCGAATACGGGCGTTTTATCGTCCAGCGCCGGCTTTGCCGTTTCGAACAGTTTCCAGTCGAGGATATTATCCATGCCGTGGTCCTGTTTTTCGCTGTTGTACAGCGTAACGTCCTTCGGATTGGTTACCGGGTGCAATATCCCCGAAAGGTCGACCTTTTGCGCTTTCCAGTTGGTCAGCCCGTCTTTAACTTTCAGGAACTGAACGCGGCCCACCATTTCGTTAATGGTGCGGAAACCAAGCTCGGCCATGATCTCGCGCAGTTCCTCGGCCATAAAGCGGAACAGGTTAACCACGTGTTCGGGTTTGCCCGAGAATAGCTTTCTTAGCTCAGGATCCTGTGTAGCCACACCAACCGGGCAGGTGTTCAGATGGCATTTGCGCATCATGATACAGCCGCCTGCTACCAGTGCAGCCGTTGCAACGCCCCATTCCTCCGCGCCCATTAAACAGGCAATCGCTAAATCGCGACCGGTTTTTAGCTGACCGTCGGTTTGGAGCACAACGCGGCTGCGCAGTTTATTGCGAACCAGTGTTTGGTGTGCCTCGGTTAAACCAAGCTCCCATGGCAGACCGGCATGTTTAACCGAGCTGATAGGAGAGGCCCCGGTGCCGCCATCATAGCCTGCGATTAAAATAACATCGGCATGTGCTTTGGCAACGCCTGCGGCTATGGTGCCTACACCGGCTTTTGATACCAGCTTTACGTTGATACGTGCAGCGCGGTTGGCATTTTTAAGGTCGAATATCAGCTGCGCCAGATCTTCAATTGAATAAATATCGTGATGCGGTGGCGGCGAAATTAAGCCTACGCCCGGCGTTGAGTGCCGGGTGCGCGCTATCCAGTCGTCCACCTTGTGGCCGGGCAGTTGACCGCCTTCGCCGGGTTTTGCGCCCTGGGCCATTTTTATCTGTAATTCATCGGCGTTGGTCAGGTAGTTGGATGTTACCCCAAAACGTGCCGATGCCACCTGTTTTATGGCCGACCGCATTGAGTCGCCGTTAGGCAGCAACTCGTAACGCAGCTCATCCTCACCGCCTTCGCCGGTATTGCTTTTGCCGCCAATGCGGTTCATGGCAATGGCGATGGTGCTGTGCGCCTCGTGCGATATCGAACCGAACGACATAGCCCCGGTGGCAAAGCGTTTCATGATATTTTCAGCAGGCTCAACCTGGTCAATGCTGATGGATTCGCGATGATGGGCAAAGTCAAGCAAGCCACGTATCGTAAAATGTTTTTCGCTTTGCTCGTTAATTTCATTCGCGTAGTTTTTGTATACCGAATAATCGTTGCTGCGGGTGGCATGCTGTAGCAGGTGAACCGTGGTCGGATTAAACAGGTGTGATTCCCCCCGGCGTTTCCACTGGTATATACCGCCTTCGGGCAGCAAGCGGTCGGGCGCCTTCGCCCCGAAACCGATGCGGTGCTTGCAAAGCGATTCGCGCGCAATCTCATCCAAACCTAAACCGCCGATACGGGTAACCGCTCCGGTAAAGTATTTGTCAACCACCGTTTGGTTGATACCGAGTATTTCAAAAACCTGCGAACCATGGTACGATTGCATGGTTGAGATACCCATTTTTGAGAATATCTTCAATAAACCATCGTTAACCGATTTAACATAGTTTTTGTTCAGTGCCTTGATGTCTAAATTAGTTTCAAGGCTGCCGTTGTTTTTTAATGTTTCGATAGTCGATAGCGCCAGGTATGGGTTAATGGCGGTAGCGCCAAATGCCAGCAAACACGCAAAGTGATGCACTTCCCATGTATCGCCGGTTTCAACTACCAAGCCCACCGCGCCGCGCCGTCCGCTCTTGATCAAATGGTGGTGCACGGCCGAAACTGCCAGCAGGGAGGGTATTGGCGCATGCTCCGAGTCAATAGCCCGGTCGGAGAGTATCAATACCTCGAAACCATCGTCAACCGAATCTTCGGCGTACCTGCATAGTCGGGCAATCCCTTTTTCAAGGGAGCCCGGCATGCCATCGGCATTATAATAAGTTTGCAGTGTTTTAGCATGGAATAAGCCCGTGTCTATACTGCGCAGCTTTTCGAGCTGGTGGTTTTTCAGGATGGGGTGCTGCAATACCACGCAATGGCAGTGCATTTTATCTTCATCCAGTAAATTACCGTTATTGCCTATAAAGGTGGATAAACTCATCACCAAACGCTCACGTATCGGGTCGATAGGCGGGTTGGTAACCTGTGCAAAAAACTGTTTAAAATAGCTGGACAGGTGTTGTGGTTTATCCGATAATATGGCCAGCGGCACATCTGTTCCCATCGAGCCGACAGGTTCTTTGCCTTCCAGCGCCATCGGTTTAATTATGCTGTCGATATCTTCGCGGCTGTAGCCGAATACCTGCTGGTAACGGAACACTGAATCCTCCGACAGGCTGGCAAATGCCAGGCGGGGTTCGGCCAACTCGCCTAATTGTATCTTATAATTTTCGAGCCAGCGGCCATAAGGCTGGCGCGATGCAATTTGATGCTTTATCTCGTCGTCGGTAATGATCTTGCCCTTCTCGGTGTCGATAAGCAGCATTTTACCCGGCTGCAGGCGGCCTTTGCGCAGTACTAAGCTTTCATCCAGGTTTAATACGCCGGCTTCCGAAGCAGCTATAACACGGCCGTCGGTTGTAATTACATAACGTAATGGCCTTAACCCGTTACGGTCAAGCAGGGCGCCAACCAACTTGCCGTCGGTAAACGTTATAGCAGCCGGGCCGTCCCATGGCTCCATCAACGCGGCATGGAACTCGTAAAACGCTTTTTTAATTGGGTCCATCTGTTCGTTGCCATCCCATGCTTCGGGGATAAGCATCATCATTACATGCGGTAACGACCGGCCGCTGTGCAGCAATATCTCTATAATGTTATCAAGGCATGCCGAATCGGACTGGTTGTTGTCAATCACCGGCAACAGCATGTCCATTTCTTCCTTAGTAAAGTACGAAGAAGCTAAGGATTTTACGCCGGAATAGAACCAGTTTAAGTTACCAGTTAGGGTATTGATCTCGCCGTTATGTGCAATTAGCCGGAAAGGCTGCGCCAGTTTCCACGATGGAAATGTATTGGTTGAAAACCGCGAGTGTATCATGGCAAAACCCGATGCTATGCGCGGATCGGCCAGGTCGCGGAAATATTTACGCAGCTGGTAGGTAGTTACCTGCCCTTTATAAACGATGGTTTTGCACGATAGCGATGTAAAGTAAAAGTGGTCGCCGGCTGCGGGTACAGTTTCTAAAACGGTTTTGTTGATATATCTTCTTAGAACGTACAGCTTACGTTCAAAATCGTCGGCATTGGTAATGTGGTGCGGCCTTTGAATAAAAAGCTGCTCGGCGTCCGGCTCGGCTTTGCGCGCGGTTTCACCTACAACCGATGAATCAACAGATAATTTACGATAACCTAACGACTGTAAACCCAGCTTTTCAACGGCGTTGGCTATAATGGTGCGACAGGCTTTTTTTAATGCAGACTCTTTCGGGAAAAATATCATGCCCACGCCATACTCGCCCGGTTCAGGCAAGCCTATCTCCAGCTCGGAACACTCTTCCATCAAAAACTCGTGCGGCAATTGGATCAGGATACCCGCGCCGTCGCCGGTTTCAGGATCGCATCCGCAAGCACCGCGGTGTTCCATGTTTTCGAGCATGGTAAGCGCGTCGTCAATGATCTGGTTGGTTTTATGACCGTCGATATTGGTAATAAATCCCGTCCCGCAGGAGTCGTGTTCAAATTGGGCCCTGTAAAGGCCCTGGTCGCATTCAGTCTGATCCATCGTATTAAGATATTGTTTATAAGCGTGGCAATACGAAGTTAGCGAATGATATTTTTAATTAAAAATATCTTAAAATTATTACGTATTTGTAAATAAGTTGATATTTTAATGGGTAAAAATTAATAATTTGATAATTATATGGTGGTTTTTAGTTCTGTCTTTACAATTGGATATTTCTTTTTATTTTCAAATAGTAAAAATCCCCTCGCAGTATTTTGTTTCATTTCAAGTTGAATCGTCCTCTCTTACCGCGATAAAAGTTTATTTTTACTAAAAACCATTTTTACTGATGAAAACTTATTTCCTGATACTGCTTTGCATTATTATAGCTGACACATGCCTTGCCCAGGGCGGCGATGGTGAAATTACTTTCCATATATATTCGCCGCATACTTCCTTTCCGGATACAGGCCGGACTAACGGCCACTTGTATGATAATGTCTTGTATGCTGCAGCTGACCATTATCGCGATAGCACTGTGTTAATCGTGACGCCCAAAAATCTTGATATTAAAAAGAAGGTCGACCTGATATTTTGGTTTCACGGCTGGCGTAATAATATTGACAGCGCAGCCATTAGGTATGAGCTTATTAAACAGTTTATTGCTTCCAAATGTAACGCAGTGCTGGTTTTACCTGAAACCGCTCGTGACGCACCGGATAGCTACGGTGGGAAACTCGAAAGCGAAGGTACGTTTAAGGCTTTGGTTGCGGATGTTTTAACAGGCTTAAAAGCAAAACATCTCATTCCCGCAAATTGTGTACCGGGCCATGTCTTACTGGCCGGGCACAGCGGGGCATACCGTATAATAGCACGAATTATCAAAAACGGGCAAGTGCCAATTGATGAGGTAATGTTTTTTGATGCCCTTTATGCCGAAACCGAAATATTAACTGATTGGCTTAAATCCGACAACCAACACCGGTTTATCAATTTATATACCGACCATGGTGGCACGCTTGACGAAACACATCACATGGCCAAACTTCTTCGCGAAAACGATATCAGTTATGAACAAATGGATGAGGTTGCACTTGCGCCACCGTATTATCAGGATCATCATATCTTTTTCATCCACAGTTTAAAGCAACATAACGACATTGTAAACCCTGATAATTTTAGGTTGATGCTGACGGGGAACTCTTTTCTGAAAACTGTAAAATAGGAGCGGCCAACTGCGGACGCTCCTAAACTACAAACCCTACCAAAAACATAATTAGCCATCAGTAACCCGAACTCGAAGTAACCACTATTACCGCCTTCATGTTTGCATGGATAACACAACGATAATTATAGGTGCCGGCTGTTGAGAATGTGTGCGTAAAGGTCATTCCGGCCGGTAAATTGCCGCTGTCAAATAAACCGCCGGTTGCGGTTACAGTGTGCGTCATGCTGTCGTTATTCGTCCAGGTAACGGTCGTTCCCGCGGCGATTTTCAACGTGTCGGGCGAAAATGACATGTTTACTATGCTGACAGATGCTGTTGCACCGTTGCCCGTGATTACGGGGTTTGGTGAATTATGGCTTTTTGAGCAGCTGTAAATTAACAAGATGCCGGATATAACCATCACAGCAAAATAAAATAATCTCTTTTTCATGATATAAATGTTTTAAAAAAAGTAAAACTCATTTATATCCAACACGAACCGCGAATGAAAAAGGTTGCCCTTAAAGTGAATTGTTTTTCTGGTTGATTATTATTGCGGAGGTAAAATGTTTATCTCATTTCCAACTGCTAAAGGGATTGACTGATAAGTTTGAATTATAATACCGGCTATCATCGCTAACTTCGCGTGTAACCCAATCTGGTTTTTCAAATGCCTCATTTTCCTCCGTGAGTTCAATTTCGGCCATGATCAGTCCCTGGTTTTCGCCATAAAACTCATCTACTTCCCACAGTTTCCCCCCAAAGTCGATTTGGTAACGTGTTTTTTTTACTTGTGATAACGCAAAGTTGTCCAACATTTCAATACCATCGGCCAACGGGATTTCATATTCAAATTCCTTGCGGGAAATGCCTTTTGTGGCGCCTTTCAACGTAATATATCCTATTTTGTCGGTCGTCCTCACCCTAATGGTGCGAACAGCGTCATTAAGCAGGTATCCTTGCCGGTACGGTGTGCCTTTAGGTTTTGCTACCTGCTTCCATTTCTCATGGTCCACCAAAAACTTTCTTTCAATCTCAACTCCCATCGGTTATTATTTAATTTGATTTAGCTGCTGGTTCAACTGTTGTTGCTTTCTTCATGAAATTATTAGCCATTAGCCTTATTTTACGTTTTAATCCGTTATTTTTTCTTTTAATCAACGTTGCAACCGGTTTATCATTTACCTCCGGCGATGCAAATAGTTCTGCAGCCATAACATTGTCGTGCCAGTCGCCCAGGCTGTTTTGTAACCGATCAAGATAAGCCGCGTTAAAAGAAAGGGATCCATTCAACGTCTTATCAGCAATTTTGCGATTGTACAACAAAATTTTAATCAGTTTGCGATTATTGTGCATTTCGTCGGTAAACTTCGGCGTTTCCAGGCTATTGGCAATTTGGTCAAGTTGTTTTTTATAAAACTCTTCTATCGAGTTGTTTTCAATATGCGGTAATTGTTTCTTTAGGTGTTTGTGGGTTTCCCGTACATTTTTGAGGTATTTTTTTGCGTTCTCACGAAATTCGAGTATACCCAGCTCAATTATTTTTTGCTGGCTTGCTTCAAACGCTTCATTTTTTAAGGCATAGCGTGAGCTTAGCTGCAAGTTGGTGTGCGCATCGCGGATATTGCCGGCGTGTTTGAATATTTTCCGAACAGGTTTGAATTCTTTTAACAGCCCATGTTGTCTCGACGCGTGCTCAAATAGACCCAGCATCGCGCTTAGCTTTTTAATTTGTACCCTGAATTGATGCAGCTCTTCCTGGTCGCCGGACTCCATGAAACCAATTAAATGAACATTCATTTCTTTCCATTCCTTATTAAGAAATTTTGCTTCTTCTTTTTTTTTCATCTCTTTAAAAAAATGGTAATGAGATATAAATTTAGAAATAATTGCTGATTGTTGCCATAATACCCAATCTCTGGCACGTGTCCTCTTAATGGAAAACTTGGTTCTGATATATTATAACTATATTTATTACGATAACTTAAATCCTAAAGCAATGAATTTCGCACTTATCAATTGGTTGGCTGTTGTGGCCGCCGCATTATCAGCATTTTTAGTTGGAGGGCTCTGGTATACTAAAACTTTATTTGGAAACGCGTGGATGACAGATAGTAATTTAACCGAAGGTCAAATAAAGTCGTCGAACATGGCACGAACATTCGGCTTTACCGCGCTGTTTTCACTCATCATGGCTGCAAACCTGGCCATGTTTTTAGCCGACGCCAAAACAACGGCGGCCTGGGGCGCTGAGGCGGGGTGCCTGGCCGGGATATGGACGTTTTGCGCCATAGCAACACACAGTTTGTTTGAATTAAAAAGCTGGCGGCACATTTTTATCAATGGCGGTTATAGTCTCGTTTCCTTAACGCTGATGGGCGCCATAATTGGCTGGTGGCGATAAACAGTTTGCAGCAATAGAACTGCAAACTGCCTACTGCAAACTAAAGATCAGGCCCTGTGATTGTCGGGCCGCCATTGCTTAATTGCCTGCTTTATTTCTTTTGCCGACAGGTTCTCGTTCACGGCCCTGTCTGCCAGCGCCAATAATTCATCATCCGGAGCAAAGCGCAATGCAACAACCTGGCTCATAGTTATCCGGCTATCCATTGGTTTATGCGCCAGTATAAAATACCTGAAGTTCTCTTCCGCGCGGATAGCCCTGTCCTGCGCTTTGATAGGAAACAGGCGAATGAACCAAAAATTAAAGAAGCCGGCTGTGAAAAGCAAAACAACTAATATAGGTGTCATTATCTCCTGGTTAGCCGACCAGCGGAGCCATAGGTTAACAACTGAAAGAATAACGCCAATAATGAGAATTGAACTCAGTATAAAGTGAAACCCTGTTACATACCGGGGATGATTAGCATAATTTTGTTCGTTCATGATCAAATTTTTATGCCAATATAACATTTATTAATGTTGGAATTAAAATAGAATAAACCGCCTGGGTTAAGAACATTTGACCGGAACCTGTGTTGATTTTTTACTTACAAGCATTTTATTTTATGAATAACCAATCAATTTCAATCGAAAAAGAATTTAATATAGGGGGCGACCTGACGGTTAACCGGATGGGGTATGGCGCAATGCGTATCACTGGCAAGGGCATATGGGGGCCGCCAAAAGATGAACAGGAAGCAATAGCGGTTTTAAAACGCGCGGTAGAATTGGGCGTGAATTTTATCGATACAGCTGATAGTTACGGGCCGAATGTTTCAGAAGAATTAATAGCCGAAGCCCTTTATCCATACCCGGATGGGTTGGTGATCGGCACTAAAGGCGGCCTGTTGCGGACGGGGCCTGATCAATGGCCTGTAAATGCGCATCCCGATCATTTGGAAAAGGCGCTGGAAGGCAGCATGAAGCGCTTAAAGCTGGATCAGATAGATTTATACCAGTTGCACCGTATCGATCCGAATGTTCCGGCTGAGCAAAGTTTTGAGTTTTTGCAAAAGGCACAGCAAAAGGGCTTGATCAAACACATTGGCTTGTCGGAAGTGGATGTTGATGCGATTAAAAAAGCACAGGAGTTTTTTGACGTGGTATCGGTTCAAAATATGTACAGTGTCGACAACCGGAAATGGGAACCGGTATTGCAATATTGTAAAGCGCATGGGATAGCATTTATCCCGTGGTATCCGCTAAATGCCGGCAATGTGGCGAGCCAGGATATCCTGAAACAAATGGCCGACAAGCAACAGGCAACCACCCACCAGGTCGCGCTTTCATGGTTGCTGCGCCATGCGGATAATATTTTGCTTATACCGGGTACATCAAGCGTAGCCCACCTCGAAGAGAACATGAGGGCCGTGGATTTAGAATTGACAGAAGATGATATGCAAACGCTAAACGGAATATCGCCCAAATAATATTTATATTAAAAAATACTATTTTGTAATAAAGGCAGTTAATGACCTTAGTTATTAACGCATTAAAAATTAATAAGTTGAACGCGTTTTGATGTAACAATCATACTTATTAAAACGTATTAATCATTATGAAAAAAATCACATTATCTTTAATGGCAATGCTCTTAGTTGGAGCAATGGCATGTAAAAAATCCGGCGCTTCTTTATCCGGAAATTTATCAGCCTCGGAAGCTGTTGATCTGATGGCCGGCTCTTTATCGACAAATACCCATGGATTAACAAGCATGGGCAGCGATGCAAGCTTATATTCGCAATCGGATGTTGATGCCCATATTACCTGCGGCGCCACCCGTACTGATACCGTTACCAAAACCAGCCCGGCGGGTGCTTCAACTTCATTTTCATACGGTTTGGGTTACAGCTACACGCTGAATTGTAATGCAAATAACTTGCCTGATAACGTAATCGGTAAATTAAACTATACAGGCACATTCAGCAACCCTCACATGTCGTCTGCAAATGCGGGCCACGTTACGTTTACTGTTGCCGGGTTAACCACCAATGCTACCGCATACGTGTTTAATGGCAGCTATTTACGGACAGGCAGTTTTGCTTCAAAGTCGGATACTACAAACCATGGAAGCAGCAGCCTGGATATAGAAGTACATAGCTTAATGCTTCACAAACCAGATCGCGCTGTTGTAAGCGGCAATGCAACGTTTACTTTAACCGGAACAATACCTAAAAAAGGCGCTTTCAGCTTTACCGGAACTGTATTATTTAACGGTGATGGAACGGCTAAAATAACCGTGAACGGTTCGTCTTACGTTGTTGACCTTACTACAGGCGAGAAAACAAAGGTTTAATTCCAGCGGTATAAATACTTAGCCCCGGTCAATTGCTGGCCGGGGCTTTTTTTTTGTGAAATTCATGAAAGAACGATGAACAAGATTAGGCTACGGTAGCCACCTTAAACGGCTTAACATCTACCGACTCCCATATTTTTTGCGTGATATAGGGCTCATTTTGTTTCCAGGCTTCTAATGCCTCCTCTGTTTCAAACTGAACAATCAGCACTGAGCCGATCATTTTTCCATCCTCATTTAAAATAGCGCCGCCTAAAACGTAGTTGCCATTGGCTTTTAAATCTTTTGCTGCGTCTAAGTGGTGCGGGCGCACATTCATGCGGCGTTGCAATGCTTCGGTATCGGTATAGTCGTATGCGGTAACAAGATATTGATTCATTTGGTAGAGATTAATTTGGATGATTATAAAATAAAGATAGTCCGCAATTTTAAACCAAATTCTTTAAAAAAAGTTGTTCTTTATATAATATAGCACATTTTGAATACATAAGAAAAAATTAAATGTTGAATTGACATTTTTTATTCATATTTGTTCCAGCCAATTATTGAACCATACAATGAAGAATAATTTGTACCAGGAGTTTAACAAGCTATATAATAAAGATGCTGAAAGGGCCTTTTTTTCACCCGGCCGTGTGAACCTGATCGGTGAACACATAGATTATAATGGCGGCCTGGTAATGCCGTGTGCAGTTACGTTTGGTACCTATTTATTGGTTGCTCCTAATGAGGATAACGTTTTCAGGTTCAGGAGCCTAAACTTTAATGAACAAGTAGACATCCAGGTTCAGGAGGCCTATGCTAAAACGAACGAGGACTGGTTTAACTATCCACTTGGCGTTATAAATTATTTTCTGAAAGATGGCCACCCTTTGCGGGGACTCGACATGCTGTTTTATGGCGATATCCCTATTAGCTCCGGCTTATCGTCATCCGCATCTATAGAGGTGGTTACCGCTTTTGCTTTAAACGACCTGTTCGGCTGCGGTTACAGCAAACTCGATCTTGTGAAGTTGTCTAAATCGGTCGAGAATAATTTCATCGGTGTAAATTGCGGGATAATGGATCAGTTTGCCGTTGCATTCGGCGAAAAGAACAAAGCGCTGATGCTCAATTGCGATACACTGGATTACAAAGCTGTTGATACGAACCTGGGCGAATACATCTTAGCCATTATCAATACCAATAAACCGCGCAAACTGGCCGAGTCAAAATATAACGAGCGTGTGCAGGAATGCCAGGCGGCACTGGCTGCTTTGAAGCAAAAGCTTGAAATCGAAAATCTGTGCGATATTGATACTGCTGCGTTTAATCAATATAAATATTTAATAACAGACGAGATCATAGCGAAGCGGGCACAGCACGTTATCGAGGAAAATGACAGGGTAAAGTTAGCGGCTGAAGCGCTCAGCAAAAATAACCTGGCCGAATTCGGCCGCCTGATGTATGCTTCTCACGATTCATTGCGCGATTTGTACGAAGTTAGCGGGAAAGAGCTCGATACTGTGGCTGAATATGGCAAAACCAGTCCCAATGTTGCCGGCGCCCGTATGACCGGTGCCGGGTTTGGCGGATGTGCTATTGCTTTGGTTAAAGAAGATGCGTTCGATAGTTTCAGCAACGGAGTTATCGCTTACTATACGGATAAAATAGGATATGCGCCGTCGGTTTACCGTTCGCTGATTGGCGATGGGGTAGGAGTGCTGGATCTATTGGTACGCGGCTAATGTCGCGGTGCAGTGATCTTGGTGAAAAAATCCCATAAAACTATACCGGCCGAAACCACGATATTAAAGGAATGCTTGGTTCCGAACTGAGGGATCTCGATACATGCATCAATATCTGTCATCACTTCATCGCTCACGCCATTTACCTCGTTGCCGAATATTAACGCATATTTTTCTTGGGGCGAGGGATCAAATGCCTGCAGCATGGTGCTGTTTTCAGCTTGCTCAATCGCGATTATCTTATACCCGTCTGCACGTAATTGTTTAACGGCCTCAAGTGGGGTTGCATAGTAATGCCAGCTGATAGATTGGGTGGCGCCGAGTGCGGTTTTTTCTATCTCGCGATGCGGTGGTTGGGCAGTGATGCCGCAAAGGCATACTTGTTCAACTGCAAACCCATCGGCTGTCCGGAAGATGGAGCCGATATTGTGCATGCTGCGTACATTGTCAAGCACCACCGCTATCGGGAGTTTGTCGCTGTTTTTGAATTCAGCTACCGACACGCGGTTCAGTTCGTCGAGTTTTAGTTTTCTCATTAAATTAGTAAAGGTTGAAAATTAGGTTATTTTAGCTAATCTCCAACCTTTCATATAAGGGTATTACTCGTTTATTAATTATAAGTGTATCACCTCGTCGTAAGCGGCAGCGGCAGCTTCCATAACCGCTTCGCTCATGGTTGGGTGCGGGTGAACCGATTTTATGATCTCGTGGCCGGTAGCTTCGAGCTTACGCGCGGTAACTACCTCGGCAATCATTTCGGTAACGTTATGGCCCAGCATGTGCGCGCCCAGGAATTCGCCGTATTTAGCATCAAAAATAAGCTTAACAAAACCGTCTTTTGCTCCTGCCGCAGAGGCTTTACCTGATGCTGAGAACGGGAACTTTCCAACTTTTATCTCGTAGCCTGCTTCTTTCGCTGCTTTTTCGGTATAACCTACCGAAGCAATCTCGGGTGCACAATAAGTACAGCCCGGGATGTTATTATAATCCAATGGCTCAGGATTTTTGCCGGCTATCTTCTCAACACATATTATACCTTCAGCTGATGCAACGTGTGCCAAGGCCTGTCCTTTAACAATATCGCCTATGGCGTAAACGCCCTCAACATTGGTGCGGTAAAAGTCGTCAACAATAACTTTACCTTTGTCGGTTTTTACACCATTCTCTTCGAGCCCGATGCCTTCGATATTGGTAGAGATACCAACCGCCGAAAGCACAATTTCAGCTTCGAGGGTTTCGGTGCCGGATGCCGTTTTTACCTGCACCTTGCAAAGATCGCCGCTGGTATCAACCGATTCAACGTTCGAGCTGGTCATGATGTTGATGCCCTGCTTTTTCAAAATGCGCGCCAGTTGCTTTGAGACTTCTTCGTCCTCAAGCGGCACAATATTATCTAAAAATTCAACCACGGTAACTTTGGTGCCGATGGCATTATACAGGTAGGCAAACTCAATCCCGATAGCGCCAGATCCGACAACTACCATTGACGCGGGCTTTTTCGGCAATACCATAGCTTCACGATAACCGATAACCTTTTTCTTGTCCTGTTTAAGATTTGGCAATTCGCGCGAGCGGCCGCCTGTGGCTAAGATGATATGCTTGGCGCTGACATCCTGTGTGCCGCCGTCTTTATCAGTAACGGTAACTGTGCCTTTGCTTTTCAGTTTCCCGGTGCCTGTAATTACGTCTATTTTATTTTTCTTCATTAAAAACTGCACGCCCTTGCTCATCCCGTCGGCAACACCACGACTGCGCTTTATTACCGAATCAAAATCAACCTGGCTATCTCCAACAGTAATACCATAGTCGGCAGCATGATTGATATATTCGAAAACCTGGGCGCTTTTCAATAGGGCTTTAGTTGGGATACATCCCCAATTCAAGCATATTCCGCCAAGTGACTCCCGCTCAATTATAGCCGTTTTTAAACCCAATTGAGATGCGCGGATAGCAGCAACGTAACCACCCGGACCGGATCCTATTACTATTAAATCGTAGTTCATGTTTAATGTTAAAAATGTGCCGGCAAAGCTACATAAAAGCCGGGATATGAAAAAATGGGCCACTACAATCAGCGGGGTTGCCCGGTGATGAGCAACAAAGACAATTAATGATATTTCTGTGACTTGTAATTACAAAATTTTTACATCTATGACCTGTTTGTTAGGTTATTTAACGATTTGGCTCATATGTGTTGATAAAAAGGTAATATTTTTAATATTGATTTAACATTACTGATACTGGCGGAATATATCTTTGCAGCAAAAAATTTGACCATAAAATTTAAATCAACAATCAGCGTATGAGGAAGCTTTTACTTTCACTATCATTACTTACGGTTATTACATTTTTTATTAATAAAAATGTAGCAGCCCAGGGTGTTACCACCGCCAGCGTTAACGGAACCGTTACCGACGCTAAGGGCGTAGTACCCGGCGCAACCGTATCTGTCACGCATATACCTACAGGAACGGTATATGCCACGGTAACCCGAACGGATGGCCGTTTTAATTTGCCCAACTTAAGGGTAGGTGGGCCGTATACCTTTAAAGTTACTTTTATTGGATACAAAGGTTTTATCCAGGAAAACATTACTCTTTCAATTGGCCAGGATCAAAGGATTGATGCCCGTCTTGAGGATAATGCTACTACACTTAATGAAGTAGTTATCACCGGCACGCAAGGTAAGGTGATCAATTCGTCACGTACCGGTGCAAGGGAAACGATCACCCGTAATCAAATCGAAGCGCTGCCAACGTTTAATCGTTCATTAGGTGATTTTACAAAATTAACACCGTCAGCAAACGGACTGAGTTTTGGCGGCCGCAGCAGCGCATTCAATAACCTTACGGTTGATGGAGCCTTGTTTAACAACTCGTTCGGCCTGTCCGGAACGCTTGGTGGCCAAACCAATTCACAGCCAATTTCTTTAGATGCGATCGACCAGATACAGGTTGATATTGCGCCTTACGATGTTCGCCAGGGTAACTTTACCGGTGCCGGCGTTAATACCGTCGTAAAATCGGGTACTAATACATTTAAAGCTACCGTGTATGATTACATTCGTGGAACTAGTCTTACAGGCTATGATGCCGGTCCTACTACTGTTGCAAAATCGCCTTTTACTTATCGTCAAACAGGTGCAAGCTTAGGCGGCGCGATCATTAAAAATAAATTATTTCTTTTCGTTTCGGGCGAGCAGGAACGCATAAGCCAGCCGGCTACATCATTTGTAGCAGCGGCCCCCGGCCTGAGCGGCGCCAACGTTTCGCAGGCGGACGCAGCAACGCTTAATTCGATCTCTTCCTACCTTACTACTAAATATGGCTACAATCCGGGCCCATACCAGGGATATAATTACGATACCAAAAGTGATAAAGCGACGGTGAAGCTGGACTGGAACATTGACAAAAACAACACGTTAAGCGCTAAATACTTTTATCTGAAATCATACGGCGACCACCCGGCAAGTAACTCCAACTCGGGTATATCAAACTTCGGGTCGCGTACACCAAGCCCTACAACTCTTCCGTTTTACGGTTCAGGTTACCGCATCAACAACAACTTCAACATTGGTATTATCGAGCTCGACTCGCGTTTGAGCAGCAAGGTATCAAACAGGTTAACCGCGGGATATTCGGCTTTACGTGATTTCCGCACCTCATTAGGCGCAGGCACTGCGCCATTGGTTGATATCGGCAACGGCACAAGCACGCCGACAGGTACAATTGTTACTGCCCCGAATGCTACGCTTACTACTTTTGGTTATGAGCTTTTCACAGCTTACAACTTGTTGTCGACCAACGTTGCACAGTTTTCGGATGATGTTACTATTTATGCCGGAAAACATGAAATAACCATCGGTACGAACGACCAAATTCAAAGCTATACCAACGGTTTTGCACCAAACTACAACGGCGTATATGTATTTAACTCGGCCAGCGACTTTTTGAATGGCTTACCGGCTGCAACCTACGCTACACGTTATTCTGCTTTAGCCGATGGCTCATTTCCTTATGCAAAAATCAAAGCATCTATATACAGCTTATACGCGCAGGATAAGGTTAACGTAACAGATAACCTAAAATTAACCTATGGTATTCGCGCTGATTACGATGCGTTCCCGACCACGCTTGCCCAAAACCCTAATGTACCGGGTTTAACTTTCCAGCAGGGAATTCATGTTGATCCTTCAAAATTGCCGAAGAATCGTGTGCAGTTGTCGCCACGTTTAGGTTTTAACTGGGATGTTAAGGGCGACCAAAGTACCCAGGTTCGTGGTGGTACCGGGTTATTTGCCGGAACAGTGCCTTTTGTATGGATATCAAACCAGGCATCTAATAACGGCTTGTTGTTTGGATCATACTCGATCAAAAAAGGTGTAGTCACAAATACACCTGCACAAAATGCACAATTGATATTCAACCCGAATGTAAATGCTAATCGTCCGGCTGCTGGTTCAGCCGCGGCAAATACATCATACGAATTAGATGTTACTGATCCGAACCTTAAATATCCAAAAGTTTGGAGAACTAATCTTGCCGTTGACCAGCGTTTGCCTGGGGGAGTTATAGCTACCCTTGAAGGAGCGTTTACAAGGGATATCAACGCGATCTATCACGAAAATCTTGTTCTTCCTGATAGCTATACGGTATTGCCAGGTGTCGAAGGTCAAATTCGGTACACTTCAAGCAATACTACTCCGGCTGCCGCTGCTGCTACTGCAGCAAATCCGTCAATTACCGGATTGTATTACATGACTAATACGAACAAGGGTTATTCTTATTTCGTAACGGGCCAGCTTCAAAAAAGCTTTAACAATGGCTTGTATTTTAACGCGGCCTATACGCATAGCGAATCGCAGGATGTAAATGACGGCGGTTCAACAGCTTCTACCATCTGGAGCACCCGGTACGTTGCGGGTAACCCGAACGGAAATAACCTTTCGAACAGTTCTTTCGTTCAGCCTAATCGCTTTATTGCTTCGGTTGCTTATAAAAAAGAATACTGGAAATATACTTCAACCTCGGTAGGTTTAATATTTGAGGAAGCCAATAACGGGGCCATTTCATATGTAACCAGCGGTGATCCAAATGGCGACGGCGCTACCAACGATTTAATGTTCATCCCTAAAAACCAGGGTGATATTGAATTGGTAAAAGATTATGCAGCCGATCCGCGTACACCTGCGCAAATATGGGCACAGTTAAATAACTTTATCAGCCAGGACTCATACCTGAATTCGCACAGAGGCCAGTTTGCACAGCGCAATGGTGTCATTTTGCCTTACTTTAAACGGGCGGATTTAAACATCACCCAGGATTTTTATGTAAAAGCGGGGAAAACCAAAAATACCATCCGTGTTTCAGTTGATATTATCAACGTTGGTAACCTGTTAAACAGGGATTGGGGCGTATACCAAAATTCATTTAACGGATTTAGCAGCGGAAATACCAACGTGCTTAAATACCAGGGCATTGATGCGGTAACCGGTCATGCTACCTATTCTTTCCCTTATTTGGATAAGAATAACCTGATACCTGTTACTAAATCATTTGTTTATGATACCAGCATCTTTTCGCGCTACCAGGCGCAAATTGGCGTGAGATACATATTCAACTAATTATTGCTACAGTTTAATAAAAAAAAGACCCGGCCAAAAGCCGGGTCTTTTTTATTATTAAAGTAATTTAATTATCAGAACGCGTAAACAGCAGCAAGCACGAACTGCGATGCAGTGCTTGTAAATGCATTATTGTTAACGAACATATCGCTCTTTGAGCTATTGTCGAACCTGATTTCGGGAATTAAAGTCAATGGGCCGGCTTTTATATTAGCGGTAAAAGTTACCGCGGTTACATTTTCACCCGGAGGCGGGCCGGCTGTCAGGAAGCTGCCTGATTTGGTCATGAAATACTCACCCCGTAAACCCAAAGTTACTGCTTTTGATACAGCTAACTGCGGATATAGCGCAACGCCCGAAAAGCCGCCCGACATACCGCTTGGCGCACTAAAATCGGCAGCGTTTAGTCCGAGTTTAAACGCGTCGGTTATTTGATAGGCCGTTGTCAGGTCCACTTCGGTGCCCGAAGCCGGGCCGGTAATCAAATTAACATAGGCGGTCCAGCCTTTAACTGGCGTTACAGTCAGTTGGGCGCCAAAGGTATTTACTTTGCTAACCGACTGGTAAACATTCCAGTAATCATTAAATATGCCTGCCATTAGGCTTACCTTGTCCGAAAAGGCATAGGTTGCTTTAAAGCCTGCATTCTGGAATGGCCCGTTTGTAAACAGGTACGATGTCGAATAATTGAAGTTAGCAGCCGGGCTGATTACTTCGTAACCTATAAAGGTTGACATGTAACCTGCTGTAAGGTTAAACTTATCCGTTACATTATAGGAAACATATAAATTCTGGATATGATAGCTGGAATACGCTACACCTGTACCGTTGGCGGTATTTCCGTTTACATGATCCAGGTAAACCAGTCCCGGTGACGCATTTGGAATAGATTGCGATTGCCCTCGTGGCCCGAATGAAAGCTCACCAACAAACGATGCTTTGCCCACAGTTTTCTTTAAACCAAGATCGATCATCCCGATAGAAACTGAATTATGCTCATTAGCAAAGCTCGTAGGGATATTCGCATGTCCCGAAAAATCGTATTTAAAATAGGTATCTACCGACCCGGAAAATACCAGCGGTGGATCGGGGGCAGGAGCGACTGCCTTGCCCGTATCGGCGGGCATAATGGCTGCATGAGCCTTAAAGGTAAAGAGCGCAGCAGAGAAACATAAGAGTAAAAAAGATTTTTTCATGATAACAGTTGATTGATTTTGTGATTGATTTTGTGATTGTTAAAACATACAGAACTTGTTCTGAACCGGTTTGGCGGACAAATTCAGTAATTTTTATTAGTAAATGGGTATTGTTCTTTAAGAAAAATCCTTTGAAGTTGAAATTATGGATGCTGACTTGAAAGAAACTTAACAAACCAACGTCAAAGGGTGGATGGGTTTGAGCCGGCGGCCTTAAGCCCAAGGTCTTATAGTTAAAGACTTCGGACTTAAGACTTCAGACTCGCCTTATCAGGCTATAACTTTAGTGGTTTTTTTTTCGAAAAGGCCGGTTAAGTCCACATCCTCTTCGTCTAAAACATAAGCTTCTGCACCGTGGTCAAACATATCCAAACCACCAGGCCCTGTTTCGCCGTGCGCTTCCACACGCAGTTTCCATGGATGCGGTAGTGCCATAATCACTTTCATCATTGCCCAGGTAATTGCAAAAACAGCAATTGCTATAGTAAAGGTTCCTAAAGCCTGTGCTTTAAGTATGCTGGCATCACCACCATAAAACAGGCCTTTAACTAAATTGGCAGCAGAATTATCCGCACCATAAGGGCCTGTGATGCCGAACTCCCCTGTAGCAAATAAGCCGAGTGATAAGGTGCCCCATATACCGCAGAACCCATGCACCGGAACTGCGCCGATCGGGTCATCTATGCGCATGTATTCAAGTACTTTAACACCTGCAAATACAACAAATCCGGCTACGCCGCCTATTAATATCGCGCCAAGCGGACTAACCCAATAACAAGGGCAGGTTATTGCAACCAAGCCTGCAAGAAATCCATTTACAGTAAAGGCCAAATCGAATTTGCCTCTTGTTGAGCCCCACCATAATGCTGCAACCATTGCGGTAAAACCGCCGCCGCACGCAGCCAGGGTAGTATTTGTAGCAACACGGCCTATACCAATAATATCCATTGCCGATAATGTACTGCCAGGGTTAAAACCGTACCAGCCAAACCATAATATAAAACCACCGACTGCAGCCATAGGTAAGTTATGTCCCGGGGGCATACCACCGCCGTCGCGGGCAAAAATACGCCCTATCCTTGGCCCCAAAACAATTGCACCTGCCAGCGATGCCATACCCCCGATGGTATGTACTACCGTTGAACCTGCAAAATCGCGGAATCCTTGCCCAAGGCTTGTGAAGAAATGTCCCGCTGTGCCCATTGTGGCCAGCCAGCCATCAGGTCCCCATGCCCAGTGACCAATAATTGGATAAATAAATCCTGTGATACCGATACTATAAAGGATGTCTCCGCGGAAACCGGTACGGCCGATCATGGCGCCGGATACAATAGTAGAGCAGGTATCAGCAAATGCATACTGGAATATCCAATGCGCAATTACCGGTACGCCTGTACCAGGATAAAGGTCGGGGGTGCCTTGCAGGAAAAACCAGTGATACCCTATAAAGCCATTGCCGGTACTAAACATAAAGGCGTAACCAACCGCGTAAAACAATATACCGCAAAGACAAGTATCAAAAATACATTCCATCAAAACGTTTACAGTTTCGCGTTTTCGGGCAAAGCCAACCTCAAGCATGACGAAACCGGCCTGCATGGCAAACACCAAAAAGGCAGCCACCAACGTCCAGACAGTATCAATCGAGTTCATCATAGAGGTTTCGTGGGCGGTATACACTTCTGCAGCCGCATGAGCTTTTGTCCCCAGCAATCCAGGAATAGTGATCATTGCCGCTAAAACCAGCATTAAGCCGATCATTTTTCCTGCTAAGATGGTGGCGCCCTGGCCCCACTTTTCAGGCGTTAGGCCGCGGAAGGCACTAAACAGATTGTACTTTGTTAAAATCGCTTTCATTGTTTTAGTTGTTTTAGTTTGATTTTAGTTTTATCGTTATATTATTCAGTAGTAAGCGCAAAAACATGAATTAAGTGTTATGTACCTTCGTTTATTTTATTAAAAATTCAACAATTGGCATCTTTTTCTAAATATTTCTATGAAATTATTGATGATTTTTAATAATTCCAAATTATAAGTCGATAATTTTCTATAAAAACAATCATTTTTATGAAATTTGCAAAACATGTAGATATAATATTGTGATTATTGAGTTATTTATAATTAAAATGACGGTTAAGTTATTTTAATTGGCTTGTTATTTGATTATTTATTGATTTTGGACCAAATAAATCGATTGTAATTTAACTTTAACGTGATTTTGATTGAATTTTAGATGTATTTTGATTGATAAATGCGGAGTGGTTTAAAAAACAACCAAAAAACAACCAAAAACAAGGCGATTCTCACCTCGTAACGAAGAAATGATCACATTTGCCATATTTTAAATAAAAACCGTTCATATTAATAAGGATAGTTCTATTTTTGATTTTAACCATTAAAACCCGTTTCATGTCTAATATCAGATTCCAGGCACTTGAAGCTGTTCTCACCAGGGCAATTCCAGACGTAAAAATCCCATCTTCAAAAATTTCCGATTTTTTTGCAGCTAACGTTTTCGATAAAAAGAAAATGAAAGAATATCTTTCTAATGAAGCTTACCAGGGAATAGTTAATTCGATTGAAAAAGGGGAGCCTATCCCGCGCGACCTTGCCGAGCAGGTGGCTTCGGCCATGCGGTCGTGGGCGATGGGTAAAGGCGCAACGCATTATACGCATTGGTTTCAGCCGCTCACAGGCTCGACTGCCGAAAAACATGACGCTTTTTTTGAACCAACTGCTGACGGTGGTGCAATCGAACGATTCTCAGGCGATGCCCTGGCGCAACAGGAGCCCGATGCCTCCAGTTTTCCAAGCGGGGGGATACGAAATACCTTTGAAGCGCGCGGCTATACCGCATGGGACCCATCGTCGCCAGCCTTTATTATGGCCCGTACCCTGTGCATACCTACAGTGTTCGTTTCATACACCGGCGAAGCGCTCGATTATAAAGTGCCTTTATTAAAAGCACTAAACGCCCTGGATAAAGCTGCTGTAAATGTTTGCCATTATTTTGATAAAAGTGTTGAGAAAGTAAATGCGTCATTAGGTATCGAGCAGGAGTACTTCCTGGTTGATACTGCCTTGTTTAATGCGCGACCGGATTTATATCTGACAGGCCGTACGTTATTCGGCCATATGTCTGCAAAAAACCAGCAGTTGGAGGATCATTATTTCGGTTCGATACCAGAACGGGTTTATGCCTTTATGCAGGATATGGAAACTGAAGCCTTATTATTAGGTATACCATTAAAAACCCGCCACAATGAAGTTGCACCGTCGCAGTTTGAGTGCGCGCCTATTTACGAGGAAATTAACCTGGCTATTGACCACAACCAATTGTTGATGGACCTGATGGACCGGGTGGCCAGGCGGCATAACTTTAAGGTATTGCTGCACGAAAAGCCCTATGCCGGCATTAACGGCTCGGGCAAGCATAACAATTGGTCGATGATAACCGATACCGGCAAAAATTTGTTATCTCCAGGCAAAACGCCAAAAAACAACCTGATGTTCCTTACCTTTTTTGTGAACACCATAAAGGCTGTATATGAACATGCTGATTTGTTGAGGGCATCCATCGCATCCGTAAATAACGATCATCGTTTGGGCGCAAATGAAGCTCCTCCTGCCATTATATCTATATTTTTAGGCAGCCAGCTAAGTGATGTACTCGATGAAATAGAAACTTCAAGAATAAGCAAAAAAATAAAGGAGGATCCTTTATTATGGCAGGGTATCCCAAAGATATCTCAGATTTTAAAAGACAATACCGATCGTAACCGGACGTCTCCCTTCGCGTTTACAGGCAATAAATTTGAGCTTCGCGCCGTTGGCTCGTCAGCGAACTCGGCCAGCCCGATGACGATTTTGAATGTGATCGTAGCCGATCAGTTAAAAAAATTCAAGTATGATGTCGACAAGCTGATTAAAAAAGGCGAAAAGAAAGACGTCGCCCTGCTTATCGTGATCAAAAAATACATTAAGGAGTCAAAGAACATACGATTCGAGGGAAACGGCTATAGTGAGGAGTGGGAGCGCGAGGCCGAAAGCCGCGGTTTGTCGAATATAAAAACAACGCCCAAATCTCTTGACGCGCTATTGTCAGACAAAACGGAGCTTTTATTTGAAGAAACAGGCGTATTTACAAAGCGCGAAGCGCACGCCAGGCACGAAATATTATTAGACAGTTTTTATAAAAAGCTGCAAATTGAAGCACGGGTGATCGGCGAACTTGGGATGAATATTATTATACCGGCTGCAATTGCCTATCAAAGTAAACTGGTTGAAAGCGCAAAGGGCTTAAAGGACCTGGGATTAGGCGCCGATACTTATAAGGCGCAACTGGATATCATCAACAAAATAGCGGGGCATGTAAATTTCATCAAATCGAGTATTGAAGAAATGGTTAATGCACGCAAAAAGGCAAATACCATCGAAGACATCAGGGAAAAAGCTATTGACTATGATGAAAAGGTAAAGCCGTTCTTCCAGTCCATTCGCTACCATGCTGATAAATTGGAGCAACTGGTGGACGATTCACTGTGGCCATTGCCAAAATTCAGAGAGCTGCTGTTTATTAAATAGGCTTAAGCCGCACGAATTGCGTGAATTTCAAAAATCGTGTTTTCAACGTTGAATAAATCGATTGAATTCGTGCGGATATGCCCAAATATTTGGGGGCGAGCGATTATTTAGCCAATTTAGCCGGCGAAAAAAATGTCGTCAAAAAAGCAAAAGAGATTAAGAAGGTATCTCAAATTTCGCAGGGGCTTAAAAACAGCGCGACAATTTGGCCTGAAAATCGCCAGGAGTTACGAGATCATCTTTCAGTGGCTGAGGTTGAAACTGACTCATAATCAGTTTCTTATTCTCAGTGGTATAATGGTCGGTTGTTCGGCAGGGCTTGCAGGTGTATTATTAAAATCGCTGGTACATTATATCCATTATCTTATTACCAGCAAAGTACATTTTAGCGAGCAGATACTGTTTTATGGCTTATTCCCATTTTTGGGCATCGTGCTTACAACCGTAGTTGTTATTTTCTTTTTTAAAGGACAAGACCGCAAAGGCATTCCTGCTATTTTATATGAGATTGCCCGAAACTCCAGTTTGGTTTCTCCGGTGAAAATGTATTCGCAGATTATCCAAAGTGGCATAACCGTGGGCTTAGGCGGCTCTGTTGGTTTGGAAAGCCCAATCGCTGTAACAGGAGCCGCTATCGGGTCAAACTTTGCACAAACGTATAAACTAAGCTATAAAGACCGTACCCTTTTGCTTGCCGCCGGCGCTTCCGCCGGTATTGCTGCGGCCTTTAACGCGCCGATAGCCGGCGTTATGTTTGCATTTGAAATCCTGTTAACCGGTGTTGTATTTACTGACTTTATTCCGCTGGTTGTTGCCGCGGTATGTGGAAGTTTGTTGTCACGGATTATATTGAACGAGGAAATATTATTTAAATTCAATGCCCGGCATGATTTCAACTACCACAATATTCCCTATTATTTAATTTTAAGTATCATATGCGGATTATATGGCCGGTATTTTATTATCGTTGCACAAAAGGTCGACCATTATTTTCATAAAATAAAATTTACCAAAATTCAACGGGCCATTACAGGTGGTTTGATCCTTTCCTTACTTTGCCTCCTTTTTCCACCCTTGTTTGGCGAAGGGTACAGCAGCGTAAAATCTTTTATAAATGGCGATATCCACCTTATTATTGATCATAGCTTTTTTGGCTACCTCGATTATAAAGAATGGGTTGTCATCGTGTTTCTTGGTTTGATATGCTTGTTTAAGGCCTTTGCCACCGCCGTAACCATGTATTCGGGAGGCAATGGAGGTAATTTTGCGCCGGCTTTATTTGCCGGTGGAACGGTAGGTTACCTTTTTGCTAACCTGTGTACACTAATTGGTTTTCCTAACACACCTGTAATTAACCTGACTATTGTGGGAATGGGCGGGGTAATGAGCGGCGTGTTGTATGCCCCGCTTACTGCGATATTTCTAATTGCCGAGGCGAGTTCGGGATACGATCTTTTTATTCCGTTGATGATCGTATGCGTGATATCATTTTTGATCGCGAAGTGGTTTTCACCTCTTTCGCCCGAGTTACAAAAGCTGGCGGATGAAGGCAAAGTGTTCACCAGGGAACACGACAGAAACCTGTTGCTGCTGATCGACACCAAAGATCTGATCGAAAAAACCGCATCGGTTTTGGATTTGAAGTCTTCTTTCCTGGAATTGATGGAAATTGTTAAAAATGGAAAACGCAATATTATTGCCGTACTGGACAATTCCCGCCTGGCGGGTATAATTTACCTTGACGATCTTCGGCCGGTTTTATTCAGTTCAGACTTATACGACAAGATAGAGATATTGAATTACATGAAGATACCGAACGATATTATTCGCGAGGATGAAGACATGGCCACCGTTGCAAACAAATTCGATGAAACGGATGCATGGGTATTGCCTGTTGTAAACAGTCAAAATGAGTTCGTCGGTTTTATATCAAAGTCGGCGGTTTTGAACCGTTACCGGGCATTATTAAAGGAGCAGAGCTCGCAGCAGCAATAAATTATTTTCACTGCAATATTTTCTATCTCCCGGCAGACCTCAGACTTTTCCATCATGAACCACGAACTATAATTATATTTGCCAATGATTTCTTCGCAACGATATGATCAAAGAGGTGTTTCCGCTTCTAAAGATGACGTGCATAATGCTATTAAAAATATTGATAAGGGAATTTTCCCCCAGGCGTTTTGCAAAATTGTCCCCGATATTTTAACTAACGACCCATTGTGGTGCAATATCATGCATGCCGATGGCGCGGGCACCAAATCGTCGCTTGCTTATACCTATTGGAAAGAAACCGGCGACATATCTGTTTGGCGGGGTATAGCACAGGATGCTATTATCATGAATCTTGACGACCTTCTTTGCGTTGGCGCGACAGACAATATCCTTTTATCATCCACGATCGGCAGAAATAAAAACTTAATTCCGGGCGAGGTAATTGCAGCTATTATTAATGGTACGGAAGAAATTCTTGCGGAATTAAGGGAAGCAGGTATCGGCATTTACTCTACCGGGGGCGAAACTGCTGATGTGGGCGACCTGGTACGCACGATCATTGTTGATTCTACGGTTACCTGCCGGATGAAGCGCGCCGACGTAATATCAAATCACCGCATTCAACCGGGCGATGTTATTGTCGGGCTTGCATCTTATGGCCAGGCCAAATACGAAAGGGAATATAATGGTGGAATGGGCTCAAACGGTTTGACTTCTGCCCGTCACGACGTTTTTAATAAAACCATCGCCGGCAAATACCCTGAGAGTTTTGACCCCGCTGTTCCAACCGACCTCGTATTTTCGGGCAGTAAAAACCTTACGGATCCAATTTCTATAGGTAATGGTCAAACCATTACAGCAGGCAAGCTTGTGTTGTCGCCTACACGCACGTATGCGCCAATTATTAAAGCTATGTTAGATACTTACCGCGAGCAAATACATGGCATGGTACATTGCAGTGGCGGCGCGCAAACCAAGGTACTGCATTTTGTTGACGGGCTTCATATCATAAAAAATAACATGTTCCCGGTTCCGCCATTGTTTAAACTGATACAGGAAGAATCAAAGACCAGCTGGCAGGAAATGTACAAGGTGTTTAATATGGGCCACAGGATGGAGCTATATGTTCCGGAAGAAATTGCCGCCGACCTGGTAGCTATTTCTCAAAGCTTTGGTGTAGATGCACAAATTATAGGGCATGTAGAAAAGGCGGATAAAAAGCAGGTGACTATAACGTCGGAATTCGGCGAGTTTATTTATAATTAAATAGTAAGCGTATTTATATATTTCAGAAGCCATTCCGATAAATCGGGATGGCTTTTTATCTTTATAAGATGAAAAGATTAATGATCGCTTTAGTAGTAATGGTTTGTGCTAAAATCGGCTTTGCGCAGAAAGAACTGTTGTCTTTCGACGAAAACAATAAATATATCTATTACCAGGTGACCGACGCGCCTGGCTTGCCAAAGGATACGCTGCTAACCAGGGCCGCTCACTTTTTAAAATCGGTAAATCCAAAAATAAAAATCAATCATTCCGTCACCCCAAACCAGCAGAGCGGACAAGGTCGGTTTTTAGTATACGGAGGCGTTTCGGTATTAAAGCACGAGCATGGCGAAATAAATTACACTATAAATATTGAATGCAAAGACCAGAAGTTTCGTTCCTGGTTAACAGGTTTTGTTTTTACGCCATATCAGCGCGACCGGTACGGGAATTTTGTACCGGTACCTGGTAAGGATATCCCTTTAGAGCAGATAATAAACAAATTTGATAAAAGGGAGGCGGATACTTACCTGGATGAGACAGGAGTCTTTTGCAACCAGCTGAGTGATAAGTTAAAATCATACATAAAGAAAAGCGCCCCGCAGAAAAAGGACGAGATCGCTAAAAAAGTAGTTACCGATAACTGGTAATGCAAAATACACAGTGTTGCATTTATTGTGAAACTATTAATAAAATAAACTTGCTGCTGATAATCCTTTAAAGTTTTTACCGATCGGTTGAAATCATCCTAAATGTTACAATGTTGCAATAAATTAGCAATATTTAATATTGTGGAATCGTTTAATAATAAAATAAAATTTCAACCATCATGATCACATCAAAATTTGATTTGTACAAGATCGAGTGGCTCGATCTTGTATTCGAAAACCGCAACAAAACCTATGGAGCTTATTATTTACGGCAGCACTATGCCAGTAATATGGCCAGGGCAATGGGTATTACTTTTACCGCTTTGTCTTTATTATGTGGCGCAACCATTTTTTTTAAATCGCACCCGGAGGTCGTCGTAGTTCCCAGCGTCCACGTTGTGCCGGTTAAACTGTCGGAAATTCATATTGCTGAACTTAAAAAGCCAGCCGAGGCGCCGAAAGCGCATGCACCAGTAAAAACAACAGCCTTTGTTCCGTTTGAAGTTAAACCAGATAACCAGGTTCATAACCCGGCACCGGTAACTGTAGAAATTAAGGGAGAAGTTGGCCAAACTACAAATACCAAAGGCAGTGCAGTTGACCCAGGGCCAATCGACACAAAAACGGAGGGCTCGGGAATGCAGCCCACCCCCGACATAACAATTCATACCGTCAATGGCGTTGACGTTATGCCTGAACCGGTAGGCGGCGAAAGTGCCTGGACGAAGTTTTTGAACAAAAATTTAAGATTTCCGCCGGGGGCGCAGGATGCCGGGGTTAGCGGGAAGGTTATTTTGAGTTTTGTTATTGAAAAAGACGGGAATTTGTCAAATATCGTAATTGAAAGGGGGGCAGGTTATGGATTCGACGAAGAAGCCCTGCGTGTTTTGAAACTTGCAAAAGCATGGAAACCCGGCATGCAAAACGGCCAGCCGGTTCGGGTACGGTATGCTATCCCTATAAATTTCCAGTTATCATCTGAATAGGTAAAAGGCTAAAGGCGAAAGGTAAAGGGTTGTTTTTGCGGTTGAAATGTTTTGACTTTTTGTATATAATATATTATTGACTGTCTTAATTATCGGCCTTTTGTCTTTCACCTTTCCGCTTTTACCTTTCCCCACTTCGGGTTTTTTTCATAGTTTTGTGCTTCCTCAAAATAAACAATATTACATTGGAGCAGCACGAGTTAACCACCGTTGAAACCGCCAGAGACCTGGGGTTGTTACCCGAAGAATTTGAACGTATAAAAGAGATACTGGGCAGGGTGCCCAACTTCACCGAGCTGTCGATCTTCGCGGTAATGTGGAGCGAACATTGTTCATATAAAAACTCCATTACCTGGTTAAAAACATTGCCAAAGGATAGTCCGCGTATGCTGGCTAAGGCCGGTGAAGAAAATGCCGGATTGGTTGACCTTGGCGGCGGCGTAGGCTGTGCGTTTAAGATCGAATCACATAACCATCCTTCAGCTTTGGAACCTTACCAGGGTGCGGCAACCGGTGTAGGCGGTATCAACCGCGATATTTTTACCATGGGAGCAAGGCCCATAGCCCAGCTAAATTCGCTTCGTTTTGGCGATTTGACGCTTGACCGTACCAAATGGCTGGTTAAAGGTGTGGTTAAAGGCATTAGCCATTATGGTAATGCCTTTGGCATACCAACCGTTGGCGGTGAATTATTTTTCGACGATTGTTATAACGTTAACCCGTTGGTTAACGCCATGTCGGCTGGTATTGTGAAAGCTGGCGAAACCGTTTCGGCAACATCATATGGTGTAGGCAACCCGGTTTATATTGTAGGCTCGGCCACTGGTAAAGATGGTATCCATGGCGCGGCTTTCGCATCAAAAGATATTACAGAAGATTCGGTTAACGATCTCCCGGCTGTACAGGTGGGCGATCCATTCCAGGAAAAATTACTGCTCGAGGCAACTTTGGAAGTAATAAAAACCGGCGCCGTTATAGGCATGCAGGATATGGGTGCTGCGGGCATCATTTGCTCCAATTCCGAAATGTCGGCAAAGGGCGAGCATGGTATGAAAATATATCTCGACAGGGTGCCTATGCGCCAGGAGAATATGAAGCCTTACGAGATCCTGCTTTCCGAATCACAGGAGCGTATGCTGATCGTGGTGGAAAAAGGTAAAGAAAAAGCTGTAGAAGCGGTATTTGATAAATGGGACCTGAACTGCGCTATTATTGGCGAGGTTACGGATACCAAACGCCTTGAATATTATATGAACGGCAAGTTGGTTGCGGATGTGCCTGCGGACGACCTGGTATTAGGCGGCGGCGCACCCGTGTATGAGCGCGAATACCGCGAACCGGCATATTTCGGCCTTCATCAGAAATTTAAAATCGATGATATTGCAGAGCCGGCTGATTTAATAGCCGTTGCTGAGTATTTAATATCGCATCCAAACATAGCATCAAAACGCTGGGTAACCGATCAGTACGATTCAATGATCGGTACGGCTACCATGACAACCAACCGGCCAAGCGATGCGGCGGTTGTGGCAGTTAAAGATACCGATAAAGCCATCGTTTTAACGGTCGACTGTAACTCACGCTATGTTTACGCTGATCCGCAAAAAGGCTGTTCTATCGCAGTAGCTGAAGCGGCGCGAAATATCACTTGTGCAGGTGGCGAACCCGTGGCCATTACCAATTGCCTTAATTTCGGCAATCCGTACAAACCTGAAGTATACTGGCAGTTTGTGGGCGCCATTAAAGGAATGGGCGAGGCCTGCCGTAAGTTTGAGACGCCTGTAACTGGTGGCAACGTTAGCTTTTATAATCAGTCGTCAGATGAGGGGCCGGTATTCCCGACACCTACCATCGGTATGCTTGGTGTAATGGACGACCTGTCGGATATGATGACCTCGGACTTTAAGCAACCTGGTGACCTGATCTATTTGGTTGGCGAATCGGTTAATGATATTGCATCTTCACAATACCTTGCCTCGTGGCATAAAGTGCTGGCGGCGCCTGCTCCATTTTTTGATTTGGATAAGGAGTATGCTATGCACCAGGTGATAAAACAGCTTATCAAACATAAAATGGTGCAATCGGCCCATGATGTGTCCGACGGCGGTTTGTATATTACTTTAGTTGAATCGGCCATTTCAAATGGCTTGGGTTTTGATATTGAGAGCGACAGCAATATCCGTAAGGATGCATTCCTGTTTGGCGAAGCGCAGGGCAGGGTAGTAGTAAGCGTTACCCCGGATGACCAGGAGCGTTTCATCGAAATGATGGCCACCAGCGAAGTTGAATTTAGCTTGATGGGAACGGTGACCAACGGTTTCTTAAATGTGGATGAAAAACTTTTCGGCCATATCACCGATATTAAAATGGTTTACAATAACGTATTGCATGAAATATTAGGCGCTTAATGCTTAAACTGAACCGGGTTCACCATATCGCTATCATCTGCTCCGACTACGAAAAGTCAAAGCATTTTTACAGTGAAGTGCTCGGTTTAAAAATAGTTCGCGAAGTTTATCGTGAACAAAGAAATTCATACAAGCTCGACATGGAGGTGGGAAACCAATACCAGATCGAGCTTTTTTCATTTCCGTATCCAGCACCGCGGCCATCCCGGCCTGAAGCCGCTGGCCTCCGTCATTTAGCTTTCGAAGTAGATAATATAGATGAGGCTATTGGCTCGATCAATACGGCAGGTATAGCCGTTGAGCCAATTCGGGTAGATGAATTTACGGGCAAGCGGTTCACTTTTTTTGCTGATCCCGACGGTTTACCGATTGAGTTTTACGAGAAGTAGTTATGGCCGATATTTTCCGCTTCAAGCAATTCAGCGTTGACCAAAGCGGCTGCGCCATGAAGATCAATACCGACGGTGTTTTGCTTGGCGCGATGGCAGAGGTTGATGACCCTGATACCATATTAGATATAGGCACCGGCACTGGTGTGATCGCGCTTATGCTTGCGCAGAAATTTAGTATAGCTAAAATTGATGCCGTTGAAATTGATGCGGCCGCTGCACAAACGGCCGTTACAAATTTTAAAGATTCTCCTTTTGCCGATAGATTGACGCTTCACCCGGTTGGGTTTGAAAATTATCTGAGCAAATTGCCGGGCAAACAGTATGACCTCATTATATCCAATCCGCCTTTTTATATCAATTCATTAAAATCGCCGGGGGAGAAGAAGACACTCGCTAAACATGCTGATGTCGATTTTTTTGAGCGGCTCGTAAGCGCTGTTTCTGTACATTTAACGCCGGTGGGGAAGTGCTGGCTGGTGTTACCGCTTAATATCGGCGATATCGTTTTGGAATTAGCGAAAAACTTCAATCTGTTTCCCCAAAAGGTTATACAGGTGCGCTCTTATCGGGATTCGCAACCGCATAGGGTTATTTTGTGTTTAGGCTTTAACAACGTTTCACCGGAAATTGATAATTTCATCATTTATGAAGCGCTCGGCGTTTATTCGAATGAATATAAGCAGTTGCTACAGCCTTATTTTATCGCGTTTTGATTATGAAGATTGCATCTATAATATTAACATCCATCTTAATCGTTCCAATTCTGGTGTGTTTAACTGCGATTTTTCAAATATTCTATCAACTCAATTCCCCTTTAGTTCCAAAAGATGTCGTTTTTTCAGTAGAAGAGCCCACCATTTTTTATGCATTTAGTTATCTGGTTTTCTTCGTCCTATCCATCATCCTAAATGTAAAAGGAAGATTTAAAATTAACATTATCTTGTCGGGATGCCTGATGTTGGTGTATTTGTTGACCATTAACTTGATTAGAAAAACATGGTTAGGATAGGCCTCCTCTCAGATACCCACAGCTACCTCGATGATGCAGTTTTTAAACATTTTGAAAACTGCGACGAGATATGGCATGCCGGCGATTTTGGGAATATTGAGGTTGCCGATAAGCTTGCCGCCTTTAAACCGTTAAGGGGCGTATACGGAAATATAGATGGCGGCGACATTCGGAAAACGTACCCCGAAAACCTGAGATTTCAATGCGAGAACGTGGATGTGTGGATGACGCATATCGGCGGTTACCCCGGAAAATATAGTCCGCAGGTAAAGCGTGAAATATACACTAAGCCTCCAAAGCTTTTTATTTGTGGCCACTCCCATATCTTAAAAGTAATTTTCGATAAAACGATCAATTGTTTACATATTAACCCCGGGGCAGCAGGAAAACAGGGCTGGCAAAAGGTGCGAACTTTAGTTCGTTTTTGTATTTCTGAAGAAAAAATTCATACCTTAGAGCTCATCGAGCTATCAAAATGAGCGTAAAAAATACACTAACCTATGAAAATTGCTAAAACCCTGGGCCAATTTATTATTGAAAAACAAGCCGACTTTCCCTATGCCAAAGGAGAGCTATCACGCCTCCTGCGTGACATTGGAATTGCCGCCAAAATCGTAAACCGGGAAGTAAACAAAGCAGGTCTTGCCGACATACTTGGTGAAGCCGGGACCACCAACGTACAAGGCGAAGGCCAGAAAAAACTTGATGTTTATGCCAACGAACAATTTATATCAGCGCTGAAACATGGCGGCGAATGTTGTATCGTCGCATCTGAGGAAAACGATGATTGTGTTCATATCGAATCGGAAGTATCGCGCGACGCAAAATATATTGTGGCGATGGACCCGCTGGATGGCTCGTCAAACATTGATGTGAATGTGGCGGTCGGAACTATTTTCTCCATCTATCACCGCAAATCAACCGAAGGCAAAGCTACCATTGAGGATGTTTTGCAGCGTGGTACCGAACAGGTAGCGGCCGGTTATGTGATTTACGGCTCGTCAACCATGCTGGTTTATACTACCGGAAAAGGAGTGAATGGCTTTACACTCGACCCGTCGATCGGCGAATTTTGTCTCTCGCACCCGGATATGCAGATACCGAAAGATGGGATCATCTATTCCATAAACGAGGGATATTATAGTCATTTCCCTGATGGGGTAAAAAAATACATCAAGTATTGCCAGGTTGAGGACAAAAAAACCAGGCGCCCTTATACGTCCCGATATATCGGCTCAATGGTAGCCGATGTTCATCGCAATATGATAAAAGGCGGCATATTTATTTATCCGGTAACCGCAGCGGCCCCAAATGGCAAGCTGCGCCTCGTTTACGAGTGTAATCCAATGGCGTTTATTATTGAGCAGGCAGGGGGCAAGGCAAGCAATGGTTACAGCCGTATCCTCGACCTGGAAGTAAATGAACTGCACCAGCGCTCGGCTATATTTATCGGTTCCGAAAATATGGTAAAAAAAGCCGAGGAAATGATGGCCTGCTTTTCGCCACAGGTAACCAAGAAGAATTTTGAAGGGGTAGTGGAGCTGCAATGAATTGGTAAGTAGTTGGATGAGGTTGATTAAGTGAGTAGCATTGCCCTGCAACTATTCACTTAATCAATCCAATCAACTCAATCAAACCAACTTGGCCGCTTCCATTTCGAAAACCGAATCTATCAGCAGGTTCTTTTGTTTCGCCGCGGCTACGGCAAGTTCGTCGCAGCGCTCGTTTTCTTTGTGCCCGGCATGGCCGCGCACCCAAACGAATTTTATATTGTGAAGTTTACTGATGTCGAGGTAACGAAGCCACAGATCTTTGTTCTTTTTGTCTTTGAATCCTTTTTGAAGCCAGCCATATACCCACTTTTTATCAATGGCATCAATAACATATTTCGAATCGGAATAAATAATGACAGTTTGGTTCGGGCTTTTTAAAGCCTCCAGCGCCTTGATCACGGCAAGGAGCTCCATACGGTTGTTGGTAGTTTTACGGAAACCTTCAGATAATTCTTTATAATGATTGCCCGAGCGTAAGATCGCCCCATATCCGCCCGGTCCCGGGTTACCGCTTGATGCGCCGTCTGTAAATATTTCGATCATGTGTTAGATGGTTCATGGTTCATGGTTCATGGGGGCTAAATTACGAAACTTCTGTTTACGGCTATGAACTATGAACCATCAACTATCAACATTCTTCCGTTTCAGCCGCAGCGAATTCCCGATCACCACAACGTCCGAAAAGGCCATGGCGAATGCGCCGACCATCGGGTTTAAAAAACCCAGGGCGGCAATAGGTATAGCGACAATGTTATAGGCGAACGCCCAAAAAAGGTTTTGCTTTATGGTTAGCAGGGTATGTTTGCTGATCTGCAGGAACTTGACAACCGAATGCAGGTCTGTGTTTAAAAGGATAACCCGGGCCGATTGGATGGCGATGTGGCTGGCATCGTTCATCGACACACCGACGTCCGCTTTAGTTAGGGCGGGTGCGTCGTTAATGCCATCGCCGATCATAATGGTTTTGCCTTTTTGTTTGTAGATATCAATTACGGTAAGCTTTTCGTCCGGAAGTTTTTCTGAATGTACTTCTTCGATCCCGATAAGGTTAGCTACCTCCATACAACGGTTGTCTTTATCGCCGCTTAACAATACCGGGACAATGCCCATTTTTTTAAGCCGGTTGATAAGCTCAGCAGCTTCGGGTTTAATTTCATCCTCGATAGCTATCTGCGCCAGTAACTGTTGGTTTTTATAAAGTGATACACTGAAATTCTTATCGACGCCGGTTTTTCCCGCCCCCAGGAAATAATGATTTCCGTCAACATCTTCGGCGCGCATGCCCAGGCCCTTTTCCTCGCTGGCTGATCTTAATATCGGTTTGGTTTGCGGCTGCGATTTTAACTCATGTACCAGCGATCGCGCGATCGGGTGGTTTGATCTTTCTTCGATAGCTGTTATAATGCCCCTTATTAGTTCAAGGCTGGCGCCCTGTTCTGGTTTGATCTCGCGGATACGGAATTTGCCGGTGGTTAGCGTGCCGGTTTTGTCGAAAACCACATATTTTGTATGGGCAACGGCTTCAATCGTATCACCGCCCTTTATCAATATCCCATTTTTAGCCGCGCGCCCCAATCCAACCATTACAGCTGTGGGCGTAGCTAAACCCATGGCGCAGGGGCATGAGATAACCAACACCGCGATGGCATTCATTAAAGCTACCTGCAGTCCGGTATGTACAGCAAAATAAGTAATAACGAAGGTAAGGAGCGCTATGCCTATCACAGCCGGCACAAAAATGGCAGCCACTTTATCCCCGAGTTTTTGAACGGGTGGCTTAGCGGCCTGGGCTTTTTTCATCAGCTCGATGATTTGAGCAAGTATGGTATTTGAACCTACTTTGGTGGCTAGCATGCGGAAATTTCCATGCTGCACAATGGTGCCGCCAATTACCTTATCATATTTCTCTTTTTCAACCGGGAGGCTTTCACCTGTCAGCATAGCTTCGTCAATTGATGCACTGCCCGATAGTATTTCACCGTCTACGGGGACTTTGTCACCCTGGTTTACCAAAAGGGTATCGCCCGGGCGTACGTCCTTTGCACTGATCACTTCCACCGAGCCGTCAACTACCCGGTTTGCATTTACCTGCTGAAATTTTACCAGGTCTTTTACCGCCGATGTAGTTTGCGTAACCGAGCGTTTCTCAAAAACGTTGCCCAATAGCACAAGTGTAATAATGGTAGCGCAGGTTTCGTAAAACTGGTATTGCTCGCCTAAGTTTTGAATAGTACCGATAAGGCTGTAAACAAAAGCCGCCGATGAGCCGACAAATATCAGCACATCCATATTGGGCACGCCGCCTTTAAGGGAATTAACAGCGCTTTTACCAAAGTGCAGGCATCCTACTATAAATACTGGTAAACACAAAAGCAATTGTACTACCGGCATGTGTAAAAAATGCCAGGGCAAAATCATGTGCAGCAACAGCGGGGCTGTGAAAATGGCGCAGAAAATGAATTTGTTTTCTACCTTTTCATAGAACGGCGTAACATGCGTTGCCTGGTCTTCAACAACTCTGTAACCGAGGCCTTCGATGTCTTTTATGATGCCTGGGAGGTCGGTGGTGTCGCTGTTGGAAAACTTTACTTCTTCGCTGGCAAAATCAACCAGGATATTTTGCAACCCTTTTTTTTCGAGTAGCTTATGAACCGACATCGCGCAATTATTACAATGCATCCCTGTTACGTTCAATTCAACCAATTGCTCTGCCATGGTACAAATGTACCTATCCATAAAATACAGCGGGTAAGCAGATTGTAATTTTAGTTGGTTGATCGATGAGCGGTTGATTCGTTGATTGCGTTATAACCTTTGTTATAAATGGAAAAAAGACTTTGCAAATCGGCGGGAGATTCCTATTTTTGCAATCTCCAAAACGGTAGATGTAGCTCAGTTGGTTAGAGCATCGGTTTGTGGTACCGAGGGTCGTGGGTTCGAGCCCCATCATTTACCCACCACACAAAAGCGGGCAAATTTGCCCGCTTTTTTAGAAAAGGGACACATTAGGGACACACTGATCAGGGCGATTTACAAAATGGAGAAACCTTTCGAACCTAAAATAAACCGCAAAAATCCTAAGAAATATTTCATCTACTGGAACCACAACGTGCCCCCGCCGCTCTGGCATAAGTATCCACGGCGCAGGATCCGGATAAAGGTTTACGACAATATTAACCGGTATACCGGCGAAGAGCGGGAAAAAATTGCCCAGGATACGCTCGATATATGGAAGTATAAACTCAATGTTTTAAAATATAATCCTTTCGGCGATCAGCTTGCAAAGCTGGCGCAAATAACCGAGCAGAAACAGGAGCTTATCCAAAAGATCGAGGATAAGAAAAGCCGGACCATAGCGCAGCAGCGCAATCTAACACCATTGAATAAGGCACTCGACCTATGGATAGAAAGCCGGAAAGAACGGACAAAAAACGGCAATTCAGTTTCTACCTATCGGGTAACTAAAACGTGGCTTTTAAAGTACTTTACAGCCATCGGTTCCGAAGCGATACCTGTAAGCCAGGTAAGCCGGTTGCAGGTCGCTGAAGCGTTAATGAAGGCTAAAAATGACCGTAATTGGGAGGGTACTACCTACAACAACGAATATGGTGTGCTGATTAATTTCTTTAACTGGCTGGAGCGTGAGGAGTATATCGCACAAAATCCCATCCGGGGGAAAATCGAAAAAATGCCGGAAAGCAAGCATAAACACAGATGGTATGATAAAGAAACCAAAGATCGCGTTAAAAAAGCTTTACTGGCCGCCAATGAAATGACCGTTTACCGCGTTATGCAGTTTACCTATTTCATCATGATCAGAAGCAAAACCGAATTAATGAAGCTTAAGGCCGGCGATATCGACCGCACTTTAAAGCGAACACGCTTTTCTGCCGATCTCTCAAAAGAAAATGTCGAGGCTTTCAGGGATTATGAGCCGGAATTTGATCAAGTATTGGATGAAATGGATTTTGACGCTATTCCAAAAAACTGGTATATCTTCGGAAAAAAGGGGAAACCATCGCCATATAGCTGTCACAAAGATTTATTTGCCGATCTATGGCGCCCCATTAGGGATACTCTTGGGCTTTCGTCCGATTATACTATATATGGCATGAAACACACCCGTATCGTGCATTTACTAATGAAGAAGGTCGACGGACTTGATATCAGCTATATGGCGCGTCATGAAGATACCAAATCAACCAAAGAATATCAGCGGGATTATGATATCACACTTAATAATGTGTATGGACCAAAAGACCTTACTTTTTAATTATTCAACAGTTTCTCACTGAAAAAGGACAATTAATAAAAAAAGCCGCTCTATCATTCTGATAGAGCGGCTAATCAATTATAAACCTAATTATGAGAAGATTATTTTGAAATAACCCGGTAATAAGTGAACAGATGCTTAGTTACGGTATCCTGATTTGGCACTACATATTTTTCATATTTATCCAAATACCAAATTTCTTTAATTGTCAAGGTCGGTATTGCGACTTTATCCGGCCCGATGTAACCCAATATCCCCGACCAGCTTACTTTAACTTTAACAGGTTGATTTAATTTTCGTGTATAGTTCTCAATAGCCAGCCACACCCTACGGTTATTATTAGGCCGCTGTGGGAATGTATTTGCATAATCAAAAGAATTATACTCGTCTGTTTTATTGCCGTTCTCGTCGCTTGCATCGCAGTTGTGACCTATGTCATAACCTGAACGTGAATAATCGCGTGTAAGCACCTGGCGGCCGCCAGTAGAATGAAATCCGGCTTCCCGACCAACGGCTTTAACATGGGGCTTTGCAACCCATACAACAGAATCAGGGATTTTTAGATCGGGATTGTAATAACTCGTATAACCAGGGTAAACAATTACCTGTTGTTTCGTTTGGCTTAACGCCGGGCTGCACCCGTAGGCCAGCATTAATAAAATGTAAATGATTCTTTTCATGTGTATTAGTGATTTAAGATACCTGTTCCTGTCTGTCAGACCTTCTGTTAATTCGATAGTCGCGCCTGTTTTTCTTTAATTCCATACGCCGGTTAAAGCGTATATCCCGCTGTATGGAGCGGAAATCCTGGCGGGAAATTTGCCTTTCTTCATCGCATGAAGTTAGCCACCCTGCCAGTATCAATAAAATGTAAAGTAACTTTTTCATTGTCCTGTTTAAATTTAAGTTTATATCTACCATATTCCCCGCTTTGGGCAAATGGTTATTTAATATTAATTACGTTATATGCTGCGGACACCACCGGTGTAAACTTTTGAAGCTGGTAGTTATAATAATAGCGGCCGGCAAAATCAAATTTTCCCAGGCTTATCACAATGCCGGCCGATGGTATTACGCGGCCGGATGCAAAGTCGTATGCTGCCCGCAGCTGGCCTTTAAATCCAAAGCTGCTTTGGTCAGGTGTTATGGTCAACGCTCGCACACCATCGATACTGGTATTCGGGTTGTCGCTCATGATATCGATATAATGATGGTTGGCACCTAAAAGCCAGTTTCTTTTTACATACTGCGTAATGGTCAGATGCTCATTATTCCTATAGTCAAATGTTCCGTTGTCGGTACTGTCATTGCCGGGATGATAAGCTATCCGTATATACGGATCTTTGTAATAAAGCACTTTTCTTTTTAAACTGTCAATAAGCTGTACCGCCTTTAAATTATCACCACGCGATTGGATTGCCAGCTGCTGCCAGTATAATATCTGGTCGCGCTGTACCCGCAAGGCCATAGCCGATGTATCGGCACCCCCAAGGCTTGTGCCCGGGTTATTTTTTACATCATTTTGGCTAAATGTATTTTTATTGATATTACCGCCAGTGTGTTTTTTGCCGTCGGTAAGTTTGACGGTCGTTACGGGTACGTTAAAATCAGATTTGGCTTCAGCTTTGAGGTTAACCGTTTGCTTGGCGGCTTGCGCCACCTCAAAATAATGGTACAACGCGAATCCCGTTAAGGCTAAGATAACTACCAATGCAATCTCTGCATATAGCCTGTATTTCGATAGGTAGGTTTTGATTAAGTTAGTGCTCATGATGATACTTTTTTAAAATCTCCTTTGCCGGATTGACCACCTTATTGCGGTAGGTGCTTTCGGTTAATTTATTCACATTAATTGCAATTAATAGGCGCTGTGTCAGGTCGTTTAAGATGCTGTCCTTCGCGGCGATCGTCTTCACTTGCTGCGCGTTTACCGCCTGCAGGTAAATGTTAGATTTTGTGCAGGATGGATCCTTTGGGATAAACGTTTCGTAACCCAGCCATAAACAGGCAACGATCAGCGCCGGCCACCCGTGTTTTTTGAGTTCCCAATCCTTTAAAAAATCGATAGCGGCCATTCCGTGTCATTATTTTTTTATAAAATCAATATATTCAGTACCAGGTATGAATTTCCCAGCATTGCGCATGGCCATTAAGCCATTTAATGACTGGCCGTACTTCTTTTCGAAGTGCGGTGGATCTGTTTCGTCCACCGGTTGTTTAGGAAAATCGCCACCCCAGGTAAACCCATGCTTTTTCATGATCTCCACAACTTTCATCCAGTTAGGACCAACAACATAATCGGGTTTACCATTGGTAAACATGGCTATGTCGCCGGCCAGCCCCCAATCGTGCCACGATTCCCCGGCTTTTGCCCAGCTCACGATGTTTCCCATCGGTTTACTTTTGCTTTTGCCATCCGGGTTAACCACCGTACGCCCAAGCTTATACAGCGCGGCCGTATGTTCAAAGCTGCGGTATATCTCAAACCAAATCACTTCAACATTATCGGGCATATTGGCCTGCACCTCTATCATGGCGTTAGTAAAATCCATACGCGCATGTGGGTGCGCCGTTGCCACCTGTTGGATAGAATGCTGATCCATTACGCGTAGTTTACTAATCTCTTTTCCCAAATCTTACCCCATTGCGCATATTCCCGGTCTTGCTTGTAACTGGCCAGCCTGTCAGCATTAATAGCAGCCATAATCTTCGCTGGATCGAGGCTATTAAAAGCGGTTAATGTTGCGGGCCCAATTTGCCCGTCAAGGGTTAATGTTGCGCCGCACGCATTGCAAGCGCGTTGCATAAACTTTCTGGCAAGGCCTTCACCCTGGTTAACCGAACAGTCAAAAAGGTTATTGGCAAGCTGCTGATCGGTCACATTGTCCAGTTTCGCCGTGTCCCAATAATTTGCCTTATAAAAAGCCTGAATATTGGATTGAAGCGCCGCGTTTGTTGCAAGCAAGCTGTTCATCTTGGCTGTTGTTACATGGGCGTTATCCCGTTTAACAACATCAATTATTTTCCATCCTCCCCAATTTGGGTTTGCGCCGCGGTCAATGCCGGCATAAGTTTCATGTTCGCCTATTCCCGGATTATAACCACCCTCATTTCCGAGGATGGTTATACGATATGTTTTTTGGAAATCAGCCATTAAACGGTTGGTTTAGCAGATGTCGAATTATCAGCGATAGCTTTCGCCTGGTCTGTTGTTACCTGACCGGCTACGGCGTTTTTTACTTCGCTAACCTGACCGGATAATTGAGTTATCAGGTCAACTATGCCAGCAACTGTTATACCGCCCGAAAGCGCTCCGCTATCCTTAACGGCAAATGCGCAAACTATAATTATTGTCACCCCGGCTGTGTTTGCAAGTGTGAGATAATGGGCGGGCACAAATGCCGCTAACCCATTTAGTGTTGCCAAAGCAGCAAAAGTTAAAACCTGTACCTTTTTAAAAAAGGCGGGCGTTTCTGAAAATAGCCTTTCTAAGACAGTTAAATTCATGGTGTTCATTGTTTTATGTTTAATCAATAGTCCATCATCCGATTAGGGCCGGATGATAAACGGGTTATTTACTTGTTTGAACTTGTTGCTTTGGTATTAAATCAGGCCATTTTTTATAAATCAATTGCATAAAAGCCGAATAAATAGCATCGGCCTCGAATCCATTTTTAGCCGGTATACTTTGCGCTTGCTTTATAAAAAAGCTACCTAAACTCATAGCCTCTAAAACCTGTTTAGCCGCAGCTTTGTTAATTGCTGGTAAATGAAGTAAGGTATCGGGCTTTGCTTTTGCAGTGTCAACCGTTTGCGCATTAACGCCTAAGGCTAAAAATGTCAATACTATTATTAGTAGTTTTTTCATTAGTTGTACGTTATTATGGTTGTTGCTAAAATTGCGCTGGTCACTGTTGCGTCCGCCCATGTGTTTGTGCTACTCCATCCTGTTGGGGTCGCTGTTGACCCGTCGAGGTAATTCGGGTTACTTGTGCCGGCCGAATTAAAAAAGTTCACCCTGTTGCCGGATACGGTGTTATTTGCCTGTACATAGCCGCCGATGTTCATTACGTATAATCCTACGTTTGTAAAGGACTGCTGCGCACCGTAAATAATGTTATTGGAAAGGGTAATGAATGTGCCGCCCGATATCGCCGCACCGTACTGTCCGGGATTAACCATGATATTACCGCTTG
>JACXTT010000666.1_pt1 | contig 58548 bp, 57 predicted proteins | sample 9270951 | NCBI WGS metagenome assembly JACXTT01 (sample SAMN15532306, study PRJNA645909) | rock metagenome | isolation source: weathered quartz diorite | place: Puerto Rico | collected 2017-06-21
GGACGTGCGCCAAGGGTAATGGATTTCAGGGCAACTGACGACAGATTTGTAATAGCCATTGACGCCAAAACAAATACGTCGCATGAAGACATCACCAATTTATTAAAAGAAGCAGGAGCAGTAGAAGTTAAGCATAACGACAGAAAATATGTTAGCTATGAATAAAATAAAAATATTGGGCACAACCGTTATCGTTATCGCTGCATCGGTTATTATAACCTCGTGCAAGGATAAGAGAAGCACCGGCTGGGAATACGCTCCCAATATGTACGAGCATATCGCATACGATCCGGATCAAAAGAATCCAAATTTTAAGGACGGAAAAACTGCACAGTTGCCGCCTGCCGGTACTATCCCGGTTGGCTTTGTGAAGTTTGATTATCCAAATACAAAGGATGGATACGAGCTGGCAGGCACTGAGGTGAAAACTACATTGCCGCAGACACAGGCAAACCTTGAGCAAGGACAGGTATTGTTCGAGCACTTTTGTTCACCATGCCATGGCATGAGCGGACAGGGCGACGGACTTGTTGTACAACACGGATTTCCGCCTCCGCCATCGTATTCAAAAGGCCAGTCGTCACGCGGCGGCGCCATGAAGGATCTTACAGACGGTAAAATTTATCATACTATAACTTACGGTGTAAACGCAATGGGTTCATATGCTTCGCAGCTGGATCCACAGGAACGCTGGAAAGTGATCATGTATGTTCACCATTTACAAACTTTATAAGCTATTTTTTAATGAAGACTACTCATAGTTTCGACGAGCAATTTGAATTTAAAGGTAATGCCAAAACCTGGAGCTTGATTATGATAGCTGTTGGTTTAATTGGAATAGCTTATGGCTTTTTAACAGGCTCGGGCGAACGCACATTCGCAAATATGTTGCTGATGGGCTATTACTTTACCTGTGTTTGTATTTGCGGTATTTTCTTTTGCGCGGTACAGTACGTGGCACAAGCCGGTTGGTCGGCTTCAATTCTGCGTATCCCGCAGGCGTTTGCCAAAGTGCTTCCTATCGCGGCGGTGATATTGCTGGTAATTATTTGCTGTGGTTTATTTATTACACATCCCGGTTTAAATGAAGAAGGCAAACAAACCGTTATCCCGTATTTATATAAACAATGGGCGTTAAAGGGCATTACTACTCCGGGTAATGAAAATTACAATGCGGTTATCGCGGGTAAATCCGGGTTTTTAAATGTTCCCTTTTTCCTGACCCGCCTGGTATTATACCTGGGTGGTTATAGTTTATTGGGATGGTTGTTGGTCAAATACTCCAATAACGAAGATGAACTGGGCGGAATGTTCAATTATAAAAAGAGCTTTAAAGTTTCAGTAATATTCCTGGTTATTTTCGGCTTTACTATACCGTTATTCGCTTTTGATACCATTATGTCGTTAGAGGCGCACTGGTTCTCAACCATGTTTGGCTGGTATAATTTCGCTGCACTATGGGTAAGCGGTATGGCAGTTATTACCTTAACGCTTATTTACCTGAGAGAAAAAGGGTATATACAGTGGGTAACTACAGACCATTTACACAATATGGGGCAGCTGCTGTTCGGCTTCTCTATATTCTGGACCTATTTATGGTTCGGGCAGTTCCTGTTAACATGGTATGCCAACCTTCCCGAAGAAGCAGCATATTTTTACAGAAGATGGGAACCTGAATTTAAGATTTGGTTCTGGCTTAATATTGTAATAAACTTTTTGGCGCCATTGTTAGTGTTGATGTCGCGCGATTCAAAACGTATGGTAAAGGTGCTGAAAGTAGCTTGTATCATATTGATACTCGGCCATTGGCTGGATTACTGGCAAATGATTATGCCGGGCGCCGTAGGCCCGCAATCACACTGGTATACCGAAATAGGTATCATTGAAGCAACCGTATTTGTTGGTTTTGCTGGATTATTTATCTTCTTTATGCTGAATGCGTTAAGTAAGTTCAAATCACTGGCGCCTAAGCGACATCCGTTGCTTGAAGAGAGCCTTCATCATCACATATAATAATTGTTATTTTTGCACCAAATACGAAGAATACCAAACAAACAATAAAATGGGATTCAAACAACTAATAAACGGCGAAGCCCTCTTGAACACCTTTAAAAACAAACAATTGGTGAAAAATTCTAAAAAAATATCGTCACTTTTTGCGGTACTCATGCTTTCAGGTACTAGCCTTGTAATGGCACAAAGTGCAAGTACTGCAGGCAGTGTTACTGATGCTGAAAAAAGTTCTATGTGGACAGGAGTTGGCTATTATGTACTATTATTCCTGATCGCATGCTTTTGTGTGGCCATTTTGGGTAAAATATTTAAAGTGTATGACCTGTCGCAGAAGATGCAAGGGAAAAAGGGCCTAAACTGGAATAATATCATGGGCGCCTGCTGCGCGATATTTTTAGTGGTAGGAATGTTTGGTGCATACTGGTCATTGACCGTTCAGGGCAGCATGAAATTGCCGGAGGCGGCGTCGGCTCATGGTGGTGCTATCGATGATATGTTTACGCTTACAACCGTTTTAACACTTATCGTATTCGTTATCACCCAGGCATTATTATTTGGGTTCTTGTTCTGGTACAGGGCTTCTGATAAACGCAGGGCGTATTTTTATCCGCATAACAATACCATCGAAAAAATATGGACCGTCATTCCGGCAGTTGTTTTAACAATGCTGGTAGTGTTCGGCTTTTTTACCTGGCAGAAAGTTATGGACACCACGCCTGGAAAAAACGATTTGAACATTGACGTTACCGGTCATCAATTTGCATGGGAAATACGTTATCCCGGCAAGGATGGTAAGCTTGGAGCCTTAAACTTTACCTTGTCAAGCGCCTCAAATATTTTAGGTGTTGATTATAAAGACCGCAATAGCATGGATGATTTAAAAGCCGATACTTTGGTATTGCCGGTTAATCATTCGATCCGTATAAACTTGCACGCGCAGGATGTAATCCACAGTTTTTATCTGCCTCACTTCCGTGTTCAATTAAACGCTGTACCGGGATTACCTACCTTCTTTAAGTTTGTACCAACAATCACTACCGCAGAAATGCGTATGAAGACGGATAACCCAAAATTCGAGTACTTGCTTTATTGCAATAAGATATGCGGAAGCGCACACTACAATATGCAAAAAGTTGTTCGGGTTGTTACCGAGGCCGAATACCAGGATTGGATAGCAAGACAAAAGCCCTATTTTAACGATCAGGCTAAAAAGGAGCTGAAGCTTGCCGAAACAAAATCAACCGGCCTTAACAAGGCACCATCAAACACGTTAGCGTTAAACAATTAATATTATAAGATTAGCGATATGTCAACATTAGCAGTTCACGATCACGGCGTTGTACATCACGAAGAAGGTCACGAACACCATAAGGCCACTTTTCTGAATACATATGTATTTAGCCAGGATCATAAATATATTGCCAAGCAATTCCTGGTTACAGGTATAATAATGGCGTTTATCGCCATGACCCTGTCCGTATTATTCAGGATTCAATTGGCTTACCCTGATAAAGCATTCCCTTTACTGGAAACCTTGCTGGGGCGTTTTGCACCGGGCGGAAGGTTAAGCCCTGATTTTTATATGTCGCTTGTAACCATACACGGTACTATAATGGTATTCTTTGTACTTACGGCCGGCTTAAGCGGAACGTTTGCCAACTTATTAATACCTCTTCAGATAGGTGCACGCGATATGGCGTCGCCATTTGTGAACATGCTGTCGTACTGGTTTTTCTTGCTGGCGTGTACAATCATGTTGTCGTCCTTCTTTGTCGAGAAAGGCCCTGCAAGCGGTGGCTGGACAATTTATCCGCCGTTATCTGCATTACCTAAAGCAATGTCTGGTTCGGCTGAGGGTATGACGCTTTGGCTTATCAGTATGGTGTGCTTCGTCGCATCGTCATTGATGGGCGGTATTAACTATGTGAGTACCGTATTAAACATGCGTACAAAAGGTATGGACCTTTGGAAAATGCCATTAACTATCTGGGCATTGTTTCTTACTGCAATATTGGGTGTGTTATCATTCCCGGTGTTAGTAGCAGGTGTCGTATTGTTAATATTCGACCGTAGCTTTGGAACCAGCTTTTATCTTTCAGATATTGTACTTGCCGGCCAGGTACAGCCTTATGTAGGTGGTAGCCCGATATTATTCGAGCACTTATTCTGGTTTCTGGGCCACCCTGAAGTATATATCGTTATTATGCCTGCGATGGGTATTGCATCCGAGGTTATGTCAGTCAATTCGCGTAAGCCGATATTTGGTTACCACGCGATGGTGTATTCACTGATTGGTATTACTTTACTATCATTTATCGTATGGGGACACCACATGTTTGTCACGGGTATGAATCCGTTCCTGGGTGGGGTGTTCATGATTACCACGCTGATCATAGCGGTGCCTTCGGCAGTTAAAACGTTTAACTGGCTTGCCACTTTATGGCGTGGAAACATCCGGTTTACACCGGCGATGCTTTTTGCCATCGGAATGGTATCATTCTTTATATCAGGCGGTTTAACCGGTATTTTCCTGGGTAATGCTGCTTTGGACATCAACCTGCACGATACGTACTTTGTTGTTGCACACTTCCACCTGGTAATGGGTTCGGCAGCTATATTTGGTATGCTTGCGGGTGTTTATCACTGGTTCCCGAAAATGTTCCGTCGTATGATGGATACCCGTTTAGGCTACCTGCACTTTTGGCTGACCTTTATAGGCGCTTATCTTGTGTTTTTCCCAATGCACTTTATGGGTCTTGACGGGGTTCCGCGTCGTTATTACGCATTTACCGAGTTTGAATCAATGAAACGCTGGTTAACAGTAAATACATTTATTACATGGGCGGCAATTATGTCGGCTATGGCACAAGTGGCGTTTATTTTCAACTTCGTTTATTCTATATTCTGGGGTAAGAAAGCAGTTCAGAATCCATGGGAGGCTAATACCCTCGAGTGGACGACTCCTGTTGAGCATCTCCATGGTAACTGGCCTGGCGAAATTCCGACAGTATACCGCTGGCCTTATGATTACAGTAAACCAGGAGCTGAAGAAGATTTTATACCACAAACTGTTCCTTTGTCACAAACCATGAGTTCAAATCTTCCTCACGATTTTGAAGACAACCCGGCAGGTTTAGAGCATCATACCCAATGGGAGCTTGCAAACAAAGCTAACGAACAGGTAAAATAAGTTCTGGGTCAAGGGTCTTAAGTCTTGAGTCGAGGTGAAAGCAAAACAAACTTTGACTTAGGGCTTAAGATTTAGGACTCAAGACTTATCAAAACAATGAGCATATCCGCATCAAAAAACAGGTTCCGGAAAGTTAATCTTATTACAATTGTTGTGCTTTTCATACTGATCCTTGCTGGTGGAGTTGTCCGCAGCACAGGTTCGGGAATGGGGTGCCCCGATTGGCCAAAATGTTTTGGACGATATGTTCCGCCTACCAGGAGTGCCGACTTACCGGCAGACTATAAGCAAAAATATGTAGCGAAACGCTTAGCTAAAAATCAGCGGTTCGCTAAAACACTTGATGTTTTTGGTTATACCGAATTAGCCCGCCGCATTCGCGAAGATAAATCAATACTTGTTCCTGAAGAATTTAATGCAGCCAAAACCTGGACCGAGTATGTAAATCGATTGATCGGTGCAGCTTCCGGAGTTTTATTGCTGCTTACAGCGTGGTTTTCTTTCAGCTACCGGTACGAGAATAAACTGATTCCAATTTTAAGCGTGCTTAACGTAATACTAGTTTGCTTCCAGGGTTGGCTTGGCTCAATAGTGGTGTCAACAAACCTGGTTGCCTGGATAGTTACCGTGCATATGCTGCTGGCATTGGCAATACTTGCGTTAGCAATTACCACCTATCACCTGGCAAAGGTTTACGGAAAATATAAATTGAATGTTAGCCCCATAACCCACGTGGTGGCGTTGGTAGCGATACTAATTACCATATTACAGATTGCTTTTGGATCGGAAGTTCGCGAGACAATTGATGAGGTATCGGCACGTTTACAAGGCGGATACCGATCAGACTGGATAAGCAACGTCGGGGATATTTTTTACCGGCATCGGGATGTGGCACTATTGGTGCTTTTTGCCAATGTAGTGCTGTTTTTATTAATACGTAATGGGTTCAACAGGCGCTCTATACAACAACAGATAATGAGCTTTACTTTCCTGATGATCATGTTGCAAATGGCCACAGGTATATCATTATCGTACTGGGCGCTGCCACCGGTGGCGCAAGCATCGCACGTAGTGTTGGCGAGCCTCATATTTGGCGGCCAGTTTTACCTGATGCTAAATTTATACCGTTCAGTAAACACACAGGAGACAGGCAGATGAAGTGGAGCGATTTTTCGAAGTTAATAAAATTACGGCTTACCTTCCTGGTGGTGTTTTCGGCATCCATATCATTTTTGATCGGCAGTAAAGTAAACGGACATATTGATTGGGCGAACTGGGGGAAACTGATTATCGGAGGGTTCCTGGTGACCGCAGCAGCAAACTGCTTTAATGAAATTATCGAAAAGGACCTGGATAAACTAATGAAGCGTACCTGCGATCGTCCAATACCAGCGGGTAGGATGACGACCGGGCAGGCGTTAGTAATGGGGTTATTTATGGCCATCTTCGGAACGTATTTGCTAGGCCAGTTAAATTTGACTGCCGGGTATTTATCGGTATTTTCAATCTTATTATATGCCTTTGCTTATACGCCGTTAAAACGCAAATCGCCAATTGCGGTATTTGTGGGCGCTATTCCCGGCGCGTTGCCGCCGCTTATTGGTTACGTTGCCGCGCACGAGAAAATTGATGCCATAGCGCTAATATTATTTGGGATACAGTTTATATGGCAGTTTCCGCATTTTTGGGCGATAGCCTGGGTTTTGGATGACGATTATAAATTGGCCGGGTTTAGGTTGCTGCCTTCCTCAAAAAGAGATTTGATTAGCGCGATAATTACTTTTATACTCACGCTGATATTGGTACCGGTTAGCTTATTGCCGACATTTTACGGCTATGGAGGGTACTATGTGGGCGTTGTTTCGCTGGTATGCAGCCTTGTTTTTTTATACCTGGCTTTTATGCTTTTACGCACGCTGGAGATAGGTTCGGCAAAGAAACTGATGTATGGTTCTTTTTTTTATTTGCCGATAGTACAGCTAATGTTTTTATTTGATTTTATAGGAAAGGTGAAATGATGGCAAGGATTCAACAGGAAGACAGACAAAATCTTGGGGCAAAAAAATTTAACATGTGGATTTTTATATTCACGTCGTTTATGTTTTTTGCTGCTTTAAGTAGCGGCTTTATCGTTTACAGCGGTGGCCGGGGCCATGGGCTGGATGTAATTATGCCGCGGGCGTTTATGTATAGCACTGCGGTGCTTATTTTAAGCAGTGTTACCTTGCTCATTGCTTCAAAGGCGGCTAAGCAATTGCAGTTTAGCAGGCAACGGCAATTTTTGTGGGTAACGTTTGCTTTGGGGATTGCTTTTTTTGCTTTACAGATTTATGCATGGTATGTACTCACTTATCAAATGGGTGTATATTTCACAAACCCAAATGCATCACGAACGTTTATCTATGTGTTTAGCGGTATGCATTTGCTGCACGTTTTCGCAGCTTTAATATTATTGCTAAACACAATACGCGGTACATACCGTAATATACCACAGGTACGCAATTTATATAAAATGGAAATGACCTCTATTTTTTGGCATTTTCTAGATATTATGTGGATTTATCTTTATGTTTTTTTACTTTTGAACCAAAATTAACACAAACAGCCAGTACAAATGAGTACAACAGCAGCACAACAAATTGACGAAATAAAAACAACGCCATGGTCGGGGGGCAGATCGCCCTTTAATGTTGAGTATGGTAAAATGATGATGTGGTTTTTCCTCCTTTCGGATGCGTTTACCTTTTCATCATTGCTCATTTCATACGGAGCTTTGCGTTTCAGCGCGCCTGTTTGGCCGGCGCCATCTTTAGTATTCCAATCTTTTCCGGGCCTTATCGAACATGGCGCGCCGCTGGTGTTTGTGGGTTTAATGACTTTTATACTTATTATGAGCTCGGTTACCATGGTATTGGCAGTTGAGGCCGGGCATCGTAACTCCAAAACTGAAGTGGTTTGGTGGATGATAGCTACCGTTATAGGCGGTTTTATGTTCCTGGGCTGCCAGGCGTTAGAGTGGAACCACCTGCATAGCGAAGGTTTTTGGTGGGGACACATCCCTAACCCTGAAACGATGAAGGAGTTTTTCAAAGGGGGTGTCCCGCTTACGCAGCAGGCAATGACCTCGCACCAGTTTGCTAATTTGTTTTTCACCATAACAGGCTTCCACGGGTTTCACGTATTTTCGGGTGTTGTTATCAATATCATTATTACCATAAACGTGCTTTTGGGCACCTATCAAAAACGCGGCAGCTACTTAATGATTGAAAAAGTTGGCCTTTACTGGCACTTTGTAGATTTAGTGTGGGTGTTTGTATTTACTTTCTTTTATTTAGTTTGATAATTTAACTATTACATATATGTCAGCAGAAAATACACACCAGCATAATCACGAAGGTGAGCACGGCGACCACGAAGGAATGACCAGGGGCAAAATATGGCACGTATTCTTTATATTATTAGGAATAACCTGTATCGAGTTTTTGATAGCGCTTTACCTGGCTCCGCATTATAATATCTCGTCACACTGGATCAATCCGATTTACATTGTATTGACCTTGTTTAAGGCGTTTTATATTGTTGCTTACTTCATGCACTTGAAATTCGAAAAGTTAGGACTTGCATTGTCAATTATCGTCCCTATCCTTTTTATAATCGGTTTAATATTGGTGCTTACAAACGAGAGCCATTATTGGATTGATTTAAGGCTATAAATGAAGATATTTAAAAAGATTGCGATCCTGGTACTTGTATTACTTGTACCAGGATTTTTATATTATTTACTAACCGCCCAGGGTAAAAACAGGTACAAACCTTTGCCCGTTTACGGACCGAAGATACTGGCCAAAACTACCCATCGCGTTAAAGGAAAAGATATTCCCGACACCCTTTATCATGCGTTGCCTGATTTTAAACTGAAAGATCAGAATGGCAACGCGGTATCCCTTAAAAACTTTGGCAACAAAATATTGATTGCTAACTTTTTTTACAGCCGTTGCCCGTCTGTTTGCAAGCTGATGAATCAAAATGTAAGTGAGCTGGCAACTACTTACAGTAAAAATAAGCTGGTTTATTTTATCTCTATTACCGTTGACCCGCAGCATGATACCGAAGCTGTTTTAAAGAATTATGCTTCGGGGTTTAAACCATGGCCGCCTAAGTGGCTCTTTTTAACCGGAGATACCGCAACTACGTATAGCTTAGCCAGGAATGGCTTTTTAGTAAATGCGCTGCAAAACAGCAAAGACGATTTTATTTATAGCGACAAACTAATATTAATTGACGGCGCCGCCCATATCAGGGGATATTATACCGGTGGTTCAACCGCTGATGTGAGCAGGTTGGATGATGAGATCAAAGTGTTGATTTCGGAAGAGTTGCGTAAGAAAGATAAACCGTTATATTGAATATAATTCCCCTAAAACAATTGGTAAAAAAGCCGTTTGTCATCGCGAGGAGGAACGACGAAGCGATCTCGAACTTTATATATTCGCTACGCGGAGTTTGCGGTAGCCGCGCTTCGCTCACAAGGACAATTCACTAATTTACACCCAACATCATGACCGATAAATTCATATTCCGATTCGTAGCTGCAGTATCCGTATTTGTATTTGCGGTAGTGCTTATTTTAAATCGCAGGATCATTCCTGCTCCGTCTGTTGTTCCTGAATTTACCCATTACTTGCCGCTGCTTAACGCCATACTGAACGGCACCTGCAGTTTGTTGCTGCTAACGTCGCTATATTTTATAAAGCAAGGCAATATTACAGTGCATAAGCGCATTAACATTTTAACTTTTTGCCTTTCTTCACTGTTCCTGGTATCATATATCCTTTTTCATTACCTGGCGCCCGAAACGCGATTCGGCGATTTAAATGGCGATGGAAAACTGTCCGCTGCCGAAATTGCAGCCGCGGGTAATACCCGGTATTTTTATTATGTGCTTTTAACATCACACATTATACTGGCCGCGGGCGTTTTGCCGTTAATTTTATTGAGCTTTTACCGGGGCCTTCAGATGCAGGTTGCAAAACATAAAAAATTGGTTCGATGGGCATTTCCCATTTGGCTGTATGTTACTGTTACCGGAGTTATTGTTTATCTGATGGTTTCCCCTTATTATCATTTTTGATTGTTGGCTGAATGATCGTGACTCTTCCGATTCCAACAAATAAATAACTAAATTTGCATTATGAAAGCAGGCTTAAAAATGATATTGGTGATGTTTGCCTTTGGCTTAATGCTCTTTAGCGTACAGCCGGTAAAAGCCCAGTGCGCCCAGTGCGCCGCAACCGTAGCCACAAATAAGAAAAGCGGTTCGATTACGGCAAACGGGTTAAACCACGGAATTTTATATTTGCTTGCAGCCCCTTACCTGGCCGTGGCGCTTGTAGGGTTCGTATGGTATAAAAAATACCGTCGTAAAAATATTATTCTCGATATCCGCGACGAAAAGCTGCATCTAAATTAATGTCATCAGGCTGCTGATCCGGTCGTTCCGAATTACTATGTCACAAACATCAAAATCATGGGCAATGCTGCACACTAAATGCCCGCGTTGCCGTAGGGGCGATATGTTTGCAGGTGGCATATATAATTTCGGCTCGAATAAAATTTATGACCGCTGCCCCCATTGTAACCTTCATTTTGAGATTGAGCCGGGATACTTTTATGCAGCCATGTATGTAAGCTACGCGCTCAATGTAGCCGAAGCATTCGGTATTGTTGCCGTCACTTACCTGTTAACCCGTAACACTTCGTCGCCATGGTTATACATCGGGGTAATTCTGGCAGGTTGCCTTGTATTATCGCCGCTAAACTTTCGATATTCACGTGTTATATTACTATACTGGTTATCCCCTAAAATCAACTATCAGCCCCATTTAGATACCGATGATTCAACACCATACCTTTGATTTTTTAAAAGACCTGGTTGAAAATAATAACCGGGAGTGGTTTCAGGCCAATAAAGAACGCTTTGACGCCGCACGTGAAAATGTGATTGATTTTACCACAGATTTGCTGAAGCAGATGCACAAAGTTGACCCCGGGATCGACGATAAGCTGGATGCCAGGAAATGCGTGATGCGTATATATCGCGACATCCGGTTCAGTAAAAACAAAACGCCGTATAAAAATAATTTCGGCATAAGCATTCCATCAAAAGGCTTAAAGGCCGGCGGCGCTGAATACTATCTGCACATAACCCCGGATAATTCATTCGCGGCCGGCGGCTACTGGATGCCGGAAAAAGATCATTTGAAAGCGATAAGGCAGGAGATAGACTACAACGCCAATGATTTAAAGAAAATCATCGACGACAAGCAATTTGTAAAACTATTCGGCGATTTCAGGAAACAGGAACAGCTGAAAAGCGTACCGCGGGAGTATAGCGCCGATAATGAAAATATCGACTTGTTAAAACTCAAAAGCTTTGTCGCCTTTCATCATTTTAAAGATGAGGAGCTATATGCGAAAAATAGCGCTAACTTTATTGCAGACATATTTAGCAAAGTTTATCCTTTAAATGTTTTTATAAATAGTTCGCTTACTTAACGTAATTACCTTTTATCACCATGAGAATTAAGTATTGTTTTTTTGCCTCCATTTTGTTTTTTGCACTGCATTCGTGCGTTGTATTGTCACCGAAGAAATATAAAGCTTTGGTAGCCGAGCGCGACTCGCTTTCAACCCGTACGGGCAGCCTTGAAGATACCGCGCTGCGTTTGCGCGCTGATGTTATGCGCCTGCATCACGAGATCAGCGATATGCAAAGCACTTACAATGCGCTAAGCGACAAGTATAATACACTGAATAATAATTATAATGTCAGCTCGTCAAAAGTGGGCGAACTGTCAAGTGACCTGAAAAAGCGTGAGGCAAGGTTAAAGGAAGTTGAAGATATATTGCGCAAGCGCGACGAAGCTACTAATGCGCTTAAAAATAAATTACAGAAGGCATTACTTGGTTTCCAGCAAAATGGTTTAACGGTTGACATCCGTAATGGGAAAGTATATGTTTCATTAACTGATAAATTGCTTTTTCCATCGGGTAGTATTGTTATTGATGCCCGCGGTAAAATGGCGCTTGAGCAATTGGCGGCTGTGCTAAATAAGGAGCCTGATATTAATATTGCAGTTGAAGGCCATACGGATAACAAGAAGGTAGTTAACCTTGGCCAGATAAAAGATAATTGGGACTTGAGCGTATTGCGCGCAACATCGGTAAGCCGATACCTAACGGAGGTTGAAAAAGTTGACCCCCGTCGCATTACCGCTACGGGCAAAGGGGAATTTCAGCCTGTTGACAACTCGAATACGCCCGAAGCGTTGGCTAAAAATAGGCGAATAGAAATTGTGCTGACGCCAAAACTCGACGAGTTATATAATTTAATAAAGCAATAAAACATTGAATAGAATAAGGGGGCTAAGAATTAGCCCCCTTTATTTTTTTATGCCTATTAGCTCAGGCAAAGTTGAAAGGACTTTGGAATTCACTGAATGCAGGCAGCAATTCATCTTTTGGCGACAATAATACGTTCTCCCTGTCAATCCCCCAATCGATGTTTAAAATGGGGTCGTTCCATATTACACCGATTTCCGATGCCTTGTCGTAATAGTTGTTAACCTTATAGGTAAAAATTGTATCGTCCTCAAGGGTTGAAAAACCATGCAGGAAACCTGCCGGAATCCATAGCTGAAGTTTGTTTTCACCTGATAATTCAATTGAAAAGTGCTGCCCGTAAGTGGGTGACCCTTTTCGGATATCCAGCGCAACGTCCAGTACTTTTCCGGCAATTACCCGTACTAATTTCCCTTGCGCAAAAGGATCAGCTTGCCCATGCAGGCCGCGTACGGCGCCTTTTTGTGATAACGATTGATTATCCTGCACAAAATCAACATCAATACCTGCTTCGGTAAATTTGGTTTTATTATAGCTTTCGTAAAAATAGCCCCGTGCATCATCGAAAATACGGGGCTCAATAACAAGCACCCCTTTCAACGGTGTTTCAATTACCTTCATTTTGCATCGACGGTTTGCATCAGGGTATTAAACAATACAAACTGGTTTTCGAATTGCAGGTTGTGCGCTTCCTGCAGTTGATGCAGATGTTTGCTATAAAACTGATTGAATTTTTGAATATTGTCTGTTTGGTACTGAATGCAATAAGTCACTCCCTCGTTCGGCGAGTCGATAACATTCAATACCTGGTAGGAATTAAAGTATCCAGTTGCCATTACTGCCGGAATGTGAACATCCTGCATCCATTGAAGCCATTTTTGATGAATAGCCTCCTCTACGATTACGGTATCGTTAAATATAATCATCGTGGTAAAAATACGATTTTTTTAACGTGCGAAATGTGCAAATTGTAAATGGACAAATACTATACGCAAATCATTTGCCCGTTTTTGGCACTTGAAATCTGCACATCTACGACGAAGTATCATTCTTATCTCCCCGCAGCAGTCTGAAACGTTTTCGGGCCTCATTTATCCAAAGGCTTCCGGCGTAATCGGTTATAATTTTCTGATAGTATTTTTTAGCCAGCTCTTTATCCGATAAATGGTTTTCGTAAAGATCGCCAAGCATAAAAACGGCGTCATCCGCCCAAAGGTCGAAGCTGTGTTCTTCAGCGATCTTTTTCAATAGCGGAATGGCTGCTGCATATTCTTTTTGCTGTATCTGCAACCTGGCTTTAGCCATTAAAATATCGTCGGTAAGCGAATTGCCGGGATATTTTGTATCGATGCTGTCTAATATCTTCAGGGCTTTGTCTGGCTCTTCGGCAAATATCTGGAGGTCGGCCTGCGCGTACATTTTTAAAGCTGCGCCAGATGTGTCGGCCGTAATATTGTCGGATATCAATAACGACAAATTTAAAGCATCGTTCGCTATCAGTTGCGTAGTAGCTGCCTTTAACACGTCAAGCTGGCCCTTGGCCCAGGTAAAATCACCGGTGTAGTAGGACAGCTTGGCATTGCGGTATTTTGCATCCTGCCCGACGGTAGAGTTTGGAAAATCTTTTTCAACCTGGCTGTATAACAGCGTAGCATCCCAAGGGCGGTTGTTCAATAGTGAAATGTCGCCCAGGTCAAGTTTGCAGCTTGCCAGCAGCCCCGGCTTAATATCAGGTATTGTTACCGCTTCCTCTAACAGTTTTTGGGCATCAACCAGCTTATGTAATTTAAAGGCTTCAAGGTTGGCCAGCTTTTGCATGGCAAAGGCGGTGTTGCTGTTTTTACCAAATTCGTTGAGCAGGTCGGTATAATCCTTTTCGAGGCTTAGCAAATCGTTTTTTGTGTATTTGCCGGCCGTCACCAGCAGGTTTTTGGTATTGATAAGCTCAATTTTTGCCGGAATATATAAGGGCTGGTCTTTTCCCTTGCTTACAATGTATTCGTACCCGCGTATCGCGGCGTCATAAGCTTCATTCGCAGTGAGGGTGCGGCAAAGTTCATAAATGCTGCTGCCATCGTCATTTTGCCGCCGGCTCATGGCAAGCGCCTGGTTGAGTGCCTGGTCAAATTGTTTTTGCTGCAGATACTGCCAGGTAAGCAGCTCAGCATATAAAGTTTGCTGCGGATCTTTTTGAATCCGCTTAAGCAAAGCTTGTTTTAGTATGTTGTAATCCAATTCGCCGTCGTATAAGGAAGAAAGCGTGTTTTCAGCCTGGCTGATAAAAGTTGGATTAAGAGGCAAAAAATTAAGATACTCGTCGGTTAAGGCCGGCTTATCCCGTTTGTAGCGGTACAGGTTTATGAGTTCATATGAAAACAATGCGTCGTTGTGCAGCAGCTTACGGCCCTGAACGAATATTTTTACCGCGTAGTCCACGTTGGCGCTTTGATAAAATTGTGCGGCTAGCATGGCTATCGAATTTTGATCTGCCGGCAGATTTTTTACCAGGTCGTTATATAAGGCTTCGGCTTTTTCGATGGCACCCTGGTGCGTATAGACTGTACCTAATTGGATAATATACTGGCGGTCGTCGGGATGCCTGTGTATCATTTTTTTTGTGACCGTTGCAGCTTCGTCGAATTTCTTAAGTGCCAGCAGGCTATTTATATAAATAGAATAGTAGGCGTCATTATCCTGCTTGTATAACTTTTGATAAATATCAAATGCTTTTTGCTGGTCGCCGGCGTCAGCAAATTGTTTGGCTAGCTGCAACTCGTCACCCTGTGCAAAAAGCCTTGAGTACGTAGCAAGCACCAGTAAAATAAATGCACAAAACCGCTTCATCTTTTCAAAAATAGCCAATATTTAAGTGAATTAAGAGTCAAGGACCAAGAATCAGGATGATAGGATTGAAAATATTTTCCTTTTAATTTATTTCTTCACTTTTGGTGCCTGAAGGCTCTCTTATAACGCATTTGACGGGTAAAATTGTAGTGACAGTTTGAATACTTTGGTTTAATTGTATACCTTAACCTGATTAAAATTAGAGGATAAAACAGAAAATGCTGAAGCATTTAAGAATGCTGGTTTTTATTTATGCAGTAATTGCTTTGTGTGCATGCAACCGTCGTGGTGCTGTCCAAATCCCTATTTCTGACTTTTTTAAAACGCCGCAAAAAAGCTCATTCCGGATATCGCCCGATGGCAAATACATATCCTATCTGAAGCCGTACAAAGACAAACAGAATTTGTTTATACAGTCGCTTGCTGATGGAAAGGAACATATGGCGACCGCGTTTTCCGATTACTCGGTGCGTAGCGATTACTCATGGACTTACAATAATCAAATCATTTTTTTTCAGGATGCCATAACGGCAGACGAATACAAAATGTTTACGCTTGATGTGGCCACGCTGAAGACCCGGAATATTTTGTCGCAGGTTAAAGTTCGGATATTCCTGGTAAGTTTGAACAAAGGGGACCCGAATGAAATTACCATCCGGATGAATAAGCGCGACCCTGCTAACTTTGATGTGTATCGCCTAAACATTACCACAGGGGCTTTAACACCATATTTAATTAATCCGGGCAATATAACCCAATGGTATCCTGATGCTGATGGCAAAATAAGACTGGTGCGCGAATATGACGGCGTTGACGAAAATATTTTATTCCGGCCTAGTGACCGCGCGCCATTTAAACGAATCATAGCCAATAATTTTAAAACTTCGGTTAAACCGATCGCATTTGCACGGGAGAAAAACTGTTTTTATGCTTTATCAAATGACGACCGGGATAAAACCGCGCTCGTTGAAATCAATGCTGAGAATGGCAAAGAACAAAAAATAATTTTTTCGATTGACAATGCCGACATAGAATATGCTGAATATTCAAAAAATAAACAACGCCTTGAACTGGTTGAATGGGAAGCTGCTACACCGCAAAAACATTTTTTAAATAGCAATATTGAGGCTATTTATAATAAGATGCTAAACAGGCTCAAAGGTAACGAAGTAGATATCGACGATCGGGATACTGCGGAAACAAAATTTATCGTTAGTACTTATACCGACCGCAACCCGGGATCCTATTACCTATATGAGGAAGGTTCGGACAAGCTGACTAAACTGGGTGATTTGAATTCAAACCTGAAACCGGAAGAGTTGTGCGCTATGCAGCCTGTATCGTTTAAAGCTAGTGACGGTGTTAACTTAAGCGGTTATCTTACATTTCCGCTGAACAAGGGTAAAACAAACTTGCCGCTGGTAGTAATGCCGCACGACGGCCCCTTTAACGGCCCCATGAGCAGAAGTTATTGGGGTTATAATGCCGAGGTGCAATTTTTAGCTAATCGCGGATATGCAGTTTTTCAGGTGAATTATCGGGGTTCAACCGGGTTTGGGAAAGCTTTTCACAGTGCCGGTTTTAAAGAAGTAGGCGGGAAAATTCAGCAGGATATCACCGACGGGGTTAATTGGCTTATTAAAAATGGAACTGCCAACCCCAAAAAAATAGCCATATTCGGTGGTGGCTTTGGCGGGTTCGCGGCGTTGTATGGTGTTTCGTTTCATCCCGGATTATATAACTGTGCTATTGTTCAGCACGGCCTTATTAACTTTTTTACTTATATTAAGGATGCACCCCCGTATCAAAAGCCTTTTGTAAAAATGGTATACGAGATGGTTGGTAACCCCGAAACAGATGCCAATCAATTGAGGGCAATATCGCCGGTATTCCATACCGATAAAATAAGGGCGCCGCTGCTTATCTTCCAGGGCGCGAAAGACTCCCGTGCCAACATTAGCGAGCTGAACAGATTTGTGCGCGAGCTGCAAAAGCAAAATGGGAACGACATGGTAAAGTATTTTCTGAAACCCAATGAACGTACGTTTTTCAGAAGCGAACGTAACCGGTTGGAAATGTACGCCGAGATAGAAAAATTCCTGGATAAAAATATGCGGGTTAAACCTTAAACCGCAGGTATGAAAAAGACGCAAGACGTTTACCGGAAAAATTTCTCCCTCATCATTATCTTCCTGGTGCTGATATCGGTGGCGTTTTTAATTGCCTTATATGTTTCCTATAACCTTACGGGAAAGTACGTTGAAAATGAATTTTCATCTAAAAAGATAGACGTACTGGAACAGACTGTAAAGCCTTATTATGACCTTTTTCAAAATAAAATTCCTGAAATCACATCCTACCAGGGCTTTTTAGATTCTGCCTCAGCAGCAAAATATGCTGATGCTGTTTTTCATGATTATCCGTTTGTGAAAAAGGTAATTTTTTATGACATCCAGATAGGGCACCAGGATCAGGCGGACGTTATTAAACACCACCTTGGGATATCGGTTAAGGCGGTATTTCAATATCACTACAAAAATGGCAAAGTTATAGGGGCCCGGCAGGCAACCATGCCCGATGAGTTGGACTTTAAGCAGATGGCCTCAAAGCTGATGGACTATATAACTTTTTCGGATACTTCGAGAAGCTCAACACAAAGCGAAATTTTTAAGACCTTTTACGATATTAAACCCGATAAAATTAATTACTCCAATATTTTGCGACGCGAGGATGTAAGGATTTTCAGGGAGTTGCAAAAACATAGTAACATCTCCTCATTCTCGAAACAAAATATGATGACGTTTCTTCTTGACCCGTCATTATTGAAAATAAAAAATACGCATAAAGAGTTGTACCAGGATGTCAGCATACAACCGGTTGTATACGATCCGCCTGACACGGAAAACAGTCGCCTGGTGACTGAGGAGCCACTATCGGGCGCGTTTTCCGATTCGAAGTTGTACTTCAGTTCGGATAAGGATTACCTGACTGCCGAAATCAATCGCAGGTTTATGCCGATTTGCGCGATGGTACTGTTGGTGTACTTTTTTTTACTGCTTATTGGTTGGCTCATTTATCGAAACTTGAGTGTAAATATTAAGTTATTTAAACTGCAGTATGATTTTATCAATAATTTCACACACGAGTTTAAAACGCCCGTCAGCGTAATCAAAATCGCCGGATCAAATTTGAGCGGTGATAGTGAGCTTAGTGAAAGACAGCGTAAACAATACGGGAAAATTTTAAATGAGGAAGCCGACAAGTTAAACGAATTGATGAACAAGCTGTTGTCCTTTACTCAGCTTGAGAATAAATCAATCGATATAAAAAGGGAGGAGATTGATGTGAGCGAATTTGTAAACAGTTATAAAGAAACTTTTAAAATTAAATATCCCGATTTTAAAATAAACTGTGGCGTACATCGTGTCAAATCATTTTATACCGACCCTGTGTTGCTGGGCAGCGTTTTTCAAAACCTGATAGAAAACGCTTACAAATATTCGCACCCCAGCAAAAAGGAGCTGAATATTAATGTTACCCATGATAAGCGGAATATTGTATTTTCTTTTATCGACAAGGGAATAGGCATACAAAAGAAAGAGTTGGATAACATATTTAAAAAATTTTACCGGGTAGAAAATCAATATAACCAAAACGGCAGTGTGGGGTTAGGCTTGGCGTTTTGTAAAGAACTTGTTAATTTTATGAATGGCGACATAATTGTTAATAGTAAGGTTAATGAAGGTTCGGAGTTTATAGTTACCTTACCTTACGAAAATTAAAAGATGAGTAAAGAAATAAAAATAGCGCTGGTTGAGGACGATGAAAACTTGCGTTTCCTGGTTGCAGAGCGCCTGCAATCTGAGGGTTATAAAGTTTTAGAAGCCGGGAACGGCGATGATGCCGAAAAAATGATCCTGCACGAGCAGCCTCACATTGTTCTGCTGGATTGGATGTTGCCGGGCAAGCAAGGATCTGAAGTATGCACCAACATACGTGAGCAGGGTTTCGATAACCTGGTTATCATGATGACTGCCAAAGGACAGGATGTCGACAAGATAAAAGCCTATAATTTTGGCGTATCTGATTACATCATTAAGCCATTCAATATGGACGTGCTTGTGGCGATGATCGATAGTAAAATAAAGTTTTTGCTGAACACCGAAAAGTCCGAATCTTATAAGTTTGACAATATGGAGCATCTGCCCAATACGCATTTGCTGATAAAGGATGGCCGCAAGGTTGAACTTACAATATTGGAAAATCGCATATTGCTTTATTTTCTGAAAAATAAAAATAAGGTCATAAACCGCGAGGAACTGATGATGGAGGTTTGGGGCTATAATGCCGATGTTAATACCCGTACACTGGATATGCACATTGTGCGCTTGCGTAAAAAGATTGAATCGAACGTGGAGTCGCCGCAGTATTTGCAGACTGTGAGAGGAATAGGGTATAAGTTTGTTTATCAGGGGTAAATAATCGTAGAGACGCAATACCTTGCGTCTCTGATGAGGTTATTCAAATACCGGAGACGTAATAGCTTGCGCCTCTACGATCGTTCATATACTTTCGCAGTCACAAAACCATTAAGAAACGTTTGCTCCTCAACCGTTTTGTAATTATATCTTTCAAACTGTTTTTCAACATCCGGTAAACGCAATGCTTCAATATTGCAGACCACTTTAAAAAACTTCAACATCAATTTAAGTAACCTCCGCTGCCACCATTTTTCAGTATCCTGAAAATCTGCGTACAGCCATTTTCCATTTGGCTTAAGCGCGGCATGAATATGGCTAAATACTTTATCCAGCGTCGCTTCGGTAAAGCTGTCAAATAAAAAAGGGGTAATAATTACGTCGAAATATGCTGTGAGCATGGTATTCTCTATCGCATCGGTAATGAAAATCACCTGGTTGCCGCCGGTATTTCGTTTTTTCGAATGGGCCATCATGTTTGAAGCTACCTCGGCATAAGTTATTTTCAAACCTGACGGATGGATATTTGCTATCTCTTCCAATATCCATCCCGTGCCGCCGCCCACAATTAACACATGCGCTTTTGGCGGGATAAACTGCAATAAATAAACCTGTGCGTTTATCAATGCCCTGCCGTAAACCAGTCGCGAAAGCTTATCATAAAACCAGGCGGAATTGTTATAGTTAGCGGGCATGATGCTAAGGTAATAGTTGGTTTGTTGGATTAGTCGATCGAGTAAAAATAACTTTATCAACTTAATCTTACCTCTTATCTTTCAGCGGAGGCTAGAAAACCAAACCCAAAGCACGGTCTAACAAGGATTGCCTTCTTTTTTTAATCAGCACAAATGCCGCCGCTGCTGCGGTAATTGTAACCAATGCTGCTACAGCTTTAATGCCAAATGGTAAACCGGGCACATATTGTACGCCCTGGGCATTGGCACGTGCCGGCTCGGGAACATAACGGCCGAAGGCTGGAACTGACTCTTGTTCAAATGCATCTACTAAATGTTTCAGCTGCCGGGTTAGTTTTGCCCCTTGTATGGGCATGCCGTGGCCGGTTGCCGCAACTTTTGGCTCAAGCATTAATAGCTTTTGCACCGAATTTTTTGAAGCGTCCCAGTCGTAAGTTAAAAATTTGGGTGGCCCCGATACCACTTTGGTTTGCCGTGCCACCGAAATGGCCGACTCAATTTTTGTAGTTACAAAGGCGTCACCGGCTATCAGCACGTGATGCTTTTCGTCAAATAACGAAATATGGCCGGGTGCATGTCCCGGTGTTGGCACAAAGCGCCAGCCCGGCATAAATGGCAAACGATTGTCCATGTGCTCATCAAGCTCAACGACGTTTCGGGTGATATCGATCGGTGTCATCGGAAACATGAACGAGGTATAACTCATTAAACCGCCGCCAACAGTTGGGTCGGCCGGCGGATAGCTTGATTTACCGGTTAGATAAGGCAGTTCAAGACGATGTGCATATACCGGTACATCCCAGGTTTTCAATAATTCCTGTAATGCGCCGGTGTGGTCGAAATGGCCATGGGTAAGTACTATCGCTTTAGGCGGTTTATTTACGCCAAACAGGGCTTCAGCCATTTTAATGATCCGGCCGGCCGACTTTGGCAAACCGGCATCCACCAAAACCCATTCATCAGGGCTTGTGCGGATCATGTAGATATTTACAAACAAAATTTTCATGCCCCAAATGCCATTGGCTACCTTAAAGTATTTTCTCGGCATCAGGATGTTTTTATTCTCATTGTTTGTCGCCATGTTGTAGGTTTAATGGTTAATGTGCTTATTCTCAATAGCTACACAACATGAGTCTTGTAAATAAGTTTCCTTAAGGTTAAAAAAAATGTTTAGAAAATACTATCAGGACAGATGCTGCGGAACTATCCCGGAGGAAGCGGAAATCTTAAAATAGACAGTTATTGAATTAATCTGCCAGCATCAAAAATGTAATGTTAACGGCTATTGAAGATTAAAAACTTCTGAATAGAGCCAAAATGACAAACTGCAATATCAGAACCCCGTCGAGGAAAAAGAAATAGTAATACTCATCTTTTTCCCATTTTGATTTGAAGATAAGCCAGCCGGTCAACACGGCGGTAATAGTGAGCGAAAAAAAATCGCGGCTAAAACCATTGTCCCTGAAAAGGAATAGTAAAACGATATACCCGCCAAGCAAAAACTGGCAAAACAGGTAAGCGTTCTTCTCGCCCCAAACAACCGGAACCGTCTTTAAATTCGATTGCTGGTCCTGGAAGAGGTCGCGGATATCAAATGGAACAGTTAATGCCGCAATAAACAAAAAGCGCTTGGCGGCAAGTATGGTTGTGTCACGAAGGGATATATCCGTCAGGTGAAAATGCTGGGCCTCGATGATCGGTAACAGCACGGTGCTCATGGTCCACACCAGTGAAATAAGAAATTGCTTTAAGCCGGGAATATTGCGCAGCCCAAATTTTTGGTCGTTGACGGTGAATAACGGAAGCCCATAGCAAAAGGAAAGTACGCTTAAAAAAACCAACAGTATGCGCGATTCCATCGACATGAGAAAAAACAACGGAACCAGTGATAAAATGGATACAATGGTAAAGGTTACCATCAGCCGGTAGTGCGAAAAAAACCATCGCACCCGCAGGTACGGCGACCGTTCGGGGTATTTTGGCTTTGCGATTAATATGCAAAAGTTATAAATGCCAAGTGTTGAGGTGAACAATAAGCCCAGCACCGGGAATACGGGTTTTGCCCCGATAAGATAAAAGGTAACCAATCCCTGCGCTACGGTACAAAGGGACATAAAAACGTTACTGAACAGCAAGAAATCAAACGCAGGCTGAAATATTTTTTTCATTGTAAATGAAAACAACGGTAACTACGCTTTTTTAAGAGAAGGGTCGGCCGCGGCTTTTAGTTCAAATATCGTAATCTCCGGCAATATTCCAACGCGGCCGTGAATACCGATAAATCCGTAGCCAACATTTACATATAATTGCTGCGCGCCCTCCCGGTAAAACCCTGCCCATTCGTTATAAATATATTCTACGGGGCTCCATTGAAAATGCTCAGTTTGTACGCCTAGCTGCATCCCGTGGGTATGACCTGAAAACATCATGTCAATTTGCGGATATTCGGGCAGCACCTGTGCACGCCAGTGCGAAGGGTCGTGTGATAAAAGTAATTTTACGGGCAGATCGTCCGTATTTTTTACGGTGAGGTCCATGCGGCCGTGACGCGGGAAGCGGTGTATTTCACCCCAGTTCTCTACGCCTAAAATACCAATCTCTTCATTGCCAATTTTCAGGCGGCGGTTTTCGTTCCTTAACAAGTCCCAACCCATGTTTTTATGAGTGGCCACCAGGTCGTCAAAGTTTTTCTTTTTAGCGGCCGGGGTTAACCATTTTGCATAGTCGCCGTAATCGTGGTTACCCAATGACGAGAAAACGCCCAGTGGAGCTTTTACCTTAGTAAAGATATCCTGGTAATCCTTTACTTCAGGCGTCCATTCATTAACAAGATCGCCGGTAAAAAAGATCACGTCAGCCTTCTCCCGCATTAGCATCTCAACCCCACCGCGAACGGCTCGCGGATTGTGAAAGCTGCCGGAATGGATATCCGATATCTGTCCTAGCTTCATTCCGTCGAAAGCTTTCGGGAGGTTGGGCAGGTATAACGTGTGGCGCTTAATATGATAATCATATAAGCCGCTTTTCATATTCAAGCCAATTGCTGCTAACGGCAGCGCACCGGCAAGCAGCCCGGCCTGCATTAAAAACTCCGAACGCGGGATAGCGGGTGCCCCCGTTTTAGTTTCCTGCGTCTCTGCCGATGGGTTATTCTTTTTTGCAAGATAGCGGCCAGCCCGCCTTATGTCGTCAATTAAAATAAAAAGCGCAAAGGAAACTTTGCACAAGTACACGAGGAAAAAAAGGATGAGCAAACCGAGCCTAACACCAAAACCGACTTTGATATAAATCACAAGCAGGATGACAGTTAATAACGACGCTGTAAAAATCCAATACGAACGGGTAAATGACTCTTTATGAAAAAATCGTCGTTTTTGAGGTAGCCCGCGCAGGCCGCTCAACACGTAGCGGTCAACCAATAATAGCGCGGCGATAAATAAAATAAGCTGTAGGTTATGCACAGGTTAATAAATTATCAGCGTTAATAACGATCATCGTCAATATCCAAATCGTCTTCATCCGGTTGGAGGTTAAACAAGCTGTTAAACATATCCGAGAAAGCAAAACCATTATCAAGGAAACCTTTGTTTAATTGTGAAAACTCAGAAAGCCCATGCAGAACAAATTCCATCAGCAATAAAGTCTGCTCGTCGGTCAAACGCGGGTGGAACTTTTTTACCAGCGCTTTTAAGCCTGTAACCGAATTTAATTGCTTTTTGTACTCCTGCATCGGCAGCTCATCGATCAATGATAAGTTATTGCCTTCGCTAAACCAGTTAATAATTTCGGCATACGGGTTTGGCGCTTTAGATTTCTTGGACTTCTCCGGGTCGGGGAAAAATTGAATCAGCAATGTTTTTATGGCTTTGCCGATAAGGATATTGGCTACTTTGCCAGGGCCTTCCAGCTCGCCTTCATACACCAGCTCAATTTTACCGGTAATGGCCGGTATCACGCCAAGGAAATCGGATATACGTACAAAAGTGCTTTTCTCGCCGTTGATCAGCATGCGCCGTTCGGCATTGCTCACCAGGTTTTCAAAGGCCGATATGGTTAGACGGGCCGATACGCCCGATTTTTTATCGATATACTCCGAGTTGCGCGCCTCGAAAGCAATTTGCTCAACCAGGTCTTTAACAAGTCCGTCGGCTTCAATGGTGGCCCGCTGCTCGGCGGTAAGCGATGCTTCCTGCTGGGTTATTTTTCGTGAAATTTCAACCGAGCGCGGGTAGTGCGTTAATATCTGGCTCTCAATACGGTCCTTAAGCGGTGTAACGATAGCGCCGCGGTTAGTATAATCCTCGGGGTTGGCGGTAAATACAAATTGCAGGTCGAGCGGGAGCCGCAATTTAAAACCGCGTATCTGGATGTCCCTTTCCTGCAGGATATTGAATAGTGATACCTGTATGCGCGCCTGCAAATCGGGCAGCTCGTTAATTACAAATATACCCCTGTGCGCGCGTGGTATTAACCCGAAATGGATAACCCGCTCGTCGGAGTATGTAAGTTTCATTGTAGCAGCCTTTATCGGGTCAACGTCGCCGATCAGGTCGGCAACCGTAACATCGGGCGTTGCCAGCTTTTCGGTATAGCGCTCGGACCGGTGCACCCAGGCTATCGGGGTGTCATCACCTTTTTCTTCGATAACATGATGGCCGTACCAGGATATTGGATGCAAGGGGTCGTCGTACAATTCCGAACCTTCGATATATGGCATATATTCATCCAGCAAATTCACCAGCAGGCGGGCGATCCGCGTTTTTGCCTGGCCGCGAAGCCCCAGCAGCAAAATGTTATGGCGCGACAAAATAGCAGTTTGCAGATCCGGTATAACCGTATCCTCAAAACCTACAATGCCCTCAAATCCACCCTCGCCTTTTTGCAGCTGCGTTATAAGGTTGGCCCGTAATTCATCCTTAACCGACCGGCTTTTATAATCCGTTTGTTTTAACTGGCCGAGGGTTTTTATATCGTGTACTTTGGTCATTTGTCAATGGTAATTGGTCATTTGGCCTTGTAGCCTATAGACCATGGTGTTTTTACTTTTTGTTAATTTAATTGGACGTCCGCACATCAGCGCACTGTTTTTCTCCTGTTACGAATGTAATCCTCAAAAATGTATTCGCCTAAACCGTTCAGCGAACTGTAGAATGCCTTACCGCCGTTAGTTTCGGTAAACTTACGCACAAACTGCTGCAGGTAAGGGTCTTTAGCAATCATAAAGGTGGTGATGGGGATTTTTAACCGCTTGCACTGTGCAGCCATGTTCAGCGTTTTGTTCACCACCTTACGGTCGAGCCCGATGCTGTTTTTGTAATATTTAGTCCCTTCTTTTAAGCAGGTAGGCTTGCCATCGGTGATCATAAAAATCTGCTTGTTGTGGGTTTTACGACGGCGCAACAGGTCAGTTGCCAGCTCGAGCCCTGCATAGGTATTGGTGTGATAAGGGCCAACCTGCAAATAAGGCAGATCCTGCAATGTAATGGGCCAGGCATCGTTGCCAAACACCACGATATCCAAAGTGTCTTTCGGGTATTTGGTGCGGATAAGCTCGGCCAGCGCCATGGCTACTTTTTTAGCCGGTGTGATACGGTCCTCGCCGTAAAGGATCATCGAGTGCGATATATCGATCATCAGCACAGTTGAAGTCAGGGTTTTGTAGTCCATTTCCTCCACTTCCAGGTCGCGCTCGGTCATCGCAAAATCGCCGATGCCGTGGTTAACCTGGGCGTTGTGGATGGACTGCGTCATATTGATCTGGTCCAAACTATCGCCAAATTCAAACTCCCGGCGTTCAGCGTTCTTTTCATCACCCTGGCCCGATTGCGGTGTACGATGATTGCCCCTGCCCGATTTTTTCAGCTTGCCGAATATTTCCTCCAGCGCCGACTGGCGGATGCTTTGCTCAGTTTTGGCTGTTATCCTGAATTCACCTTTTTCATTATCATCGGTAAGATAGCCTTTTTGCTTCAGTTCGTCGATAAAATCGCCCATGCCATACTCGTCATTGGTGATGTTATATTGCTTGTCGAGCTCGTTCATCCACGCCAAAGCTTCGCCTGCATCCCCCGCGGTGTAATTCAGCAATTCCAGGAATAGTTTTAATAATTCGTCAAACCCGCCTTTGGGTATTTGATTGGGCTTAAACTTCGAAAACTCAAAACCGCGCATAGTGCTCCCTTTCTGAATATAAAATAACGGATTATTTTCCTTAAAAGTTTGGCCGGAGAGGAATTGTTAGGAAAGAATGACAAAGAGAACCGAGAGCCAAGAAGCAAGATTTAAAGAAGCAGGACTCAAGAGCCAGTTAGTTCTCATCAATTTTTTTGAGCAGGTGTAATCCTGAATTCAGTTTTGTAATTATTTCTGAGCACGCCGATATACTGAAACTGGCCAATTTTATCCTCCGTTAACATTTTAAACAGTTTATCGGATGTTTCAACCATTTGGTTGTTAAAAGATAAAATGATATCGCCGCTTAATATTCCGGCCTTTTGCGCCGGGCTGCCCGCAGCTACTTCCGAGATAAACAATGCCTGCTTATTTTGCAGTTGATGAATAGCCCTTAATTTGGGTACAAGATCTATTTGCTGCATAACTAAACCCAGATATGCGCGCTTAACTTTTCCAAACCTGATGAGCTGGCTGGCTACTTCTTTTGCTGTACTAATACTAATGGCAAAACATAGGCCCTGTGCGCCGCGTATAGCGGCTGTATTAACACCTACAACCTCGCCATCGGTGTTTATTAGTGGTCCTCCGGAGTTGCCCGGGTTAAGGGCCGCATCAGTTTGTATCATGCTATCCATCATCCTGCCGGTTTGTCCTTCAAGTGTGCGGCCCAAAGCGCTTACAACACCAGCCGTTACCGTATGCTGAAATCCCAGCGGGTTGCCTATGGCAATAACCAGTTGCCCGATCTTTAATATTTCAGCATCCCCAAGTTTTACCGGCGTAAATTCTGCCCCGGAGATTTTGAGTATGGCCAGGTCGGTATCAGGGTCTTCCCCGATAAGGGTTGCCGGTGTACTGCTGCCATCGTGGAGTTTGATCTTAATAATTCCGGCATTGTGAACTACGTGGCTATTGGTAAACAAAAAGCCGTCGGAAGAAAATAAAAACCCGGAACCTGTGCCGGTAAGAATTTCTTTATTTTGGTCTTTTTTATATAGCTCAATTTTAACAACAGCTGTTTTAACCTTTTCAACTGCTTCAATTATGGTTGCAGAATAAGCGTCCATTTGCGTCCTTTCCGATAAGATCACAAACTACATTCCCATTTCAATTTTGGTATGTTTAAGGATGAAATTTGATTCAAAACCTGCTATTATGTCTGTGTTTTATGTAAAAACCTGATTTGATGGCACTTTTCGTCCTGTAAGCGCATTATGCCTTGCACATCGCGGCCACGCAAATGCTGTAACATTTGGAAATGTCGCCAGTCTAATAAATAAACCTGCCACTATGAACTGGAAATTCTTCTCCCGGAAAAAAACGCCAACTACTAAACCGAAAAAATCAAAAACGCGCGAATGGATAGATGCGATCGTGTTTGCTGTTATCGCTGCCACCATCATTCGAGGTTTGCTGTTTTCGGCATATGCCATTCCTTCGGGTTCAATGGAGGGTACGCTGCTTACCGGCGACTATTTGTTTGTGAGCAAAATAAGCTATGGCCCACGCATGCCGTTTACGCCAATTTCGATCCCGTTTTTAGAGTCAACAGTTACAAGCGCCAATATTAAGACTTACTGGGATGGTATTAAATTGCCTTATTTCCGTTTGCCGGGAATATCGGAAGTGAAGAAAGGCGACATCGTAGTATTTAATAAACCCGAAGAGGCCGATCCTTCATACGACAGGCCAGTGGATGTACGTACTAACCTCATCAAGCGCTGCCAGGCTACCCCCGGCGACAGGCTAACTATTGTGAACGGACAGGTATTTATAAATGGGAAGGCCGCGCCAAATGCAGAGAAGGCGCAAACTTCCTATAATGTAGTTACAAACGGAATGGATATAAACCCTCAGGTTTTACAGGATATGCATATCGAAGTGATGCAGCAAAAAGGATTGAATACATTTGAAATGATCATACCCAACAATAACCTGGCAGCATTTAAGCGATTCTCAAATATCAAAACCGTTACGCCTGAGATACAGCCTGCCGGGCAATATGACCCATCGATTTTTCCGCATAACGAAAAATTTAAGTGGAACCTGGATAATTTCGGTCCGATTGTATTGCCGAAAAAGGGGTGGACGGTGGCTTTGAACGATTCGACAATGGCATTATACCATAGGGCGATCGAACTGTACGAGAATAATAAGGTTGAAACTAAAGGAAAAGACATTTTCATCAACGGCAAAAAAGCAGATAGCTACACCTTTAAAATGAATTATTACTGGATGATGGGCGATAACCGCCACAACTCACTGGATTCGCGTTTTTGGGGATATGTGCCCGAAGACCATATTGTCGGGAAAGCTATGATCACCTGGATGAGCACCGACTCAACCGGTAGTTTTTTAGGTAAGATAAGGTGGAACAGGATTTTAAAGCCAATTAATTAACGACGGCTTTTTACTATAGCGATGAGTTTCAAACCCATCGCTATGAAAAGAAATTATTCCCCCATTATCAAATCAATATCAGCCGTGCTATAAACCGGGTTTGCGCCGCGTTTAGAGGTCACAAAGGCGCCAACTCCGCAGGCTTTTTTTAACAAATCGGGGAGTGCTGTACCGTTAAGCAGCCCTGCTATAAAAGTTGCTAAAAAGGCGTCGCCGGCACCAACGGTGTCTACCACATCCACTTTACAACCGGGGTGCTCATAAAACTCGTAATCGTGCCATACAATCGCGCCATTTTCGCCACGGGTAACACAGATGGTTTGCGGATGGTATTTCTTTTGAAACTCCATCATCTTCTCTTTAAGACTGGAGGTGCTTTTTCCGATCAATAAAATCGCTTCCTCCTCGTTCATTTTAACCACATCTGCGCGGGCTGCAAACGTTTCGATGTCGGCCAGCGTGTAGTGCGGGGGCCTCAGGTTTACGTCAAAAATCTTTAGCGCATCGGTTTCATTGAGCAGGTTTAATAGCGTATCTCGCGTTGTTTTTTCGCGGCAAGCAAGACTGCCGAATACCACCGCTGCCGCAGCTATGGCCGCCTCATTAAGGGCATCCTCAGGCTGGATATTATCCCACGAACAGGGTTTTGGTATAACGTAGGTGGCACTGCCTTGCTTGTCCAGCTTAACGGTTACTTCGCAGGTGGGCAACTCGCGATCTGTTTGAATCAACTCGCTATACAGGCCGCTGGTTTTTAAAAACTCAATCAACCCGGCGCCTGAGGTATCTGCGCCAACCCGGCTGGCAAAAGACGGATCGGCGCCTTGTTGTACTAAATGGCGCGCAACATTCATCGGGGCACCTCCGGCGACTTTCTCGTCGCCAAAAGTATCCCATAAGATTTCGCCGAAGCAGAGGATTTTTTTCATAGCTAAAAGTAAAGATAACTGCTGAATAGCTTTGATTTAGCGATTACGGTGATTTAATTGTGATTTATAGGTTGCAACAAATTTAAAGGCGTATTGTATCTTTATTTTATGAAAAAATATTTTTTCTCCGTTTTGCTGCTTCTTGGTTCCTTTGGGCTATTTGCCCAAAGCGATAAACAAGCTATTTTAAAAGTACTGGACGATCAGCGCATTGCCTGGAATAAAGGCGACATCGATAGCTATATGCAGGGTTACTGGCATTCCGATTCGTTATTGTTTGTCGGGACTGCCGCTCCAACCCACGGCTGGCAAGCTACGCTGGATCGTTATAAAAAACATTATCCCGGCAAGGCAGCAATGGGCACGCTAACGTTTACCATATTAAAAGTCGACCTGCTCGATAAAACCAATGCTTTTGTGCTGGGAGGCTGGCACCTGCAGCGTGAGAAGGATGCTCCCGGCGGCTATTTTACGTTATGGTTCCGCAAGATAAACGGCGAGTGGAAAATAGTAGTTGACCATACGAGCTGAAACCAAAACTTTCAAACAAAAAAAGCCCGGCAAAAAATCGCCAGGCTTTCATTTAACTTATAGTGGGAATTAATCAGGCATCAATACGCTATTTACAACATGAATTACGCCATTGCTTTGATTAACATCAGCAATTGTGATCCATGATTTACCGCCTTTTTCGTCAACAAGGTATAATTTTTTACCCTGGGCCATAACGGTTAACTCGTCTCCTTGCACGGTTTTTAGCATCGCTTTTCCGTTACCGGCTTTAACTTTTTCCCATAAATCGTGTGAGCTCAAACGGCCTGCAACTACATGGTAAGTTAAAATTTTGGTCAGCATAGCTTTGTTTTCTGGCTTTACCAGGTTGTCAACAGTTCCGGCAGGCAGTTTTTCGAATGCTTCGTTGGTTGGGGCAAATACAGTGAATGGTCCGGCTGATTCCAATGTTTCAACTAAACCGGCTGCTTTTACTGCGGCAACCAAAGTGGTATGGTCTTTCGAGTTTACTGCATTTTCAACAATGTTTTTAGTTGGATACATGGCTGCACCGCCAACCATTTTAGTTTGTGCATTTACTTTCGGCGAGATTGCAATAGCTGCTAAAGCAAATGCCGCGATAATTATTTTTTTCATTTTTAATGTATGTGATTTATTTAATGGAAGATACGGGGTAAAAAAACGTCCGGTTTTTGGCAATGCCATATTTGTTGATAATTTGCTAATTATCAGTAGTTTAAATATGTGTTTTAGTTATCGAAGGGTTAACCAGCCGGAAAGGGCGACTTAAAAAAACAGCCCGGCGGCAATATTGTCGGCATATAACTTACCGGTGGCGGTCAGGTTTATAGTATTTTGGTCCTGTATGATCCACTGGCTGTCAAAATAAGGCCGGGCGGCTTTAAGCAGCTCTGCCGATGAACCGCTTGCTATTGCCTCGAGCTTATCGAGGTCCATCCCCCACATGGTACGCAGTGATGTCATAATGTATTCATTTAAACGGTTGATATCGGTCAATACCTCCATTTCGGCCGGCAATTTGCTCAATTCAATCGACTCAATGTACCTGGTATTGCTGGCGATGTTCCACTGCCGCGTCAACCCGTTATACGAGTGCGCCGACGGGCCTATGCCGAGGTATTTTACACCTTTCCAGTAATTAGTATTGTGCCTTGAATACCGGCCGGGTTTCGAGAAGTTGGATATTTCGTAATGCTCAAACCCGTGCTGTTGCATGGCATCCATCATAAAGGTAAATTGTTCGGCACTCTGCTTATCATCCATAGCAGGCTGTGTTTTTTTATTGATGAACGATGCCAGCGCCGTTTGTGGTTCAACCGTCATGGAGTAGGATGATATATGCGGTACACCTAACTCAAACACCTTGTTTAAATTATATTTCCACTTCTCGTCGCTTAATAACGGGTAGCCATAAATCAGGTCGACGGTTAAATTGTCAAACCCCGCGTCCTGCACCCTTTTTACGGCCGATTCGGCTTCCTCGCCACGGTGCACCCGGTTCATCCAGGCCAGATCCTCATCAAAAAAGGATTGTATACCTATGCTGAACCGGTTGATATCTGTCTGACGAAGTGCATGTGTCTTTTCCCGGTGAAGGTCATCGGGGTTGGCTTCGATGGTAATTTCGGCCCCGGCCGCAACGGTATGTAAATCGGTTATTGTGCTGATAATTAGGTTTAGTTCATCCGCACTCAGCAGGGAAGGCGTGCCCCCGCCGAAATAAATAGTTTCAACCGGTTCGCCATCAAGGTAATTTTTCTGCAAGGCCAGTTCCTTGATTAAAGCCTGCAAAAGTTCATCTTTATATTTTAGCGAGGTGCTGAAATGAAAATCGCAATAATGGCAAGCTTGTTTACAAAAGGGGATGTGAATATAAATACCGGCCATGGCACAAAGGTAATCGTTATTAAATTTATTGGGCCGGTTGCTAAAAATCTTAATTCGATGACCGCCACGGCCTTCCAAAATATAATTGTAACAGAAATAAGAGATATTTTAATTATTCGGGTAATTTTGCTCAATAGTTATCACGGATGTTTTTAAGAATGCGGCTAATATTTTTTTGCTTTCTGATTACAACAACATTTTGTTATGCTGCTTATGCGGCACAGGATACAACGGCTGCCGCCGTACAGTCATTTAGATACCGGCCCGATTCAGCTTCGATTGCCAACCAAAACCGGCAGCAGTTTATCGCGGATTCAATAGCCATGGTTTTTCTGAAGCCCAACGCCGGCCGCGAAGATCAGTTTTTAAGCCAACTACTAAAGGAGGATGTTTTTAGTGTATATGCGCTGGCACACATTTCAAATAAGTCAAAGCATATCTTGCGCACCGGGCAGCTACGCCAGCCGCGCGATCCCTGGATTATAGCAGTTATTATCGGCTTATTGATATATACCGCCTTACTCAACCTGTTTTTGAGCGCCGATATAAGAAGCGTGATGCAAACTTTTTATAACAAACGCGCGGTTGCGCCAATTGACAAAGAGGGCGGTGTCGTGAATTCATGGGCGTTTATTGGTTTGTTTTTATTGTTCAGTATGTCGTCGGCCCTGGTTTTATCCCAGCTTTCGTCATATTTCCATTATCATGTTTCGTACGCTGTAGGAGGCTTCCAGCTTTTTGTATCGCTGTCGTTGATCATCGGCCTGTTGTTTGCCGTTAAGTTCGTTTTGTTAAAATTTATAGGCTTCATATTTGATGTGGGCAAGCACGTTGGCCAATACATTACCATATTAAATTTAACCTATTTTAATATCGCGTTTGTTTTATTATTTGTTGCTGTATGCTTCAGTTTGCTGGCAAGCCGGTTTGTTCCGTACTTATTAAGTTTTACAATTTTATCAATAGCGGTTATATTCGCATGGCAATATCTCCGCAATAGCGTTAATATCATCTCAAATTTTAGATTTCATAAATTTTATTTATTTATCTATCTTTGTGCCCTCGAAATTTGTCCGGTGTTAATTTTGATCAAAGCACTTAATATATAAACTTTTAGGCAGTTACACTAAATTAAATTTGGAAGAGAGAAAGAAAAAGGTTAAAAGTATTCTAGTTACTTTGCCCAAACCTGAAAACGATAAAAATCCATACGCCGAGCTTGCTAAGAAGCTTAATTTGAAAATTGATTTCCGATCATTTATTCATGTTGAAGGTGTACCGGCCAAAGATTTCCGTAAAGAGAAAATTAATCTTGCAGATTTTAGCGCGGTAATTTTTACGAGCCGTAATTCCGCTGATCATTTTTTCAGGATATGTGATGAAATGCGTTTTGAAGTGCCAGTAGAAATGAAATATTTCTGTCTTTCTGAAACGATAGCGCTTTATCTCCAAAAATATATCCAGTATCGCAAGCGGAAGATTTTTTTCGGAAAGCAAACAGCCTCCGATTTAGCTGAAGTATTAAAAAAGCATTCGGGCGAAAAATTTCTCTATCCCTGTTCGGATGTAGCGGCTGAAGAAACACAAAAATTCCTGCTCGAAAATGGTTATAATTTCACTCCGGCGGTGCTTTTCCGTACCGTTTGCAGTGACTTATCCGACCTGGCCGAGGTATTCTACGATGTTATTGCTTTTTTTAGCCCATCAAGCATACAGTCGTTGTATAAAAATTTCCCCGATTTTAAGCAGAATAATACCCGTATAGCAGCTTTTGGCGCCACTACCTACAAGGCGGTGCTTGAGGCTGGTTTGATTTTGGATATTCCTGCCCCTACACCGGTGGCACCTTCAATGACAATGGCTATTGAGCAGTATGTTAAGCAGGTAAATAAATAATTTTTCATTGTTCGCAACATTTCGCACCATAAATGTCGTTAAATCAGTTTTAACCGGCATAATTGGTATTATAATTGACTGCTGACCAGTAATTGTAACGTACTTAAACAGCATTTGGCTATTAAAATAAATTGTTAGGTAATTTATTTATTTTTGATCGCAACTATTTGCAAAAAAAATGCGTTATAGTGCAAACTATTTAGGGCGGAAATTGTCAATCCTAATATTAATCAAAGCTATAGGTTTTTAGCTAATGGTTTATTTTAATAAACAGGTAAGATTGATTAGGTTTGATTAATGATTTTTTTTTGCGCTAACGTGGGTCAAATTTAATATATTCGGAGCTTGCAAACGGGGCTATTAGGTTTACATAGCTGAATTTGAATTTTAAAAATGAAACAGATATACTTTTTAATGATGAGTTTGGCAGTTGGCGTGTTAGCGGGCTGCGGAAAAGGCGGAGACAGGGGTGAGTTAACCGGTGTTCCGGCGCGTTCTTTTAGGGCAGAGGTTCCTTACGGGATGGTTTACATCCCTGGCGGCTCATTCCTGATGGGGCAAACCGACCAGGACGTTACCTTCGCTCAGATAGCGCAAACCAAACAGGTTACAGTTCCTCCATTTTTTATGGATCAAACCGAGATCAGCAACAGCCAATACAAGCAATTTGTAAACTGGGTGCGCGATTCGGTTGCTATTACTAATTTTCTGAATGATGATAAGTATTACCTTAAACCGGGTAAGGGTGCCACCCCAGCCCCTAATGGTAAAAAATACATCAATTGGGATTATGTAAAGAAATTTCCGGTAATGAGCCCGCATAAGGGTGCCGGAGCCGCGGCTGCCGCAGGCAAGCTTCAGGGAATGTACTACCAGGGTGACGACCGTGTGTTTGACCGGAATGAGCTCGATGTGCGTTTGTTGAAATACAACTACGCCACCATGATTTATCGTACCGCGGCTGATTACAAAAACGATAAAACAAAAAAACGTTCGGATTTTATATTCCGCGATACAGTGAATGTTTATCCCGACACTTTGGTTTGGCTGAGCGATTTTTCATACGCTGCTAACGAGCCGATGGTTGAGGGTTATTTTTCACACCCTTCATACCGCAACTATCCCGTAGTTGGCGTTACCTGGCGCCAGGCACGCGCGTTCACCATTTGGCGGTCGCGTTATAACGATGCTTACAAAGATAAACGCCATCTGCCGCACCGTTCGATGTATTTTTTACCTAACGAAGCTGAGTTTGAGTACGCCGCGCGTGGCGGAAGGATAGGAACCGATTATCCATGGGGCGGCCCCTACATCAAAAATGCAAAGGGATGCTTGCTGGCTAACTTCAAACCGGGCAGAGGTAACTACTCGGATGATGGCGGTACTTATACCGTAAACGTAAAATCATACCTCCCCAATGATTATGGCTTATATAACATGGCCGGCAACGTTGCTGAGTGGACTTCATCAGCTTTTGATGAATCAGCTTCAACATTTGTACATGATTTGGCGCCAACATTTGATTATGAAGCTAAACCAAACGATCCACCAGTTATGAAGCGTAAAGTTGTGCGTGGCGGATCATGGAAAGATATCGGTTATTTCCTTCAAAACTCAACCCGTACTTACGAATACCAGGATACAGCAAAATCATATATCGGATTTCGTTGTGTAACCCATTATGTGGGAAGAGACATCCGCGACAAACATTAATTTACTTAAGCAAAATCAACAATCGCATCAATTTTTTTTAATTATTATGGCAGGGAAAAAATTACCATACGGAATAAATAATATCGTATCCTGGGGCGCTACTGTAGTGATCGTGGGCCTGATGTTCAAGATCTTACACTTACCCGGCGCAACCTGGTTTATCAGCGGTGGATTATCGGCCGAAGCTATCTTGTTCTTCATATTAGGTTTTCAGCGGGATGAAAAGGAAATTGACTGGCGACGCGTTTATCCTGAACTGGATGACGATTATACCGGTGAATTACCTAAGGCTTCTGCAAGGCAAGTTGGCGGCGGTTCTGATTTCTCAAATACAGCGGCATTAGACAAGATGCTTAGCGATGCTAAAATTGGCCCTGAATTAATAGGAAGCCTGGGTGATGGATTAAGAACTTTTGGCGACAAAGTAAATTCTATTTCAAAAGTTGCAGATGCAGGTGCCGCAACTACCGACTTTACCAATAAAGTTAGGCAGGCCACAGCCAGCTATGATCATTTGTCTACCGCTTTTGAGACGGCTTCAGCAAATTTGACCGAAATTGCAAACACCTCCATCGATTCTAAAGCTTACCACGAACAGATCAATAAGATGGCTAAAAACGTATCAGCTTTAAATGCTGTTTACGAACTGGAACTACAGGACTCAAGCAACCATTTAAAATCAATGAATAAGTTTTATCAGAATTTGTCGGATACCATGCAAAACTTCGACGATTCAATAAATGATTCAAAGCAATTTAAAGAAGAAATTGCAAGACTTGCAAAAAACTTGTCTTCGCTAAATTCTGTATACGGCAATATGCTTTCAGCAATGAACCAGCCGCGCGTTAGTTAATACTTGGTACCAGATTTGATAATTTACATAACCTAATATCCCATGGCTGGAGGTAAGCAAACCCCGAGACAACGAATGATGGGCATCCTTTACCTGGTACTTTTAGGCCTTGTTGCGCTTAACGTTCCGGATAGTTTATTGGACTCATTTAAAAATATAAAAAATAGCCTTGATACCTCGAGCAATAACGTTACAAAAGGTATAAATGACACCTATTCTACTTTTGAGGCCACTAAGCTTAAAGAGCAGCATGACCGTGCCCAGCCTATTTACGACCGGGCAAAAAAAGCCAGCTCTGTAGCCAAAGCACTCAACGATTATGTGCAGGCTTTAAGAGATCAGCTGGTAGCGGCGGGTGGTGGCGTAAATCCCACTATTAATGACGTAAGTGCACGCGAGAACCTGGATATCTCTCCCCATATCATGATTGCCGGTAAAAAGGGTGAAGAGCTTCGGAAAAAAATTGTTGATACAAGGGCTCAATTAATAGCATTATTAAACCCTAAGGATAGAGCCGGTGCTAATTTCTCCCTTAATGCCGACGAACCAAAACAAACCGGTGGCGTTTCAAAAACATGGGAAGAGGCTTATTTTGGAGATGGTATCCCTTTAGGTGCTACCTTAACCACGCTCGCTAAAGTTCAGGCCGATACCAAGAATGCCGAGAACGAAGTGGTAAAGAAAATATTAGGCGAGGCTGAAAAGGCTCAGGTTAACCTGGATAAATTTAAAGCGGTAGCTGTTGCGCCAACAGGCTATGTCCTGATAGGACAGCCATATTCTGCTGACATTTTCCTTACAGCTTATGATTCACGATTGTCACCTAATATTACGGTGGGCGGATCGTCGGTACCGGTTAGCGAAGGTAAAGGTAAATACAACGGAAGCACAAGCAGCGAAGGATTGCACACCTGGACCGGTACTATATCGTTTAAAGATAACGACGGTAAAGTTCAAACGTACACCACCGACCTTCAAACCTATATGGTAGCCAGGCCGTCGGCAGTGGTTTCGCCGGATAAGATGAACGTATTGTATATTGGCGTTCCTAACCCTATTTCTGTTTCGGCGCCGGGTATTGCTAAAGAAAAATTGCATGTAGGTATCAGCAGCGGCAGCCTTTCAGGCTCGGGCGGCCACTATACGGCTAATGTTAGTACCATGGGCACAGCAACTGTAACCGTATCCGGAGAAATAGCGCCTGGAAAAACTGCAACATTAGGGTCAACTTTATTTCGTGTAAAACGTATACCTGATCCGAAAGCGATGTTTGCCGGTAAAAGCGGTGGTACCACCGGAGCAGCAAACATTAGGGCGCAGGACAGATTATTTGCAAAGTTGGATAACTTCGACTTTGATGCTAAATTTACAGTAACCCGGTTTACAATGCTTGTTATAAAGCCACGCCAGGATGCAGTTATAATGTCGGCAAATGGAAGTGAATTCACCGGCGCCATGCGTTCGGCGATCAATTCGGTTTCGCCTGGAACGACGATTGTTTTTAGAGACATCATCGCGGTTGGTCCGGATCACACACAACGTGGTATTGACGGAATCGTGATAAGTGCAAATTAATATAGTTATGAAAAAAAGGATTTTAGTTGTTGTATTGTGCCTGGCGTGTGTTGCATCCTATGCACAAAAGCGGAAGAAAAAAGTCACCAAAGCCACACAAAGGACTAGTGTAAGCAAGAATGGCAGTTCAACAATGAGCGCGCAGCCGGGAATAGATACTACCAAAAAAATAAGCGCGACACCGGCAAAACCTTTCGACAGGCCGTTGGATGGTTACTATAAGAAAACCAGTATATTAAGCGCGAAGGTGACGCCTTACCCGAACCTGCGCGAGTCTGATGTTGCGTACGCGAAGCGTGTGTGGCGTGAAATTGATGTTCGTGAAAAGATGAATCAATATCTTGCATCGCCAAAGCAGCGATTGATAGATGTGTTGATGGATGCTATAGCGTCGGGTGAGTTAACAGCATACGACGCGACGCCGAATGCGGCAAAAAAGGATGCCAGCGGAGATGGCTTCTCAACACCGTTAACAGCTGCACAGGCTCGCAGTAAAATGGCGGACAGTACTGTAGTTGACAAATTTGATAAAGATGGTAACAAAATTAAGTCGGTTGTACAGGCTGGCGAATTTAATGCCGACAGCATAGTGAAATTCCGTTTAAAGGAAGACTGGATATTTGACAGGCAGCGTTCAATGTTTGAGCCACGCATTATTGGCATAGCGCCGATGGTGAAGCCAAAAGCCGGCGGCATCGATTTGGATTATCAGCCAGCATTTTGGATTTATTTCCCTGATGCAAGGCCTATCCTTGCAACCAAGGAAGCCATTAGCCGCAACAACGACGCAACTGGATTGAGCTTTGACGACGTATTTATGAAGCGAATTTTCGCAAGTTATATCGTTAAGGTTTCCAACGATAAGGACGAACGGATTAAGGATTACGCGACTGGCATAGATAAGCTCTATGAATCTGACAAGGTGAAGAAATCCCTGATGGATTGGGAACTTAACTTGTGGCAATATTGATGTTGTCGGTAATACAGTAAAGTCCAAAAAAAATATGATGCCTTAGTGATTTATTCATTAAGGCATTTTTATTTTACGCAACCATCATCGTAATGATATGGAGACATTGTTTTATTGAAGTATACTAGTTGTTCTTAAAATATCCCACTATAGCCTTCGCTTGCTTAGTATTCACTACCTCCAGCAATTCAGTTTCTGAAGCCTCGCGGATTTTTTTTACCGATTTGAAGTATCTCAGCAGCTTTTCGGAGCTTGTTTTGCCTATGCCTTCTATCAGCTCAAGCTCGGTAACCAATGTACCCTTATCCCGTTTTTTGCGGTGGAATGTTATACCGAAACGGTGCGCCTCGTCGCGCAGGTGCTGGATAACTTTTAATGTTTCAGATTTCTTATCGAGGTATAGTGGATATTGATCGCCGGGGTAATAGAGTTCTTCCAGGCGTTTGGCTATTCCTATTATAGTAACTTGCTTTTCAATGCCCAGTAATTTAAGGCTTTTCATGGCTGACGATAGCTGCCCTTTTCCGCCATCAATAACAATCAGTTGAGGCAGTTCGGTGCCTTCGTCAAGCATGCGCCTGTAACGCCGTTGTACGGCCTCTTCCATAGTCGCGAAATCGTCCGGGCCAACGACGGTTTTTACATTAAAATGCCGGTAATCTTTTTTCGATGGTTTGCCATCTTTAAAAACCACGATGGCCGACACCGGGTATTTTCCCTGGAAGTTTGAGTTGTCAAAACATTCGATGTGGCGCGGCAGTTGGTTCATCCGCAGATCCTTCATCATTTGCGTCAGCAGCCTTTCGGTTCTAACTTCAGGATTTAGCTTCTCATATTGGTCTATTCTTTCCTTTTTAAAGAACAATACATTTTTCTGCGACAGGTCAAGCAGCTTTCTTTTCTCGCCCAATTTTGGCACGGTAAATTTTATAGCCTTGTCATCAATGTCGATATCAAAAGGTACGATGATCTCCTTCGAGTGGCTGTCGTACCGGCTCCTGAATTCGATGATAGCAAGTGTTAAAAGCTCCTCGTCGCTTTCGTCAAGCCGTTTTTTGAGCTCAATGGTTTGGGTTTGGATAATTGTCCCGTTCATTACCTTCAGGTAATTCACAAACGCGTATTTCTCTTCGGATGCTATGCTGAATACATCCACATCTGTAATAGACGAATTTACGATAGTTGATTTGCTCTGGTAGTTTTCAAGCAATTCAAATTTTCTTTTCAGGCGGTGGGCATGTTCATAGTTTAAATCGGCTACCGCCTTTTCCATGTCGGCCTTGAGGTTACGAAGTACCGCGCCTATTTTCCCGCATAGGATATCGGTTATTTCCTCAATGTTGTGGTCGTAATCGTTTTCGGTTTGGTAATTCTGACACGGGCCCTTACAGTTACCCAGCTGGTATTCGAGGCAAACCTTAAATTTCCCTTTATCGATATTTTCGCGGGTGAGCGCCAGGTTGCAGGTACGCAGGGGGTAAGTTTCTTTGATAAGCCCCAGGATATTGTGCATCATACTGACAGACGCATAAGGCCCCAGGTATTTTGACCCATCCCTGATGATGCGCCTTGTCCAAAAGATACGTGGAAAGTTTTCGTTTTTAATGATGATCCAGGGATAGGTTTTATCATCCTTCAGCATCACATTGTATCGCGGCTGATGTTTTTTTATCAGGCTGTTTTCAAGCAGCCAGGCATCTATTTCGGTATCAACAATGGTGAATGTAATGTTACGGATCTTACCAACCAAAACTCGCGTCTTAGCGTTTACATGCGCATCCTTATTAAAATACGAGGTAACCCTGTTCCGCAGGTCCTTTGCCTTGCCGATGTAGATCAGTTCCTTCTCTGTATCCCAAAACTGGTATACGCCCGGCTTATGGGGTATATTTTTTAGCGCTGATCTGTAATCGAATTTATCGTTCATTGGTTCGTCCGGTCGTTGGGTATGCAATTAAATGTAATCTATTTAACGACGGTTTGATTATTATAAACTATGTCATTGCGAACCGCCGATAGGCGGTGTGGCAATCTCGTCGCTGATAGATCGACGCTAATGCATAAGGAGGAGTTTGCTTCGTCGTTCCTCCTCGCAATGACAAAACTTTTTATTTTGGAGATCAGAACCCCAATTTCTTCTCCACTTCGCCCGTGCCCGGTTGCTGCTGCCTGTAGGTATTGCAATCCAATACCGTATTCACGCCATTTTTCGGTGCGTCAAAATCGACATTCTTTTTTATGCCGAGAGTAGGATTGGCATATACCTTTTTCATATACAACGCAAAAATAGGTAGGGCGGTATTGGCTCCTTCTCCTAATCGTTCCGAGCGGAAATGAATGTCGCGGTCCTCGCATCCGGTCCATACGCCTGTAACCAGTTGCGGCGTAACGCCGATGAACCACCCGTCGGAGTTATCGTTTGTTGTGCCGGTCTTTCCGCCTATTGGGTTGGTAAAGTTATATTTCCATCTCAACCGGTTTCCGGTAGCTCCCTGGATATCCACCACGCCTTTCAGCATATAGGTCATTACATAAGCGGTCTGCTCATCCATAGCCTGGACAACTTTTGGGGTATGCGTGTAAATAACGTTCCCGTTCCGATCCTCGATACGTAATATAAAAGTTGGCTCTGTCCACGTGCCATGATTGGCGAACACGGAATATGCGCCCGTCATATCAAATACCGATGCGTTAAAGCTGCCGATACATATTGAAGGATACGGCGGAACTTCGCTGGTAACGCCCATTTTTTTTGTGAGCTCAACAACGGGTAAAGGCTTAACTTCCTTCATTACATGCGCGGTGATCCAGTTTTGAGAGTGGGCCAACGCCTCCCGTAAGGTTAGCGTACCCTGTATAGTTTCTGCCTTTCCCGATCGCGGGCACCATCTCTGGCCGTCATACTCTATCGTGTCCGGTACATTATCCACTTCCATACATGGCGAGAAGCCAAGCTGCATAGCAACCGCGTAAGTGAATGGTTTTGCAGTTGAGCCCACCTGCCGGGTGCCGGTAACCTGGTCGTATTTTACATGCTCAAAATCGGTGCCGCCTACCCATGCTCTGATGTAGCCTGTAGTAGGGTCCATGCTCATCATGGCGTTGCGAAGCATCATTTTGGTGTATACTATCGAATCGATAGGTTTCATAACGGTATCTATATTGCCGCGCCATGTAAAAAGCTCAAGGCTATCAGGTGTTTCGAAATTTTGCCTGATCTCTTCGTCCGACCTGCCCTCGAGCTGCAGTTGTTTATAACGATCAGATAGCATCATGCCCTTATCGAGCAGCAGTTTGAAATTCTTGATCGTTTTCCACCGGCTTACGCCTTTCCATTGTTCGTTAAACTGTGCCTGCAGTGCCGGCATGTAGGCGCGCTGTGCATCCTCCGCATATTTCTGCATGGTGGCATCAATAGTTGTATATATTTTTAAGCCGTCACGGTCAAGGTCATAAGTTGAGCCATCCGATCTGACAATATTCTGATCCTTGAATATCTTTTGTATCTGCTGCTTAAGCACCGCCCTGAAATAGGGTGCCGGGCCATCGTTATGGTTCATTGGCGAAAAATTAAGCCCCAATGGTTTTTTCTTTAATTCCTCAAGCTGGCCGTCGCTTAAAAATTCCTGCTTGGCCATTTTACTTAAAATAAGGTTCCGCCGGCCTAATGCCCTATCCGGGTGCCTTATCGGCGAGTAATAGCTGGTGCCTTTAAGCATACCCACCAATAGCGCTGCCTGATCGGGTGTAAGTTTATCGGGTGCTACGTTAAAATAGGTGTGCGCGGCCGACTTAATGCCGTAGGTATTATACGAGCCAAAACTGACGGTATTTAAATACATGGCCAGGATCTCCTGTTTGGTATATCGCCGTTCCAGCTGGATAGATATGATCCATTCTTTCAGCTTTTGTGTAAAACGAACGAAAGGATTACGCGCTACCTGTCCCGAAAAAAGGTTTTTTGCCAGTTGCTGGGTGATGGTACTTGCGCCCTGCTTGCTACCTACAAGGTTATATAAAAGCATGCTGGGAATACGCTGGAAATCAATACCCGAATGCCGATAGAAACGGGTATCCTCGGTCGCTATCAGTGCGTTCACCACGTTTGGCGATAGCTGCGAAAAATTCACACTCGACCTGTTTTGCACATAATAAGTTCCCAGTACTGTTTTATCCGTCGAAAGTACTTCGGATGCCTGGTTACTTTTCGGATTTTCAAGGTCGCGGAAGGGTGGGAGCGGCCCAAAAAGCCCCAGGTAAGTAACGATAAGCAGCAGGACAAAAAATGCAAAACAGCCAATAACCGTTTTCCATATATACCAGTTGTATCTTTTTATATCGTCCGGCGCAAGTTTGATGATCATATTAATAGTTTTGTTGATAATAGCTGATATAACTATCCAGCGTTTTTTTGTCGGCTAATTTATTCAGATTTTCCAGTGTTATGATAAAAAAGCTGTATTTATCCTTGGGCACTTTCATAATCTCGGGCATAAGCGGGATGATATCCGCTGCATATTTTTTTACCTCGCTGAGTGTAAGGAACCGGCCGACAAAGATAAGCTGATTATCTACCCCTACAGACATCAATTGATGCTTAATGCCTTTGCCAGCATAATTGGCCCGGTTAAATTGCCCTATTCCGAACCGGGATGACGATAAATTGGCCGTAGCAGTATTTATGTTCACTACAAAGTAATAATTGGTACTATCGCGCATAGAAAATATGGACGAGGCTGTTTCTGTTGGTTTTACAGGTTGTTGTAATGGCTGCGTAGTTTTTGCCGGTGGCGTAATGATGGCAGCCGTCGGCTTTTGCTCCGGAGTTTTCGCTTCCTGTTTTACGGACGCATTTTCGGAAAGCGGCGGCCGCCTGTATTCCGTTTGTTCATTGTATTCGCGGATAAGTGTAAACGGAACTTCGTGCGGATCATCATCGGTCAGTACGGTACTACTGGTCATCAGTTCTGCCTGGTTGGCTTTAATAAAGGTGAGGTGCTCTGTTACAAGTGGTGTAATTAATTTGTCGTCGGGAAATTTTTTAGCGATTTGCAGTAAGCTATCCCAAAACGGTGTAACGCCTTCACTGTGTCCCGACGAAATGGCCTGCAGGTAATATAGCTGTGCCAAAAACTTGTTGCCTGGATACTGCTTTACCAAAACCGGCACCTGCTCAACCACTTCTTTATATTTTTTATGTGTATACAAGTCGAATAGCTTATTATAAGCAACAGTGAATTCAGCATTCTCGTCCTCCAGTTTCTTCAAATAATCCGGGTCCGAAATTATTTTGGCAAAAGGAGTAGCCGGGTAATTCTTTAACAGGATGTTTTTATAACGATCCGATTTCACGGAGTCGGCATCGGAGTAAAGGCGATACAAACTATAATATAAAGCGGCGTTGTTTTGATTGTCGGGATAGCGGCGTAAAACAGTTTCGTAATTGGCAGCGGCTTCCTTTTTGTCGTTCAGTACATCGCGGTAAAAGTTGCCTATGTCCATGTAAGCATTATAAATACGTGTGTTCGACTGCGCCAGCATTGCGGTATTAAGCGGCAGGTCGTGCAGCAAGTCCTGCCTGTAATTGCCGGCAGGAATAATGGTTTTACTTTGTTCCACACCTGCCGGTGCATCAGGGTCGGTATTTTGTGCGGTAACCACCTGGTTGTTATTTAAATCGCTGTTCGCCCTGTCGCTGCGGCGCCAGTTGTCCTGGAGCGACCGATCTCCCCATCTTCGTTTAAAATCAACCAAACCCTGGCTAACCGCATTGGTGTTATAAAAATAAAACGAATTGCCGGTTATCATGCCGGATGACACATCAACACTATTGTTTGCCACCTTGGTTACCGGATTATTAAGGGCCGACTGCTGCTGCAACGTGCGGTCGCTTACCATCTTATCGATAATAGCTGAGCGTGTTGCTTCATCCATGCGTGCTAGCGCTTGCAGAGTATCTTCGCGGGTAATTACAACCAGTTTATCGGTGAGCAATTGCAGGTTATTGCTTAGCTTTTGAATAGGCCGGTAGCCAGGGTAATTAGCAGATAAGGCCATGAGCGTGCTATCGTAATATTTTTTAGCAGTAATGTAATCTGACTTGTTTTTAAAACTGATTTCGGCAAGGCGCAGGTAAGCCAACCCTTTTTGATTTTGATTTTTTAAGCTATAGCGGACAGATAATTTAAAATTTTTTATCGCGCCGTTAATGTCCTTGTCGGCCATCTGCAGTTCGGCAACCTGGTAATATATCTGGTCCTTAAACTCTTTGTTATTAGGGTCCTTCAATAAGCTTAGCAGACGGTCTGTCCGGCTTATTTTAATGCCATTCTGCTTGTCCTCAATGCGTATCCGGTTTAAGCTGGCGTTAAAAGCCATTTCAAATGAAGCATTGCTTTTTGCTACCCGGTTATAATTTACAATAGCTTCAGCGGGTTTTTGATTTAGCTCCTGCAGCTGTCCTAAAATAAATGTCCAGCGCAGCTCCTGTTTTTTGTCGTGACTATAATGTATAGCCTGTTTGGCCATTTCTTCACCATCGGTGTACTCTTGTGTATTAATGTCATATTGAAGTTTGGCGGCGTATACCTCAACAGGATTTCTTTTTTTGGGGTTGACGTTTTTTAAAGCCGAATCAAGCGAAACTTTTGCTTCCGGCAGCTGGCCGAGGTACATCAGCGAACGGGCTTTCCAGGCCAAAGCTTCCTGTTTTAAATCGAGCCTCGCAGGGAACGACCGTATCACATAACTAAAATACTCCGCGGCGTTAAAATAATTCCCGCCAAGGTAATTAGCCTTGCCTAAAACCAGGTAGGCGTCGCCAAGGTAATGGCTTTGTTCTTTAACAGTTATAATCGTATTGGCTCTTGCTATCGCTGCGTCCAGGTCCTTATCGGGTGTGGTGCTTTGCGCGATGGTATCCTGGTAAACACTTAATATCTCGTTGTAATTATCAACGTACGCTAATGCATCGGCTTCTTGTTTTAATCTGAGGATTTCTTTCGCGTTAAACAGGATGTTATAGTGCGCGGTCAGATTTTGCAATGTCCGGTTAAAGCCACTTTCTTTTTCAAGCGAACAGCCTGCCATGGCAATCGCCAGAACAAGCAGCAGAAATTTTATTTGTTTTAATGCAGAAAATATGGAAACTCGACTCAATTTGACCCCGGGTTATAAAGCCCCTAATTTACTAACAATAATGCAATAGGATTTAATAAATTTGCGCATGGCAACAGAAAAGCAGGATAACGATTACGACAAACGTAAGGAGACGAGTACTATTGCAAAATTTTCGGGTATAGCTTTTCAAATGGTTGCCATAATCGGCATTTTTTCATTTGCAGGCTATAAAGTTGACCAGGCCGCCAATCACCAGGTAAAATGGGTTACGGCAACACTCGCCTTAATAGGGGTTTTTATATCTTTGTACGTTGTAATTAAATCGATAAAAAGTTAACGATCGTTCGATAGTTGACACACATCTTAAAATATTAAAATGAAAATTTACCAGGCCATCTTATTTTTTATTTGGTTTACATTTATAATTGCAGTGCCACCCTACGCTTTAAAGCATTATGGACACGGCGACCTGTTAACGCCTGAGTTCTGGCTGATCTTCTTTTTCCTGTCAGGCCTTACTCTTTTCGTGGTCGCGTCAATTTTAATTGTCCGGCAAATGTACCCTGATATGTTTTCTGAAGCGTTTATGGGCGCAACGGTTGTAAAAATATTGGCATGCCTGATCTTTGTGGTGGTTTTTCTCGCAAAAAACAAGGTGGACAAGTACGTTTTTCTCGGCGATTTTTTTTACGTATATTTCTTAAATACCGTCTTTGAAGTTTATATTTTGTTGCGTACCTTGCGGCACAAAATTTTAAGGTAGAAAACTTCATTTAAATGAACAACGGCTCGATTTTGAAATCAAAAATTTTTAACCTGACACTCATTTGTGCCTTTTTTTTAACAATAGGGGCATTTCCATTTAACGCTTTCTCGCAGGAAACCAAGCCTGCGGCTGGTGAAAAGAAGTTTGATCCGAAAGAAACTATAATGGAACACATTGCCGACAAGCACGAATGGCACTTGTTTGGTAAATCATATATCCCACTACCGGTAATATTATATACCGATAAGGGCATCGAAACATTTTCGTCGGCTAATCTTCAGCCTGCCGGCCACGTTTATACTGGCAAGTATTATAACTATATGCTGGTTAATAATAAGATCAGGGCGGTTGACGGAAGCGGAAATATTGATAAGGTAGCAAATAAACATGTTTGGGATTTTTCAATCACCCAAAACGTTGCCAGTATGTGGATGACAGGTCTGTTATTGCTTATTGTGTTCTTAGGTATTTCGTCAAAGTATAAAAAGCGTGTGGGTAAAGCGCCAAAAGGTTTGCAGTCTTTCCTCGAGCCTTTGATCTTATTTATAAGGGATGACGTGGCCTTGCCAAACATCGGTATCAAGTATGCTGCTTATATGCCGCTGCTGTTAACCATCTTCTTTTTTATCCTGATTAATAACATCTTCGGGATGATCCCATTTTTTCCGGGCGGTTATAACCTTACAGGTAACATAGCGGTTACTTTAACTTTATCAGTTATTATATTGATCGTTGTTAACTTTAAGGCTAATAAATATTACTGGAAACACATTTTTGTACCAAACCCATGGTGGTTATTTCCTATCATGATCCCGGTGGAAGTGGTTTCAATTTTTTCAAAGCCGATTGCATTAATGATCCGTTTGTTTGCTAACATAACTGCCGGACACATTATTGTATTGAGCCTTGTTTCGCTGATATTTATATTTAATAGCTTGTGGATCTCGCCGGTATCTGTAGTGTTCGTTGTATTTATCGACGCCATTGAGGTGCTGGTTGCATTCCTTCAGGCTTATATTTTTACGATGCTTGCATCGCTGTTCATAGGAATGGCAATTGAAGAGCATCACCATGAAGTGATTTAAAATTAATTATCTATATATATACACTTTAAATTAACAAACAATGACAGGAGGATATGGTCCTATCGGTGCAGGTTTAGCTGCTATTGGTGCTGGTATCGGCATCGGACAGATTGGTGGAAAAGCTGTTGAAGCGATTGCTCGCCAGCCTGAAGCTATCTCTAAAATTCAAACTAACATGATCATCGCTGCGGCCCTTGTTGAAGGTGTTGCTTTGTTTGCCGTGGTAGTTGCTTTGCTCTAATTACAGGGCAAAAAGAGAAAAAAAACAGCCCGGAGCGGTTGGCACCGGGCTTGTTTTTAAATTGATCGTTAAAAACAATTAAATAAATAAAATGGAATTAGTTACCCCCGAAGTAGGGTTAATTTTTTGGACAGCCCTGTCTTTTTTTATCCTGTTGTTCATTTTGCGTAAATATGCCTGGAAGCCCATTTTAGCAGCCGTTGCCGAGCGCGAGAATTCGATTGAGTCGGCGCTGTCAAAGGCTGAAGCGGTAAAAGAAGAAATGGCACGCTTAACCAGCGAGAACGAGGCTTTATTAAAACAAGCCCGTGCCGAGCGCGATACTATTTTATCGGAAGCGACAAAAGTAAAAAACCAAATCATCAGCGATGCTAAGGACGCAGCCCATAAAGAGGGTGCGCGCCAGATCGAACAGGCCCGTATGGAAATCAACAATCAGAAAGCGATTGCTATGGCTGATGTCAAAAACCAGGTTGCGGCGTTGTCCCTTGAAATTGCCGAGAAAGTATTGCGCAAGCAATTCGAAGACAGCAAGAAACAGGATGAGCTGGTTAGGGATTTATTAAAAGACGTGAAGCTTAGCTAATATCGGATTTCGGATGTTCGATTGAGGATTTATGCCATTATCGAATAAACCGTTTATCTGAAAAATAAAAACAATTCCGAACTCGAAATTCCGAATTCCGAAATAAAAAAAAGATGTCAGAATTAACAGTAGCAGCCAGGTACGCCAAATCATTGATCGATCTTGCCCAGGAAAGCAAAAAGGTAGATGCACTGAGGAAGGATATGGAGCTTTTTCATCAAACCTTAAAGGCCAATCCTGAACTGAAGGCGGTTTTAGCTAACCCTATTGTATCGCATTCAAAAAAAATAAGTATAGTAGATGAGGTGTTTGCCGGTAAAATGGATAAAACCAGCACTGCTTTCTTTAAATTGATGATCAATAAAGGCCGCGGGGAAGTATTGTATGGTACTTCGCAGGAGTATGTGAATATGTATGATGTGAAAAATAACATTGTGCATGCCACAGTAGTGTCGGCCACTGAATTATCAGAGGCAAATAAAAAGAAAATCATTGCTGAAATTGAAGCATCGACAGGTGGTACAGTGAAACTGGATTCCAAAGTGGATGCGGCACTTATTGGCGGATTTGTGCTAACAGTAGGCGACAGGCAGGTAGATACCAGCATAGCCAGCGATTTGAAGAAATTAAAAAAAGACTTTGCCCAAAGGGTAATTGCAGTATAAAACTCTAAATAAAAATTAAGAAATGGTAGAGGTAAGACCAGACGAAGTATCGGCAATTTTGCGTCAGCAGTTAGCAGGCTTTAAGTCAGAATCTGAATTAGAAGAAGTGGGAACCGTACTACAGGTAGGTGACGGTATCGCACGTGTTTATGGTTTAACAAAAGTACAATCAGGCGAGCTGGTTGAGTTCGGTACCGGTTTACAGGGTATCGTACTTAACCTCGAAGAAGATAACGTGGGTGTTGTATTACTTGGTAAATCTGATGATATAAAAGAAGGCGATACAGTAAAACGTACCAACCGGATTGCTTCTATCAACGTAGGTGAAGGTATGCTTGGCCGCGTTGTTGATACTTTAGGTAACCCGATTGATGGCAAAGGCCCGATAAAAGGTAAAACTTACGAAATGCCATTGGAGCGTAAAGCGCCGGGCGTTATCTATCGTCAGCCGGTAACTGAACCCTTGCAAACAGGTATCAAAGCGATCGACGCAATGATCCCGATCGGCCGAGGACAGCGTGAGCTTGTTATCGGTGACCGCCAGACAGGTAAAACTGCGGTTTGTATCGATACCATCATTAACCAGAAAGAATTTTACGAAGCCGGTAAACCGGTTATATGTATTTACGTAGCATGCGGTCAAAAAGCATCTACGGTTGCAAACATTGTACGTACGCTCGAAGAAAATGGCGCTATGCCATTCTCCATCGTAGTTGCGGCCAGCGCGGCTGACTCGGCGACCATGCAGTTCTTTGCTCCGTTCGCTGGTGCTGCTATCGGCGAGTACTTCCGTGATACCGGACGCCCTGCATTGATCATCTATGATGATTTATCAAAACAAGCTGTTGCTTACCGCGAGGTATCGTTATTGCTTCGTCGTCCACCGGGCCGTGAGGCTTATCCTGGTGACGTGTTTTACCTGCACAGCCGTTTGTTAGAGCGTGCGGCTAAGATCAGCCAGAATGATGATATCGCAAAGCAAATGAACGATTTGCCTGAGTCTATCAAAGATATCGTTAAAGGCGGCGGTTCATTAACTGCATTGCCGATCATCGAAACTCAAGCAGGTGACGTATCAGCTTATATCCCAACCAACGTAATTTCAATTACTGACGGTCAGATATTCCTGGAGTCGAACTTGTTCAACGCGGGTGTTCGCCCGGCCATCAACGTGGGTATTTCGGTATCACGTGTGGGTGGTAACGCGCAGATTAAGTCGATGAAGAAAGTTGCCGGTACATTAAAACTTGACCAGGCGCAATACCGCGAGCTTGAGGCATTCTCGAAATTCGGTTCTGACCTTGATGCTTCTACAAAAACCGTTCTGGACAAAGGTGCGCGTAACGTGGAGATATTAAAGCAGGGTCAATATTCACCGGTATCGGTTGAAAAACAAGTTGCTATCATTTACCTGGGTACTAAAAACCTGATGCGTAACGTACCGGTAAATAAAATACGGGAATTCGAAAGCGAATTCACCAGCCAGCTGGAAGCACGTCATCCTGAAGTTTTAGCTGCCCTTAAAGCAGGTAAATTTGATGACCAGATCACCGGCGTACTGGAAACCGTAGCAAAAGAAATGACAGGGAAGTACTAATTTAGATATGAGATGTTAAATGTGAGATACGAGGCAAAAATCCGCTCTCACAAATAGCAAAATGTTATAGGAAATTTGATGGTTGGGGTATTGGGTGAAAATCTCAAATCTCAAATCTCAAATCTCAAATCTCAAAAGATGGCTAATTTAAAAGAAGTAAGAAACAGGATAAAGTCGGTAACCTCGACACAGCAGATCACCAAGGCCATGAAAATGGTTTCGGCGGCTAAGCTGAAGCGGGCTACCAATGCCATAACTCAATTGCGTCCGTATGCCAATAAGCTGAAGGATTTGCTGGCTAACTTGTCGGCAAGCCTGGAAGATGGTTCATCGCCGTTTTTGGTGGAGCGCGAGCCAAATAAAGTGCTGATTATTGTTGTTTCGTCAAATCGTGGTTTGGCAGGTGCTTTTAATGCTAACGTAATCAAAACAGCTAATAACCTGATCGCTGAAAAATACAGCGATCAATTACGGGCCGGTAATGTTTCGGTAGTAGCAATCGGTAAAAAAAGCCAGGAGTTTTATCAGCGCCGCAAGTACAATGTTATTGGCAACAATAACGACCTGTACCTCGACCTGAACTTTGAAAATGCTTCCAAAATTACTGAAAGCATTATGCAGGGTTTCCTTGCCGGCGACTACGATCGTGTTGAGCTGGTGTACAATCAGTTTAAAAACGCAGCCATGCAAATTCTTACTGCAGAACAATTGATTCCTGTTCCGAAACCGGAAGTAAAAAATGTGAAAGAGTTAAAGGCAACGCAGGTTGACTATATTCTTGAACCTTCGCAGGAAGAGATCGTAGAGCAGCTGATACCAAAAAATATCAAAATTCAGTTATACAAAGCCGTTTTGGATTCAAACGCTTCAGAACACGGCGCACGTATGACTGCCATGGATAAAGCGACCGATAACGCAGGCGAACTGCTGAAAGCCCTTAAGCTTTCGTACAACCAGGCGCGCCAGGCAGCCATCACTACCGAGCTTACCGAGATCGTAAGCGGCGCGGCGGCACTATCGGCATAATAAAGTAATTTAAAAGTGCAAATATTGAAAGGCTTCCCATTTTTGGGAAGCCTTTTTTTGTCTGAATCGGGATTAAGCAAATATGGTGGATTAAGGAAATCGGTAAAATCCTTTAATCCTGGTCCAGACATTAAACAAACCCATGGTTCCTTTGTTATTCCGATATGACAAAGCCAGCAAACTCAAAAGATAAGCCTTCGCCGGCTGATACCCCAACTCGCAGGCCTAATGATAACGGCAATAAAAGCAAAGTTCGTAAGGCCGACAGGGAATATGACGCGGATAAACCGCACGGCGGGAACATCGCGGCCAACCACGAAACAGAAGAGCAGCCCGTTCAGCCGGTTAAAGATGCACCAACAAAATAATGCGATTGTGAGCTGTGCTATTCGATTTGCATAGTTCGCGATGCTTTGTAGTGCCCCACAATACCGATGTAGTGTTATCCTCTGCTTATCCCCGCCGAGTTAAACTGCAAATCATATAATTTACGGTAATAGCCATTTTCAATACGCAGCAGCTGCTGGTGGGTGCCCGTTTCCTTTATTTCGCCGTGATCGAGTACTATAATTTTATCGGCGTTTTGGATAGTAGACAAGCGATGGGCGATAACTATAGCCGTGCGGCCCTGCATCAGCTTGCTGATGGCATTTTGAATGAGTATTTCGGTCTCAGTGTCTACGGATGATGTTGCTTCGTCCAGTACGAGTATAGTGGGATTGTAAACCAATGCACGTATGAAAGAAATAAGCTGCGCTTGTCCTGCCGAAAGTGTAGCACCGCGTTCCATTACATTGTAATCATAACCGCCCGGCAGGCGCTCAATAAATTCGTGCGCGCCAACGTCTTTCGCCGCTGCAATAATTTGTTCGCGCGTGATCGAGTCATTGCTCAGGCCGATATTGTTTGCAATGGTGTCGGTAAACAAAAAAACATCCTGTATCACAGTGGCTATCCTTGAGCGTAAAAAGTCAACATCATAATTCCTGATATCTTCCCCGTCTATCTTCACACTCCCTTTACCAATTTCATAAAACCGGTTAAGGATGTTTATGGTGGATGATTTACCTGCGCCGGTAGCGCCAACCAGGGCAAGTGTTTTGCCGGGTTTAAGGTGCAGGCTGATGTCTTTCAATACCCAATTCTCATCATTATACGCAAACCAAACATTTTTAAACTCGATCTCGCCCAATAGTTTTTCTGGCTTTAATTTTCCGGTATTAACGGCCACCTCATCGGTATCCAAAACTTTAAATATCCTGTCGGCGCCCACCATACCCATTTGCAGGGTATTGAATTTATCGGCAAGCTGCCGTATTGGCCTGAAAAGAATATTGAGATACAGGATGAATTCCAGGATAACACCCGGACTAATCGATCCTTTCGATGAAATGCTCCCAAATTGCTGATCGGTTAGTATTCGTTTACAGCCGTACCAAACCAACAGCGCGATACAGCAGGCAAACAGTATTTCAACCACCGGGAAGAAGATCGAATAATACCAGTTGGAGCGGATGTGTGCATCGCGGTGTTTTTTGTTAACCGATTTAAACTTGCGCATCTCCTGGTCCTCGCGGGCAAAAAGCTGTATGATGCTGATACCCGAAATGTGCTCGGCCAAAAAGGTATTCAGGTGCGCCACTTGCGTTCTTACTTCCTGGAAGGCAGATTTAATCGCTTCCTTAAATACATAGGTGGATAAAAACAGGAAAGGCATCGGGGTAAGCGTGATGAGCGCTAGCTTCCAATCCTTAAGCAGCATATGGGCAATCACTACAACCACCAGCAGCATATCGCCCATAATGGAGATCAGGCCTTCCGAAAAAATATCGGCGATGGTTTCAAGGTCGGATACCGTTCGTGTGATCAGCATGCCGATAGGTGTACGGTCGAAATATTTAAGACGAAGGCTGGTAACATGATTAAAAATATCTATCCGGAGGTCGCGGATTACAGATTGCCCTAATGAGTTAGTGAGATAAGTTTGGTAGTATTGTGCGGCGGTTTGAATAATCAGCATACCTATCATCAGCTCAACCATAAACACCAGGCCGCTGTAATTATCTTTTAAAATATAATTGTCCAGCGTTTTTTGCATCAGGATAGGCTGCACCAGTGCCGATGCCGCCATAAAGACGGTCAGGAAAGCAGAAACGATAAACGTTACGTTATATGGTTTAACGTAATGCATCACCCGTGCAAGTAATTTCCAATCAAGTGCTTTTCCTGTTACTTCGGACATTTTTATTTACGAATTGCAATTTAAGAACTACGATTTTTTAAGTTAATGATTCTTGGTGATCTTTAAATCTAAAATCGTAATCCGTAAATCTAAAACTAATACTTCACTTCCGTCAAATACAATCCGCACGCTGGTACCGATGTTCCGGCTTTGCTGCGGTTTTTGCTTTCGATTATAGCACGGACATCTTCGGGCTTAATTTCGTGTTTGCCGACCATCATCAATGTCCCCACAATGGCACGTACCATATTGCGCAGAAAACGGTCTGCCGAAATATGGAACACCAACGCATCGTCTTTGATAACCCATTCAGCCCTTGAAATTTTACAGATATTGGTCTTAACCTGTGTATTTGATTTGCTAAAGCAGCTGAAATCGGTATGTTCCATAATAATAGCGGCGGCTTCGTTCATCAATTCGATATCCGGCCGGTCACGCAATTCCCAGGAGTATCCATTTTTGAATGGGTCCTTATTAAAATGTATATGATATTCATACGACCGGCGGGTTGCATCAAACCGCGCATGGGCATTTTCAGTAACCGCGAATATTTTTTTAACCGCGATGTCTCTTGGGAGAATGCCATTAAGGCTTCGTATTAGATTCTCGGCTTTGTCCATGGTCCATGGTCCATGGTCCATGGACTCTTCTACATCAAAATGCGCAAAAAACTCGGTTGCATGCACCCCGGTATCTGTCCGCCCGCAACCAACTGTTTCAATGGGTTCTCTTAAAATAACAGATAAACTTTTATTCAGGACTTCCTGTACGGTAACTGCGTTCGGCTGAATTTGCCAGCCGTGGTAATTGGTCCCATCGTACGAAAGTTCAATAAAATAGCGCTGCTTTGCGGTCACAGGGCAAAGGTAGTGGTTAGATGTTGTAATGATGAAAGTTAAAAATGATAGAGAGGAATATCGAACATCGAATTTTGAACCTCGAATTTCCAGGTTCATTCATTATTCAAAATTCGATATTTTAGTTAATATACTCCTGGTATATCGTCTCAAACAATATTTTGTTTTCAACAGCTATATCAATTGGCCGGTCAAGGAATTTGTGATTGTAACCAGTGGCTTTGGCCAGGTTCTTTAATACTTTAAAGTAAGTTATTTCGATTCCCTCGATCTGCTGTAAATAAAACAGAATAAAAACATCGCGCTCCAGTGGCGTTTTGCCCGACTTAATAACGGCAAGGTACGCCTCCAGTGTCATCGCTTTTAAGCCAAGGGTATTTGTTTTTGAAGGTTTTTCTCCAATTGACGCATATATCTCATCCATCTGCTCAATCTGGTCCTCCGTGTCGTCAATGCCTTCCTGCAACGCCATTTTTAGAACGTTGAGTTTGGCGATCTCTTTCACTTCTTTAAAAAAGTTTAAAAGATGATGTTTACCCAAATAAATATAATTTAAATGTTCAAGGAAAGTCTTCTTTAACAGAAAATCATCAATCTGCACATCCTTAGGTTGCAAAGAAGCTAATGCATCGCTCATAGCCAATTATTTTTAGGGGGGTTAAAAACTGACTAAAGGTACGAATTATTAATTGTTCATATTTCTATTTTTTTGATGAGATAATCGGAACAAACTATAGCCGAAACAATTATATCTTTGTCACTAATAAATTGAAAATATGTTACAACGCGTACAAAGCATTTATCTTTTACTTTCCAGCCTGGCGTTATATGCCTTGTTTTTGTTTCCATTTGCACATAATGTGTATGTGGATAGTAAGCCATCAACCATAATGGTTACCGGCATTTTCCAGGATGTAAATGGAACGCGCACCCATACGCAGTTTTTTGTGGCACTTACTATAGCGACTGCAGTAATTGGGTTAATACCGCTGGCCATCATTTTCTTTTACAAAAACCGCAAGCAGCAAATTGCGCTTTGCTACAGCGCCATACTGGTTATTATCGGCTTTAGTTTTTGGATGTCGCAAGTTGTTAAGGCGGCTATGGGGAGTATTCAACTGGATACCCATAACTGGGGCATAGGGCTATTTTTGACCACCATTAGCCTGTTATTTATTGTATTCGCGCTTAAAGCAATTCAACGTGATGAAAAGCTGGTGAAATCGGCCGACAGGCTGCGTTGAAAATTTCGGAAGTCGGAATGCTGATTTCGGAATTATAAAAATGTCGCCTCGCCCATCAATTAAATCTCCCAAATTTTTCAATCTTCCGGTAGGGCTGGCTGAAAAAATCACCCACTACCTGGTTAAACTGATCCTTTTTGTAAATAGGTGTTGAGTGGCCCGAATTCGGAATTATCCATAGATAGGAATTCGGAATGGACTGTGCTATCAGCATGGTGTGCTGTGGTAACAACACGTCATGATCGCCGCCAATTACCAGGGTAGGGCAAGTGATGGTGTGCAGCTGTTCAACAGTTATATGCGGTTCGTACGACAGCAGGTGAAGTAGCTTAAGCTGATTTTTTATTTCCGGCGTTGGCACTTTCATTTTTTTGATGGAGTCGCGTGTCGTTTTATTCATGTTCATCGCCCAGTTATATACAAACGGCTCAACCGCGGTGCTGTCGGGCCACAGGTTTGCGCCGGTTACGGCCAATTTTTTAACCTTATCGGGATGGCGAATGGCTAACAATAAGCCGTTTATCCCGCCATCACTCCAGCCTATAACGTAGCACGATTTCAGGTTGAGCTTATCCAGCAGCGCGTTTAAATCGTCCGTCATCATTTCATAGCTTAATGAATCTGTATGATCGACTGACTTGCCCTGCGCACGGCTATCCGCAAGAATCACGTGGTAGTTTTTCGCAAAATAGGGTATCTGGTATAAGAAATTATTAATAGAGCCGCCATTGCCGTGGATGATCAGCAGCGGCTCGCCTTTGCCGTATTGTTCGTAATACATTTTAAACCCGCGAATGTCGGCGTATTTGCCAACTGCCGGATTACGTCCATACATGGTTGTATCAAAAGGCGATTTGCCTTGCTGGGCCATACCTGCGCTGGTTAACAGTACAAGGGCAAACAGGAAAAATAATTTTAATTTCATGACAGGGGTGTTAAGGTTTAAAAAGGCGGGTATCGTTTTAGCGGCTTTTGTCTTGCCCCTCTGATACTGATCAATTCAATATGTTTATTTACAGGTTTTATACGATAAGTTATCATGGTAAGTCTGTTTATAGGGCCATGATAAACATTTTTCTTTTTGCTGGTCTTTTGTAATATTTCAGGATGTTGAATTAATATTTCAAAAAACTTGTCTGTTTCTTCAATAAAATTTATTATTTCTTTTTCCGACCAATTTTCCTGCAGGTAATCTATGATCTTATCAAACCCTTTTGCGGCTTGTTTTGTCCAGATTATTTTGAACGCCATTTTTCATATTTTGCCATTACCTCTTCGTGGGGTAGGGTGTCCCCCCTGTCGGCCTCGGCTAAGCCTTCTTCAATCTCGGCCTTTTCATTTTCACTTATTTCATCCCACCAATCCTTTTGCTGTTCGTTTTTTAAAGCAATAAATTGTTCAATTACCGATGGCTCTTCAACCTCGGTTAACCACTTTATCAAATTCAATTTTTCAGCCTGAATGTTCATAATGAAATTTCTTAATCAAATTTAAAAAATAAAAGTCAGTTCTTCAATTAAACTGAAATCCAACTAAAAGCCTATATTATATGTATCGAATGTCATATT
>JACXTT010000667.1_pt1 | contig 58484 bp, 58 predicted proteins | sample 9270951 | NCBI WGS metagenome assembly JACXTT01 (sample SAMN15532306, study PRJNA645909) | rock metagenome | isolation source: weathered quartz diorite | place: Puerto Rico | collected 2017-06-21
CGGGGAACTTTTTGACCCACCAGACGAAAGCTTGCAGGGGGTGCGACCTCTCCGATTCGTTCCAGCTCAGGGGCAGCCGCCGCCGTTGCGGAAACCGCATCGTCGAAGTTGCGCCAGGTTGCTACTCCGGATCCGGTGCCAGTCTCCTGTGAGGTTGCACGAGCAAGGTCGCCCAGCCACCGCCAACTCTCTTTGACATCATCGTCCGGGACAAACACCTGGTAGAATCGCTGGGCTCGCCCTTCTTGATTCACAAGGGTTCCGTCGGATTCCGGGCCTGTAGCGGCCGGAAGCAGCACGTCGGCTCGCGCCGTTGTGCGATGCTCAAGGGAATCGATCACAATGACTGTTTGGGCGGTATCCAAGAAGGCGTCGATCTTCGCCGGTCCCGCGCGTCGATACAGGTCATTCTCCAGCACAATCACGGTATCGGCCGTTCCATGACTGATCGTGTCGAACGCGTCATTCAGGCTTCTGCCACCGAGCAATGCGAGACCCGCACTATTACACTCCGGAAGCACGAAACTGAGCCGAGGCTGTTTTCCTTGTTGGTGCAAGGCCCAAGCAACATTGGCGGCCGCTTCTATCGTCGCCTGAGAGCCGCTTCCCGTACCGGTAATGATCAGCGCACGCTGGGCATGAGTGAGTGCCTCGGCAATGCGCTGAGCGAGGTTGCGGACGTCGTCGGTGAGATCCGAGACGATCGGCGCATCGGGTCCGATTGTTTCAGCCACCGCGAACCCCAGTCGTGCGACGTCCGCTGGTGCGGCGAAATAGCTGTCTGTTGCATACTCATGTAACCAAGTCCGCCGCTGCCCGGCCATGAAGAGAGGTCCTCGTCGATTCTGCACCGTATTGCGCACTGCGGCCTCATCCCATCGGGGAATCTTCAACTCGTCGACCCGTTCCATTGGCTGTTGTCGGACTGATTGCAGAAGGGCCAGTGCTAATCGGGGCGCATGATTCAAGAGATCTTCGCCCAGGACGAAGACGGCGTCTGATTGTTCTGCATCGTGAATGGACGCGGACGGCACCGGTCCGGTCCGAAGAATGGAGAGAATGCCGGACAGAAGCCGGTGTTCCTGTTCGTCAACGCCGAGAAAAAACTGTTGTGGTCCGACCAATGAGCGGAGCGCCGCATTTGCTTCGATTGAGGCACGAGGCGATCCAATGCCGACGATCCCACGGGCACGCCGTAAACGCTTTCCAATAATCTCGAGAGCCTGAGACACTCCCTCCGGCTGCGCCGGCTTGGCCCGATCGAATGCGGGCCGTAAAAGAACTCGCTTGCTGCGCTTGTCGCTGTTGACATACTCATAGCCAAACCGCCCGCGATCGCACAAAAAGTACCCATTCACCTGGCTGTTAAACCGATTGGTGATCCGACGCAGCAGGCCAGATCGCTCGCCAGCGGTCGTATTGCAGCCAAGGCTGCAGTGTGAACAAATCGATTGGGCTGATTGCAAATCCCACTTCCGCGTATAGTGCTGGAAGAAGGTTTTGTCGGTGAAGACTCCGGTTGGACAGACCTCCACAAGGTTACCGCTGAATTCATTCTCTAAGGTGCCGTCCTGTTCCCGACCAAAGTACAGGGCGTCATGCGCACCGAAGACATTGAGATCTCGTCCACCCGCATAGTCTCGGTAATATCGTACGCAGCGGAAGCATTGGATGCACCGGTTCATCTCATGACGAATAAACGGGCCGAGGGCCTGATTGCGATGCGTCCGCTTTGGGAAGCTGTATCGACGGTAGACATGTCCGGTCATGACCGTCATATCTTGCAAATGACACTCCCCTCCTTCGTCACACACAGGACAATCGTGCGGATGGTTCACCATCAGCCACTCAATGACCGACGCACGAAAGGCTTTGGCCTCTGGATCATCAATTGAGATGCGAGTGCCATTGGCGGCCGGCGTCATGCAAGACATCACCAGCCGACCAGACTGATCACGATCGTCTTTGAACTGTTTGACCGCGCACTGGCGGCACGCCCCAACTGACCCCATCGCCGGATGCCAGCAGAAATAGGGCACGTTCAGCCCATGCCCGAGGCATGCGGCAAGCACATTCTGCCGCTCATCGACCGTATACGACTTGTTATCGACGATAATGGTCGCCATACAACTACACTAAGACCCTCAATTGCGCTGGCTTGTGACTCCAGGGGCATCGCCCTAAGCTGACGTGCCGTTCAAAGTCGTCGCGAAAGTATTTCAACGCCGATTGCAGGGGGGCCATCGCACCAGGTGCAAGACCGCAGAATGTATGACCGGGAGCAAGCCACTTCGTATGCATGTCTAGGAGTGCTAAATCGTCCTTGGAGGCGCGTCCTTCCTCGAACGACTGGAGGAGTCGAGCGACCCACGGCAACCCTTCCCGACAAGGCGTACACCAGCCACAGGACTCACGGGCAAAGAACTTCTCGAGATTCAGCACAAACCCAACCGGACAGGTGTGGTCATCCAGTACGATCATGGTCGCAGTGCCAAGCCGACCGACCTCAGGCGGGATCGACGAAAAATCCAACGGGAGATCGACGTGCGCCTCGGTCATGAACGAAGTGGATATGCCGCCAGGCAATAGGCCCCGAAAGTGAACACCATCGGCCATTCCCCCGGCATATTGTTCCAGAACTTCACGCGCAGTGGTGCCGAGTGGCAATTCCCACCATCCAGGATTGGTGACGCGCCCACTGATGCCATAGATCTTCGTGCCACCGTCCTGGGTACGACTCAAGCTGTGATACCACGCGGAGCCGTGATTCACGATATGCGGAAGGTTGTAGAGGGTCTCGACGTTCTGCACGATGGTCGGTTTCCCCCATAAGCCGACCGTTTGCGGAAAGGGAGGCTTTGCGCGGGGAACGGCTCGCTTCCCTTCTAGCGCATTGATCAGCGCAGTTTCTTCGCCACAGATATACCGGCCGGCGCTGGAATGGAGATGGAGGTCAAAACGAAACCCCGTCCCAGGGAGGGGCTTGCCAAGATACCCTGCCGCATAGGCTTCGGCAATCGCTTGGGTCAGACGCTGGGAAGATAGATGGTATTCCCCACGTAGAAAAATATAGCCGACCTCCGCGTCGATGGCATAGCCAGCGAGGATCATCCCTTCGATCAGGCCATGAGGGTCCCCCTCCATCAGCACACGATCCTTAAACGTGCCCGGTTCCATTTCATCGCCATTGGCCACGATATACTTTGGTTTCGGCGCATCGGGGCCCATCGGGACGAAGCTCCACTTTGTGCCGGTGAGAAACCCGCCACCGCCCCTGCCGCGCAATCCCGCTTCGGTCACCAGTCGCTGCACGTCCTTGGGCACCAGCCCGGTAGCGAGCCGTTGAACGCAGCGATATCCACCATCCTTCACGTATTCGTGCAGCGACCGCGTAGTGCCATCCGCATGAATGTGTTGAGTGAGTGGTCGTTCCATTTTCAAAATACTATGTTGAGGTCAAGACCCAGGATTGAGCGAACCCACTCAACCTCAACTGCAAACTCAGCCTTTGCCGGTCTTATTTGTATTTCTCCATGATCTGTCCGATCTTTTCTGGGGTCACGTCGCCATACACATCCTGATCGATCATCAGGGCCGGTGCCCGTTCACACTGTCCCAAACACGCAATGGGCAACACGGTCAGACGCCCGTCTGGCGATGTCTGTCCCAGATCCACTTCATAGAGTGTTTTGATCTGCTCCTGCACTTGCTCGCACCCCTTGATCCAACAACTAATGCTGTCGCATACGAAGGCCACATGCCGACCGACGGGTTTCCGAAACACGAGGTTGTAGAATGTCGCGATGCTATCCAGATCCTCAGCCGTGATCTCGAGAAATTGCGCAATCGCGAGGAGCGTGTCATCCGAGATCCAGCCACGCCGTCGCTGGATGGTCAGCAGGGCATCGATGGCAGCTCCCCGTTTGTCAGGATAATGCGTGACAGCGTCTTCAAGTTCTCGTCGTTCAGCGTCTGACAGCATTTGGCTGAATCCTGCGTGCTGAATGATGCGGTTTGGCGCCCGTCGGCTTCATGCTCAGCACTGAGCGCTGTACTTCAGCGATCCACATCGGATAACACATAGTCCACGCTTCCAAGGACGGCCAAGAGATCTGATAACAATTCTCCACGCGCCATCAGTGGCACCATCTGAATGTGGGCGAACGAGGGAGTCCGAATTCTCGTCCTGTACGAAAGCTGCGATCCATCACTCGTCAAGTAATAACTGGTCTGGCCTTTTGACGATTCTGTGGGAACTTCTGCTTCACCGGGAGGAAGCACCGGTCCCCAACTCACCCCGACAAAATGATTGATCAGCGTTTCGATGTCCTGCATCGTGTGCGTCTTCAACGGTGGCGTCGCGAGTGGATCGAGTGATGTATAGGGACCGGACGGCATGGCGTTGAGACACTGACGAATGATCGCCAGCGACTGGCGCAACTCCAAGACATGCACCACTGCTCGGTCATAACAATCACCATTTGAAGCGGTTGGAACGTCAAAGTCGAACTGGTCATAGCCGGAGTACGGGCGGGCTTTGCGCAAATCCCACGGCAAGCCGCAGGCTCGCAACATGGGGCCGGTGGCACCCCACGCGATGGCGTCAGCGAGGGACACGGCCCCGATCCCGACGGTCCGTTGCTTGAGAATCGGATTGTCCATCACGAGGCGCTCATAGTCATCGAGTCGGCTTGGAAACCACTCGACGAACTGTTTGACCAGTGTGTCCCATCCGACAGGAAGATCCCGTGCGACCCCACCGATCCGGAGCCAATTCGGATGCATACGGCCACCACAAATGGCTTCGGCGATCGCAAGGATTCGCTCGCGATCGTTGAACATGTAAAAGACCGGTGACAAGGCGCCAATGTCCGCCGCAAAGGTCCCATACCAGACGAGATGACTGGCGATTCTATAGAGTTCGGACATCATGACTCGGATGACTTGCGCCCGTGGTGGCACGGTGACACCCGCCAATCGTTCGACCGAGAGACAATATGGCATTTCGTTCAGCACACCCTGGAGGTAGTCCACACGATCGGTGTAGGGGATGTAGGAATGCCAGGTTTGCCGTTCAGCGATCTTTTCCTGAGAACGATGGTGAAAACCAATATCCGGGACGATATTGATGATTTCCTCACCCGCGAGTTGCGCCACGAGTCGGAGCACGCCGTGCGTGCCGGTATGCGCCGGCCCGAGGTTGATGAACATATAGTCGAAGTCGGAGTCGTGATCGTGATGGGTTCGGGTTAACCCCCAGTCCTCGGGCTTGAATTGCAACGCCTCCTGGGTCATGACCAGCTTGTCCGGCGGCAGTTGGAACTGCCCGATTTCCGTCGCACGGGAGGGATGATCCTTGCGAAGTGGATACCCTTCCCACCACGAAGGCATAAGGAGACGGCGCAGAAATGGGTGTCCGTCGAAACGTATCCCAAACATGTCGAAGATTTCTCGTTCATACCAATCGGCGTTTGGCCACAGATCTCTGCTCGACGGCAGAGAGAGCGGCTCACCGTCGAGCGCCACCTTGATGCGAAGTGATTGGTTCCGATCAAAGGAAAAGAGGTGGTAGAACACGGTAAAGGTTGCGATTGGCAATCCATCATAATGGCGACGGAGCCGTTCGTCTGTCGCACTCAGGTCGAACAGCATGGGAAACGGACGAGGCAGTTCAGTTTTGACATAGCGGAGAACTTCACGAAGCCGGTGTTTCTCGACCCAGATCGTCGGTATTTCATCCTTGGTGGCTTGCACGGCAGTCAGATATCCTTCCGAACCGAAGTGCGTCATGAGCTCTGCAACCAGTCCAGTTTGTTCACCGATCGTGGTGTCTCGTAGGGCCGAGGATCGTGGAGTCATGACTTGCCTTTCGAACGGCCGTCCGGCTGCCCTGCAAAGTGAGGGGAGAGGAGATCGGTCCGAGGGAGCACATCGATACTCGGATATTCACGCTGACTCATCCGGTCGGCTCGTTTTGCGTCTCGCATCGAGGGCATAATGGGTCTCTGAACTTCCTGTGGACCGAAGTGCCAGCTCAAGGGTCGGCGCTCTGATCCCACCATATTCTGGAGGAGCAGCAGACATTCCATAAAAGCATGTGGCGGCGGCGGACATCCCGGCATATACACGTCCACAGGAATGAATTTATCGACGCCTTGCACGACAGAATAGGCGTCAAACATGCCTCCGGAGTTCGAGCAGGACCCCATCGAAATCACCCAACGCGGCTCCAGCATCTGTTCATAGAGCTGCTTGATGACGGGAGCTACCTTCATAAACACCGTGCCCGACACGACCAGCACATCGGCCTGCCGTGGTGAACCGCGTACGACTTCTGCGCCAAACCGAGACACGTCGTAGACACTGGTCAAACTCGTCGCCATCTCGACGAAACAGCACGACAAACCGAAGTTCAACGGCCAGAGGGAATTCTTCCGTCCCCAGGCCAGAAGGTCCTGAAGCTTCGCAAAGAGGACCGAGTCACCGACGACAGAGGTCAACGAGCCATCGCCGCCATCGGTAATCCGCACGCCCTCCAGCCGTCCGTTACGCCACTCGGTCATCGTAGAACTCCGTTGACTCATTCATGCGTGGCGGCTGCTCATGACGAACCCGCGGACGTTGAGACTGTGCATGCCAGTCGAGCGCTCCGGTGAGCCACAAATAGGCAAGGGATGCCAAAAGAATGCTTGCGAAAATCGTCACTTCAATAAAGCCAAGCCAACCGGTCTCCGGTACCGCGACCGCCCAGGCATAGAGGTACGCCGCCTCCACATCGAAAATGACGAAGAACATGGCGATCAAATAATATTGCACCGGTGGACGGACTTGAGCGTTGCCAGTCGGCCGAATCCCACATTCATAGGGGATGTCCGTTGCGCTGTCGGAGCGACGCTCAGTCTTTTTCCAGTGACGCTCACCAAGCAAAGGCGGGAGTCCCAGCATGACGGCAATCACCACGCCGACACATATCCCGTAGACACAAATCTGCCAAATAGCGTCATCGACCATGGCAACAGTTAATGATGTAATTATGATAAGTATAGTTTTCCTAACTTGTGGATATCATGTTGAGTTCGGTTTGGCTCCCAAAAATGAAAATTCGGCAATCGTTGACGGGACCACTACTGCGGACTTTGGGGAGAGAGAATGACTGGAGAGACTATTTCTGCGGGTACTCTTCGGTTCTAGGTGCGTAGGCTAGTGAGACGCGCGTGTAACGAGAGGAATTCGACTTGGCTGGTTCGCTCCCACGTGATGCTCGCCGATCAGCGGGCTGTCGTAGCCCTGCGATCATCGCCACGGACTGGCCACCCTGACTGATGATGCCCCGGCGGCGTGCCGCAGCCCGTGCCGCTGTTTGCATTCATTCAGGCAGACGAACAGAACCGCCCGATGGCCACCCTACTCCTGCCCAACGAAGTCTCGGCCTCCATCATTCCGATGAACTAACGGGTCTTCCCAGGCTGGCTAGTTCAGTTGCCAAGCTCCTTTCTTCCGATTCCGTCTTGATCTCCCCGTTCAAGCGCGCATCGAGCAGCCGGTCGAGGATCCTCTTAAACTGCGGGCCTGGTTTTAATCCCATGGCCTTCAAATCATCACCCGTCAGCACCGGCTTCACGTGCTGATACATGGTGAGGAACGCCGACACCTGCCGCTTGACCGTTTCTGCTTTACTCTTGGCCATGAGGCTCAAGAGTGTTTCATCACACAGGTCAGACAGAAGATGATAGACATCGGCAGGTTTTGGCGTCGGTTTTGTTCCGAGGCGCCGAAGCACCGCATGACTGCCCATCCGGGATGTCTTCAAGCACCTACCCTCCGCTTCGGAAAATGGGAACCGCGTGAGAATCTCCAGAACGGGTCGTTCCGGCAATACGTCCAGTAGTGCCATGAAATACACCAACCACACGTCCATCTTTCGATCGAGAAACAGCAGCCGATACCAATCAACCGTCTGATCCACGGCGTCAAGCAGCACCTCCAAGCGGCTGGACCACACCAACTTGGGATGGATGAACTTGAGCAGGTCGAGGGCACTCAACCGCCTCAGAGCCCGTTTTGGTTCCCGCTCGTCTAACAGCAACTTCAGTTCTTCCAGCAGACGGTGACGAGATAATCGTTGAAACAGACTCATCTTGACGGCACCGGCGATCAACGCCGCGGTATCCTTGCCTAAATGAAATCCGAACCGGGATTCAAATCGGATAGCGCGAAACACTCGGGTCGGATCTTCGACAAAACTCAATCCATGCAAGACACGAATGACCTTATCGTTGAGATCCCGTTGCCCCCCGTAGAAATCCAAGACATCGCCAAACCCCTTCCCGTTCAAGCGGATGGCTAAGGTATTCATGGTGAAATCCCGCCGGTAGAGATCTTTCTTGATCGAACTGTGCTCCACCGTCGGCAGAGCGGTGGGATATTCGTAATATTCCGTTCTGGCGGTAGCCAGATCGAGCTTGCATCCATCAGGCAGCAGAAGAATGGCTGTGCCAAATCGCTCGTGCACCTTTACCCGCGCACGGATTACTTCACCGAGATTTCTGGCGAATGCGATGCCATCGCCCTCCACGACAAGATCCAGATCGAGATTTTTGACTCCTAGCAACAAATCTCTGACACAGCCGCCGACGACGTACAGCGACACATGGCAACGATCAGCGAGCCGTCCCGCTTCCTTCAGAAGTGCCACTAGATGCTTCGGCAAGCGGTTCTGAAGCAATCCCGTTACGTTACGGTGCGGTCTTCCTGTGACATGCTCTGACAGCTTAGGAACGACGTGCATCCCGGCAAACTTGAGGACATCCTCATGCATCGCTCTCAGCAAGTCCGTCCTGGTAATGACCCCCACGATCTTCATCCCATTCAGAACAGGAACGAACCGCTGATTCCGCTCAATCATGGCGACTTCAATGTCATGAAACGGCGTCTCCGGCTCTGCCGTGTAGACATCTGTCTGCATGATGTCTTGCACACGCGCTTTCCCGAGCCGATGAAACGCGGCTTTTTGAATCAGCTCCCGGCTGACCATTCCTATGAAGTGATCATTTTCATCGAGAATCGGAAAAACATTGATCCCATACCTTGTCATCCGCTGCCCCGCAGCTGCAATCGTCGTCGTTGTTCCTATGAATTTCACTGGAGTCGTCATCACATCGCGGGCCAACAGCGTCGGGCGATAGCGAGTGGTCAGTAGTTCGACCAGCCGTTCTTTGACTTCTGAGAGCGGCTGTCCCTTCACCGTCGCGGCGGCCGCGACGGCATGGCCGCCTCCTCCAAATTCCCGGGCGATCCACCCCACGTCGATTTCAGGCCGGCGGCTTCTTCCGATCACCTGCACTCGGTCTTCCATCATCACAGCCACAATGACAGCATCAACACCCTGCATTTCGGCGAGCAGGTGTACCACTCCAGCCACTTCACCCCGGCAGCGATCGATCGTGCTTGCAGCGATCAAGACTTTTCGCCCCTCGAGGTAATGGACATCGCTGTGTTCCAACAAATCGTTCATGAGTGCGACGGTGTCAGGATCCAGAGGACGGTGAAGGGTATCCTTCACGACGTTTAAGTCCGCACCCATTTCAAGCAGGAACGACCCGGCCTCGAGATCTCTGGGAGTCGTGGACACAAAACCAAAGGAGCCGGTTTCTTCGTAGAGACCCAGCGCCATCACGGTTGCTTCAAATGGTGACACCGCGATGCGACGCTGGCGTAACTGCTCAACAAGCAATGTCGTTGTGGCGCCGACCGGCTGGACGATCGACAAACGAGAGCGACCGCTACATACGGATTGATCTTCAACATGATGATCAAACACCACGACCTCTACCGATGGATCGGCGATGCAGGATTGCAGTACCCCGATTCGACCAGGATCCTGCGTGTCGACCAATATAAGCCTGGTAATTTGAGAAAGATCGATCGCTTTCAGTTTGCCGAGTCCCAGGTCATGAGCGGCCAGAAACTTGCGGACCGGCTCTTGGCCTCCGCCCGGCAATACCAGCGTGGCTTCGGGAAAGAGTTTGCGGGCGGCAACCATGGAAGCCAACCCGTCGAAATCCGCATTGCTGTGCGTCGCGATCACATCCATGTCGGCATTCTAGCAGGGTCCTTTATGTACGCGAAATGCCGCGCGCGATCGTGGCTGGAGGAAGAACAACAGACGAGCAACGTGGCACCCCACACTACCCGCCGCCCAGATCTGCACGGCGACGTGCCGTTTTTTCTCCAGTTTCCAGAAAACGTATGCCATTTTGTCCGGCATGATTTGTAAACCACGAAGCCTCACTACCTTTTGCCCATAGTACCCGGCATGTGATTTGCTCCGTAAAACCCTTCAGCCCAGATGACCCTTTACACTGGAGGTGCCCGATGACAAGAGCTCGTAGGAGTATCCTTATGGTTATCCTATGAGGACTGGCCGCTATTTCATTGATCACATCCTCTCCATCCGCAGCGAGTTCGAAGAGTGAGAAGAAAACCCCTCCTCATTCCGCCCCACCGGCAGCGGACATCTCTGTGTCCTCCGGCGCAACCCATTCCGACCTTAAGCCAGGTCCGGCATGGAGGATAATCGGAGGCACTGTTAAAAATATCACCGCAGATGTCTATACAATCGAAGACTACGATGGGAACCGCGTCCAGCTCTATGTGAGCCGCGAAACCAAGCAATTGCGAGGCCGCAAGAAAGTTGGGGATCCGGTGCGCGCCGAAATCACTCAGAGCGGATTCGCGAATTCCATTCAATAGTGATTGGCCTCATCTCTTTAATGCCCCAAGAGGGTTGGTTTGAACGATGAGTTCAGACCGACCCGTTACGCCTTCTGCTCTCACGCCATCACAGGTCGTGACGCCGATCGGTCAGAAATGAGTTGTCAGACCTGCGTTAATTCCCGTAGTCTGTGTACCAGGAGCCTACCTATGGATGAACCCAACAGACTGACAAAAACCAAAGAGCAATGGGCCAGAGCCCGGCGCGGCGGAGAAGAACGTGAAGTGTTCTATGAAGGAGACACCCGTCTCCCCCCAGGCCAGCACCTCGTCGAGACCTTCCCCGTATTGGATCTAGGATTCAAACCCGAGATCCCTTTGAATGACTGGGCGCTGAGCATTGGCGGATTTGTCGCCACACCGGTCACGTGGACATGGGAGCAATTTTCCGCGCAGCCTCCATTCAAGGACCGATCGGACTTTCACTGTGTCACGTCGTGGAGCCGATATGACAACGAGTGGGAAGGCATCAGTTTCAAGCACCTCATGTCTGTCGTGAAACCGCTGTCGCTGGCGCGGTTTGTTCTCTTCACGTCATACGACGATTACACGACGAATTTACCACTTGATGCCTGTGACGACGACGATGTCTTGTTGGCCCACAGCTGGAACGGGAAGCCTCTCTCGCGCGATCATGGCGGACCCGTACGTGTGATTGTCCCCAAACGCTATGCCTGGAAGGGGGCGAAGTGGGTGAAGGAGATTACGTTTTCAGATCGGGATAAAAAGGGGTTTTGGGAAGTGCGGGGATACTCCAATACCGCATTGCCATGGAAAAACGATCGCTATGGATAGCGCTCATTTCTTGACCCAGCCGCCCGCCCCTTCAACAAAGTTTCCCGGTTTTGTGTTCTGGATGGCCTTCTCTCCTGCCAGCGATTCAACTGATTGGACGTTGGTCCGGTTTCGTTTTGCGATATCCTCATACGCCCGCCGACGTTTCTGATTCACGTCCTCGAGCAGCGCCCGAGCCTCCGTATCGGGAGGAATGACCGCCCCCAAGTAACCGTTGGTCTTCTCCCCCACCAAACCTTTCATCTTAGCTTCCTCCAAGGAGAGTGCCAAGACAGACGATTCAGCCATGAGCCAGAGAACCAACGCACCTAGAATAAGGACCAGCCGCTGTCTGAACATCTGTTCCTCCGCAGCTAAAATAGTCCATTCTCATTCGACAACACCTGATCCAATTCTTTGTCCACCTTCACACGGATCTCGTGATCAATCTTTACATTGAGATTGATCGTAATCGGCTTCTCCGGAGCAGTCACTTCGACCCGTGGGGTACACGCGCCCATCATCACCAGCAGAATCCCCCACATCACGAATCCGACGCTTATCCGTATGACCGCACTCAGCATGGCCAGCCTTCGGCTGTTCATAACCGCCTGTATTTTTTTTCGATTGTGCCCTGAATATCCTCCACTAAACGAAGACTTTTCAGGAGAGTGGGAATATGTTCTTGCACGGTCAGGTTGAAATGAATCGGCGGTGTATTCTTAAGATCCGGATTCCGGCCTTCCAGCCGTGCGCTCAGATCCAACATTCCGTTTTCGCCATATTTTACCCCCATGCGTAACACGCTGTAATGAAAGTTATTGAGGGCATGAGCCACCAGCCGGAGCTGGCTGTCCGATTCTGAAAACATTCTCGATGATTCTGGTGGTGACACATATTTGATGACGCCGCCGGGCGGTTGTGCTTCGACCACTCCGTCTTTCATGATGACCCCTCCACCGGAGGTGATCGTCACAGGAAGTGTCCCATTCAACGTTCCCGTTCCCTGAAGTCCTTTTTGTTGCTCGACACTGAGAATTTTCGCCAGATCGAGATTTCGCAGAGAAAGGGTCGTCCCAACGGGAGGTTTGGCCACGTCTACCACCGGTCCGAGGCTTGCGACAGTGCCTCCAAAGACTTCGCACTGAAAGTCATTCACGTCAATGACCGGCCGCCCATTTGCCAACTTCCATCTCATCTGGAAGGAGGCTGCGAGGTTGGTGACTTCAACCCCGCTTTGTATCGAGGTCACGAAAATGGGAGCCGGTTGGGTCGTGACAATCGACTCTAGTGCAGGCGCGCGTAAATCGATCGTGGTGCTGAGGCCCTTTATGAGATAATCGTTATAGAAACCTGACAGCTTTTCGGCCACGACCTGCCCCGTCGCTGACATTACTTTCATTCCATTCACCGGATCTCCGAAACTGCCGGACCAGGACGCGTCGACGTGGACGGTGAAGGACCCGTCGATGAGATCGGTTGAGGGAGGCAGGCCCATCATGCTCTTACTGAGTCGCCGCTCGGTCCCATTAAACGTCAGAGGTCCGATAGCGCCATGCAACACCCCTTGCGCCGCCTGTAACGGTTGTTCGATCCTGGCCGTCATGAACCCCTCGTGCACGGGGGTATTGACGCGAAGGTCGGCCTTGATACCGGTTTGACCCGCCGTAAAATTGACGACCCAATCACTGGTTGATGGCCCCCAAGACCCTGCATCCGGACTCACTCCATTCACCGACAATGTCCCATGCGTTGTCCAAGCAGTCCCTGCCGTCTCGAGTTCCTGAACTCTCAGGAGGCCCTGTGCAACATGAACGTTCCACCCGCTTATTCTCATGGTCGGGGCGCGTACGGTCGCGATCATCGGTCCCCCATTGCAACGAATCGCTGTCAGATCACATTCCACGGTCAGCGGCTCCGACAGATGCAGTGTGAGAGTTGAAATGTGTGTCGTGCCGCGTCCGATCTGTTTGGCCGTCACTGAGGATGACGGCGATAGAATGCCGTGTACATGTGTCCGAGCCAGTTTCACCGTCCCGCGGACTCCTCCCATCGCTTCTTTGGCCGATAGAAATTCGGTCACTGCTTTCGGGAGGATACCCTCCAGATCATAGGCCCCCTCGGCCAATACCAGCTCATTTCCGAGCCCTTCGGCGCGGGTCGTTTCAAACTGCGCCACCAGCGGTCCCGGTGTCCGCCCGTAGGTCACATGTAATGGTCCTTGCGCCACCATGCGTACAGGCGCTTCCGTCCAATAGAGGGTTCCCTGCACGGGTTTCCTATTTTCAATCCGCACCGGTTGATCCCCACTGGGGAGAATCAATCGAACCACTTCTGGAATGATGCGAGGCTGGGTATTAATCGTGGCCGTGAGCAAGACACCGGGGCTCAATGCCCACTCGACCTGTTTCGCATTACCTCCGAACGTCCCCTCATAGGCCACGGCGATGTCCTTCGCCACGCCCTTCAAAGCCGGCAACGTGGCATTGACTGTCATATTGCCGTCCAGATGTGTGTGCTCGTCCTCCCACAAAGAACTCAACGTCGCCTCGGCCGCCGCGTTGCCAGCCCAATCTATCGCCACATGCCCCGTGACCTTCTCCAATTCCGGACCGATAGGGACAAGAAGCGCGATAAAGGGAGCCAGTTCTTGCACATTAATCTGGAGATGTCCATTGACCTGAATCTGCGAGCCGTTTGGATGCGCCTGGGACTGCCATGACACAATCGGCGCTGCTTGAGGCCGCTGGGATGCTAAGGTTGCCGACCAAGTACTTGCGGAATTCCCTATCACCGCGAGGCCATAGGAGGCCGTATCACGTCCCCGGAACGACAGGTGACCTCCAAACTCTCCACCTCTATAGGTTAGACTCCCTTCTATCGTTACCTTGCGAAGCGGTCCTGTTGCCTGCTCGCGAAAAATGGTGAGGTGATCGAGTTGCAACTCATCGAACGGAAGGATCGGCAGGCTCCGCAAGAAATCGCCCGCGGTCAACAAGCTCCACGGTGATTCTCCATCATCGACGCGATCGGCGGCTGGGCTGCCTTCCTGGATTGGACCTGTCGACGGAACGTTCAGCACATGGACCGCGGCGTCTCGAAGCATGATATGACCCACACGGCCTTGTAGTAACTGAGTCAGATCGTATTGGACCTCCGCATCCGTCAGGGAGACCATCAATCGTTCTTCACCCAAATCCTGTTGAAATGAAATGACGGGAATGCGCATTCGGTTCCAGCCCGGATAGCCGAGCTGAAGAATGACATGACTGTACCCATGCTCACGAAGCCCCTTCGTCAACAAATAGGACGCGCTCAACGGCAGCAGTAGATAGCCGCTGAGGAGAGCAACCAGTCCGAGCAGCACGACGACTTGGTATCGTTGAGTCAGCATGGTTTTCCCTGACCCCGCCCCGAGAATGCGATGCTGGTTCTCAAACAAACCATCAAGCCCTGTCAAGATGTCCGAACGGCTCTGTCCAAAAGATGGTCTGATCGTCCGTTGTGTTTTAGCACAAACCCGACGTCCTTCTCTGCTGCTTTCCGCGATGACGGTGGTCAGAATAACCGCGGATCAGCTCCGAGCTTGGAGTGAAGAAGTCGGAGCGAGGTGAGTCCCGTTCAGAAGTCCGGAAGAATTACTTCAAGCAGAAGTTCATATCGAGCAACCCATCCGCCGCGACTGTAGCTTCGCCGCCTTGTCTGCAATTGCCTTTTGCTGGGTTACTTCCTGCGCCAGCCCCCGCCCCTCCCGTTCCCTGGTCTGCGGAAAGGGTCCCGGCAGACTCAGTTGCGCCTCCACTCAGTCCAACCAACTTCACCGGATCGGTGCTCTGTAGAAAGGTCCCATCCTTGCTGTGTGTCAAGACCAAGGCCGGCTGTGTCTTTTCTCCTGAAAGGGAGATCGCGCTTGCTTGGAATGATGCCCCTCCCTTCTCTAGGCGAACCGTCACCTTGTAGTACTTGAGAGTCGGGCTCAACGAAAACCCGATCGCATTGAGATCACCTGAATAGATTCCATGATTGGCGTAATAGAGCGTTTCAAGCCGGTCGATTTCTGCCAGCGCCACCTCGGCCTCCACGGATCGCGCTTTCTCCACAAAATGTCTATGCGAGATCATGGCCAACGCGGCGAGAATGCTGAGGATAGCCAGGACCATCATCACTTCAATCAACGTGAACCCGGAATTTCTTGTGATGCGATGCGTCATCGAAGTGTTGCGCGTGGCTCGCGCCGCGATCCGAAGTCGAATCGCTGTACGATTGCAGCAATGTCTTCGATGGCGTGACGCGCCTCTTCAACATCCGACGATCCGGTCTGTTCGATTTTCAGCAGCGCCGCTCTCAGCGTGTGCGTCTGGTGCTGAATATGAGCAAAGGATCGCTCAATATTCTCCAAAGCCTGATTGGCAGTCACAGCCAGGTCATCCAACCTGTCACTCGAGCGAAATTTCATTCTCCAACGAAGATTTCCCTTTGCCCACTGCTGAATGCTTTCGTCGAGCCGATAGAGCGGGCCTGCAACCCGCCGTGTCACAACAAGACTGAAAATCACCGAGCCAAAGAACAGAACCGGAACGGCAACCCAGACCGTCTTGCTCAACAGCAACATCTCGTCCGCGGCAACTTGACGTTCTTCCATCGAATCACTGGTATACAGCGCCACCATGGGTTTGATATGCGCACCATAGAAGGCTATCGTGAAGAACAGCGCCGAATAGAGGAACAACAGCAGTCCGATCCAAGCGGCATACCCCTTTTGAATGCGATGGACAAAAAACCCATCTCGATGGTCGACAGAAGGGAGAGCAGTTTTTTCGGCGGTGGCTGTCTTCATCGTTCCTCCCGTTTGTCCTTGGCATGACACCCGGCCATATCTCTGCAGTTCAAGGTATCATTGAGTGTGTCACGGACCAAGGAAATGGAGGCTTTGTGAGGGAGGAGAACGGTTACGGCAATGCGCGTTCGGACACTGAGGGGACCTCAGTCGTCGGTTCCTCGCATTTCTTGCAGTTCAGGATGGTGCCCAGATGCTGCGTGCGGCCAGCCATGGTCAGGACCCAAGGGCGGTTGATAAACGGAGGCTGATGCCGTACATGCTGCCCATGACCGCATGCCAGATCAGCCACCCAGTCGCCATAGTCATCCTGGTGATATCCGATGATCGATTGCTCCATATCGGGACGTAGGGCAAAGAGATAAGAAACCAACAGGTTACGGCTATTCTGTCATTGACGACTGTTTCGGCTCGTACACAGATTATCGCTTCTCAAACGGCAGTTCAGGCCGGTGAGCCGCAGCAATATACTTCCAGTGCTTTTCCTCATCTTGATCGAAGCTTCCGACGAATATCACATGTCTATCCAGGTGGCGAAACTCTGAGAGAGTTGTTTGGCAATTCATGGAATCGATGACACGTGCATCGTACTGCCCCACCACATACACCATGCCCTTTGCCGCCTGATACACGTTCCGGCGCCCTGCATATCCGGTATCAGGAAATAACTCGGTGGAAGAAGCACAGCCTCCTGCCCCCTTGATCTTCATGGTCAGATTGAACCGCTGAAGGAACGGATCCGTCGCCATTCTGACGATCGTCAGCTGAAGTCCCACCGAAGCCATTTCAACCGAAGCCGGCTCGGGAGCATTGCTGTTACACCCCAGACAGAGGAGTATCGCACCTCCCACGACGGTCGACCACGCTCGCTCATTCACTTGGCTGCAGGAACCTTAGGGGCGGCACCAATCGCGTCCAGGCCCTGCTGGGCACAGGCATCATCCAGGTGGGCGCCTGGCGCTCCACCGACACCGATTCCCCCAACCACGTCTCCGCCGATTTCGATAGGAAGTCCTCCGCCCAGAATCAGAATCTCCCCATTCATATCGCGAAGCGCTTGCAAGGTGGGAACTTTTGCGATGAGATCGGCCAACTCACTGGTTGGGCGTCGCACACTCGCCGCCGTATAGGCTTTCTTTCGGCTGCTATCGACCGTATGCGACCCGGCGCCATCGGCACGCCCCATCGCACGAAGGACCCCGGCACGATCCACCACGGAAACACTGACTCGATATCCATCTTTCTCGCAGGCCTCCAATGCGGCTTGAATCGCCTTGTTGGCTGACCCAAACGGCAACATCGATTCTTTCGGCAACTCCTCGGCTGCAGTCAGAAGAGGCGCGAGCACGCTTCCTAGGGACAGCATGGCGATGACGACGACGAGCCGACTCTTTTGTTTTGGCATCAACAGCCGCATCATTGATCCTCCTATCGATTGGCTGAGCGTACGGATGCGCGTGGGTGCTGTCAAGAGACCGACCGGCGTCAGCAGGATGGAGTCCTTTGGGCTACCGAGTGATCGTACGTTTGCGTCGCGTTGAACGAACCCGTCCGGCGATGATCGGTGTTCCAAGGTCCTCAACCATCGCGCGTAGCGGCTCCGCGACCGACCACGCTTGAGCCGGACATCCACGTGGCCGATGGGGAGGATCTCCGTCAAACACTTCAGAAACATGTCCCAAGCAAGCTACTCGTAAATGAGCCGCCAGACCTTCGAGGAACACTCGGGCCTGGCTTCTTGCTTTGATACTGGTACCGAATACGTTCACCCATGCCGTCACAAAGGGCCCGAGTAGGTACGGCCACACAGTTCCCTGGTGGTAGGCGCTATCGCGCCCAGGAACTCCACCTTCATGCCGCCCGCGATAACGGCCATCTTTCGGCGAGAGCGTTCTTAACCCCACAGGGGTGAGGAGATGGTCTTTGACGATGTGAAGGACCTGTCTGGCCTGTTCCTTCGTCAGGAGATCATCGCAAAGCGAGATCGCATAAATCTGATTGGGGCGCATCGAAGCATCGTCGCCCGCAGGACCATCGATCGTATCGTACAAATAGTTTCCGTCTTCGTACCAGAATCTCGTTCGGAACGCCTCTACCGCTCGTGCCCTATCCGTCCGACAATCCATAGCATATTCCGTCTCTCCGAATTGGGAGGAAAGTCGTGCACCGATGTCCAAAGCCCGAATCCACAATGCCTGAATTTCCACCGGCTTTCCATGCCGTGGTGTGACCACCCAGTCGCCGATTTTCGCATCCATCCATGTGAGCTGGACACCCGACGTTCCGCCGGCAATGAGTCCATCTCTATCCATATGGATGTTGTATCGGGTGCCACGACGATATCCATTGAGAATCTGTTTGATCGCCGGCCAAGCGACCAATCGGACACGCGGTGTATCCTGACTGAAGGCGAGATACCGATCGACGGCGTGCACGAACCACAGCGATGCATCAATCGTGTTGTACTCGGGTTTTTCTCCTACGTCGGGAAATCGATTGGGTATCATTCCTTCCGACACATGCGCGGAAAAGGATTCGATGATTTGCCAAGCAATTTCGTGCCGTCCTGTGACCAGACACAGTCCCGGAAGGGAAACAAACGTATCGCGCCCCCAATCCGTGAACCACGGATAACCTGCGATCACTGTCTGCCGATCGCCTCGCACCGATACAAATGCTTCCGCCGCCTGCTGAAATGCCACGGCCAGCGGATCCGCATCCGGCATAGCCTTTCGTAACCGCGCACGCCGAGCGCGCTCGCGACGAGCGAGGTCGGCTAGGTCGACCTTGTCGACGGCTTCGCTGGTGAACGCCAGCGCTTGTTTCTGTCCTGGTTGCAATTCGAACAGGAACTCTCCCGGAGACCACCAATCTTCCTCATAATCAAGCCCTCGTTCCCGCTCCACCGGAAACTCCAGGCGACGGTACCAATCGGGGTCATGCCGGTAAGCTCCTGAGTAGACGGCGTGTATGCTCGGCACATCGGGGTAGGGACGCCAGGTCACCTGTCCATCCTCAAGCTTTGCATCTATCGAAAGAGTTCCATTCTCGTGATGCAGTTCATGATAGGCACGGCCCGTCAACATAGGCCGGACACGAAGAACACCGCGGTTAGTTGTTGAGCCGATCAGTTGCCATCGCACGATGACAAGGTCACGCCCTCGAATGTAGAAGATCTCGCGTTGAATCTTATTGCCATGACACATAAAGGTCCATGTCGGCCAGGGAGTTGAGGTGAATGAGGTACAGTGGGTATATCCCTGAGGATGGACTGCACCCGGATAGAGATTTGTCGACAGAGAAAACTGCTCGCCGTCGATGTGAACGCATTCCTCGACATGATTGACCAGCACATACCGATCACTGGGAGGGGTGCGCGCGGTCAACAAGAGCGCATGGTACCGGCGTGTATTAGCACCGGCGACGGTCCCCGACGCGAACCCACCGCGACCATTCGTCTCGAGCCATTCAAGGCTGAGGGCATGATCGAGATTTTGACAATCGTCTTTGCGGATCACTATTGTCCGTATTTCGTTGTCCGCAAGATTCGCTTCACGAACGACGCTGGACGTTTTCATTCCCCAGACTGCTGGATCAATTTTGCGACAAGTCCTGTCCATCCGGTCTGATGGCTGGCGCCAATGCCGGCTCCATTATCCCCGTGGAAGAACTCGTAGAAAAGGATCGTGTCTTGCCAGCAGGGATCCTCCTGGAACTTCCTGGTGCCTCCGAACACGGGACGTCGACCGGTTTTGTCTCGAAGAAAAATGTGCGTCAGCCGGCGCGAAAGTTCCGCGGCGACCTCATTCAAGGGGACTGATCGACCGGATCGTGTCGGATATTCGATTTTGTATTCATCACCGAGAAAATAGTGGAATTTCTGAAGCGATTCGATCAACAGATAGTTGACCGGGAACCAGATGGGGCCCCGCCAATTCGAATTGCCGCCGAAGAGCCCTGTGCTCGATTCGGCAGGTTCATAGTCCACCCGATAGTCTCTGCCCATGATGGAAAGTACATAAGGATGGTTCTTGTGGTATCGAGAAAGTGCCCGGATGCCATAGGGTGAGAGAAATTCTTCTTCGTCGAGCATGTACCGCAAGACCGACTTCAATCGTACCCGATTGACGAGGGACAAGAACCTCCGGACTTCTCCGTCACGCGATTGGGTCTCGACATGGGCACTGAAATCGGGGCGGTTTTCCATGAACCACTGCATGCGATGCTTAAACCGCGGGAGGCTGTCGATTAACTCGGAGTCCAGCGTCTCAACGGCAAAGAGCGGGATCAGCCCGACGAGAGAGCGGACCTTCAGCGGGAAGGTTCGTCCATCCGGCAGGTGCAAGACGTCATAAAAAAATCCGTCCTCTCTGTTCCAGAGCTCGATTTTTTCGCCGCCGATGTTATTCATGGCCCTGCAGATATAGACGAAGTGCTCAAAGAACTTGCTCGCGACATCTTCATACGCTCGATTGTCACGTGCCAGCTCCAGTGCGATCGACAGCATGTTCAGGCAATACATCCCCATCCAGCTGGTCGCATCCGACTGTTCGATATGCCCCTCGGTCGGCAACGGGGCGCTGCGATCGAACACGCCGATATTGTCCAGCCCCAAAAACCCGCCTTGAAAGATGTTTTTGCCCTCGGCATCTTTTCGATTGACCCACCAGGTAAAATTCAAGAGCAGCTTATGAAACACTCGCTCGAGAAACACGCGATCACCGACTCCCCTCCGCTTTTTCTCGATCTTGTAGACACGCCAGGCGGCCCAGGCATGGACCGGAGGGTTGACGTCTCCGAACGCCCATTCGTACGCCGGAATCTGGCCGTTCGGGTGCATGTACCATTCCCTCAACATGAGGATGAGCTGTTCCTTGGCGAAGGTTGAATCGACAAGAGCCAGTGGAATGCAATGGAATGCCAAGTCCCAAGCGGCATACCATGGGTACTCCCACTTGTCCGGCATCGAAATCACATCAGCGTTGTAGAGATGCGTCCAGTCGGAATTCCTTCCATGGAGTCGCACGTGAGGAGGATCCGGCATTCCTGGATCACCGACAAGCCAACGCTTCAGATCATAGTGGTAGAACTGTTTGCTCCACAGTAATCCGGCGAATGCCTGTCGCTGTACCCGCCTGGCATCTTCCGACAGATCACGCGGAGCCAGTTCGTCATAAAACTCGTTGGCCTCCTGAATTCGCTGCTGAAAAAGACCATCGCACGTGGCCACGTCGAAGGCGTCTGCGTCCATTTCATTGGTCAAGCGCAAGCGAACGATGTTCGATGCACCGGGAGATAGGGTAACCGTATAGTGCGCGGCAGCTTTTGAGCCCACTTTCTCGGGGCTAACAGCATCTTTCTGGCCCTGTATCACATAATCATGAAAACTGTCTTTGACGTATTTGGCACCATCTTGATCGCCGTATAATCGCCGGGTATTGGTTTCATTCTCTGTAAAAAGCAATGTCGGTTGTCTTTCGCACCAAAGACGACGCTGGCCGTAAGTCTCGTGCTCCAACTCGATCACGCTCATGTCGTTTACCGCTTTCCCCTCACGTAATCTCGGGCGGCGCGCATCCAGTCCCCACGACCAAGTATTCCTGAACCAGAGCGTGGGTAACAGCGTGACCTCGGCCGGATCCGGCCCACGATTGATGATGTGAATACGAATGTAGAGATCTTCCGCTGTTGCTTTCGCATACTCTACGACGACATCGAAATAGCGATTCTCGTCGAAGACTCCGGTGTTGATCAGCTCATATTCCAAATCCTCTCGCCGGCGACGGCGATTCTCCTCGACAAGTTTCTCGTAGGGAAACTCACCTTGCGGATACTTATAGAGATACTTCATATATGAGTGTGTCGGCGTTGAATCTAAATAGAAATAGTACTCCTTAACATCCTCACCATGGTTTCCTTCGTTGCCGGTCAAACCAAATACCCGCTCCTTCAGAATCGGATCGCGCCCATTCCAAAGAGCAATGGCAAAACAGATGTATTGGTGACGATCAGAAATACCGGCAAGCCCGTCCTCGTTCCAGCGATACGCGCGTGAGCGGGCGTGGTCATGTGGAAAAGCTTCCCACGCAGTCCCGTGAGGGCTGTAGTCTTCGCGCACCGTTCCCCAGGCGCGCTCGCTCAGATAGGGTCCCCACCGCTTCCAATGCCGTTTACGGACCGCATCTTCGTCGAGCCGTCGGCGCTCCGCGCCTGGGAGAGATTGAGATTGGGAAGAAGTCCGACTGACTTTTCTCACAAGGTCTCTTTCTGCATGAGCACGTTACGTGTTGAACGGGACTACGATGCACCTGCCGTGGATGGGAATCAAGCTGGTACTCCATTGATACAAAGGTATCGGCTCGTTCTCCTCTTCGGTCAGTTGAGTCGTTCACTGAACAATACTAGGGTGGTGAGTCGAGAGAAAGTCAACGCTTAACAAAAAGGATGAGGCTGGAGGGAGCACTGCCTATCGTTATGGAAAAGCGGCTGAAGACAGCGGTAGGGTGAGCAACTCGGACTCTTAACTCCAGATCACTCGCTCTTGATTCAGTAAGTACTCAATCACTTCGATACTGTTTCGCATTTGGATCTGTGCCTGTTCAGACATGGGCAGCACTGCACCTACGAGCTTGCCGGACTCCATATCCGATAGCGAAGGAATGCCCTCACCAGACGGCTTTTCGAGCTCACTGCGGAAACTCGCCAAGGGGAACCTCCTGCTGAATCCTTCTCGGCACTCTTCTGTCGTTACTTGAGAGCAATGGACGGGAAGAACATGTGCCAGTGAGTAAGCATACCATACGCATTCTCCACAAGTGAGCTTCCCCTATCTCATTGTTTTTATGATGCTATTGGTTTTTCGACACGGGCGTTAGAAGAGGAGGAAGCGCTCCCAGATAACGAAATCCTCCGAGATCGAGAAGAGTCGTATTCGGCTTCAAACGAAAGTCGTCATGTTCTGCATCGACAAAGCACGGATCGACAGTCATATCAGACTGGGCCTTCAGCTCTGGGGCATGAAGATTCGGCGATCCGGCCCTCATGTAGTTGGCTTCGTTGTTGAACATGGCGTTATACGAGGTTTTGGTCTGACTCGATGGAGCGACGAGAAAACCGAGATTGTTCAGGCTCACAATATTCCCCGATGCCTCATTCACAGAGGAGCCTAAGAATGCCGCACCACCACCATTTTTGACGAGGGTGTTATTGAGCAAGACCGCTTTGGCTTGACCGCTTACCACCACAGCTTCAAACAGATTTTTCGTGATGATGTTCCGTTCAAGTCGGATCATCGACTTTCCCGTCACATTCACGCCATGGTCGTTATCATGGATCACATTGCCGACCAGCAAGGCCTGAGAATCAGAGAAGTGTACGCCCGTCGTTTCGCTCCCGCCGATCACACAGTCCTCGATGCGAACCCCTTGCACCTGCTGGCCGAACACCATGCCCTTCACATGGAGGTGACGGAGCGTGATGCCGTTTCCGTTAAAAATACCGAGGGCGTGCCCCCCGTGTTCATTGATCGTGAGATCGCTGATTTCGATATCCGTCGCCCCATATGGCCACTTCCCCACATGCAACACGCCGACCATTTCACCTCGTCCCAATAGGACGACTTTGTCGGTTCCGGCACCTGCGATCTTGAGCTTTTCTTTACTGTGAACGGTCAGATCCTGCGCATAGGCTCCAGCCTTGATCAGCACCGTATCGCCCTTCCCGGCACTGTCGACGGCCTCTTGAATGGATGAGAAATCTCCCGAGCCGTCGAGCGCAACCGTGATGATCCGCGGACCTGGCACGGCATTATCACTACCGGCAGCACCGAACTCAACGCTCATGAAAAAGAAGCACATCGAATAGAGCAGGACTCGTCGCATACGGAGGTTCATACAAGCGGGGACCCAACGATGTCAATTGCAGTTTCCTGTAGGATGCGACGCATGATAAGCTGCGCCGCCATGATCCTGGTTGGACTCACGGGAGGCCTCGCCACCGGAAAAAGTACCGTCGCGAACATGTTCCGGGCGCGCGGCGCAGTCGTGATCGATGCCGACGAATTGGCGAGAGAGGTCGTCAAACCCGGCAAACCGGCCTGGCGAGACATCGTTCGCCGATTCGGGAAATCCGTGCTCAATTCCAACGGAACGATCAACCGGCAGCGCCTTGGCCAGGCCGTGTTTCATGATCGGACAAAACTCCGGCGACTGGAACGAATTATCCATCCCCGCGTCGCGCGCCAGCAGATCAGACTGACGAAGCGAGCTGTCCGGCGAGATCGCGATGCCGTTGTCGTGTATGATGTTCCCCTGCTCTTCGAAGCCGCCATCGACAAACGAGTAGACAAGATCATCGTCGTGTCCACCGACCAAAAAACTCAATTGGCTCGACTCAGGAAACGGAACGGTCTCACCCGCGCCGAGGCTCTCCGGCGAATCCGTAGCCAGATGCCCCTCGCAATGAAACGGCGGCACGCAGACTATGTGCTAGACGGAACGCGGGCGCGGGCAACACTTGCGAAGAATGTTGCCCGGCTCTTTACACACTTTACGTCTCTACCACACTCCGCAGCCTCTCCAGAATAGTGCCATTCGATCGCTCCCGATGATGGAGAACGCCGGGAAAGAGACAACGTTCTATTCTCTCTTTCGCAGCTGTGTTAGAGTGAAGAGTTATGCACAGCCTTATTATTATTGGATCCGGTCCCGCTGGGTTGACAGCAGCCGTCTATGCCGCCCGTGCGAATCTGGCTCCTCTGCTGATCGAAGGCTGGCAGGCAGGTGGCCAACTCACGACCACCACTGAGGTTGAAAACTACCCCGGCTTTGCGAAGGGCATCATGGGCCCGGAATTGATGAAGGAGATGCGGGCTCAAGCGGAGCGATTCGGCACGATCTTTCGAACGGGCGACGTCACCGCAGTGGATCTCACAGCTCGACCGCTTTACGTGACGGTGGACGGGGAAGATACTGTAAAAACGAAAACGCTGATCATTGCTACCGGCGCGTCTCCAATCACGCTGGGCCTCCCCAACGAAAAGCGTTTGTGGGGTCATGGCGTGTCGAGCTGTGCAACCTGCGATGGGTTTTTCTTCAAAGATAGGGAGCTCGTCGTCGTGGGTGGCGGAGACAGCGCGATGGAGGAAGCACTGTTTCTCACGAAGTTCGCCGGCAAGGTATCGATTGTTCATCGTCGGGACAAACTACGCGCGTCCAAGATCATGCAGGACCGGGCCATGAAGAATGAAAAGATCGCATTTCTCTGGAACAGTGTCGTCGAAGATGTACTTGGGCGGGACCTTGTCACGGGCGTCCGGGTCAGAAATATCGTCACCGGGAAAGTGTGGGACCTGTCCTGTGCAGGCCTCTTTTTGGCGATCGGGCATCGCCCCAATACCGCGCTTTTTGGTGATCAGCTGAAGATGACGGATACCGGCTATCTCATCACGAATCACGGCACGGCAACAAGCATCCCCGGTGTGTTTGCCGCCGGGGACGTCCAGGACGCCCATTATCGTCAAGCCGTGACTGCGGCCGGTACCGGCTGCATGGCTGCCATTGACGCTGAACGTTTCCTGGAAACACTCAGCGCGTGAATCGTCTCTCGCTCGCAAAGATGATTCACGAGACTGCTCCTTCCTGCGGTTCACGCTTCACAAACGACGTACGACGAACGATATGAGCTGTGTTATCGTCCACTACCATGAGCTTGCCCTCAAAGGTCGCAATCGTGACTACTTCGAGCAATGTCTCATTCGCAATATTCGAACCTCCCTCAAGGATGTGGGGATCCGGCGGGTCGAGAATCTCCACAGCCGCATTCGTATTTGGCTCCCGCCTGAGACGTGCCTTGAAGTGGTCCGTGACCGACTGGCGCGGGTGTGTGGGGTCGCAAATTTCTCGCTCGGCCGGGTCATTCCCCTCCGGTTATCCAATCCCGACTTGGAAGCTCTCATCACGGCAGCCATCGAAGAGATCGCAGCACGATCCTTTTCTACATTCAGGATCACGGCCAGACGGGCCGACAAGCGCCTGGCCTTGACTTCGATGGATATCGAAAAAGCGCTTGGTGCGGCGGTCTGCGACAGAACCGGCAAGAAGGTCAGTTTGAAGCATCCTGATGTGACGATCCATGTCGAGCTCCTCTCAAGAGATGCGTTTTGTTCCAGCGAGAAAATCGAAGGACCCGGCGGCATGCCGGTGGGAGTCAGCGGGAAAGTCGCATGTCTGACTTCGGGCGGGATCGACTCACCGGTAGCCGCCTATCGCATGATGAAGCGGGGCTGTGTCGCCTTGTTTGTTCACTTTTCCGGGCGTCCTTTAGTCAGTCGGGCGTCCGAAGACAAAGTTCGTGATCTCGTGCGGACCCTGACGGCGTATCAATATGATTCCCGCCTCCATGTGATCCCCTTCGGAGAGATCCAGCGTGAGATTGTTGTGAATACACCCGCCCCATTCCGTGTCGTGCTGTATAGGCGGATGATGGTCAGAATCGCTGAGGAACTGGCCAGGAAGGAGCACTGTTGGGCGCTGGTGACCGGTGATAGTCTGGGCCAAGTAGCCTCACAAACACCCCAGAACCTCTGTGCGATTGAAGACGCAGCGGAATTGCCGATTCTCCGTCCACTCATTGGAATGGATAAGCGCGAAATTGTCGATGAGGCCAAACGCATCGGGACATACGAAACCTCCATCGAACCGGACCAGGACTGCTGCAAACTATTTGTGCCGCCCCATCCCAGCACCAAAACTCGCCTCGACGATGTGCGAAAGATCGAGCGCATGCTGGATGTGCCCTCCTTGGTCAAACAAGGGCTGGAGAAGGCTGAGCTGACCGAATTTTCGTTTCCTTCTTCAGCTGAAGCCATTGCAAAACCTCATCGGCCAAGGTAAGCTCGGCACGCCCATCGAGCATGTTGTCCTCACCTGCTCGAGAATCAAACACGCCGACGATCGATCATACCGGAGAGGTGCGAGAGCGGCCGAATCGGGCAGTCTCGAAAACTGCTGTCGGGGTAACTCGACCGTGGGTTCGAATCCCACCCTCTCCGCCATACCGCACTTCGTGTGTACCGCCGGCTCACCAGGCGTAGCCTCTCTTCATTGTCGCCGACGGATACACACCTTTGGTGGTGGAATTTCGCTCACCATATCTGCCAGACTAACACCGCTTCATCCCAAATGAGATTGGGAGTTTTTCGCTTTCTGCGCAAGCACTTTGCGCAATTCCACCATCGCCAAGGTATCTCTCGCGCAGTACCGTAGCAGCGCGTCCTGGATCGCAGCCCGTTCGACCCAGTCAGTTTCCAGAAACACCATCTGGTAGTATTGAGCGGCTGCCTGCCCTCCTGCTCGAATCACGAGATCGTCATACCCCAGCGATGGCACCACAGCCGGCAAGACAGATTTAATCGAGTACGATCCGTTGAAGGCGGGATGATAATAGTGGTTCTTGATGACGGGAAGCAGGTCCCAGATTCGCTTCACAATCGCTTTGAACGCCGACTTGAACTCAGGAAAGGTCTCCACAAGTTGGCGTAGGACGGCCTCCTCATAAGATGAGTACACAACGATACTGCCTTCCTCGCCTAGCGATTCAATCAACGCCTCAGCCCAACGCCTGCGGGGCTCCGACGCTTCGGTATGAAGAAAGTCCTGATGCGACACCTCACCGGATTCCACTTCAATGTGATTGGACCACTGAACCGGAATAGGCTGATACGGCCTGGTCTCAGGGAACCGCGGCCGCGCCAGCATGACCGTCTCAACATCCACGTGATGCACGGGATACTTCACCGAGCGAAGGATCCGGCCCAATTCCGGCGAGATCCACTCGATATTGTCTTTGACCTTTTGTTGCACATCGGACAGGTTCGTTCCATCCGGAATTTCGTCGATTGCCGTAATGCCCTGTTGTACAAGCTGACTCACAATCTCCTTTTTCCCCGGCAAGTAATAGATCCAGCGCGACGGTTTTTTTTGCGTACAATAAGACCAAAATGGGCAATCATGGGGCGCGTGACAATGCCGATCCGGCTCTATGACCGGCGGCTGCGGCGACGACACGACTGCTTTCATAGCGGCCAACTGCTTCGAAACCTGTCCGCGCCGATGCGTCACGGCTTCCGACACATCTTCAATCGAGAAAAGCGCCTGCAGGTCAACCTCTCCGCCCTTGTAGAGATATCCTGTATCGATATGCATGAGACACGTCGCACCAAGCTGCACCCCGGCACCCTGTACAACATGGCTTTGAATGGACAAATCATCAAGGTGCACCTCTTTCACTCTCGTCGATGACTTCACTTCGATCAAACGCCAGGATGGCGAGACTTGCCCACCAGTCTGTATCCGTTCCAGGATATCCACACGCACCAGCACCCCGTCATATTCGAACGCTGCCTCAAAGATGGCCTCGACGGAAGGATCGTGAAGCAAGGCTGCGGTCTCTGCGATCGCCGTCTGTCGTTGACGATATCCGGCCTTCACCAACACGCCGCCGTGAAAACGTGCCTGCGCGAGAATGCCAATTTCGGTCCCCATATCCAGAATCGCTTGGGTTGACGCGTCCGGCGGGGTCGCCAATTCAGGACGATGAATTTCCAGATACACCCGCTTGTGACATTGCAAGCCTGAAAGAAATTTAGATTTCGACAAGCGAGGCGGTGTGGAAGCGTCGAATAATCCGTTGCGAGAATCGGCCATCATCATGCGAGTCGCGATACGATCAATGAATTCTCAAAAGGTGAGAGAAGGAACTCTGTTAGGATAGCGTCCCATGGTCAAAAGTGTCACCCAGATCAGACGGTCCGTGCTCGCCCTGGCATTCCCCGTCACCGTCAGCAGTCTCCTTCAGCGGGCCGAAGGCATTGTAGCAGTATTCTTAGTCGGCGGTCTGGGCGCAACCTCGATCGCGGCGGTTGGGTTAGGTCAGCTCCTGGCCTTTGTCGCGACGACCTTGGTTTCCGGAATTTCAGTCGGCACGAATGTTATCGTCGCGCAACTGTGGGGCGCCAGACGCCGGCAGGACGCGGGAGAGGCCGCGCGGCATTTTCTCTGGCTTTCAATCGGCGTGTCGCTGGCCTTGGCCGCCGTTGGGATGGCCGGCAATGGCTTTGTGATGCAACAACTGGGTGCGGAGCCGGCTGTCATTGAGCTCGCGCTCCCCTATTCCACACTCATCTTCCTTGTGATTCCGTGCACCGTCCTCATACAAGTCTTGTCGTCAATTCTTCAGGGCACGGGCGATACACGCACCCCGATGTTCGCGATGATCGGTGTCAACGTTCTCCATATTCTTGTCGCCTATCCACTCATCTATGGGCGATGGGGAATTCCGGCGCTGGGCCTCCAGGGGGCAGCCATTGCTGTCGGACTCGCAGAGGCGACCGGCACCCTCTATCTGTTGTTGCAGTGTCGCCCCATCTTGAAATCATCCTCCACGCTCCGCCTTGACCTGATCCGATCGATCTGGGATGTCGGCGCGTCGGTTTCCGGTGAGCGGATCGTCCAACAGGCGGGAATTTTCGTCTACACCAAGCTAGTCCTGTTGTACGGCACCGTCGCTTATGCCGCCCACCAAGTCGGTTTGTCGATTGAATCACTCTCATTTTTACCCGGGTACGGGCTCGCCATCGCCGCCGCGACCATGGTGGGGCAAAGCATCGGAGCGGGAAAGTACGCCAGGGCCAAGCTGGAGAATTGGGAGGCCAACCGGATTGCCATTGTTCTGATGGCCTGCATGGGGATCATTTTCTTCTTTTTCCCTTATGCGCTGCTCCGTGCGTTCACAACCGATGAGGCAGTGATCGAGCTTGGCACCATGTTTTTGAAAATCGTCGCCTTGTTACAGGTCCCACTGGCTCTCACCATGGTCTTGGCCGGATCGTTACGCGGCGCAGGCGACACCCGGTTCATTATGGGCGCCACTGTGATTGGCATGTGGGGCGTCCGAGTGCCGCTGGCACTGATCGCCGCTCTCTGGATGCGTCAGTCGGTGTTATACATCTGGATCGCGATGATTGCGGACTGGACGGTACGGATGGGACTCTTGCTCTGGCGATACCAATCGGAACGCTGGAGACAGATTCAAGTGATTCGCTAGATAGATCGGGCAGTTTCCCTCAAAGCAATCTCTCCGAAACGATCTTTCTCCAGAAACTCAATGCCTCCGGTCGTGACATCGTACATGACGCCGACGATGGCAATGCGCCGCTCTTGAAGCAAATGGTCGAGCGTTCAACTCTGTGTGCGGAGCTCTTCGACGACACGCAAGACATTCTCTCTGGCCACAGCATCGATGAACCAGGGATCGCCGAGTTGTTCGAACCACCACGCTGCTCCGACCCCGAGGAGAACCACCGCGACGGGAGCGGGAAAGAGTGACTTTTTCAGCGGCCTCCACTGATCCCAGAGCGCGAGCAGCGCACTGGATCCCAGACCGATCATGGCGGAGCCCAGTTGAACATCACCGAACATACGGGAGAGCTCCGAGAATGTCGTTTCGAGATTCGGCTGAGAGAAGGCCATTTCTCCTTCGGGGTTCGGGTCATGCCCGACGAGATGCGCAATTCCCAGGCATAACGGCCATGCCACAAAGAACACCACAAGGCCGGCTTTGGTGTCAGCCACGAGAGTACGAAAAGATATGCCGTTCAATTCGGACATGGAATGGTCTCTTTGCTGTATTCAACTTGCAACTCGATTGTCGCCCATATAAGAGCCGGCTCGACATCAATCTGAGCCGGCCCTTTGGAGGCAATTCCCCAGCGATCATCAGAATCGGCTGGACCATCTCGTGTGGAAATGCAGCTTGACCAATCGCTTCACAGGCGATTCGAGCGGAGTCACCAGAGTCGCACAGCCCTTCGCTTGGAGTACCTTTCCAAAATCTTCTGGATAGACCTGTTGATCTTGGGAAGGGGGAGTGAATCTACGATATCCATCCCCGACAATTTCCTCCCGACTCGACGTACAGATGAAGATTTTCTTGAGAGAGTCGTTGCGCCGTGTACCACAATCAGACTCAGCATGGCATAAGAGGCAGAAATTGCCTCACGCTACATGCCTCGTGATGCTATGGCACAGGGAAAGTTCGCTAGACTAGAGGAGGTTGAAACACGGAAGTCAGCACTACCGGCAGTTGGAGTACGGAGCGAAATTCGGTGAGAAGATGGAAAAGACGTGGCCTCTCTGGCTCAGGCGATGGTGAGAGCGCCGTAAAGTCCTCGGAAACAGGTTCCGATTCTGTGAATATCTCGGAAGTCATCAGACCAAGAAGCGTAAATGGCGCCCCAAGCACCTGGGCAATGACGCAGACGCAGAGGAGCACAACCATACACGCCAAGCCACTTGTTTGGTATGCGGAGCGAAACGCCCAGCGGCTCATAACACTCATAGTTTCCTATACTACATGATCGACAATCTGTCATGTGTCGGAGCAATCCCGTGGAAGGCCTGTGCCTCTGCGCTCTCTCGCCGGAAAACAATTTACGTCATTCGCCGGTCAGACCAAGCATAGGCTGCACCAAAACAGAGGCCGGCCACCGCTGCCTGGAGAAACGCGTCTTCCGCATGAATGGCTATGGACCACCAGACAATGGCAGCGATGAGACCCGATGCTCCTCCCAGAAGAATCTTGCCGCCTGCAAGCCTGAGCCAATCCGTAAAGACAACCCATGTGGTCATATACACCGCCCCAGCGGCTATCGCGGCCCAGAGATGCATGAGGTCACGCTTGAAAAACCAAACTTGGATTGCTCCCGCGATTGCGCCGAGAATGGTGCCCGTGATCGCTCTCTTTACTAACACGAAATAGTGAAACGTGATCTCCGCCAATCCATCCCCCACGTTAAACAGTAACGGTCTGCTCATCGGTAATCATGAAGATCGGCCTACCGCCGGTTGAGATCTTCACGGCATGGGCCAGAGTCGCTTGAGCATGCTCTGTCTCCTTTTCATCTTCAGTCAGGGCGTGCGGGTGGCGGACAGGTTGTTTGTCTCGTATCGCGTCCAGGCCCTCTGGTGATTTCAATTCGCGCGACACCTTTGACATTCGCGCAGAGATCACCAAGCCCCGGTGTCACGAGGCGATACGGGCCGCCCTTGTCTTCCGGCAAGGCTGCCCCATCCAGCTCATACACAAGCACCCCATACTCCTTCGCTTGTTGCAGGGTGAGAGAGGCCGAGTACTTCCCGTCCCCTGCATGAAACGCCACGTGATCCGCCCCGATGGCCAACGCAGGAATTTCGAGCAGGCCATTCAAGCGAATCCCCCGTCCTTTCATACCCGGCATGACTGTCGAGATATCCACATGATGCTCGGCCGGTAATGTGGCTATCGTTACATGATCGAAAGACAACGGCTGGACGACTGCGCCTTCGATACGGACTCGTCGTTGACCGATCGGCTCCTTTTCGGTCATAGCCTTGATCATTGCCGTGAGCGCTTCATTCACCGGAACCGGAATGCCGAGGTGGCGCCCCTGCTCCACAATAAACCCGTTCAAATATTCGATTTCCGTCGGTCGCCCCGCTTTCCAGTCGTCATACATGGAGGTATGGATATCGCGAATCTCCTGTGATGCCTTCACAACCCGTTCGGCCATGTCCGAGGGCAGCGGCACCTTGAGCGTCGCCGCAACCGCCGACACTTCTCCGACGATCTGTCGGATGACGCCCATCATTTCAGGATGGTCAAGCGCTTTGGCCACACGATCATCGAGCAGCACGGTAATCGGGTTGAAGACACAATTCCAGCACATCTTCTCCCATTTGGTGCGGCGAATGTCCTTCGACAATTGACAGGGGATGCCGGCTGATGCGAAGACGTCACGGACCTTGAGCAACCGGTCGCTCTCATATCCCATCAGTTCACCGATGGCCACCCCTCCCTTCTTATAGTGATCGATAACACCCGGCTCGGAAATCTTCGAATAGATGTATGCCACTCCTCCGACCACGCAATCGCGGTTCATCCGGGCAATAAGCCGGTCTTCGGTATCGACACCGTTCTGCAATGTCAGAATTACGGTGCGTTCGGTGAGCGCCGGCTCAAGTTGCCGCATGACTTCGTCAAGATCATATGATTTGACGGCGAGGATGATGAGGTCGGGACGAGGCAGTTCCCCCACATCCGAGGCCGCCGTCGGCCGGACAGTAAACGATCCGTTCGTGCTCCGAATCGTCAATCCATTTTGCCGAACGGCTGCAAGCGTGTTTGGCCGAAGAAGGAATGCGACGTCCGGATTGTTCTTCGCCAAATGAGCTCCAAAGAATCCTCCCACGGACCCGGCCCCGACGATTAAGATCTGTTTCATGGGCTATCCTCATTCCGTTGCATCTCAAGCGGGCGTACTATAGCATGCCGCTCCACAGCGACACAGTATCCATTCCTTCCATCTGGACATATGTCTCGCGGATCAGATCTCACGCTCTTGAAGGAAAAGCTCTCCTCCGCCGGTGCAATCACGGTACTAACCGGGGCTGGCATTTCAGCAGATAGCGGTGTGCCGACCTTTCGCGGCGTGGATGGCTTGTGGCGCAACTATCGCGCGGAGGATCTTGCGACACCGGAAGCGTTTGAACGTGATCCTCGACTCGTTTGGGAGTGGTACAACTGGCGACGCGAACTAATCGCCACAACGCGGCCAAATGACGCTCATAGAGCCGTGGAGAGGCTGGAACGCCGCTGTACAGACTTTTGGCTGATCACTCAGAACGTGGACGGATTGCACCGAGACGCCGGTTCGCAGAAGCTCTCAGAGATTCATGGCAACATCTGGAAAGTTCGTTGCACAGACTGTGGCGCGGTGGAAGACAACCGCGACGTGCCGATTGCCATCCTGCCTAGGTGTCGGCGTTGTGACTCGGTGCTCCGCCCACACATCGTCTGGTTCGGCGAATCCCTGTTTGCCAAGGACCTCGAGCAATGCGCCATGGTGCTCCGAAACTGCGATATCTTGCTTGTCATTGGGACGTCTGGCGTCGTGTATCCTGCGGCAGGATTCGCGTCGATCGCGAAACAAACCGGCGCGTTCGTCGCCGAAATCAATCTCGATCCCACGCCCCAATCAGCGCTGGTGGATCTGACCCTCCACGGCCGAGCAAAAGACATCGTACCGTTATTGCTCGAGCCGCTGTAAGAGTGGGAACAATCCATCCAGGCTCGTGATGGTCTGAATGCCTGGTTGTGGCTGTCCTCCGTCACGATCCAACAAGACGGCGTGAATTCCCGATTTCCTCGCGCCTTCCACATCGTCTTTCAGGCTGTCTCCAACATGCAGCGCTTCATCGGGATCGACCGCGTGTTTCTCCAGCGCGACTTGAAAGATCCGAGGGGCAGGTTTTGCCGCATGCGTCAGGCTTGAAATCGTCACCGTGTCGAACGCCCCTGCAATCCCTAATCCACGCATCACGGCAAATAGACGCGAATCAAAATTCGAGATGATTCCAAGTTCCACGTTGTGCGCCTTGAGTTTCGCCAAGGTGGACGCTGTTTCCGGAAACAAGCACCATGATTGGTGATCTTCAAATACGCGAAAGACCTGATCGAAGAAATCGTCGAAGCGCTCAAACATCCCCACACGATAAAAGACATTATGAACGATATCGAACCACCAGAGCCGTTCGCTGTGCTTGATCTGTGCAGGGTCAGTGTCGGCGAATACCGGCGGTGGGGCGTCGCGGAACGCCCGGCCGAACGCCTGTTTGATCGCCGCCGCAGAATCTGCCTTCTGGCGAAATCCGAATTGAACCGCATGGTGAAGATAGACCTCCGCAACGGAGCCGCGCACATGAAACAGCGTGTCGGCGGCATCGAAAAACACGACCCGTATCGAACGGCTCATCGTGGACCTACCGTAATCTCAAAAGAAGCCATCTTTCGCAATGAATACATCGTGAATACAATCGCTTATCGAGCGTTTTCTTGACAAAGAATACCCCCCTTGCTAGCTTCGAAGAAACTAAAAAGTAGGGGGAATGTTGGATGCCTTCGCCAATCTTCGTTGTCGATAGCAGCCCTGCGGTCAGACGGATGGTAGAACAGATCTCTGCCCCGGAGGGATTTGAAGTCGTGGGGTTTCAGGATGGACCGGCTGCCCTTGAGGCGGCTCGGCGAAGCAGCCCCTTGCTTATTATTGCCGACTATCATCTCGACAATATGACCTTTGCGGGGTTCTGCAAAGAGATCAATAAGCTCGACAACCTGACCGAAACGTTCCTTGTGTCGCTGATCAACCCTGCGGATCGCCCCGACGAAAACCATCTCCGTACATTAGGCGTCAAGGCGTTTCTGAAGAAACCTTTTCAATCCGAAGACCTGCTCGATGTCCTCAAATCCCTTCAGCCAAAGCCGGTGGACGCCTCCAACGGTAAAGGCTTCAAGCGGCGCGCGTGGCCCCCGACTTCAACCTCGACCGACACCGATAAGGAAGAAGCCGTCGACAATTTGATAGGTGATGACGAGCACGAGGAGCCTGTCCTGGGCGAGCATGCCACCGTACCTCTCACATCAATGGCAACACCGGCCCCCCATACCGGACCCGAAGATGCCATGAAGGGCTTCTTCGATCAGCTCCTGCAATCGATGACCAAACGGAGCGAGCAGACTCTAGCCGATCTCCTGCCCACAATGATCGACGAGAAACTCGCAACCCATGTCCGGCCCATCGTACAGAAGGAGTTGCAGGCACAGCTGGGAAACATTCTTTCTCAGGAATATCTCACAACGATTATTCAACCTCTCGTCTCTCAAGCATTGCCCTCGCTTATCAGGAAAGAGGTTGCGGCCTGCGAGCCGATCATTCGGCAAGTCGTATCCGATGTAGCTAAACCCTCCATCGGAGAAAGCATTAATCGACTGGTACGGGAACAGGTCGAATCCGGTGTTCGTCAGCACTTGCCCGCCGTTGTACAGGAACAGAGGGGAACGATCGATCAGCTGGTCAAAGATGAGCTTCGACAGGCGGTGGAGAAACAGGCTCCGTTGCTGACTGACAACGTGGTGCGAGCAACAGCCGAACAAACTGTCGAGCAGGCGGTTCAGCGAATCGTGCCTGAAGTCGCCGAGCAGCACATCAAAGCAGAACTCAAGCGTCTGATCGGGACCGAAGAAACCTCACGCCCGCCTAATTACTAGCTTTCTTGCCCCGTTTCCCTCGCCGGGCCTTGGCCAGAGCTTTCACCCGCTTCACATTCTTCCGATGTTTCTTTCTCGTTTTGCGATCTTTCTCACGACCTCGTGCCATGGTCCTCCCTACGGTAGTGTAATTGATCACTCATTGGCGGGCGACTGTATAGCACATGCCTCACAAGGTCACAAGCCGAGACTCGCGCCATTTTCTGTGTGAGACAGACATGCTAAGATGCCGACCTGACGGTTGGACTCCGATGGAACGATGACCATTCGCCAACTCGACAAAACATATGATCCGAAGGCCGTGGAAGACCGCTGGTCTCAGGAGTGGCTCACACACGGATACTTCCACGCCGCATTGGAACAACCAGGGCAACCGTATTGCATTGTGATTCCTCCACCCAACGTCACCGGATCACTCCATGTCGGTCATGCGCTCAACCATTCCCTGCAGGATATCCTGATTAGATGGCGGCGCATGCAGGGACGAAATACCCTCTGGCTCCCCGGAACCGATCACGCCGGTATTGCAACCCAAAACGTCGTGGAGAAACAGCTCGCGGTCGAAGGGTTGTCACGAGAGGCTCTGGGACGGGACCGGTTTATCGAACGAGTCTGGCAATGGAAAGCCACCTCCGGCGACACTATTGTCCGACAGCAGAAACGACTTGGCGAATCCTGCGATTGGGCTCGACAGCGCTTCACGATGGATGAGGGGCTCTCGAAAGCGGTCCTCGAAGTCTTTGTGCGTCTTCACGAGGATGGCTTGATCTATCGCGGTGAACGCCTTATCAACTGGTGCCCTCGCTGCCTGACCGCGCTCTCGGATATTGAGGTCGAGCATGAGGACGTCAGAGGCAGACTCTATTCGATCGAATATCCGCTTGCCGACGTCCCCGACACTCGACTGACCGTCGCCACCACACGCCCGGAAACCCTGCTTGGCGACACAGCCGTCGCCGTTCATCCTGAAGACGACCGCTACAATCACCTGATCGGCAGACAGATCAACCTGCCGCTCACCGGCAGGACGATTCCCGTCGTCGGCGATGCCATCCTTGTCGACCGCGAGTTCGGCACCGGCGCGGTGAAGATTACACCGGCTCACGACTTCAACGACTACGAGGCGGGCGAACGCCATCACCTGCCGCGTCTCCCAATTCTCGATCATCAGGCGCTGCTTGATGCCTCCGGAATGCAAAAAGCCGGCGTCGACCCCGCCGTCATCGAAGCCCTTCAGGGACTCCCGGTCGCCAAAGCCCGTCCCAAGGTTGAAGCGCTGCTTAAGGAGCGCGGGATCCTCGCGAAAGTCGAGGATCATACGCTATCGGTGGGGAAATGCTACCGCTGCAAAACGGTGGTGGAACCCTATCTGTCGCCTCAGTGGTTCGTGAAGATCAAACCGCTGGCCATCCCCGCGATCGACGCGGTCGAGACCGGTAAGATTCGGATCATCCCCGAAGGCTGGATCAACAACTATCTTGGCTGGATGCGGGACATCAAAGACTGGTGTATCTCACGGCAAATTTGGTGGGGACACCAGATCCCCGCTTGGTACTGCCTGACCTGCAACGCAAAGCACGTGGTCCGCACCAGCCACTCGGCACCGCTGTCAGGCGAACCCGTCTCACGCACAGCCATTCTGCCGAGCGCTATACCGATCGTCGCGAAATCCGCACCGGCACGATGTCCGACTTGTGGAGGATCGCAATTTCTTCGAGACCCCGATGTGCTGGATACGTGGTTCTCCTCCGGTCTTTGGCCCTTCTCCACACTCGGATGGCCCGAACAGACGCCGGAGCTCAAGACCTACTATCCGACTTCGACCCTGGTGACCAGCTTCGACATTCTGTTTTTCTGGGTCGCACGCATGATCATGTTTGGACTCAAGTTCATGGGTACTATCCCGTTCCGCGACGTCTATATTCATGCTCTCGTGCGCGACGCTGAAGGGCAGAAGATGAGCAAGTCCAAAGGCAACGTGATCGACCCGTTGCACGTCATGGAGCAATTCGGGACCGATGCGCTCCGATTCACCCTGGCGTCCATGGCTTCACCCGGCCGGGACATCAAACTTGCCGAAGACCGCATCGAGGGCTATCGCAATTTCGCCAATAAGATCTGGAACGCCGCACGGTTCGCCCACATGTATCTCGACGGCCCAAAGGCTTCCTGTTCGCCAACCGATCGTCCGTTCCCCGACCGCTGGATCGTCAGCCGTCTCAACCAGGCAATTCAAACCGTGACCGTCGAACTGGAGACCTATCGCTTCGATCGTGCGGCCAGCGCCTTGTACCAATTCATCTGGCATGAATACTGTGACTGGTATCTCGAACTCATCAAGCCGGTCCTGCAAGATTCCGCGCATCCACTAGGTCCGGTCACCAGACAGACGCTGCAGGATACGCTCGAAGTGTGGCTTCGGCTGCTCCATCCCTTCATGCCGTTCATCTCGGAAGAGATCTGGCAAACTCTCCCGCACAGCGGCGAAACGATTGTCACCCAGCCCTACCCGACTGCGCTGCCGTCCCAACATGACGCGGCAGCCGAGGCCGCCTTCCGTCTGCTCGAACAGAGCATCGGTCTCATGCGCACCGCCCGCGTACTCCTGAATTATCCACCGGGCAAAGCCGTACGGTTCTTTGTGACTCATGAAGAAACCGCCGCACTCGCAACCCTCGTCTCGCTGGAGCAGGATCTCGCGCATCTGGGCCGTGGCCAGGTCTCGCTCGCACCCGTCGTGCAATGGCCGGCGTCAAAGGTGCTCCGCCTCGTTTCCGGCGGCATCACCGTGGGCGTGTCCGTCGAAGGCGACGTGGACCTTAAGAACGCGCTCGACCGCCTCGTAAAACAAGTCGGTGAAGCCGACAAGGAAGCCCAGCGTCTCCAAAATAAACTGAACAATGTCGATTTCGTCTCCAAGGCTCCTCCTGAAGTGATTGCCGATCACGAAGGTCGTCTACGCGCCATCGCGCGAGATCGCACCATGTTGACCAGTAGTGAACAGCAATTGCGTCTCATGCTGGAGCAGTGACCATGGTGCACCTTCCTGCGGCGGAGATTCGCCGTGCCGTGCGTCAAGGGCTCGAAGAGGATGTGGCCCAGGGAGATGTGACGACTTCCGCAATGTTCTCATCACCGGTTCCGGCTCAGGCCAAGATCATCGCTCAACAGTCTCTGGTCGTCGCGGGAATGGCGGCAGCGGTTCAGACGTTTCTGATGGTTGACCCTTCTCTGCGCCTATCGGTGTCCAAACGTGACGGCGACCGAGCCAAGGATGGAGAGCCACTCCTTCACGTGGAGGGAGATGGGCGGTCCATCCTGCAGGCCGAGCGGGTAGCCCTGAACTTTCTTCAACACCTGTCCGGCGTTGCCACCTTGACGCAACAGTTTTGCCGAGCCGTGCGCGGCTACTCGGTCAGCATCTTGGATACGAGAAAGACCCTTCCCGGCTGGCGTGCGCTTCAGAAGTGGGCCGTCTCGCTTGGCGGAGGGATCAACCACCGCCGGTCATTGAGCGACGGCATTCTGATAAAAGATAATCACCTGGCTCTTCTGCAGCGCACTCGACGGCGGGTGGAGAAGGCATGCCGCTTGGCTCATGCTCATCGCTCAAATTCCCTGCCGATTATTGTCGAAACGGAGTCGCTCTCTGAAGTTCGACAAGCTCTCACAGGAAAACCCGATATCATCTTGCTGGACAATATGGCTCCGCGCATGGTCAGACGCGCCGTTGCCTTGATCAAGAAACGGGCATTCGTGGAAGTATCGGGCGGCATCACTCTCAAGAACGTCCGAGCCATGGCTGCGGCCGGTGCCGATCGCATTTCAATCGGAGCACTGACCCATTCGGCGCCGGCGGCAGCGATCAGCTTGGTCTTGACGTTGTCTCCGCAATCACCAATCCGACGCTTCTAATTAATGTCTTCCTCCTCCCCGCTCAGTAGTGACGATATCCGCAGCACCCTCGCGACCACGTCACTTGGCCATTTCCTGTATGTGCACCAGGAACTCCCCTCAACCAACAAGGAAGCAAACATACTTGCTCAACACGGGGCGGCGCATGGCACGGTCGTGGTCGCCGAAAGCCAATCCGGGGGATATGGCCGACATGGACGTGTCTGGTTCTCCCCACCGGGACTGAACATCTATTGTTCCGTCATTATACGTGGCATAGGACAGACCCTCTCCCTTTCGCAATGGCTATCCTGGGTGCCGCTTGTCAGCGCGCTGGCCGTCGCCGAAGCCACTCAACAAGTAGCCGGGGTGTCACTCGCTCTCAAGTGGCCCAATGACCTGCTCTTCCATGAACGCAAAGTCGGGGGTATTCTCTGCGAGGGTATGTTCCCCTCATCCAACGATCCGGTCGTTGTGATCGGAATCGGCCTCAACGTGAACCTGCCACCGGAGTCCTTTCCGAAAGCCTTGCGACCGATTGCCACATCATTGTTCGAAGCTTCCCAGCGGCCGATCGACCGTAATCGCCTCATCGCTCAACTGCTGCTGGAACTTGAACAGTGGCTTGGCGAGCTTCGCTCTCATGGGTCGGTGCGGGTGCGCCAGGCCTATACCACTCGCTGCACAACACTGGGACGCCAAGTGCGCGTCTTTTTCAGCGACGATCAACAGATCAACGGCACCGCAGAAGCGATTTCGGCTGACGGTGCGCTGCAGGTGAGAACCCTGTCACCCCATCCTCGATCACAACCTCTCCCGCTCATCGACGTGCGGGCAGCGGATGTGTTTCATCTGAGAGAGTAGCGCAAGCGGCGGCATGCCGAGTAGAATGGTCTCTATGCTATTGGCCATTGACATCGGAAATACCAACATTGTTGGGGGGATCTTTGATGGATCGACCCTGTTGACTCATTGGCGATTGGCGACCGACCCCAAAACCACAGCCGATGAGTATGGCGTCCTTTGCCTCAGTGTCATGGCGCGAAGCGGCCGTGTTCCCGAGCACATCACCGGTGCCATCATTGCCAGTGTCGTCCCTGCCCTCACGGAAACGTTCGAGTCGATGATCGAAACATCCTTCCGCTGTACTCCGATCATTGTGTCGTCCGAGATGGACTCGGGCTTGACTCTGAGATACTTGAATCCCAAAGAGATCGGTAGCGACCGCATCGTGAACGCTGCCGCGGCTTATCATAAGTTTCACCGTGACCTTATCATCGTTGATTTCGGCACAGCCACGACGTTTTGTGCTGTCAGTCAAGTCGGCGACTATCTTGGAGGCGCGATCGCCCCGGGCCTGGCGATTTCCGCCGACGCCCTTTTCTCCCGGGCTGCAAAATTGAGCAAGGTGGAACTCACTCGGCCTAAAACCGTCATTGGCATCGATACGGCCAGTAGTATTCAAGCGGGGCTCATCTTCGGGTATGCCGGGCTCGTGGATACCCTTGTCCGGCGGATAGAAGAGGAAATGGGGCGCACCTCGTATGTGATCGCGACAGGGGGATTAGCTGCGGTGATTGCCCCGGAGGCGAAGTCAATTCAGCATATTGAACCCTTCTTGACCCTGGACGGGCTCGAACTTCTCTATCGCCGTGCCCGCGGCGCGAGTATGACGTATTGGACCTAATTTTCTACTTGTCTCCATCATTTTATTTTCCTCTTACCCGTTGACTTCCCGCCCTCCTATGGATATCTCCAGCGCTGTAGAGGTATCAGGATGAACGACGATCAAGACCAAGAAAAAACAAACGCCAATACAATCGAGAGTTTAGAGGAAGATCCGTCATCAAGGAACGCGGCGGATTCCTCAGTTCAGGACGAGTTGGCCCTTAAGACTGAAGAATGCAAGACGGTCAACAACAAGTACCTCCGGCTGGCCGCCGAGTTTGAAAACTACAAGCGGCTGACACAACGCGACCAGCGTGACCAGATTAGATTCGGAAATGAACAGCTTTTGAAGGAGCTGTTGCCGGTGGTCGACAATATGGAGCGCGCGATCAAGGCTTCTCGGACCAACGGAGGCGATTCGGCGTTAATCCAAGGCGTGGAACTGACACTCAAGCAGCTATTCGGCGTCCTTGCGAAGTTCGGCGTACAGGCCGTAGAAACGACCGGCCAGGAGTTCGATCCAAGCACACATCAAGCAGTCTCTTACATGCCATCCGACAACCTGCCGGCCAATAAGGTGCTGGACGAGTTTCAAAAGGGTTACCGGTTACACGATAGAATTCTGAGGGCTGCAATGGTCAGTGTGTCGTCAGGTCCGGCCCATGCCCGCGAACATGACTCAACGACGAACTGACCGCATTCAGTCGTCACGGTCGAGAAGGAAGGAGTCCACCAATGGGTAAAGTCATCGGTATCGATCTCGGGACCACCAACTCTTGTGTGGCGATTATGAGCGGCGGAGACCCCGTCGTGATCGCCAACGCCGAAGGAAGCCGGACCACTCCTTCCGTCGTCGCCATCACCGACAAGAGTGAACGGCTGGTCGGCCAAATCGCCAAGCGGCAAGCTATTACTAATCCGGAAAACACCATCTTCTCGGTGAAGCGCCTGATGGGGCGCAAGTTTAAGAGCCGCGAAGTTCAAGAGGCCATGAAACGGCTTCCCTATAAGGTCGTCGAGGCCGATAACGGCGACGCGCACGTGGAATTGCGTGGCAAACGCTACAGTCCGCCGGAAATCTCGGCCATGATTCTGCAGAAAATGCGTCAGACGGCCGAAGATTATCTCGGTGAAAAAGTGACCGAAGCCGTTGTCACCGTGCCCGCCTACTTTGACGACAGCCAACGTCAAGCGACTAAAGATGCCGGACAAATCGCCGGTTTAAACGTCCTCCGCATCATCAACGAACCAACGGCCGCCTCTCTCGCATACGGCCTCGACAAGAAGAAAGATGAACGGATTGCCGTGTACGACTTGGGCGGCGGAACCTTCGACATCTCCGTCCTCGAAATCGGCGAAGGTGTCTTTGAGGTGAAATCCACCAACGGTGATACGTATCTCGGAGGTGACGACTTCGATCAGCGCGTGATGGATTGGCTGGTCGACGAGTTCAGGAAAGACCAAGGCATCGATTTGCGAAAAGACCGGATGGCGCTCCAACGCCTGAAAGAATCGGCGGAACGGGCCAAAATCGAATTGTCTTCGTCTCAAGAAACGGAAATCAACCTGCCGTTCATCACCGCCGATGCCAGCGGCCCCAAACACATGGTCACGAAGCTGACTCGGGCGAAACTCGAGCAGCTGGTCGACGACTTGGTTCAACGCACGATCGAACCCTGCCGCAAGGCCCTATCCGACGCCGGTGTCACCGCCAAGGATATCCAGGAGATCGTGTTGGTCGGCGGCATGACCCGCATGCCTAAAGTGATTCAGGTCGTCAAGGACTTCTTTGGAAAGGAACCGCATCGAGGAGTCAACCCCGACGAGGTCGTTGCCATTGGAGCCGGCATCCAAGGCGGAGTTCTCAAAGGAGAGGTCAAGGACGTTCTGCTCCTCGATGTCACTCCCTTGTCATTGGGTATCGAGACGTTGGGCGGCGTATTCACCAAGCTGATCGAGCGCAATACCACCGTTCCAACCAAAAAGAGCCAGGTGTTCTCGACGGCAGCCGATAATCAAACAGCTGTCACAATCCGGGTGTTCCAAGGCGAACGGGAAATGGCCAATGACAACAAGCTTCTTGGGCAGTTCGACTTGGTCGGCATTCCACCGGCGCCTCGCGGCATGCCGCAAATTGAAGTGACGTTCGATATCGATGCCAACGGCATCGTGCACGTTTCGGCCAAGGATCTGGCCACTCAGAAAGAACAATCAATCAAGATCACGGCCTCCAGCGGTCTGAGCAAAGAAGAGGTCGAGAACCTCGTTCGAGATGCGCAGTCGCATACGGAAGACGATAAGAAGCGTCGCAAGCTCGCAGAAGCCAAGAACCAAGCGGACAATCTGGTCTATCAAACGGAAAAAAACATCACGGAATACGGCGACAAAGTTTCCGCTGACGAAAAGACGAAGATTCAGGATGCCATTGCAGCCGTCAAGAAGACGCTAGAGGGCACCGATGCCGAAGCCATCGAATCGGCGACTCAATCACTCATGACCGCCTCGCACAAATTGGCCGAAGAGATGTACAAGAAAGCAGCTTCATCTCCGGGTCCGCAACCGGGTACGACAGCCGGCGGGGGCACCGATGGGGCAAAAACCGACGAAAAAGTCGTGGATGCAGAGTTTGAAGAAGTAGACAAAGACAAAAAATAAACTAGAATAGCGCATCAGACGGCCGCGTTCCCGGCACGTTCGGGAACGCGGCCCATTCCAGCTGCTCATTACAATGGCACCCGTGTCGAAACGCGATTACTACGAAACTCTCGGTGTTGACCGGAACGTCTCCGAAGACGATCTGAAGAAAGCTTATCGAAAACTAGCCCGCCAGCACCATCCGGATCTCCACACCGACGCGCACCAGAAGAAGACGGCCGAAGAAAAATTCAAAGAAATCAATGAAGCCTATGAAACGCTGAGCGATCAGGAGAAGCGAAAGCGCTACGACATGTTCGGTCATGCTGGCGCGCAACAGGGTCCAGCCGGCTTCGACGGATTCGATTTCGGGCGCGGAGGATTTGGAGACGTTTTTAACGATATTTTTGAAGACTTCTTCGGCCAAACTCGAGGGGGAGGGGGAACTCGAACTGAACGCGGCAACGATCTCCAATACAACCTCGAGATTACGTTTGAGGAAGCCGTCTATGGGAAAGAGGCCAAACTCAAAATTCCGCGTTGGGAAATTTGCGTCGACTGTAAGGGGACCGGCGCGAAGTCAGCGGCAGCCATTAAGACGTGCGCCAGTTGCAAAGGCGCGGGGCAACTTCGGTTTCAGCAGGGGTTCTTCAGCGTCAGCCGGCCGTGCGGCCAATGTGAAGGCACCGGTCACTTTGTGACGGAGCCTTGCGTGACATGCCAGGGCCGCCAACGGGTGTACAAAGAGCGCACGATCTCCGTGCAGATTCCCGCCGGTATTGAAACCGGTATGCGGCTTCGGCTCTCTAATGAAGGAGAGCATGGTCCCAACGGTGGCCCCCCCGGCGATCTCTATGTAGCCATTACCGTCAAACCTCATCAAATCTTTCAACGAAAAGGTCTTGATATCGCCTGTGACGTCCCGATCAGCCTCGTGACGGCCGTCCTTGGCGGGAAAGTGGAGGTCCCGACCCTCAAGGGAGACACCATCATCAAGGTACCGGCTGGTACCCAGCACGACAAAGTCCTTCGGATCAAAGGGCTGGGTATTCCCAGCCTTAAAGGAGGAGGGACAGGCGACCAGATTTATACGATTAAGATCCAGATTCCCTCTAAACTGACAGCTCGACAGAAGGAGCTGCTGACAGAGTTCGCTAAAGAGAGCGGTATGTCCATGGAAGCCAACGGTGACGGTTTCTTCGACAAGATGAAGACGTTTTTCGAATAGACCGGTCCTGCTCGATCCTCAGAGTCCCACATGCCCGTGTTTTTCGTCCCCCCTCAGTGCATCGCTCCACCGACCATCGCAGTCACCGATGACTTACTCACCCATCTCCGGGACAGCCTACGCGTGACCATCGGCGAAACCCTGTGGTTCGGCAATGGGCGAGGGACGAGGTATCGCACAGAAATCACCGACATTTCCAAAAGAACACTCACTGGGCGCATCCTTGACACAATTCAGGAACCGACCCGCCGTACACCGCACCTGCTCCTCGGCCAATCACTCCTCAAAGGCGAAAGGATGGATTGGGTGATCCAGAAAGCCGCCGAGCTGGGCGTGGAGCAACTCGTGCCGATTGAAAGCCGGCACAGTGTGGTGCAACTGAAAGCCGATCGTCTGGACCATCAGCTCGCCCGGTGGCAACGGATTGCCCTCGAGGCCGCGCAACAATCCGAACAGTGGCGTGTCCCGACCATCACCCGACCACTCTCCCTCGTACCACTGCTGACAGGCTGCATGACCGGCACGGTGATACTCATGCTGACCGAACGGCGGGACGGGAACAATTTGCAAACGATCGAACTTCCGCAAGATGTGACCGGCTCTGTACTGGTGTTGATCGGTCCGGAGGGTGGGTGGAACAAAGAAGAAATGCTGTCAGCCGAGCAGGTGGGAACGCTACCCATTACCCTTGGTCAGCACATCCTGCGAGCCGAAACCGCCGCCATCGCGGCCATCAGCATACTCCAATCGCGCCTCGGCAGGCTGTGACAGTGCCCATCCTGTCTTCAGGACTATCGCGCACTGGAAATGGTTCTCGGCGCCTGGAGGCGGCTGATGCTGTCATGCCAGAGGGTAGCTGGGTCCTTGTCAAAGATGTTGAAGGTGTCCGACGGTAAAACGCCCCATGCCCCCTGCAGCATTTCATAATCGAGCTGCCCCGGCGCCCATCCGGCCAGACCGGCAAAGGCGCGAAAGGTCTCGGGCGGTTTAGGTTGAGTCATGATGCGTTCCAGGACTCTCGGCGTACCGACATAGATCCCGTCACTGATCAATCGCGAATCAGGATAGGGGCTCTTCAATCGAAACAACAAGACAAGCCGCGTTCGTTCAACCGGGCCGCCGGCAAACAATCGGTAGTGCGTTCCTTTGAGCACGGTGAGGTTCGGTAAGGCTTCGGATACCAGTACGTTCGTGGAACGATTCAGAATGAGACCGACTGTACCTTTTCCTCCGTGTTCGATAATGAGCAATACGGTTTGATGGAAGTTGGGGTCACTCAGCATCGGGCTGGCAACCAAGAGCACACCTTTTTTAACCGATGAGGGCGAAAATTCTCCCTGAGCCACAGCTGGCATCGCAGGCAGAAGAGACAGGAGCCCCACGAATACAATGCATCTCAAAATTCCTTCCTTCTCGAAAACATACGGAAGATTCCTTTGAGAAGATGGAGAGCATTCACGCAACATGGGTACGTACCAGGCTACGACTCCCCATGATAGGTGTCAATTCAGAAAGGACGTTGTCGAAGGGGTGGAAAATGGCTGGCCGCATCGTCAAGAAATCCTCTCCTCACAGAGGGGCTGGGAATAGCGCAAGAATGAGATGAACGCCCCCGAACCTCGATCAAGAGTTCGCGTCACCCAGCGTGTGACATGTGGTACAGTACTCGTGGGCATTTGGCTGCTTGCTCACCGGGAAGGCATCCGGACCTTAACAAAGGAGACCGTCATGACCGCCGGCTTGCGTTATCTCATCGCGCTAGCGATCTTCGGTACTCTACCAGGATGTATGGATCCGACGAAATCACCTTACGTGGACGTGCGAGACCTTGTGACGAAGATCGACGAGTTTCAGCCCGTGGCGGAGCAAGGGAGTGCCCAGGATCAATACAACCTTGGCTTGCAGTACGAGCGCGCCTTGCCGCGAGACCATAGGGAAGCCGTTCGGTGGTACCGCATGGCGGCCATGCAGCGGCATACCGGCGCCTTCTACAAACTGTGCGTACTGTCGGACAAGGGCCTTGGGGTACCTCAGGACTATCAGGAAGCCTTCCGATGGTGCCGGCTGGCCGGAGCGCATGGTCATGGGGCGGCGATGTTTCTTATCGCAAGCCATTATGAAAAAGCGCGAGGTGTTCCCAAGGATGTCATACAAGCCTACCAGTGGTATAACTTGGCTGCAGCCAATGGATATGAAGAGGGTATGAAATGGCGGGATCGTCTGGCCCGTGACATGACACCCACTCAAGTCGCCCAGGCACAATTCCTCTCGCGGAATTGGAAACCGACAGCTCAGGATGCGCCCGAAGAACAATAATCTATGGATCTCTCCAGTCCAACCACCGCGTTGACGCATCTGTCCGGATTCACAATTTGAGATCTTCCACATCAATCAACACACTTCTAGTCGCCTCGAAACAGGCCCAACAGATTATGATTCCCTCAGACAGACCCCCTGTCTGCAATTCGTTCTTGAACTCACGGCCTTTGGCTGAGTAGGATGTTTTTTTAGATCGTTAGCCTGCCAGCAGGCATTAATCTGATAATCATCGTTTAGAATGGCTCACCGTCCGCCACCCTACCAGTCTGTTGCTCTCGTGGGACTGCTCGTGATGTCATCCCTCGTCTCGAGCTGCACAGCGCCACCCCCTACTCCCCCTCAACCACTCATTGGCGGACCGGCGGTGAGCGAAATCCTCAAACGCGCGCAGACCGGCAATCCTGATGCCCAAAATCAATTGGGCCTACTCTATAGCGAAGGACGCAGTCTTCCGCAAAACTATTTCGAAGCCAAGGATTGGTTTAAGAAAGCCGCTGACCAAGGGCATGCAGACGCACAGGTCAACCTCGGAACACTCTATTCTCTTGGACAGGGGGCTCCCTTTAGTGATCCCATGGCGCTCTATTGGTTTCAGAAAGCGGCAGAACAACGAAATGCGTTGGCATTTGCAAAACTCGGGATGATGTATGAACGAGGACGGGGCGTCCCTCAGAACCTCATCGAAGCGCACATGTGGTACAACCTCTCGAGCGCGTACGGTGAGAAACGAGCCGCCGAAGCTCGCAATGCACTCGCCACACAGATGACCGCCGAGCAGATCGCCGAAGCAGAAGCACGGGCTAAGAAATGGATCCCCAAGCGCCGGTGACGAGTTGCTGCTCGAATGTAGAACTCCTGAACTCAGACCAACCTAGTTTTTTGTCTGCGATATGCCCATGCACGTTGCCGATTACTCATGGTGGCACTAGTGCGATCGGTTGATTGGAGTGCTCGTTTCCCCGGGGTGTAACTGCCGGTGTTCCACAGGGTGCAGATCAATAACGCTTCCCACTTCGTTTAATTCAGCCGTCACCGTCGCTCCATCACGAATAGAAGCCGACAATTCTCGTTTTTCAAGAGGGAATGGCTGCTCTCCCTCAGGCGTCTTCAACGTGATGGTTCCTTGTCGAAGCCCCACGGCAACCACGTCTCCGGTAATAAACCGATGGCTCGATTTAGTTCCTTTCGGATGAACCTCATGCACCGCATTATTCTCATCAATGACAACGGTCACTTCTTGCCCAATCTTCGGCAACTCATAGCCATGCCTGAGTGCGCGGTTCTTGTTCAAGAGATACACCGTGCCGTCAGGTACTTTCACGGCTTCGAATGGGGCCTACGAGCAGGCATACTATAGAAGCATGAACAGGGTGAGTCTCCGAATCGACTCGGAAGTCCCCCAGTGAACTGTCCACCCAAGACAGGCTCCCGCCTCAACATACCACTGATACTTCCAGGGAGGTTTACAACAGACCTGATGTGTGGCCGGGCAAGATCATCACAGGCAAGGTCACGAACGTGGACAACACGACAAAGAATGGCAACAAGTTGAATCCTGATTTAGGGGATACCACATCGCGAAATATAACGAACTGTATCATGTCATCTCATTCTTGACGGACGAAACACTGAACCGGAGAGGTGACGACCGCGACACCGAGAAAGCGCGAGATGAGAAGCTAGAAGATCCCAGCCTGTTTCTGCAGCCAGCGCACGTATTTCACAATGTGATCCACATCGTCGGGCACGACGGTGGTGATCTTCGGCATATCCCCGAATTGCCAATGGTGAGCCTTCACGCCATTGGCTGCGGCTCGTTGAAAGGCCGCGTCACCGTGATGATTCGGCTCGTAAACTTTGTGGACGAGCGGTGGGCCTTGGGTGGTACCGACTCCGCCGACCCCATGACAGGTGGAACAATTGGCATTGAATTTTTGCTCTCCGTTATGCAATTCAGCCGGAGCAGTGGCTCCTGTCCCCACCGCCTTTGGTTCTACTCCATTCTGACTGCATGCCGGTGTTGCACCGAGCATCAGCAGAACCACGCCCACCCATACTATCCTTGCGCTTGTTATCGACTTCATACGGTTTGACCAATTTTCCGAACCGGACCGCTGGCTCAACTTACCGCATACTGAACGGGATCTACAACTCCCGCCTCAGCAAATCCCCGTCTCCGCACGAGGCAACTGTCACACCGCCCACATGCAAGCGATCCGACAGGGTCATAACAGCTATGTGTGAGATGAAAGGGAACATTGAGGGTGACGCCGAGCTGAATAATCTTAGCCTTGCTCATCCGGAGCAGGGGGGCTCGGATTTCTATATGTTTGCCCGTCATACCCGCCTGTGTTCCGACTCGAATCGCCTCTTCCACGGCCTTGATGAATTCCGGGCGGCAATCGGGATACCCGGCATAGTCGATCACATTGGCGCCAAAATAGATGACTGAGGCTCCCAGTACCTCCGCATAAGCGGCGGCCAGCGAGAGAAAAATCAAGTTTCGGCCCGGCACATAGGTGATGGGAACATCGTTAATCCGTTCAGATTCACTCGCATATTTCGGCACCGGAAGATCGTCAGTGAGGGCTGATCCGCCGATTGCCCGCAAATCCACGTCCATCACCACATGTCGCTCAACCTGGAGTGCTGTTGCTACCTGCTTTGCCCGCTCGATCTCCACAGCATGCCGCTGCCGGTAGGCGATCGTCAGTAGATAGAGCGCATATCCATCTTGCCGAGCGACAGCCGCCGCGATAGCGGAGTCCAGTCCGCCGCTGGCGAGAACGACCGCCCGTTCGGTGATAGACCCGTTCATGCGAGGGAGAGAGACAATACAGGATGCCGTGAGGAGAGCGTCTTCCGAGCAGCTAGTCGCGCTCTTCTTCCCGTTCGATTTTCTCCAGCAGCTCCGCGCGCGATTGGCACTCTACACAAAGCTTGGCGAAGGGGACCGCTTGAAGACGTTTCTCGCTGATCTCCACACCGCATTCTGCGCAGATGCCGTACGTTCCTTCGTGCAGACGCGTAAGCGCTTCGTCGATCGACTGTCGCCGACGATTGCGCATCTCCATTAAAGAGATACCCAGTTCGCGCTCAAGGTCCATTAAAGCTTGGTCCCCGACATCACGCGCTGATTCCAGACGCCGCTGCTGATCTTCCGTCAGAGATTGCCCTAGGCTTTCTTCAATCTCTCTAATGATCTCTTGGCGTTTACCGAGAAGCATTTTATGGAGCACTTCCTGTCGACGCTCCCGTGCTTCTCGCTCTTTTGCGGTTTCCTTCGGGCGTAGGGGTGACTCAATCTCGACCTCGGTGGTCGTCTTGACCGCTGTTGCCGCACCGGAGCTCATCGGCTGCGGCTTCTTGACGTCGGGGGTGGCCGACTTCGACTTCACCACACTCTTTTTCTTAGCCTGTGTTTTCGTCGCCATAGAAAGTCCACTCCGAAAATAGATGGTTGGAGGGTTGAAAAGTCCGGCTTCTATACCACGGCTTATACCCTTGGAACAAGTGGAGACGAAGACTCAAATGAAACCGATTAGGGATATACGATGGTTGAGTGAACGTCATACCCGGCGAGTTTTTCGCGTCCGTTCAAACTCTTCAGCTCAACCAGAAAATCGAGTCCAACGATCGTACCCCCCAACTGGCGAACGAGGTGGACCGTCGCCTCCGCCGTTCCTCCGGTCGCCAGCAGATCATCGACGATCAGTACGTGCTCTCCGATCTCGATCGCGTCACGATGCACGGCGAGACTGTTGTTTCCATACTCAAGACTATACTTCACTTCATAGCTATCGGCGGGGAGTTTTCCCGGCTTGCGAACAGGGACAAATCCGGCGCCGAGACGCGCCGCGAGGATCCCTCCAAAAATAAATCCCCTGGACTCGATACCGACCACCTTGGCGATTGCCCGATCGCGATACCGAGTCGTCAATTCGTCGGCAAGACTCTGAACGGCGGGAGGATGTTTCAGCAGTGTGGTGATGTCATAAAACAGAATGCCGGGCTTTGGAAAGTCCGGCACTTCACGGATGAGCGCTTGATAGTTGACGGCGGTCACGAGATTAGAGCAGATCTGCCTGTGTCATGGTTTTTCGCTCGATGGTATTGCGAAGACGAACTAACGCCGCCATTTCGATTTGTCGGACCCGTTCACGGGTCAGCCCCATGGCACGGCCGATTTCTTCCAGTGTCTTCGCTTCGTCCCCATCAAGCCCGAACCGTGACACAATAACAGTTTGCTCTTTCTCAGGCAACTCCCTCACCCAGGCCATCAGCTCTGTCCTTCGACGCACCCCATCAGCAGTCTCGTCGGGTGACAGCCCAACCGGATCCTCAATCACATCGCGAAGGAAGGTGTCGGTACGGTCGTTGAGCGGGCTATCGAGCGAACAGGTGGTCCGTACCAACTGCTTCAAGTCCAAGACTTCTTCTTCCGATGTCTTCATCTTTGCGGCGACCTCCGCCGCTCTCGGCTCTCGTCCCAGCTCCTGTACCAGTTGTTCGGCACGATTCAAATACCGATTCAGGCGCTCCACGACGTGTACCGGCAGGCGCACCAGCTTCCCTTGATTGATAATCGCCCGTTCGATGTACTGCCTGATCCACCAGGAAGCATAGGTGCTAAACCGAAACCCACGCTTGTAATTAAATTTTTCGACCGCCTTAATCAGGCCCAAATTCCCTTCTTCGACAATATCGGAAAACGGAAATCCTCGATGCATGTAGCGCTTTCCGATACTGATTACAAGCCGCAAATTTGATTCGATCATCTGTTGACGGGCTTGCTCATCGCCAGCCATGACCCGTTTCCCAAGCTGCTGTTCTTGCTTAAATGTAAGCAGCGTCGATCGGCGGACTTCTCGCAGGTAACTTTTTAGCGTATCAAGTCCCTCTGATCGGCCTGTGTCTCCCTCGCTCTGGTCCGGCACATTCCCGGCTTCTGAGACACCCAGATCGTCGACGGTTTGTCTCCGAGCTTCACTCGACCCCGACTCGTCATCGTGCTGCCGACTCATGATCCCTCGTGACCTAATACCATATGCTGAAATGTGAATGCCGCCCGGTCGCCGCACTCCACTCCGTCTCAATCTTCGTCACTCGCGCGGCGGGAGGGCCGATTCGCAATTCACGTATCAACGCTTCGATCACCGACTTCTGCCCTTCGACTTCGATCTCCACCCGGCCATCGTCGAGATTACGGACACCACCCGACAGTTCATGTCCTCGTGCGGCTCTTGACGCAAACGCCCGGAACCCGACACCCTGCACACGACCATACACGAGAATGTGTGCCCGAACGGGAGGGTCATCGGCTGATTGAATCATGTGGCTCTACCAAGGGCATGAGCGCTTCCAGCTCTTCGCTGGCCCGTCCAGCGGATATTCTCACACCTCTTCGGATGCGTCACGTGTTTTACAATTTCTACGCGCGAGTCTTCGCGTCACGCTTGCGTTCAAAGACGATATGGCCATCGTGGCGAAACGACGATACATGGCGACGCGGGCTCGCTTTGATTCCGTAAAGAGATGATGGATTAGTAACGGTGGCTCATCGGCGCCTCGATAGGATGCGGAGGTGAGTAGCGCCGGCTCATACGAAATGCGGTTTGGTTTCGAAAACGAGAGATTGGGTGGATCTTTCCGCTGGCCGCCGCAGCGATGCATAGCATCATTGACCACCGGTACGAGCAAGCCCTCTAGGTCAGCGAGAAGATTTGACTTCGGCCCGATGCCTAGGCACTTACGGCTTCTATCCCGTCGCTGCAGTGGAAGAAATAGGCTCCGGGTCGCGCACGAAACGGAAACTCACGAGAGGGATGTATCCGCGCGCAACTGTGACCATACAACGATGACTAGCACGCGGCACGAGTAAGTTTGGTTTGGTCGGGGCGAGAGGATTTGAACCTCCGACCCCTGCGTCCCGAACGCAGTGCGCTACCGGGCTGCGCTACGCCCCGACCTCGATGACCTGTTGAAAACAAGGTTCTGATTTTCTTACAGGATGGGAGTGAAATGCAACCCGTGCGCTTCGGCCACAGCCTGGCAGGTCACTTTCCCATCCATCACATTCACGCCACGAGCCAGCCCGAGATCCGAACGAATGGCTCGGTCGACACCGTCAGCGGCGAGGCGCACTATATAAGGCAGAGTCGCATTGGTCAAGGCAAAGGTCGCGGTTCTGGGTACAATGCCGGGCATGTTCGTCACGCAATAATGTGTCACACCGTTCACCACGTAGACTGGTTCGGAGTGAGTCGTTGGCCTTGTCGTTTCAAAACACCCCCCCTGATCGACTGCAATATCAACGATCACAGCTCCAGGTTTCATCCGTGCAACCATTGCTCGGCTCACAACCTTCGGCGCACGTGCACCATGCACGAGTATGGCACCAACAACCACATCCCCTTCCGCCACCATGTCCCCGACGACAGCCTGCGTTGAGATACGGGTAGTAATTCGGCCTCCATAGAGATCATCCAGCTCTTGCAGGCGTTGGACATTCACGTCGAGTACGGTCACTTGCGCCCCCATGCCGACAGCAATGCGTACCGCCGACGTTCCGGCGACCCCTGCTCCGAGCACCACAACCTTTCCCGGCTCGACTCCAGGCACACCACTCAACAGCACCCCCCGGCCTCCATATGATCGTTCCAAATACTGTGCTCCGATTTGTACTGCCAGCCGACCCGCAATTTCACTCATCGGCTTTAGCATCGGCAAGCTGCCGTCTGCAGCTTCAACCGTCTCACGAGCGACCGCCGTAATCCTCGTTGCCATCAAGACTTTCGTCAGTTCCGGAAGGGCCGCCAGATGCAGATAGGTAAACAACACTTGTCCCGATCGGAAGAGCGAACATTCGGAGAGGAGCGGTTCTTTGACCTTCACTATCATATCTGCCCGTTCGAACACCTCGTTCTTGGAACGAGCGATCATTGCGCCGGCCTTACGGTACTCGTCATCGCTAAATCCACTCCCTTGCCCGGCGGATGGCTCAACCCACACGTCATGTCCGCTCTGGTGCAAGGCCGCTGCAGCGTCTGGCGTAAGACTGACACGATGCTCTTGATCTTTAATCTCTTTTGGAATGCCGATGATCATCACGCTTCCCCTCCCGACTATGCGCCATCGAGACTCAAGCCATTATACCTTGTGACAGCGCGACGCGCTTCGTCCCATGCCTTCCGGCCCGTGGACAGTCCGGAAAGCCTTGTTGTAAGATGAGGCTTTGGGCGTCGCCTATGGAGGGTGGACATGGACTCTTGGAACGAACCGTGTCAGGCTTGCGGATCCGCTGGACAGCCGCTCACAAAGTTTTCGCTGGGGAAGGATTTTTTCGGCCGCCCCTACGATCGTCTATCGCCGTTAGCGGATCAAAATCCGAAATGGTATTGCGCCCCATGTTCAATGCACAAGAATTTGCAGCGGGACTTTCGCGATATCCGCACCGAATTCGAAAAACTACGCGCCGACCAAGGGTCGGAGCTTTCAAGAGGCGACGAGTTCCGCCGAGCCTCGTTGCGGTTACAAGAAATTAGAACCATCTTGAGCGCGCCCCAACAACACTCTCCGTTCTTAAACGGTCACGACGTCACGCTCCTGATGGAACGGCTTAACACCCTCACCATGCCGGTATAATCGGCTGTCTTATGCCATCGTTTCAACGACATATCTTTGTGTGTACCAACCAGCGTCCGAAGGACGATCCGCGTGGTTGTTGCGCAAATTTGGGCTCGGAAAAACTTCACGCACATTTCAAGAGCGAAACCAAGCGATTGAATATCAAAGGTCTCGTTCGTGCCAATAAGGCCGGCTGCCTGGACCATTGCGAACTCGGCCCCAGTGTGGTGGTCTATCCCGAGGGAGTGTGGTACTGGGTCGGCACAGAAGCAGACGTCACAGAGATCATGGAACGGCATGTCATGAAGGGGGAAATCGTAACCCGATTGCTCATGCCCGATCATCCGGTTCCAGAACAGTTGGCACCCCTCACGAGGCTCTAGCACTCTCCTGCTGCACCTCCATGCCGACCGAAGACAAATGGAAGGCCAACATGGAAAAAGTGGCCTTTGCTCGGCAGTTTCCCGGGTTGATGCTGAGCTGGAACACCTGCGAAGGCAAGACGATTCGTGCCATCATTCCGGTGACAGGCAAACCAGGCGCCGTCGTGATCGTGTTTACCGACGCATCCTTCACGATCGTCCCGCCGCTCACACCGGAGCCCTGGGCGATCGGACAGGCCCTCGTCGATGCTCGCGCCCTCCTTGAACCGGCCCACCAAGCGGCTTTTGCCGAGTACGATCGATTGGTCAGGAAGGACAAGGACGCGCTCAGAACCGCCCGGCTGGAAAAGATTCTGGGTGCCATTCACAATAATCTGGAAGGGATTCCTGAGCTCAAAGATCGGCTCAAAGAACTCGTAAAGGAATGGAAGTGAGCAACCTACCGAAGAAAAACATGTTCGAGATCTTCTCGCAAGGTCTCTTTGAAGGAGTCACGCCCATGTTGGTCATTCGTGATCACCTCGTCCGCCATCCCGACCGCTGCACTCACCAGGCCGTATGCGTACCGATCTGCCCCACCGGCGCGTGGCTCTCCACGCCACCCTACAAATTCGACCCATCGCGCTGCCTCGAAAGCTGCCGACTCTGCCTGGACGCCTGCCCATCGCAGGCCATCTACGCGGTCTTCAAGAAGGGTGATAAATTGCTGGAACCACAGAAGAAGACAGGGTAGTCCGGATACTTCTCGTGCTCGCGCGCCGTGGCACGCGTTCACACAATCTGTTTCCGCAAATGCCCCCATAACGCGGTCCCGGCGTATCCGCACGCAACGGTACCCGTCGTCATGGCCATGATTTGATAGACCTTGCTGCGTGGGATCTTGACTTTGACAGCGGGATCCAACAGATTGGGAGAATTCATGACGAGCTTGAGCGATTCTCCGGCAGAGAGGATCGGCCACATACAGGCCAGCCGTAACCGGGTTTCATACCGTGGAACCGCCATCGTATAGAACCAGCCTTGATCCAGATGCCCGACGGCCAAACGGACAAGCTTCATCAGCACGGGTCTGAGGCGAGAAAGGTTGTTCCGATCCAATAGATCCGTCGGTTTCAGACCGGCTTCGGTGAGCATCATTTCAGGAATGTAACAACGCCCCTTCTGCAGATCGTGGGCAATGTCCTTGACAATGTTTGTCAATTGGAGCCCCTTTCCGAATCGTACCCCGACTTCCGACATCTGTTGAAGATCCCAGTTCGCCAGCGCCTTGCGATGGGCACACATCAAAGAAGTCCAGAACTCCCCTACACATCCAGCCACATGATAGGTATAGCGGTCCAAGTCATCAAGGGTCTTGAGCGCGGTGAGCTCGTCCACAGAAGCTCCCGGGAATGTGCTCAGATCCATCTCCATTCCTTGCGTCAGCGTCATCATGACCCGCTGGATTCGACGCTGGTCGTCCGGCGAATAGGTAAGGAGCAGCCGGAAACATTCGTCCAACCGTTCAAGCAGAATTCGTTCCGCTGACTCTTGCTGAAGAGGCCCCACGGCTTGTTGAATCGTGCGGATCTGAGCCCAATCGAGTTCCTCACCAAGAAACTGCTCTCTGAGGCGGTTGAGAAAACTTAAGCGGCGCGGTCTCTCGATTAAATCCGTATCGGCAATCGTATCAGCGGCCCGAGCAAAGAGATACGCCAATCCTACTTGATCACGCACATTCGCCGGCACCACCACTAAGGTTGTGTAAAACAGACGTGAGACCTGTTTGAGGAGGTCGCGAAGGAGCTCGTGTTTGGTGGCGTCGGTCGTTGCAGAGAGCGTCATTACTTGACTTCCAATACCCCTTCCATTCCTTTGTCTCGATGGCTGGGCATGGGCCACAATCGCTTGTCGCAAAAGAACGGAAAGAGACCGCGCTGAGTCGGGACGAATCTAACTAGGACAGTCTTCCCGGCTCCGACATCCTGCTCGACCGACAAGCCGCCAGCCGAGTCTTTGATGATAAAGTTATGCGGCGTAATGGTGGTAACGCTGGTCAGCGTCAACTCGACGGTCTTCCCGCTTTCCACAACCAGATGACTCGGCGAATACGAATAGCTGTCGAGAATAATCGTCACCCGTTGAATCCCATCCGGTGCAATGGGGACCACGATCGGCGGACCAGGCATAGAGGTGTCTGCAGGCTGTCCTATAGATGGCAGCAGCAGCA
>JACXTT010000668.1_pt1 | contig 58468 bp, 56 predicted proteins | sample 9270951 | NCBI WGS metagenome assembly JACXTT01 (sample SAMN15532306, study PRJNA645909) | rock metagenome | isolation source: weathered quartz diorite | place: Puerto Rico | collected 2017-06-21
TGAAGGGCGTCACCGTGTTGTTCGCTTCCGATGCAGGCAAGCATATTACCGGCCAGACCCTGGCTGTCGATGGTGGCGTCTCGGCGGTGTAAGCATGGAATCGTTTCAACGATGTGTGCTTGCTTCGCGGCCACGCGGGCAAGTTGTTGTAGAGAATTTTCGAATTGAACGTGTTACAGCACCAGCCCTGCAGGAAGGCGAGGTACTGGTCCGCAATCATTTCCTGTCGCTCGATCCCTATATGCGCGGCCGCATGAGCGAAGCCAAGAGTTACGCACCACCGCAGGCGCTGGAACACACCATGATCGGCGGAACCGCCGGTGTGGTGCTCGCTTCGCGCGATCCCGGATTTGCCGTTGGCGATCCCGTGGTTGGCATGCTGGGTTGGGCGGAAATGGGCGTGGCCACAGCACGTGAACTGCGCAAGGTCGACATGAACGTGGCGCCGCTGTCGGCCTACCTGGGCGTGCTGGGTATGCCCGGCGTGACGGCATGGTATGGCGTGCACCAGATCCTGCGGCCGAAAGCAGGAGAGACGCTCGTCGTGTCAGCAGCCAGTGGCGCAGTGGGAAGTGCTGTTGGTCAATTGGCCAAAAACTTGGGATGCCGAGCTGTGGGCATTGCCGGCGGACCTGAAAAGTGCGCCTATGTCGTCGAAGAACTGGGCTTTGATGCTTGCGTGGACTATAAGGCGGGCAATTTGAAGGCTGCCTTGACGGCGGCGACACCAGACGGGATCGATGCCGTGTTTGAAAATGTGGGCGGTGTCATTTTCGACACCACACTCGCGCGTATGAACGCCTTTGGGCGCGTGGCCGTATGCGGCTTGATCTCTGGCTATAGTGGCGACAACTATCCCATGAATAACTTGCGCTCCATACTCATCAATCGCCTGTCAGTCCAAGGATTTATTGTGACTGAGCATATGGAAGTCTGGCCACAGGCGATCCAAGAACTGGGAACACTGCTGGCGAACGGTGAGCTCAAGTACCGCGAGACGATCGCCGAAGGCTTGGCCGCAGCGCCACAGGCGATGATCGGCCTGCTACAAGGGCAGAATTTTGGAAAACAACTCGTAAGGCTCATTCAATGAAATCATTTGCAAACCGGGTCGCCGTCATCACCGGCGGCGCCAGCGGACTAGGGCGCGAATTTGCCAACCGTGCCGCAGCCTTGGGGATGAAACTGGTGCTGGCGGACGTACAGCAAAATGCACTGGACCAGGCAGCCTCCGAATTGCAGGCCCTTGGTGCCGAGGTCCTTGCCATGGCATGTGATGTACGCAAGAGCGAGCAAGTGCAGGCCCTGGCGGACGCCACGATGGCCCGTTTTGGCGCCGTTCATTTGGTGTTCAATAACGCGGGCGTGGGTTCGGGCGGGTTGATCTGGGAGAACTCCGAAGCCGACTGGGAATGGGTCCTTGGCGTCAATGTATGGGGTGTGGTGCACGGCGTCCGTATCTTTACCCGCCTGATGCTCGACTGCGCTGCACGCGACCCACAGTTTGAAGGGCATATCGTCAACACCGCATCGATGGCAGGCCTGCTCAATGCGCCCACCATGGGCGTCTACAATGTCTCAAAGCATGCTGTCGTGTCCTTGTCGGAAACGCTTTACCATGACCTGCAACTGGTCGAGGCGCCGATCGGGGCATCGGTGCTGTGCCCTTATTTTGTACCGACGGGGATTTCCCAGTCCCATCGCAACCGTCCTGCCGACGTTAAAATGACCGCGGCTGCCACGCCCAGCCAGATGGCAGCACAGGCAATGACCGTCAAGGCGGTGGAGTCAGGCAAGGTATCGGCGGCACAAGTGGCGGAAATGACCTTCAAGGCCATTGCCGACGGCCAGTTTTATATCTACTCCCATCCGACCATGCTCGGTGGTGTGGCGGAGCGGATGAATGATATCGTCCATCAATCGAATCCAGCGGATCCCTACAAAGATGCGCCTCATATCCGGGATATGTTGCGCGCCAAAATGAAGGCGGCTGCCGCTGGTTAAACCTTCATGCGACAATGCATGTTTTGAAATCGTTCAATAACGCACTATGCCAGCTACTACTCCTGTTGACATCCGATTTGGCGACTGGGCAACTTTACATGAGGATGCCCACCTGATTCGTTTTGAAGTCTTTGTCGATGAGCAAAAAGTTCCCGCGGACATCGAGCTGGACGCCATGGACGCGGTCTGCGTCCACGCCGTGGCGTATGACAGTGCGGGCTCGCCGGTTGGAACGGGTCGACTGTTGCCTGACGGGCACATTGGCCGTATGGCAGTGCGCAAACCGGCGCGCGGCACCGGTGTCGGTGGCCAAATCTTGTTGGGTCTGATGGAGAAAGCCAAACAGCGGGGTGACGCCTGTGTGGTTCTCAATGCCCAAACCTCGGCGGCGTCCTTCTATTTGAACCATGGCTTCAAGCAGCATGGCGAGGAATTCATGGAAGCGGGAATCGCCCACATTGAAATGCGCCTGGCGTTTTGAATCCTGGCCCTTTCAAACAAAAACGCGGCCAAGGCCGCGTTTTTTCATTGCAAGGTGCGCTCGTTGAGGATGGGCGGGGCGTTCGAAAATAGCCGCACCACGGTGGAGGTGCGGGTGCCGTAGCCTTCCGTTTCGATACAAACGGCCGACAAGACCCGTTCCAGGTCTAAAGCGACGCCCGTATCTGGCAAGCGCCTGTCTGGCGCACGGGAGGTGTCTGCCAGCATCTCGAAGTAGGCCTCTTCTGGCGCTCCCTGGCACAACAGGCTGGCGAATTGCGCTTTGGTGCGGACGACCTTGGGCCATGGCGCATCGAGCAGCCCGTTGGAAATTCCATAAATACCTGGTTCCAAAGGCTTGCCATTGCGTTCATCCTGGGCACCTCGATTGGAGAACCAATACAAAGCGTGGCGATCCCCCAAGACCAAATTGAATCCATTATAAGCAGGGGCCGCGTCAGCGATGCTGGCGACATATTGCTCCGGCGTCAGGTCCCCGGACAGGTAGTCGGCCACCAGGGCACCACGGCTAGGCGCATCCGTGCGGCGTTCTTCTGGTCCGCGGATATTGGTAATGGCGGCAAATTTGGGGCCATTGGGACCGTCTTGCGTGACGCCCATCCAGCTACCGCCGCCTTTCAGGTCGCGTCCGCCGAAAACTTGGGGTTTGTCCGGCCATTTGCCGGCAGGGCTGGCAGGACGGTCATAGAATTCATCCCGGTTCGCGGCGGCAATCAGCGGGGCCCCAGGTACCACTTGCCAGGCAAATACGATCAGGCACATGGCGCAATATCCACAAAAATTTCGGTATGTCGCTCGCCGTCAATCGAGGCAAGGATTCCAGATTGTTTGACGGCTTTATTTAGCTCGGCTTCAAAACCGGTAGGTGTGGCCCCATACACTTCCATCCAGGTTTGCACACCGTCTTTGATGAGGGGCCGGCGCTTGAGCTGACCCTGTACACCAGTATCGGCATGCAGGCGCTGTTGCATTGCAATGACTTGCGGGGCCAGTTGTGCGGCGCGATCTTCACGCACCCGGTAATAAATATACAGTTCGCTTGCCATGGCCAACTCAGACGTCGAGGGCGTCCAGCACATAGGGCATCGGCAGCCAGGCCAACGGAGCACCGGTGCTTGAGCCAAGGTGAACAGAACCAGTGGCCTGTTGAGCCTCTTCTAAGGCTGCCAGTTTAATTTCGACGAGCGCATCGACACCGCCAAGTCCATTGGGGGCCGCATTGACCACCATGCCGCACGGTTGATCGGGATCGGTGACATCAAATACCTCGTCCCCAGCACCAACACTGGCCTGGGCAATGCGGGCGAGGGCCGTGCGGCGTTTGAGTTTGCCGAGGTATTGGCTACGCGCGACGATCTCCTGGCCTGGATAGCAGCCTTTCTTGAAATTGACTCCCCCAAGCAATTCGAAATTGATCATTTGAGGAACAAACTGCTCCTGCGTCTTTGCAGTGATCTGCGGAATGCCGGCATGGATACCTGCCAGGGTCCAGGCATCGCTGCCTGCCTTTGCCAGGGACGCCGCCAGCTTGGGCCAGACGGACTGAGCCGTTTCGGCCGAAGTGAGCCACTGATAACGCGGGGAACCGAAGGCATCGGCCAAACGCATGAGTGTGCCGAGTTCATGGTGGAGAACGGAATTGGGCGTTGCCGGCATGGTCGAAAAATGCTGGACAAGGCTAGCTTGGGCGGCTTTTCCACCCAAGCCCAACACGACGCCATATTCGGCATTGTCGGTAACATCGGCAAGTTTGGCCTTGTCACGCATAACAAACATCTGCAGCCGCTTTTGCAGGGCTGGCTGGATGGCGCGTGGCAATTGCAGCAGGACGGCATCTCCTTGGCGCCAAATGAGGAAACTTGCCTGGATGCGACCCTTGGGTGTGCAATAGGCGGCGAGCCGCACTTCACCGGGAGGCAAATGCTCAATATCGTTGGTCAGCTGCTTATGCAGGAAACTGGCCGCATCCTCGCCGCTGACAGCGATCAGGCCCTGGTCGCCAACGACACTGGCAAAGCCCGCCGCCAATTGGTCGGTGTCCAACATGGTCCCGAAATCGAGGACCTGGCCTTGGGCCTCCGGCAGGGATCGAGCACCTTGGTCAGTCAGAAATTGTTTCCAGTTATTCATAAAATCTTATAGATTGCTTCAATAGGCGATATCATTACGGGCTCATTATAGAGATGTCGCGGAAAACGCGCCGGACGCGGGACAAAACCAAGAATTCGTATGGCACTACTTAGAAAAGCCCTGATGTTGATGATCCTGCTGGTGGCCTTTGGCACTGGCGGTTTTGTCTATTGGGCGCGCCAACCCATTACCCAAGAAGAACCCGCAATTGACTTTACCGTGCAGCCGGGCAGCGGCGTTACCGCTGCGGCACAGCAAATTGCCGCCTCGGGCGTGCCGATGGATCCTTTCCTGTTCTCCATGCTCGCCCGCATCACGCAAAATAGCGCCAAGATCAAGGCGGGCACCTACGAGCTCAAGCCTGGCACTACCCCCATGCGCCTGATCGAGCAACTGGTCAAGGGCGAGTTCGCCCAGGAATCGCTGACCATCATCGAGGGCTGGTCCTTCAAGCAAATGCGCCAGGCCGTTGACGCCAATAAGGGACTGAAACACGATACCGCCCATTTGACCGACCGGGACTTGATGGCGCGCATTTCAACGGAGTTCAAGCATCCGGAAGGGTTGTTCTTCCCCGACACCTACTTATTCGCCAAAGGGTCGAGCGACCTGCAAGTCTATAAGCAGGCCCACCAGATGTTGCTGTCCAATTTGAACGCGGCCTGGGCCAAGCGCAATCCAGACCTGCCTTACTTGAATCCCTACCAGGCGCTGACGATGGCGTCGATCGTTGAAAAGGAAACGGGCCAGAAGTCCGAACGCAACCTGATTGCCGGCGTGTTCGTCAATCGCCTGCGCAAGGGCATGCTGCTGCAAACCGACCCGACCGTCATTTATGGTCTGGGCGATCGCTATGACGGCAAAATCCATAAGCGCGACCTGGAGACCGACACGCCGTACAATACCTACACGCGCACCGGCTTGCCGCCAACGCCGATTGCCCTGCCAGGCTTGCAGTCCTTGAATGCGGCATTGGCGCCGGCGGCCACGGATGCCTTGTATTTTGTGTCCCGCGGCGATGGCACCAGTAAGTTTTCCGATAACCTGAACGACCACAATCGGGCAGTCAATCAATACCAACGTTAAGCCCCTTCCTCCATGACCCAGGACAGTTCCGCCGGCAAGGCCAAATTCATCAGTTTTGAAGGCATCGATGGTGCGGGCAAATCGACCCATATCGGTTTTGTTGCCGATTACCTGGCCCGGCACGGCAAGACCGTCGTCTCGACGCGTGAACCGGGTGGCACCGCAGTGGGAGAAAAACTGCGCGACTTGCTGCTGCATGAAAAGATGCACCTGGAAACAGAGGCGCTGTTGATGTTTGCGAGCCGGCGCGAGCACATGGCTCAGGTGATCGAACCGGGCTTGGCGCGCGGCGACTGGGTCATTTCGGACCGCTTTACCGATGCCAGTTTTGCCTACCAAGGTGGCGGGCGCGGCATGGACCGCAGCAAAATGGAAACGCTGGAACACTGGGTCCATCCCAATTTGCAGCCAGACCTGACCTTGTTGTTTGATGTACCCCTCGATGTCGCCCGGGCCAGGCTCAATGCGACCCGCACCCTGGATAAATTTGAACAAGAGCAGGCAAACTTTTTTGCGGCAACCCGCAATGAGTATTTGCGCCGGGCCGCACAATTTCCGGATCGCATCAAAGTGATCGACTCCACCCAAACGATCGAGCAAATCCGGGTCCAATTGGCCGCCATTCTCGACACCCTGCTGGAAACGCCATGATTTCCGCTCTCTATCCTTGGCACCAGGACGCCTGGGTGCAGCTCCAGCACATGCGTGAACGATTGCCGCATGCCATCTTGTTTTATGGCGCGGCGGGAACGGGCAAATCGGCCTTTATTGAGGCGTTTGCCCAGTCCCTGTTATGTGAATCAGTCGGGGCCGGAGGCCATGCCTGCGGCGAATGTCCTTCCTGCGGCTGGTTTGCCCAGCATAGCCACCCCGACTATCGCCGCATCCGCCCAGAAGCGCTGGAGGATGAGGTGGCGGAGTCAGAAGAGGGCGCAGAAGCAGAATCGGGTAAGAAAGCCAAATCCACCAAGGCACCCTCCAAGGAAATCAAAATCGAACAGGTTCGCTCCCTGGCCGACTTCATGAATGTGTCGACGCACCGCCAAGGTTTGCGGGTCGTGGTCCTGTATCCAGCCGAAGCGCTCAATACGCCTGCGTCGAACGCCTTGCTCAAAACCCTGGAAGAACCGCCGCCCGGCACTGTCTTCCTGTTGGCGTCCAACAGCCTCGATCGCCTGCTGCCGACCATTTTGTCGCGCTGCCGCAAATTTGCTTTGCCCATGCCTGACCACGCAGCCGGCCTGGCCTGGCTCAAGGAGCAGGGCCTGGCCGATGCCGACAGCTGGTTGCGCGAGCAGGGTGGGGCGCCTTTGCTGGCCCTGGAACAATCCGAAAGCGGCAATCGCGAAGAATTAGATGCTCTCTTGCAAGTGTTGGCTCACCCTGGCGTCGAGTCGGCGTTGAAAGCCGCCGACAAATTGAGCAAAACAGCACCCAGCAATTTGGTCGCTTGGCAACAACGCTGGCTTTATGATGTGTTTTCCTACAAACTATCGGGAAGCATCCGGTACTATCCGCGCTACCAGAAAGAGCTAGCGGCCCTGGCCGGCAAAGTACCCACCAGTCACTTGATGAGGGCGATAAAAAACACTAATGAACGGCGAGCGATCGCCGACCATCCTTTGTCCCCTAAACTGTTCATTGAAGACATGCTGCTCGATTATGCAGCATGCTGCACTTGAAAGGATTTGAATGAGCGGCACTCCACCTGATCCGAATTCGCCGCCGACGCAGATTGCGCGGCCCTCGGTCTTGTCGCTTGCCATCAAGGAAAAGGCCGCCTTGTATGCGGCGTATATGCCTTTCCTGAAAAACGGCGGCATCTTTTTGCCGACGCAAAAACCCTATGCACTGGGCGATGAGATCTACTTGATCCTGGCCTTGATGGATGACCCTAACAAATATCCAATCGCCGGCAAGGTGGCATGGATCACGCCGGCCGGAGCGAACAACAATAAGGCGCAGGGCATTGGTGTCCATTTCCCCGATGACGAGAGCGGCCAAAAAGCCCGCCTGCGAATTGAAGAAATCCTCGGCGCCGCCCTGCGTTCATCGCGCGCCACCCACACCCTGTAGCAATCATGCCGACTTTTACCCATCGCATCGCCCGACACGACGACCTGGCTGCCATTGTCGCCATCTATAATTCCACCGTCGCTTCGCGCGAAGTGACCGCTGATACCGAGCCGGTCTCCGTTGCCTCGCGCAATGCATGGTTCACCGAGCATAGTCCTGAACGGCGGCCCCTGTGGGTTATCCATGATGCTGCAGATGCCTCCCCGGAACCCGCGGTCATCGGCTGGATGTCTTACTCCAATTTCTATGGCCGGCCGGCCTATTCGGGCACGGCCGAATTGTCGATTTATGTTCACGAAGCATGGCGTGGCAAAGGGATCGGCAAATATTGCCTGGAACAGGCGATCGCCTTCGCACCCTCCGTCAAGGTGCACACCCTGCTGGGCTTTATTTTTGGCCACAATAAGCCGAGCCTGGGCTTGTTTGCCAAGTTCGGCTTTGCCACTTGGGCCAATTTGCCTGGCGTGGCCAACCTCGATGGCATCGAACGCGACCTGATCATCCTCGGCAAGCGCGTCGCATAGCGTCCGTCCTTGGCCGGGCGGGCGGCGCTCGCGTACAATCGCGCCATGTATATCGACTCCCACTGCCATATTGATTTTCCGGAGCTGGCCGAGCGCATGCCGGCCTTGCTGGCCAAAATGGCCGAAAACAAGGTGACCCATGCTTTATGCGTGTCGGTTGACCTGCCGGATTTCCCGCGCGTGCTCGCCCTGGCTGAGCAATATCCCCATATTTATGCGTCAGTTGGTGTGCACCCTGACTATGTCGACACGCCGGAACCGAGTGTCGAGCAGTTGGTTGCCTTATCCGGGCATCCCAAAATCATCGCCATCGGCGAAACCGGCCTCGACTACTTCCGCCTGGAGGGCGACCTGGAATGGCAGCGCGAGCGCTTCCGGGTCCATATCCGGGCGTCGCGTGAAACAGGCAAACCCCTGATTATTCATACCCGTTCGGCCAGCGCCGATACGATCCGGATCATGCAGGAAGAGGGCGCCGGAACCGACAAGGGCGGCGTTGCCGGCGTCATGCATTGCTTTACGGAATCTCTGGAGGTGGCCGAAGCGGCGCTGGACATGGGCTTCTACATTTCATTTTCCGGCATCGTCACCTTCAAGAGCGCCAAAGAATTGCAGGCCGTGGCCAAAGCCGTCCCGCTGGAACGCATGTTGATCGAGACAGATTCTCCCTACCTGGCACCAGTGCCCCATCGTGGCAAGATGAATGAGCCTGGTTTTGTGTGCCATGTGGCCGAATTCATCGCCAATTTGAAGGACCTGCCTTTGCCCCAGGTAGCCAAACAGACGACCGACAATTTCTTCAATCTTTTCAAGGTGGTAGCCTAGGTTTATGAAGTTTAAGATGAGGAAATTGTGGCTACTTCTGGCCCCCTTGATGCTGGCCTCGCAGCTCGTTATTGCGCCATCGGCCTGGGCCGACGATGAATTCGATTACTTCCGTGCCGCCCAATTGGATGACGCGGCGACGCTTGAGAAATTGCTGCCGGTACTGGGACCGAACTTGCGCGAAGAACAGCGCGGCGAAAACGGGCTCATTCTTGCCTTACGCGAGAACGCCATGCGGGCATTCAACACCCTGCTGGCAGCGCCTGGCATCGACCTCGAATTGCGCGCCAATAACGGGAATACGGCCCTGATGATGGCCGCCTATAAAGACAACCTGCCAGCAGTCCAGGCTTTGCTGGACAAAGGTGCCAAGGTCAACCAGCTTGGCTGGACGGCCTTGCATTACGCGGCTGCCGGTGGCAGCGCCCAGGTTATCCGCTTGCTGGTCAAGCACCGGGCCGAACTGGATGCGCGCAGCCCCCATATGGCCACGGCGTTGATGCTAGCGGCACGTGAAGGCCAAGAGGAGGCGGTTACAGCCTTGCTTGAAGCCGGAGCTAACCCTGCCCTGAAAAATGGCGAAGGCCTCGATGCAGCTGCGATTGCTGAACGTGCTGACAAGCTGTTTATTGTTGCCGCAATTCAAGCATTTCAGGCACGCGCCCATTCCGGCAAATAGCCCGCCTAAAGCCTGAAAAGGCATGGAATTCCTGTTTATCTCTTCACATGCGACCGCTGTGAACTTCGAGATAATCGTCACGTAGTCCATAGAGGCGACGAAAACAAAAGGAAAATCATGCTAAACGAACGTGAAATCGAAAGCTGCTATCTGGGACAGTTCATTCCTGTCCACTACCATCACAATATGCTGATGGACCGGAACCGGATGCTCGGGTTTAAAGCAGCAATTGACTATCTGGTCCGTCCAGGCGACAAAGTCCTGGAGCTGGGTGGTGGCACGGGCGTGTTGTCCTGTTTCGCTGCTGCTAAAGCGGACAAAGTCTATTGCGTCGAATTCAATCCTGACATGGTCAAGGAAGCGCGCAAATTGCTGGCCATGAATGCCCATGGCCATAAGGTCGACGTGATCCACGCCGACGCTTTTGAATATATGCCGCCAGAACGCGTCGACGTGGTGATCTGCGAAATGATCCACGTTGGCATGTTGCGCGAAAAGCAGGTGGAAGTGATCGAATCGTTCAAGCAGCGCTACCTGGCCCGTTTCGGCGGTCCGCTGCCGATCTTCTTGCCCGAGGCAGCCATCATGGCCTGCCAGCCCCTGCAGCAAGACTATAACTTCGACGGTTTTTATGCCCCGATCGTCCAGTTCCAGGACACCCAGACGGTCTATCCGGGCACCTTGGAATTGTCGACGCCAGCCGTTTATAGCATTCTCGACTTTAGCCAAGTCCAGGAAATGGTGTTCTCCTGGGAAGGCAAATTCATTGTCGAAAAAGACGGTACCGTCAATGCCATGCGTTTCATCACCAAGAACGTGTTGGCGGTGGTCAATGAAGACGCCTCGACCATTGATTGGCTCAACCATTTCATGACCTTGCCACTGGCCAATGCCGTCAAGGTCACGGCAGGGGACGTGCTGCAAGTGAGCTTCCATTACCGCGCCGGCGGATCCTTGCAGTCCCTGCAGGCGAGCCTGCGCGCCGCCGTCGTCTACCAGGCCGAATCCCAGCCGGCCCAACATTGGCCCGCCTTCGCCTAAATCAAGGACACTCCCTTGGGTCCGGCCGGCTGGCCGGATTTTTTTTGCCTGCCGTCTGTCCTCTTATATTGACGATTCATCGCAGATTGGCGCACTTGATCGCATCGCGCTGGCAAAGGCAGGGGAGGCCACATACAGTAGCATCATCGACAAGTCCGAGGTGCCCCATGCTCAGTTTCCTGGTTTGGCTGGTTTTGCTGTTCTTGTGCTGGCCAATCGCATTACTTGCCTTAGTGCTCTATCCACTGGTGTGGCTGATCACCCTGCCATTCCGCCTGATTGGTATTGGCGTTGAAGCCGTTTTCGAATTGCTGCGTGCAATCGTTATGCTGCCTGCGCGCATCTTACGCGGCTCACCTGGCCGCTAAGTGCTTGATTTTTCGATCGCTTCTTTTTTTGTCAGATTTCGCTTGACGAACCCATAACCGTTTGGCTATGATTTAATCCATAACTACTTGGCTATGGATTGACATGTCGACTCCCCATGACGACTTGTTCCGTGCGCTGGCTGATCCGACGCGCCGGACCCTCTTTGAATCCCTGTGCACAAACGGTGAGCAGACCGTTGGCGTGCTGACCACGCGTGCCCAGATTTCCCAACCGGCCGTGTCCAAACACCTGGCCATCTTGAAGCAAGCCGGACTGGTACTGGATCGCCAGGCCGGCCGCCAGACCCACTATAGCGCCCAACCCAAAGCCCTGATGCCATTGCGCGACTGGACCAGCCAGATGGCGGCGTTCTGGGAAAACCGATTTGATGCACTTGAAGACCTTTTGAAAAGGATGGACCAATGAATACAATCCAACAGGAATTGCGGACCGTGGCCGTCGAGCGGGAGTTTCCTTATCCGCCAGAAAAGCTCTGGCGCGCCTTGACCCAGCCGCATTTGATCGAAGCTTGGTTGATGAAGAGCGATTTCCAGCCGCTGGCTGGCCATACTTTCCGTTTTACGGCAGATTGGGGCGGCGTGGATTGCCAGGTCAAGGAAGTCGATCTATGCAAAGTCCTTTCTTATACCTGGGCGGCACATGGCCTGGAAAGCGTGGTGACTTGGACCCTGGACGCCACCCAAACGGGCACACGGCTGAAAATGGAGCAGTTTGGATTCCGCCAAGACCAGGAGCAGGCATTCCAGGGCGCCAAATTCGGCTGGAACAAATTCTTCAATTCCTTGGAACAACTCATGGCAAAGGAGGCAGTATGATCAGCGAGAAAGCGTCACGGGTGGTCGCACGGTGGGTGCATATTTTCCTAGCCATTCCCATTATTGGTTACGTCTACAGTCCGTTCGAACAGCTGCCAAACTATGCGCCCATGACGCGCTTTGTATTCATGCCGTTGATCGCGTTGGCTGGGCTGTGGATGTGGAAGGGCCACGTTGTGCGTCGATGGCTCGGAAATAAACCAAGTAATTCAACAACATAGAAGCCATTCTTAAAGTACGCCCCAGGTGCCATATTGGGTTAAAGTACGCATAATTTATATTATGTCAAATAGCATCTGGATGTGATGAACCCAGATGCTATTCGTACGACGAAATAAATTTGAAACGGATTACCAAATAATTTTGGAACTTGTCGACACCCCCGGTTCCCGGGGTAAATCTTTTGCTCGTCCGCTTCCCTGCCGCTCGCTTGCTGAGATCCTGGAGGCGGCCGCCCCACGTCACGAGGTGGCACGTGAAATGAAGCAAAAGTCTAATTTGGGGAATCAGCCACCTGTACCGGTTAGTCGTGATGAAGTTCTCCGAACAGACCGATCATCAGATCTCCTTCCAGAACTTTGAATGGCAGTTCAAGGTACTCATCAGGATGCCGCGGCAATGCTTTGCCATCGTGGGCGACATTCTTTGTATGACCTTGGACTTTGTCGCCATTTTCTTTGATGTAAGGAAGTACAACGATTCTCCCGTGATTCTTGGAAATGATTGTCCCCTCATTCCAAATTGAGTTTCCGGCTGAGCTCTCAGACTCTCCCCCAACCGCTTTCATTATCCAGCCGGCATCTGGGCTTTCATACCAAAAAACAAACCCACCGGCAACAACGACACGTTGGCCTTTGGCTAAAGCATCGGCTAGTATTCTTTTTACACTGGCCAGTTGCAGCAACTCGTTCGCTCGTGGAAGCAACATGGTGCGGATTTTGGATTTCGTTTTGCCCCAATGTTCTCGTCCGGAAAGACCAAAGCCGCTCGCTATTTTGTCTCTATAGCAATATTTTGCGGTTGTCTGATTTGTTTGAATTGAGAACGACCAGTCGCTTTCCCCTTTTTTAATCAGGGTTGCGCGGCACATCTTTATCTGGACAATCGAAGACTTTGGAAAATCAGATAATTGCTGGTAAAGCTCTTCTAATAAATCAGCACTCCAATTTGGTACTTTGAGGTCCTCTATCCTGGGTTTCGGTAGTAGGCGACTTCTTCGCATGGACTCCAACAGCATTAACTGCTCTTCGTGCGCTAGCCTCTGTTGCGATGTGATTTCTTTCTCCGCTTTCAACAAAACGGATTGCCTCTGTTCTGGCGTTTGCAAAACGACACGGATCCGATCTTCGAGGCCGACGTTGAACTCACAAGCAACAGTTCGCGCTTTTTCAAAGTTGTCATATACGTCGGCTATAGCATGGCCATTGCCTGAGTCGACAAAATGGCGCTTCCATTTCACGCTTTTGTCCGCCTGAACTTTGAGTGCCATCATTGTCCAACGACCAGGGGATTCAAACCATGGGAATGGAAAAATAGCGACAGTAGGATCTAGATAGCCGGGCATTTGGCTGAGCAACATCTTATTCTCCAATTGTGACCATCAGAATTTGGAGTACTTCTTCTGACTTGCCGCTCTAATATAGATCGAAAATAATGGGATTTGCGATCACTTTAAGTTGGCAAGCGGCTTTGCACCTCCACGATGCTGTCCTAACAATAAATTTCGCGGCGGACGTAAGCCGCCCCTACCATTCCATTCGACTGGCAATGCGCTGGATGTTTTTTGCAAACAGTTCAAGAAATTCCTCATCCCCCTTTGCAAATCCCGCAGCTAGTATCGACGACTTCATCGGTTCCGCCCCGATTTCCGCCAAGAGCTTGGCCGCGTTCGCACTTTGCCATCCGATCCGCCCGACGGGCATCCAAGCAAAACTACCGGCCTTCAATTCTTGCTGAACCAAATCCTTGCCGTAGCGCTCCAGATGCGCCAATGCACCAAGCATCTCGAAGCGTCCAAATGTCAACTCGAAATCTGGCGTCAGTCCGGCAAACCGTTTGCTCCATTCTTGCAGCAAAGGCAGCAAATGATCACTAAGTGGCGTCTTGTGGTTTTGCAGACCGTCTAGCTGTTTCCATACATCATTTTCCACTCCCTTCCAGGCGTGCAAGAACAAGGTTTCTATAGCCGGCCCTGGATCACGATGTCCACGATCTACCTGGGAGCCAAACAAAGCGCGCAGTGTTTTCCACCGTTCTGCCCGCGTCAGTCCAATCGAGTACGCAGTAAAAACCAAGGCAGCCGGGTACGAACGCAGATTCAGGTACACCATTAGTCCTGCTCCGATCTTTTCGGATTGGGCATACAGACTTCGGACAACATCGAGAACCAGTGAAAGTTCTTTGCCATCACCCCAGCGGCCAAGCACTCCGGCCATGCTTGCCAACGTTTCAGTCAGCGCCTCGTACTTGCGCACACGTTCCCTGAATACGGCTTGTTCCCAAGCGCGAGCAGGCGAAAACTCTGCATGATCGAGCAACGCTGACACCCTCGCGGTTTCTTGCACGAACAATTCGTCGAGCTGGATGCGATATTCGGGTTTTGCCAGGAAGCGCTTTGCGCTGCTGACCTGCAGCTCAATGCCAATTGGGTTCTGGCGCAGGCTATTTTCTAGCGTCTCCACGCGCTGACGTAGCGACGAGAAGAAACAGTCAGCGCTGTCAATTGACAGGACGCGGGCGCGCCGATGTTGGATAAGCTCTTGCGCACCGGAACCGGTGTCCCCGCGCGCTGCCCAAAACATCGGGTACCGCCGATTCGGCGCACGCAGGAAAGCCGCACGTAGTGCATGGTCCCATTCACCTGACCAGCCGCAGACGATCAGGCCGTATTCGTCCAAGATGCGGTCGAGCAGTCGATCATACTCGGGTGGATAGACGCTCAATTCGTCATCAGTATTAAGGATGCGAGCATCCTTGTAGTCGCCATGGAGTTTTAGGAGATAACATGCGCTGTGTGTAATTGGTTCTGCCCCGCGCAAGGCATCAACTGAGGCCACAATGGTGGGTTCGACGCCTACTTCGCGCAAGGCATTTTCCATCAGGCGGTCGAAATTTGTCGTCACAATGACGCGAAGGTAACCGGCGCGCACTAGCTCGGCGATCGAACGATGCGCAGTGGTCGGAACCTTGCGGCCTTCCGCCCGGTCGTCCTCGGTCGGTTCGATATACCCATGCAAGATCGAGCGTCGTTCCTCTGGTGATGCAGCCAAGTCTTCAAGTAGAGTTGAGTAATTCGGCTCTTTCCCGGTCTCTTTGCGATACCACGCCGCCCAATCGGTTTGCTCCTCAACACCGTGTGCGAGGCCAATCCGGCGTATCAAGTCGAGCGTGATTTCCCAACCAGTTGGGATCTCGGCTGCGCGCGACAGACCGGAACCGATCAATGCGGCGAAGACACCTTTTCCTTCATAGAGGGAAAAAGCGAGCTGAAGTTGAGGATCGTTGATTAGGGAAGTCACGGTAGTTTTTCCTTGTCAGTGCGCCACTCTGATTTCAGTCCCATCGGTTGTGTTAAAGCCATCGCTTATACCTCGAAAAAGCGAAGGATTTTTGCGAACTCAACGCTGTCGTTTCCGAAGATCTCCCTAAGCGATCGGCGTGATGCGCCGATCAGACCTTCAACAAATGCTTCTTCAAGGATTGTTGGTGGCCCTTTAATTGGCGCATTTACCGTGGGATTTAGGCGCGCCGCAACTTCTGACCCAAATGGGTCAATTACGAAAATCTTGAGTCCGTGCTCGCGGATGGCGTGAATTAGGCTGGAATTAATATGGGGATCCCGAAAACCGTACCCAATAATCATAAGGCGGGCCCCTGGCTCTGTCAGTGATGCCTCAAAACGCTCAAAATACCAGTTCAGTGCTGGGAAATAGTTAATGTCCGACGCCTTATTGTCTCCAAGGATCATCGCATTGCCCATCATATGTGGGGCTGACCATCCGGAGGAGCCATGCAACTTGAATAGAGGTTGCATTCCCTCTTCAACCCGGAAGGTCTGCTGATCATTGAGCAGTGTTCGAGGCCCTGCTTGTCCATGCCTGTCGGCCACTTGCGGATTGGTACGAACCGTTGCTGGAAGTTGCAGACCCAACCATGCTGATTGATTAGGCCCCCGATACAGTTCAGGCCAGTAGTGATGTTCCAGTAACTGGTCCTGATTCAACGTGAAAATAGAATCGAATCGAGCGAGGAACGTGGTTATCTGCCGATCCGACTGGCGGGAAAGCTCCCACTCGACAGAAAAGAGATGGCGGTTCATGTGCTCGAACATCCCGTTTATAGCGCTTTGGAGTTCCTGAAGCAGGGTTAGATATGCTCCAGATTGAATTCTGGAATACTGTCGCTGGACTTCAGCCAGGGCAGACTCGAACCCGTTCTTCTGTTGATGACGCCAGAGCAGTGCTCTCAGGGCCGGCGCTTGATGGACCTCCCTACAACCCAGCAAATAGTCAAAAACCTCGGTTGCTACCCACCCGCCCCAGTTTCGACTGAATCCCGCGCCGGTGAGTAGATGGATCCCCATTGCCCGATTACCGTTTCTTGCTTGATTGTGAAACCAATGAGCCGGCCAAGGCCTTGGTGGTCGACGACGACCGGGCACTTTGAAGTGCGGCGGAGGCTTTTGACTCCATGGCTTTACCGGTCACCTTGTTTGTGCCAGCTTGCGCCAGAGCACTACCAGCCAGGCTCTTTTGCAAGCTTGACGCTCCCCCGCTTGCCAGGGCGCGCCCAGCGGCCGATGCAATGATGCCACTCGTTGATTTTTTGTTCATTTTAGACTCCTCGAACGTAAGGTCTGGGTAACGCAGCCACTACAGGTAGTTGCGAATTGATAGAGTGCACTATATGTCGTACTGCAAAAAAAGCAAGCCAGATTTTGAAGTTCTGCAATTTACGAATGAATTTTGTACCCAGCTACGACACATCTGCGCCGTTATGTGCCAAGAATTTGATCCGTGGAACGCGAAAGTCGTTGTTCAATCTCCTCAACATAATCCGTGCTAAGTTGAGTAGTAGGTTTTGACAGGTATATATAGTACTGTTATTGTACCTGCATTCTTTAACACAATTTGCCTATGGGCCGCCCGCCTTTCCAGCTCTCTGATGAACAGGCCAGTCACATCGCACGCGGTGTCGCTGAACTGGATGCCTTGTTGCCCCGCGACCAACGCAACCACCGGCCCTTTGTACGCGAATTCATCAGGATCATCCATTCGGCCACCGGCAAGCTCTATAGCCCGTCGATCTATCACCGGCTTCTGGGTGCCTATGCACCTACCCGACGACCGTCCACTGCAACAATCGCAACTGAGCGAGACAAGGTGGGCCTGCTCTTGACTCCCGCAATCCAAGAACCCCTTCGGCAGTTTTCAGGTAGCGACGCTGGTCTTGCCGAGGCACTGCGAAGCGCAGTTGCAGACGCAATCGAGCTCCAACTGGGGCGTATCGCCGCGGCCGGCGAAGGCTTCGAACACAGCAAACTTGATTTCTACCGTAACCGCCTGAACGAAGCCGAAACGGCGATAAAGGCGACGAGAGCTGAAGTTCTTCGGTTAAGTGCCGAGCTGGCTGCAGCCAAGCAGAGCGCTGAACAATGGGAAGCTGAGGCAATGGCATCCCGCGAACTGCAAACCAAGAGCCTGGAAACGATTGCGGCTCTCAATGTATCCGCTGACGAAAATCGCAAGTTCGCTCTGATTGCCATCGATGAATCGCGCGGAGAGACAAGGACCTGGAAGGAACGCTGTATTGAGCTTGAGCTACAGCGCGCCAAGGACCTCCAGGCAGTCGATGCGATGCGCCGACGACTAAACGAATAGGACGTGACAATGGACTACCCCCCTACTCTTTCAAGTTCCGCTTCGGCGCCCAATCACCAACACGCTCTTGGTCCCGTGGCCGACGACTGGGAGGCAGCTGAGGCCTGGCTGCGCGCCATTGGGAATCGCTCGCGGCGCAATTCCCCGCAAACAGTCAGTACCTATCGTCAGCACCTGGCTAAGCTTCGCTGGTATTGCGAAAACGTTTCACTAAAGTCGCCGTCGGTTTGGTCAGTGGCTGACGTAGACGCATTCATTGATTTTCTGAAACTACTTCCAGTTGAGGCGCTGTGTGGCAAGGATGTCGTCACAGGGAGGTTCGCGAACGTCGATGAAGCGGGTTATACGCCTTTTCGCTGTGCGCCGTCGGCAAGCAGCCGGTCGGACATTCAACGCTGCATTCATGCCATGTTCAAGGCCTGGCGCGAGGTGGGATATATTCATATCAATCCCATGGGACTGCACGGTGCCGGCACGGTCCGTAAAATCAACACCAATCGTGCTGTAACCCTTGATTTGTTCGAGTTGGTCCTGGAGACAATCGAAGCTGAATCCAGGGAAACCTTTGAGCAGCGGCAAAAGGCTGTGCGCGATACATTTGTATTCATCGCCTTGCGCGAACTTGGGCTGCGTGCGACAGAGTTTGTAAAGGCGACGATGGGAGCGCTGCGTAGACTTTCCAATCCCAAGGATGGGAAGACTTACTGGATCATGCATGTCGAAGAGCACACCGCTAAGGGGCGTGTTGAACGAAAAATCCCAGTGACCAACGCCCTTTTCCATGCGCTGATGGTGTACCGGGAGGCATTTGGTATGTCGCATTTGCCGTCGCCCGATGAGATAACGCCCCTGTTGCTATCGCCGCGCACGCAACGAAATGCAAAAAGCGCCAGGGGCAATGCGATCAAATCTGCAGAATCACGCCGATTCTTTGGCGCCTGGCGCAGCGTTACTAGTCGCCATGGACTCTACAGCATCGTCAAGTCCAGGTTGGCCCAGACGGCCCGTTTCCTTGAATCTGTTGGCGACTTGGATCGCAGCGAGCAGATATTGAAGGCCTCTCCCCATTGGTTGCGACACACTTTTGCCAAATCAGCCTTGCTAAAGGGGCAAAGCGTACGTGAAGTTGCCAGCCTTCTGGGGCACGCCAGTGTTGGGACGACGATGATTTACACGGACCAGGATGCGATTGATCTGGTGATGGCAATGGAGCGTGCCTCTCCAGGTTCCGTCGCTGCCGACTTGTTGATAAAGGCTTAGCGATGCATACTCTACTTCTAGGAAATGGGATCAACAGGCTATCCGCGCAGCTAGACTGGGTGAGCATATTAGATCGGCTCGCAGAGGGTGTGCCTGGTGCGGAAAACGTGCAACACTCGGAGCAAAAGCCGTTGTCCTTGTATTTTGAAGAGCTTTGCGCGTTTGAGGCAATTTCAAAGCCATTTCGCAATGCTGAGAACGACGTCAAACGACGCATGGCCGGGTTACTGCAGCATGTTGAACCAGATCCACTACTCACGCAATTCGTTGACCTTTTTTCCGTGATTTTGACGACGAACTACGATCACGCCATTGAAGAAGCGCTTGCCGGTCCGCTGTATGAACGCAAGCCATTCCTGCCTGAGTCACGGTACAGTCTCTTTAGGCGGTCCATTGCAAACTCCAAGGCCGTCTGGCACATACACGGCGATATTCTATATCCAGAAACGATCCTCCTTGGATACGATCATTACTCGGGCTATCTGCAAAAAATCCGGAATTACCAGACTGCTCAAATGACCGAGGAACAAAGAAAGGGCTTGCTGGAAAACTATCCCGATGTATCTCGGACTGACCCGGCCTGTGTCAACCTATTCTCTTGGGTGGACCATTTCTTCCGCGATCATATTCACATTGTCGGCCTCGGCTTGGACTTCACGGAATTGGATTTGTGGTGGCTTTTGGTTTACAAACGTCGCAAGAACAAGGTTACTGGGTACACTTTCTACTATCAAATTGCGGTGCCAGGCGACGAGCGAAATGAAGAGCGCCCGCAGTTAGCCTCGTTGCGTTCACTAGGGGTAAGAGTTCACACGGTGTTTGCCCCGAATTACAGGATAGGCTATCAAACGATCTTGGAATTACTCAAGAGCAACATGGCAGACCACCCTACCTTGTTGGACCAATTCCGGCATTCACCTGCTAGCAAGAAAGTCCCTGTTGATTTGGTGATCGGATCGCCACGACCATCCAATCCACAGCTACCACTGAAGTTCAGGCGGGCCAAGAAAACGACGCAATTCCCACAATCTACAGATTCGCTGTTCAAAACGAAAGAAAAGTGATGTAAAATCCGCTTTACGCAAAGTCATGGCTTTTCGGCCGTGTTTTGCATTTAGTGTAAGGAGTCTGGATCGTGCGTGACGTTCTTCTGCCCTACCTGGCCAGCCGCATCCCGCTGGAATTCATTAAACACCTGCCTGAAGCCATGGAGACGGCGTATTTCCAAGCCTACAGTAATGCCGAGGCGCGCTGTGCACAACCCGAACGGACACGCGTCCGCGGCCAGTTACGGCACTACTACCAGAACGGAGCGATGCGCGACCATGCGGAGAAGCACGGCGTAGATGCGTCGGCGCCACATACTGACCCTAAGGGGGAGCGCTACACGCGCTTGGTCTTTGACGATGTCATTATGGGCCGTACCAGTGTCCGGTACTCCAATAAGACGCCGCCGCCAGCCAAGCACCGCAAGACCATTGCGGCATTGAACAAGCGTATCGAGCCCCACACGCCAGACTTCTTTGACGACAATTACAAACCTCCAAAGGAAGGTTTGGGCATTCTGCTCGTCACTGTGCATCCCGACAATGGGCACGACCAATCCGTCCCAAGCCACTTTGTGATTGGCGTCCCCTATAGTAATCTGAAGGGATGGCACTTGTTTGAACCGCTGTCGTCGTTCTTGGCTGCCTACGCACCGCAAGAAGACCAGTCAGTGGTCGACTTGGCATTCCCGAAACTGAAAAAATTGCTCCTCGACGCGGAAGGCGAAAACTAGAAAATGAGAAACGGTGTACAGAATTTCCAGCCAGCTCGAATGTTGCAGGCACGCGAAGTGCGTGGACTGACGCAAGCTGCACTGGCTGGATTGACCAACAAATCCCCTGCAACCATTTCAAAATGGGAAAACGGCTCGCAGACTCCTGAGCCGCCGGCATTAGCTGCGCTCGCCAGGGCGCTCAATGTGCCGGAGCAGCTATTGTTACGTCCTGTACTTGATAGTGGCGACTCGCCCTTTTTTTTCAGAAGTAATCAGGCTATTACTCGTGAAGCGCAGGCTATTGCACGCGGTCGTCTCGCATGGCTCAATGAGCTTTCCATTTCATTGCAAGACTGGGTAGATTGGCCGGAAATCTCAGTTCCACGTCTTGGAAATGGCGACTTCCGAAAGCTAAGTGATGCGGATATTGAAGGGTTTGCTGCAGAGTGTCGCCGTCAATGGAAGTTAGGGACAGGTCCCATCGAAAATGTGGTGCTAGCGATGGAAAACGCCGGCGTCATATGCGTGCGTGAAGAACTTGGCTATGACCGCATGGACGGAGTATCCAAGTGGTTTGCTAGCGACGTTCGTCCTTATGTTTTTCTTTCTGCAGACAAAGCCAATGCTGTGCGCAGCAGATTCGACGCAGCCCATGAGCTGGGCCATTTGGTAGCACACTGGAATGTGCCTGCGATCGACTACACACGTCAAGCAGAACTCGAGCGTCAAGCCCACCTATTTGCTGCTGCATTCTTGATGCCAGGTGATACTTTTTCGACCGAAGTTTCAACGCCTTCGCTCGACACGTTCTTGACCTTAAAGCCAAGGTGGAAGACTTCGGTTGCAGCAATGATCATGCGTTGCAAGCAACTAGGCATCATCGACGACGCCTATTCTGTTCGCCTGTGGAAAAACTATAGTGCTCGTGGGTGGAAACGAGGGGAACCGCTAGATGATGTCATACCATTCGAGGGCATGCGGCTCATCCCTCGTGCAGTTCAAATGATCATCGAAGCGACACAAATGAGTAGAGCCGCATTACTGGAACGTATCGGTTTTTATGGCGGTGATACAGCGAGTCTTTGTTCTCTTCCAGAGGGCTACTTTGATACACCAGCGGCTATAGCAAAACTAGAACCAGTGGTTAGACTTCGAAATTCTACGTCTACAGAAATTACTACAGGTACTGGAAAAGTCATAGCGTTCCCAAGACGTTGAGTTTTGTTACTGAAGCTATCTTACTCCTTGAATTTTCATCTGTTAATGTTGGATCTTAGACAGCTGATGACGATGGGTGGACTTATGGTGAAGCGACGTATCTGGAAAACGTACCAGGTGCGCTTTGTTCATATAGAGTGAGGTTGGCCGATCAACAAAATCATCTCCAACAATTGCCCAAAAACCGTCAAGCGCTCCTGTAGCCTCCTGGCTGACCCAGGGAATTTCCCCACTCTTTTCGTGCCCTTTTGCCATAGTCCAGGCGCCTTCGAGGGACTCTAGCAAGGCTCCAACAAAGATATGCTTGTAGGACCAATGTCTGGTCGCACGGGACCAGGATTCGGGAGTTGGATCGGTATGCGTCAAATACCAATAAAGCACTCCATAAAGGTCTAGTTGGCGCTTTGCCTGCAAACCCGTAGGTATGCTGCAACCTTCCCAAAACATCCGCCATCGTATGAACGCTTCTGCTACGGGACAGAAAGCGGCCGTCTTACTGCCTTCCATATGCCACCAAAGGTGCTTTATCGCGCTGCGGATGCAGTCCCTGTGTTTATAGACTGCCCTTCGCCAGACGTAGCGCCGAACCGAACGATAGGTCGGCAGCAGGTCCGTATAGGTCACTGACGCCCCAAATGCCGGTACACTTTGTCTTACACGTTCACTGGAATCGTCATCATCTTCTTCCGTCCAATTTGGTGCCCTACAATGGCCACAGTGATGCTTTTGGACCTTTTGAAGCGGCAATTCAGCTTGCGAAGGTCCCAAAGTTTGAAGCGCATCCTTCATTACCTGGCTGATAAATCCTGTGTACCGACACGCGATTTCCGTTCTTATTGTTCTTGATAGCAAGATACCGCGCTCCTCTGCCGTACGATATACTTTACGCAGTTCCTCATTGCGATCAATCGCCAGATCCTGCATCGAGTAGAAGCGATGTAGGCGCGCGATTTTGGCCAGTTGATCTTTCCGCAGGTGCAGCACGTGAGCGCGCTCGTATCGCATTGCGGGTGCAAAGTCTAGTCCGCATTGCGGACATTCAAAGGGATTGCGCAAGACGGGACTTGACAGTCGATATGGAATCGAAAAATTGCATCGTGGGCAGGCGGAAATGAGAGCGATGCCGTGAATCGGGCAATGCGTGGTCAAATCCATTTGTAACGCTGGTGTATGGTATCCACGGCCCAGGCAGAGTTGGCACCATCTTAGCTCATCCGAGGATTTTTCCGCCGCGGTCGGTAGCAAGTTATAGAGAAAAATCGACTTGGCCACGGCTGGCTTAATCCGAAAAATGGCCAACAATTCATTGATATCGAATAGGCTGCCGTCACGAAGGTCAATATTTGGGTTCTTTGCCAAGGTCGTCTTGCGCCCGCACTTTCGACTCACCAAAGCCTGAGCGATCTCACGTGCCGTCACGCAGTTCAAAAGAGCAAATTTGGAGAAGAGTGAAAATGCAGACTCGTGCTCGATAAGCCAGTCCTTGCGCCAGCACCATTGGCGCTCCGCTGGCAAGGGTGTATCCAGATAGAATGGGCGAGGATCAATGTCCATACTTTTTCCACTATAGTTTAGGCTGCTCCGGCAGCCAGTTCCCGCTGTGCGTCCGAAAAGTAGGATTCTTTGACGGCGAATTCCCACATCTGGTCTGTGAACACAAAGTTAGCGGCATCCGTGTCCATGTAGTGTTCAAAGGCGATCTCGACCGTGTGTGCTACGTATTGCATTGGAATTTCCATATTCAAATTCAATTTTGCGGCGCCAAGTGATGCTTGGAACGCACGCCAAAGCTTTACCGCTTCTTGCTCTAGGCGAAAACCGTGATGATAGGCAATGGGGAAGAAGAAGCGGGTGTAGGACCAGTTGGAATCTATTGGATAACGGGCATCGTCATACCCTTTGATACATGCAGCGAGGGTTTCGACATTCTTTATTCCGTCAAACTTCATCTCGGCGACCATAAAACGCAAGATAATCTGAGTGTGGTTAGCCGCTCGCAACGCCGATTTTTGGTTCAAGAGCTGTGGTTGACCGACAAGCAGAGTGATCATCCTGATGCCTTTGCGCTCGAGCTTGTCGTGAACATCGCGCAGCCATTCATACTCCATAAACGACAGCCTTTGTGCTTCGTCGGCAAACACCACAAACCAGGAATATCCAGATTCATCAACGCGTTGTGCCAGGCGCTCGACAAGGCGCCGCCTTTTTGCAGAAACCCGCCCAGTGCTCACTGCCTTGTGGTCGACAGCTTCCAGCAACATCGTAAAGAACGCGTCTTCTGAGGGCTTTGTCTTGAACTCACATCCAAAATTCACGCAAACCAAGCCTGGGAATTCGTCTTGCAGTGCATATATGACGTAGAGAATGCCCTTTGACTTCCCGAAGCGAGGATAAGCATAAATGAGGGCGCCGGGCGTATGCATTCGGGCCAGCCACTTTACCCTGGCCATCATTTGATCGATTGAAGGCGTGGGAATCAAATAGCGCTGCATATGCATGGGATGTTGTTCCACAGGACTTGGTCGTTCAAATGCAAGCATGCTTGAACTCCCCTCAATAGGTAAAAGTCTTGCGAATCTGCATGGTCTTTGGGGTCAACGGCACTACATTATCAGTTCCCTTTTCGGAGCCTGATTGTGTGCCTTCATCGACGACGTCAGGCGGTGAATGAATAGCAGGCGTTGCCGGTCCCATTGGCACGCCGGCGGCCTTGGCCTTCGCCAGCGCGTTTGCTGCTGGCTTGCTCTTCTTGGCAGCATCCTGTTTGAATTTCACCCATTCCTGAACTGGATCGCCATCCAGAGGGACAATAATTCTCTTCAATTTGATCAGGCGATAGATCTCCTGGCGCATAGACACAGTATGGGGTGTTTGATTCCATGGCCGTGCTGCAGTGAGAATGCCCAGTTCCTCTCCATTCTCAAAGAAGGCGCGTACAGTGCGAATATCGCGTACGTCATAGTAGATTCGAAGGCTTCGTCCGATCAGCCCGGCACTGCTGGAGAGCAAGGGACTAGTATATTTCACGTAAAGGAAATTGACATGCGGACGGACACCTCTTTCTACCGAGCCGTGTACTGGCACAATCTTGGCTTCCTGGAGCAGGCAAAGGCTTTGTCGGAGTTGTTCTGGCAGCCTACGGACCATTTGCCCGCGATCCAGAAAATATCGAATTGTTTCGAGCGGGGAACGCGCCAGCCCTTCGTGCACCTCAACGTTGTAGTTCGCAATTAGCACGTCAATCATGTCCTCGAGTTCGGACAGTTCAACCAGCAATTCGAGGTCGCCGTTTGGATCACCGAGTATGCGCTCGATCGCCGTTGGATCACTTCCTAAGGTGCCTGGCAGCCGATGCGCGAAGTGTTTGGCGATCAGCGCAAAAAAGCGTTCTATGAACGGCCTAGAGTTCGGCTCCGCGGGCGCACCATTGTCAGTCCAACAACCAACAACCTGGTTTAATCGCAAAAGCGTGTTTTCGGCGAAGTGGGATTTGGCACCGTCCATGCGGAACCAATCCCAGCAAGCAAAGCAAACTTCGGGATAGACTACGCCGGGTAATCCCGCCCCCTCACGGGGAGACAGATTGGGTATGGCAAATGTACGGCGAGATTCCGGCTTTAGAGCGGACTGCAGGCAATTTGCAATATCGTCTTTGTTGTATTCTCTCCCCAATGCTAGGCAGTATCCCAAAACGGCACGTGAGAAGACATCGATAATGACAAGGATCCAAATCCGATGAAGTTCTACAACAGTTTCAAACCCTAACGGATCAAGCAGTCTGATAGTCAGGCGCAGGTCTATCTTGTGGCCATCAAATTCAACCACCTCGAAGGGGCGGCTAGAGGCTGCCGCTTGGCCTGAGACACCGGCTGCATGGGTTTTGCAAATGCTGCCCCTATGTAGAACAGCCATGTTGAACTCCTTCTCGGCTATTCGTTTAACGAAAGACTGGAATGACCTTAAGGCCAGATAGTCTGTATTGAATGGATAATTGTTCGCCTTGACCCCTGCCGATCGGCAAGCCTTCAAGAAGTCCGCATGCATGAGTTGAATTGGTCTTCTTACCTCACTCGGGTCATCAATTTGTCGGCAACGCTTCTTAATGCTAGTAAGGATGGACTTCTGAATGTCTGGATAGGTCCTAAGCAGCATTTCGAACGCGCCACTGGTTCCGCGAGATCCTTTCCCTTTGGGAAGTACGGGGGCATTGCGTTCATGAGGGTGCACCCGAGTGTATTTGAGAAGGGCACGAAATCCGAATATCCGTCCATCGTCATGCTTTTCAAAACATCGCTTTACGATACGGTATAGAGTTGCCTTTCCAAGCCGGGACTCTCCCAAAATGCAATCGACTGATACCTCTGGGTGACAAACAAATTTAGTAACGGCGGCACACCATCCCTCGAATTCAATTCTTTCCTTTAGCGACAAAGCTGAAACATCTACCGAAGGCCAAAACTGCAGTTCAGCGGAACTGGTTAACACGCTGCGCCGGTCAAATCGTCCATTAAAGTCCATTTGCGGCAATTCCTATGACGCTCGTACCTGAAAGGCGTTGATTTTTTAAACTCTTACAGATAAGCGTGCCGCGAAGCATGTGAGTAAAGGCGGCAACTCGGACAAGGATTGGATCGACGCTGTCTAGCGACTCCTCAATACCACTCAGTTGGACTGGGGAATGCGCCGCGGCAAGTATGCTCTCTAGTAGTTGCTTGCTAACGTATCTCGAAAATGCCGAAACGTCGCGGATGATCGTCCCCCAATTTTCCAATTCCAACTTGCGACTATCGAACTCTTTTGTGTCAATCAATCGAACTGGTATGTCGTCTAAACAATCGAGTTTGGCTAGGGACGTCCCGACCGGTTTCGCGTTGTCCTGTTTGATTGGGACAAGCTCTTTCAGCGTCAAGAATTCTTGAGAGTAAAGGCGACCAACCCAGAAATCTATTCCGCATTTTGGCTTCCAGTTCTCGAGGATAATAGGACGTTCGCAATATTCTAGAACAGTAGGGTCACTTTCGATCAATATCCAAAGACGAAGTACATCCAGTCCGAAAAGTACTATCGGGCGTTGCAATTTTGGAGAATAGACGTCGAAACGGTGCGTCGAATATGGACGCATGGCGTGTGCGGCCCGGGAATAGGCTGGTTCTGCTTGCACTTACCCCTCCGTCAAACGTTGAACGGAGAGGTAATCGTAGACTTTTATTTACGAAGTCGGCGCACGATTGCTTATGGCAGATCTATTAAGTTATTGCTTGCAATGGAATTTAATATTGGAAAACTATAGTTCTTAATCGACTGATGAACTCTCTGTGCTTCACTCAACATATGGCTCAAAGACTTCTTGTAGGAAGCAAGCACCTTCAGGAAGTCGTAAACGTCCTTTTCCTGCAGTGGGGCGTATGGATTGGTCTGAATGCTTGCCAAGATACGCTGAAGTGCAAACTTTGGGATTTGTTTTCTCAATATGCACCATAGGTTAATCGCAACATACAGTTCCGCATTGATCATCGGCATTACCCGACCGGACGACCCAAGTGGATCGGCTTGTAAATTGACACCTTGCGTCGGACTTCCGTCAATTATATGTGCCCCGGGGATTTGTATATTCTGCAATGGGTCAACTAATGTTGGCAGTTTCTGCCCAAGTATGTTTAGAAATTTCTCCGCGCATTCTTTTCCTACTGAAAAGGTATCTTCATAGCCACTTTTCCTGTGTTTGTAGGCAAAGATAGTATGCTCATTTTCCAAGTCGCCACAACATCCTTCAATTATCTGTCCAGGAAGTAGTGCCATGCGAGATATGACTCGGACATCATAGTCTCTGCAAATCTGTACCTTCTTCTCGTTACCTCTGCAACTAACGATTCTCTCCGTCACGGCTGTATCCTATTGGTTTGATGTGGAAGTAAATATGTCGCTCAACACACAAGCCAACTTGCGGCCAGCCCATGTTTTTAGGGTAATCATTTAATCTATGCACATTCTGTTTGGCAACTGAGTACACAAACACGGCAAATTGGACTATCCCGCCGATGCAATGATCACCTTCTCGGCCAGGTATTTTGCAAGCGGGACCTCTTTACGAATTCCCATTTCTGCGCTGCGCGTAGGCACGAAGTTCTCCTGGCGGTTATAGCGGTCCGAGGAGTGGACTAAAGCATTTCGAATCAACTTCACTCTCTTTGCAACATTCCCCAGCACATGTCCAACGGTTGTACGGACTTCATTCTCTTCTCCGAAGAGCTTGCGTTTCTTCGTGTACCACTTTTCACCAAGATGATCTTCATACGCCCCAATAAAGGCTATAAGTTCTGACTCGTCAACATATTTACTAATCACCAGTCTAAGCATTTCAGTTTCATCTGATTCACGTTTATGATTGAGTGTCGTCTGAATAACTTTGTCGAGATACCTTGGCTTAGCTGAGAACAGGGGATCAATCACCAGCGAGCCTAGCTTTCTGTACAGTTCTTCGTCAGAGACCGTTAAAAAGAAATATTCCAAGACCTGATAAAACGACAAAAACTGATTTACAGGGTCATCTAAGGCCATCCCTCGCTGATAAAATCGGACTACATCTTGGTTGATTTTTGCCCTTGGTAGCGGTAACTCTGTTCCAAAATCATTCTCTTCAAACTGAAAATTATTCCCGAGGGCTTGTCGGTAAGGTAGTTCTTCCTCCAAGACCAAAGAGGTTCCCTTTAGGTAAGCCAAGTTGAAAAGGCAACCTTCAATAAACTCCAAGGCCTTCTTGACGGCGGCATCCACTGATGTTTCGTTTAGTCCGAAAACTTTGATAGTCAGCGGCGCAAACAAGTAATTATCGAGAGTCAGATTCTCGCGACCGCGCCCAAGACGCATTCGGTCCAGGGTTCGCATCACAAAATACTCATGGAAACGGAAATAGTTCTTGAAATCGGAACTTGCCTCGCCAATCTCTACCCTGATCGAATCAGTTCCTGAAGTTCCAAATTGAATTTTCTCGCCCCGCCGGAAACTAAGGAGGGAAGAATACCGGCTCGCGTAAGTGACGAGCTGTTCGTAGTGGGTAGAACTTGAAATGCAGGTTTCAAAAGGTTTGTTCTCAAGGCTGGAGCTTCTATTCGAAAATTCTAGATATGTTCTCAAATCTTCCGACGTTGCTTTGAATTGCGTTCCACCCCTGGTCCGAAAACACAGTTCTTCATCGTTTTCATCGACAACCTCAAGCCCAGGTCGAACGTACTCACGTTTAAACTTCTCTTTCACATCAATCAGAGTCAACATGCGGTATCGCCCCTCTTTTTTATTAGCGTGCCTTGAATAATTCTGTGCCACTGCAAGAATAGACTTGCGCGGAACAACAAGCCTCCGCAATCAACTAGAAAAGTACGTATAGGGCTACTACTAAACCCGTCGCGTCTTCTAGGCATGACCAAATCAATTTTCTGGGAAATCGAGTGCGCTTTTTAGGGCTGCTCTAGGCCGATTGCAAGAGTTGCATTCTTTGACAGGAGCTTGCACAATTTGTAACTTGATGTCAATCTCTTGCCGGAACCAGATTGGATATAACGCTCAACAGGATGTCGGGACTTACAAGGGCAAAAGAATGACGCATTATGTGCAATCGAAGAGCGGAGAGACAGACCATGAGTTCAGATGCCGACACGTCGTCAGGGAAGGGGCAACACGTAGCAATAAAGAAGCCGGGAGAGTTATCAACGAATCAAACCGCTGCTGGAACTTCGACATTACCAATCGTAGACGATAGCGAGTTATCTGAGTTGGTTCCGATCACAGATACTCCCGCAACCTCCCCCCCTGTACGGCTCGATGCATTATTCCCGGCGTATGCGCGCGCAAACTACGATTCCCAGGCCAAGACTCGTAATGATCAACTAATTGAAGAGGTTCGACAGGCATATCTTGGAGAGGGGCTTGCACTTTACATCGGTGCTGGCGTATCAATGTCGCTTGGCCTGCCAAGTTGGAACGAGTTGATCAATTCTCTGACGGTATCGATGATGTCGAGGCAGGTAAACTCAGCGGCGCAAGCGCTAGAAACATTGACTGATGCAGAGCGTGCAATGGCGCTAAGTACATTGCTACTCGCAGTCAAGGAGCAACCGCCGTCGCAAAAACCGATCTTGATGTTGGCACGAGCCCTTAAAGACCAATTTGGCGACGAACTTCCACAGCAAGTCGCAGCGCATCTCTATGGTCGTCTTTCGTCTCCTACTGAGAACGTTATTAGTTGGGTAATGAGATTATTCAACCCCAAGTTGCCGCGTCCAGCGAGCTCGTTTACCCTCCCCGTTTCACCTTTGCTCAATGCCCTCGTCGCGCTAATTCGTCCACAACGAAATGTAGTTGGTGTCCAAGCGATTATTAACTACAACTACGATGATATCCTCGAAGAAAAGCTCAGACAGGAATCGGTTCCATGCCTTACAGTCACATCCGGTAAGCAGAAGCTCACCCGCGGAAAAGTTCCCTCTTACCATGTTCATGGCGTTCTGCCGGTGCAGCAGTACTTCAGCGCGACGGGTAAATCTAATAGGATCGATAACGGGAATTTCGTATTTAGCGAGGACGAATACCATTCTGAGTACGCTGACCCCTATCGATGGTCCAATTTGACGCAAATTGGTATGCTTGGTCGACACAAAGGCCTGTTCGTAGGTCTGTCCATGCAGGATCCCAATCTTCGCCGCCTGATCGACGTTACCCACAGACAATATCCAGAGGTTTGGAATTATGCAATTCTTCAACGTGCCACTAAGGCCCAAAATGACGATTCAAAATCGATCATTCTTCGAAACTTGGCTGAGTTTGTTGAAGAGAACTCGTTTCAAAAGATTGGCGTGAAAGTAATCTGGGTCGATGACATTAATACTGATGTCTCATCGGTACTAGCTCGAATTGCTGATTTGCCCGTCGAATAGCGTTGTCGGGGCCCGCCGCAACTAAGAGTAAGAGCTCTTAGCAATTCGCCAAGAACCTTTGTTTGCTGTCTTTCTTTGGGGCAATGCGAACCTGGCGAATTCTGGCTGGGGGGTATTCAATTGATCCATTCAACCAGTTTCGAAATTACTTCGCAAGCTCAAGAAAAAATTTTGAAACTAACGACAGGTCACTTCTGGGCGCTTCGTTCGGTTACAACCAAAGTTCCAAGTTTCGAATTTATTTCTCTGGACGCTATTTAAACAGGCGCTTCAACTCCCCGCTCTTTTCCATCTCAGACAGCGTCGCCGACAGTCGCTTGGCCAGTTCCTGGTGTGACGGCCCCAGCCAGATATAACTGCCTTCGCGGGCAAATTTAACGACCCGAAACTCATCCGTGTTGGTCTTGGTTTGGGGATTTAAAGCCGTATCGGACTGGAGTCCAACACACAGGTCGAGGCGTCGCAACCTCAGCATGCCTAGACAGGCAACATGGGAATCCACAACCCGGGCATTCTTGGCGTCACGGGTATTGGCTTCAATGGCCCTGGAACCACGTAAATAGCCAAACCTTGCCTGGTTCAGGTCCGCCCAAGATTTCGGCATAACACTGTCATGATTGCCGACGGCGATGAACTCCCCCACGACCAGGGGCGGGTCGATGCGGATGGCTTCCGGATAGGTTTCGTTGAATGACTTCGCCCGACTGACATCCCCGTCGAAATTCCCAGCCTTAAATTCAGACACGGCCCGCTCGGCCGGATTGTAGACCAAGGTATAGGGCGTATGCATGCGCCCAAAGGCGGTGGCAATCACGGTCGTTAGTTTCTTGCCGATAGGCGTGTCCAGGCGGCCTGGCGAAACCAGGCGGATCGTCAGCGGTTCTTGTGCGAGGGCTGGTTGGCTGCACAATGCAGCGATCAAACACCAGGCGCCTTTCTTAAGCGTCAACATGGATCCGGTCGGGATTTTTCTCAATCTGGGCGGCATTATGCAATTATAAACAATAATGCAAATATCCATTTGGTGTATATTTTGTTCATGAGCCGTTTGCGCACATACGGGATGCAAGACAAGGGTCGGTGTTACTGGCATGTGCTGGTGATGGCCTTGGCCGCCCTCTTTCCTACCATGGGCCAAGCTGCCGAATCGCATAGCGTCAGTATTTGCTTCCAACCGGAGATCCCACCACGCGCGTTTTACCAGCGCGATGCGCAAGGCAAGAAAAGCGAAGAGCTCGTCGGTGCCTCCGTTGACTTACTGCGCACGGTATTTGGCCGGCTCGGCCTGGTTCCAAAATTCAATGTCCAATTACCGTGGAAGCGCTGCCTCGCCCTGGTCGAAGCGGGAACGATCGATTTTGCAATGGACGCCTACCACAGCGAGGAACGGGCCCTCAAATTCCTGTTTTCAGATCCGTATTGGCGCCTCACGCCGCAAGTCTACTACCTGAAGTCGGCGCCCCTGTCGATTGGGTCGATCGCCGACCTGAAGCGATATCGTGGTTGCGGCATGGGTGGCTGGAGCTATGCTCACTATGGCCTTGGGGCTGAGGATATGGATGCGGGTTCGTTTGATTTTGGTGGAATGGTCCAGAAACTCAAGGCCGGGCGCTGCAAATACATCGTTGAAGAACTTGAGGTTGTCGAAGGCCTCAAAGCGATTGGGCAGGACTATTTTTCGGCCGACATTGTCCACGGCCCGGTCAGCGGCGCCCTTGGGCCGGCCACCTATTTAATTAGCAGCAAGGATGATCGGCATGCCGACTTGATCAAGCGATTCGACCAGCAGTTACGGCAACTCAGCCTGTCTGGCGACTCCATGAAGATCTGGAAGAAATACGCACAATTGTCGTCGCCGAAACCTTGACCTGCCCTTCCCTTGTGCTCCGAGTAACAAGTCTAACCGGCCCTTAGAGCCGGCAAGCTTGTGCTCGATTGAAGTTTCAGGCTGCAGCGGCTTGCGCCACAGGTGGCAGCCCCATGGAGATGGCTTTTAAGTTATCGACATCCAGAATGTCTACCTGGCGATTGGCCACCTCGATCCAGCCCTTCTTGCGGAACGATGTCATCAATCGGCTGACACTTTCGATGGTCAGCGACAGGTAATTGCCGATGTCTTCACGCGACATGCGCAATTGGAAGCTCGCGGCGGCATAGCCCCGGGCAGCATAGCGTGCCGATAAATTGAGCAGGAAAAGGGCGAATCGTTGCTCTGCCCGCATATTGCCGAGGAACAGCATCATGGTCTGTTCACGCGCGATCTCCTGGCTCATCATGCGATGGAAATGCTGCAATAGGCGGGGCATCTTCATCAGCAGCTCTTCCAGCTGGGCATAGGGAATTTCACAGACTTCGCTGTCTTCCAGGGCGATGGCGCCGCAGCTATAGCTGCCGCTTCCAATGGCTTCCATGCCGATAAGATCGCCCGACATTTGCAGACCGGCGATTTGCTGTTCGCCAAAAGCATTCAGCTGGTAGGTTTTGAAATGGCCAAAACGCACTGCATATAGCTTCTTGAATGGCTCGCCCATACGGTATAGGTTGTCATCCTTTTCCAGGCGACGTCGGGTGATTAGCTTGTCCAGCTGGCCTAGCTCCGACTCTCCCAGGCCCTGTGGCAGGCAGAGGTTTTTCAATGAGCACACCGAGCATTTTTGCGTCGTGCTGCGGGTGGGCTGGCAGGCGTTGGCAGGCTGGAGCTGAATGACGGTTTTCATGGCTGGTCCAATATTGAGTCAATGGAGACAGTATCGGACCTGAAAGAAAAAACCGTTATCGGGTATCACGGCAATCTCGTGTAGGGGCCGCTGGACAGTTTTCTGTAGGGTATACCCCACAGCGCGCCTAGATCAGGCCACTTTCCAGCGCATAGCGCGTCAATTCCGCATTGCTGGAATAGCCCATCTTTTCAAGGATGCGGGTACGGTAGGTAGTCACCGTGTTCGGGCTCAAATGGAGGGTTTCGGCAATCTTGACCAGGCTTTCACCGGCTGCGATCAGTTTCATGACTTCCAGTTCGCGGTTGGACAGGGAATCATGGTTGGCGACACCCGCGCCGCCGACCACGTCGGCCAGCTTTTCCAATAGGGCGGCACTCACGTATTTGCCCCCTGCCGCCGCCTTATTGACAGCCTCCACCAAGACTGCGGTCGGCGAATCCTTGGTCAAGTAGCCGGCTGCCCCCGATTTCAGGGCGCGGACTGCATAGATTTCCTCAGAATACGTACTCAACACCAGCACCGCCATTCTTGGAACTTCTTCACGCAGCGACTTCAAAAGTTCGAGGCCGTTCTTGCCTGGCATGGTGATGTCAATAATGGCGACATCAAATTCTTGGCTCCGGACCATGTGCATGGCCTCCTGGGCGTTGGCCGCTTCCCCGGTCACCTGGATGTTTGTGGCCGAACTGAGCATCAGCCGCACCCCATTGCGTGCAATGGCATGGTCATCCACCAGTAAGACACGGATGGGTTTAATTGCCGCCATTGCTAAATCCTCGAGGTAATTGCAACACCAAGGTGGTGCCTTGGCCGGTGCTGCCATTGACATGCAGTTCGCCACCAAAATGGCGGGCTCGCTCGATCATGCCCAACACACCCCACGATTCTCCGTTCAGCAATTTGGACGCTTCAATGCCTGACCCGTCATCCTTAATAGACACTTGCAGCAACTCTCCGTGCATGCTCGCTTTCACTTCAACACTCTGCGCATTGGCGTGCCGGACCACATTGGTCAAGGCCTCCTGGACGATGCGGAAAAGCATCGTACTGCGGTCGGCGTCCAGTTCCACATTGCTCACGATCGAATCGATGGTACAGGTGCAACGCATGCCTGTTCTTTGGGCAACCTGATCAACATACCATTCCAACGCTGCCCACACGCCCAGTTGATCGAGCACACTGGGGCGCAAATCGGTAATCACGCGCCGCACCGCCTCGATGGCATCTTTGGCCAGCGACGCTGCGTCCACCAGCAGGGGATCTGGTTCGCCTCCGGCGGCAACGGCACGCTCCACCGACACGGAAATATAGGCCCGGATGCCCGAAAGCAAACCACCCAGTTCATCGTGCACCTCACGGGCAATCCGTTTGCGTTCATCTTCCCGGATGTTTTCCTGGTGGGCCGCCAGGTCGCGTAGGGCGTCACGGGTTTGCAACAGGGTCGCTTCAGCTTCCTTGCGGGCGCTGATGTCATGGATGGTGGCCAGCACGGCCGGAACGCCCTCCCCGGCATTCAAGGGAGACAGGCTAATTTCGACGGGGAATTCGGAGCCATCTTTGCGCTGCGCAAATAGTTCCATGCCGCTGCCCATCGAGCGCGGCCTCGGTTGGGAAAGATAGTCACTGCGCAAACCAATGTGGGCGCGGCGAAATCGAGCTGGTATCAGAGTTTCCAAGGCCTGTCCTATTAACTCGCCCTTGCCATAGCCAAACAAGCTTTCAAGGGAAGGATTGATGACGATGATCTGCCCTGTGCCGTCCACGATCAGCATGGCGTCGGTGGCGGAAGCGAGGAGCCAATCAAGGCTTTGTCCTTCAATAACGAGGTTTCTCATTCAAAATCCTGGCAATGATGTCGGCATTGCCATTCTACTGTGTCCGGTGGGACCAAGTACGTGGTTGAATGTACCGCCGGAAAACAGGCGAGTCACGATGGAGATTTGATTCAGATCAAATTTGCCAACAATTTGAGCCAAAACGAGAGGCGAAGATCAGGCGGCCAGGGCCTGCTGGGGCAGCGTGATTTGGTAGGACAATTGATCAAACAGTTCGGACAGGAAGGCAAAGCGCTTGCGGGCTTCGGAGCGTTTCTTAGACGCGATGGCATCCATCCTGGGCTCCTGCAATGCCAGGCAAGGCAAGACGAAGTCGCCATCGGCGCGGCGCGCGGCACCCAATTCCAGCCAGAAGCTGTCGTAATCGGCATGCACGCGTCCGTCGCGGATCTGTTTTTGCACGGACCGATTGTGGTTGCCGACCATAAGCATTTGCCGGCACCCAAAAGCGTAACCAAGGTGCTGTACCAGGCGCACCAGCAATTGTTTGGGTCGGATACCAAACAGGTCCTTGGTTGCAATGCGAGCCAGGTCGAGCCCTTGCCCGCCCCGCGCACCTTGCAAGCAGCCAATGGCGACGCTGTCGATCTGTTGATCTTGCATGAACGAGAATGCCACGGACTGCACGAGCTCATTGCCCGCATGTAGCTGGAGCACCATCTCCCCTTCCCTTTCCATCGGTACGACGGCGCTCAGGGTCAGGCGATAGTAGATGCCCGATTTGCCTTGGAAACTGGCCATGGGCATGGGGGCTTGGCTGGCGGCGGTCACCAGCGGGGCCAAGCCATGGCGAAGGACGAAATGATAGTGGTCCGCGAGGGCGTGGAATCGTTGGCCTTCTCGCAGGCGGGTGCTCAGGTAGGGACGGTAAATCTTGTGGAGGAGTCGAGGTTGCGCACGGGCAATATCGCTGAGCTCAGGGTGGGCATTGAGCAGCTCGAGCCAGCTTTGGGTCAGTTCTGGCTTGGCCCACGCGCGCACCTGGAGCTTAACCGCAGCCAACAGACGGGATGAGACAGATTTTGGTTCCAGGCCAGAACGGAGAGTAATCGGCTGCATGTTGCCCAAGCACAAAGAAGTGAAACAATACGACACAATTCGTTACAAACGGAATTGTAGCGATACAAAAATAAATTGCATAGAGGGGAAATACGTATTTTCCTAGAGCAAGTACTCTGGGCTCAGGCGGGTGTGGCGAGGATGACACTTGAGGCTTTGAACAAAGCCATGGCGGGCTGCCCCGGCGCCAGGCCAAGGTCAGAACAACTTTGATTGGTGATCACGGCGGCAATGCTGGCATTGCCGTCCAATTCGAGCACTACTTCACAATTCACTGCGCCCGGGATCAGGCGGGTAACCCGTCCAAACAATTGATTGCGGGCGGAAAACTTGGCGCCCTCAATGGGATTGGCCAGGATAATGGACGAGGCTTTGACCAGGGCAAACGCCTCTGTCCCCGGCGCCAGGCCGAGTTCACGCGTACTGTCGTGGGTGATGATGGCGATAATTTTATGTCCCCCTGCCACCTCCAGTTCGACTTCGTCGTTGACTGCGCCGGGCTGCAGCCGGCTGACTTTGCCGAAGAATTGATTGCGTGCGCTGGTTTTCAAGGCCATTCTCCTGATCAGCCTAAAGTCTTCGCCGAACTCCCCGGCCATCTGGCCCAATTGTTCGACAAAATGACGATGTTCTTGCACGATACGCCTGAAGTTGGCCACTAGCGCTGCGCCGCGCTGGGTCAGCCTGGTGCCGCCACCGCCTTTACCGCCGCTGACCCGCTCGACCAGGGGTTCACCAGCCAGGTTATTCATCTGGTCGATCGCGTCCCAGGCTGCTTTGTAACTCATCTTGATGGATTTGGCAGCTTGCGTAATCGAACCGCATTCCGCAATCTTTAGCAGTAAGGCGATGCGTGCTTCGCCGCCCAGGTGTGCGCCGCCGACGGTCATCCAAACCGAACCCTGGAGTTCAATGGTCATTGCCAGTGCCCTCCCCTGCTTCGACCATCCCATCGCGCAGGCGGATAACTTCGTCACCCAACAACTGCGCATCGGCCGGATCATGGGAGATGATGATCATCGGGAGATTCAATTGGCGTTGCAGCTGATCGAGTTCTGCCCGCATTTGATCGCGCAGCTCAGGATCCAGTGCCGCAAACGGCTCGTCCAGCAGCAGGGCGCGTGGTTGATTGACCAGTGCCCTTGCCAAGGCCGTCCTCTGGCGTTGGCCTCCAGACAATTCGCTCGGTAACTGGTGGGCTACTTCAGCAAGGCCAAATTGGGACAAGGTGTGTTCAACGGAGCTGGCAAGCACCCGTTTGCCGGGATTGAACCATCCTTTGCTAAGGCCAAACGCAATGTTTTGCCGGACATTCAGATGCGGGAAAAGTGCATAGTCCTGGAATACGTATCCCAACTGCCTGCGCTGTGGCGCCAGTTCAATGCCTAGCCCATGGTCGAACAATAGGTCGCCACCAAGACGGATGCGGCCAGAATCAGGCGTCAGCAGCCCGGCGATCGCCTTGAGCGTCAGGCTCTTGCCAGACCCTGAAGGGCCGTAAATGACGAGGCGTTTGCTTCTTGTCTTCAGTTGGATATCGAGCTTGAAAGTGCGCCGGCCTGACACTAGGTTTTTTTGAATGGCGATATCGAGTTCAAAAGATGGGTCATTCATTGGGCTCGTCCCCTGGCTGGCATAAGCCGGTTGGCGGACATCAGGACCACAATGCATACCACCGAGGTGATCAGCACCAAGGTCTGGGCGGTGTCATCCTGACCCGCCTGCACCGCTTCATACACGGCGATCGACAGGGTCTGCGTGCGACCGGGAATGCTGCCCGCAACCATGAGCGTTGCCCCAAACTCTCCCAAGGCCCGCGCGAACGCGAGCAGAAGTCCGGCCAGGATGCCGCGCCAGGCCAGAGGCAAACTGACCCGGAAGAAAATGGCTACTTCCGACATGCCCAGTACAAGGGCTGCCTGTTCCAATTGCCCATCCACCGATTCGAATGCTGCCCGTGCGGGCTTAAAGACCAGGGGAAAAGCGACTATGGCAGCGGCAATCACGGCGCCCTGCCACGTGAAAATCAGCTGGATGCCGAAATAGGTATGCAGCCAGGCGCCCATCGGACCATTGCGGCCCAATACAACAAGGAGGTAGTAGCCCAGCACCGAAGGAGGCATCACCATTGGCAAAGTGAGGACCGTGTCGAGCAAGTCACGCCCTGGGAAACGACATCGTGCCAGCACAAATCCGACGCCGACGCCTGCAAGCAGGTTAAGTGCAGTCGCCCAGCCTGCAACCTTCAGGGAAAGCGAGAGAGCGGTCCAGGCCGGATCCATGTGGCCGAGCCTTAGGGCTTACTAAAACCGTATTTGGCAAGGATGGCCTGGCCAGCCGGCGACACCACATAGCCAGTGAATCGCTTGGCCTCAATGACGTTGGCGCTGTGGGCCAATACGGCAATGGGATAGGTAATTGGCATATCGAACGGCACTTCAAAGGCGGTCTTAACCTTGTCGGCCATCAAAGCGGCATCGGTCGCATAGACAAAACCTGCATCGACCTCCCCACGCGCCACGTAGTCAAGCGATTGGCGCACATTCTGCGTACTGATCACCTTAGGCTCAATGGAGATCCATAGTTTGGCACGCTCCAAGGCGTGCTTGGCATAGCGGCCGACGGGCACGCTGGCGGGGATGCCGATGGCGACGCGCTTGACCTGTGCTTGATTCAAGTCTTCCAGGCGCTGCAAAGCGGCGTTTGTATTGGCCGGTACGACCAGGACCAGGTGGTTGCGCACAAAATCGTGCCTTTGACCAGCCATGAGCAAGCCTTGCTGGGCGCCCTGGTCCATGGTTTCCTGGTCAGCCGTGGCCAACACGTCGACCGGAGCTCCCTTTGCAATTTGCTGCAGCAAGGCGCCCGACGCACCAAAATTGAAAGCGACTTTGCTACCGGGATATTGGATTTCATAGCGCTGCCCGACTTCTTTGAAGGCATTGGTCAAGCTGGTCGCGGCAGACACGGTAATTTCCGCCGCTTGGCCGAGTTGGGTGCATACGGCAAGCAGGGCCGCGCTGATCAGGTAACGTAGCATGACCGTAATATATCACCATATATAACGCTTTACTATCCAGGTCGACGCTTTGCGCACTGGCCGGGGCATGCTAGGCTAGCCGGCATTCATCACCCAGGGAATAACAATGTGTTCAATTCGCCGATTCACCGCCATATTTGCGCTCGCTTTGGTCACCATGCTTCCCTTGGCCGCATCCGCTGACGTCACGATGATTTACCTGGTGCGCCATGGTGAAAAAGGGCTTGGCAATGATCCGGCGTTGACGGCTGAGGGCCTTACCCGTGCAAAGAACATTGCTGAGACTTTGAGCAAAGCCAAGATTACCCAGATTTTTAGCAGCAATTATCAGCGCACCAGGCAAACCGCCGAACCGCTCAGTAAAGCGCTTTCCTTGCCGGTGCAAAGCTACGACCCTGGCAAGCAGGCCGCATTTGCCCAACAGTTGCTGGCGCTGAAAGGCAATACCCTGGTTGTTGGGCATTCCAATACCCTGCCCGAGCTCGTTAAATTATTGGGTGGCGAACCCGGTGGTGATATTGCGGATGAAGAGTTTAATCGCCTGTACCAACTGACCATAGAAAAGGACGGCAAAATTACCACCACCCTGCTCCATTCCATGCCCTGATCAAACGAGGGGTTTGATCACATAAACGCATCGCCGCGCACCTTCGAGCAGGTGTTCGGACCGTTCGACGTTGTAATCGCGGCCCAGCACCCGCCGGAACACGTCCAATTCTGAGCGGCAAAAATTTGGGCACTGTCGCGCTGCGGCGCAAATTGGACAATGGTTTTCGACCAATCCAATGGCGCCGCCTTCCAATTCAATCGCTTCTGCCATATATCCTTCAGCGCTGCGGGCCGCTGCCAAGCTGTGGACACGCTGGCGCAGGTCATCCTGGCCAGCCAGAAGCTCCCGATAGAGTGATTCGCTGTTTTTCTCTCGCGCACGGATCAATTTGCCCAAGCCCTCTTCGCCAAACACATTGCGCACCTGGTCGATCAATTGCACTGTCAGTTCGCCATGCCTGTCAGGGAAACGTGCATGGCCCGCTTCCGTCAACGACCAATGGCGCGAGGGACGGCCCACTTTATCAGCGACATCCTCGAATTGCACCCAGCCCCTTTCTGCTGCGGCCTCCAAATGCCGCCTCGCCCCCATCGACGTCACAGCCAGCACATCGGCCAGTTGCTGGGCAGTCTGGGCACCACGCGTCTTCAACAAATAGAGCACCTTATCTGCCGTCGTCATTGGACTGCCCCCGACGCCAGGCCCAATCGCGCCTGCCAATGTAAATAGCGCCATCCCGCGCTGGCCGCCAAGACAGCGCCCAACAACAGGATGAGCCGGGTATCAATCAAAGTGAGGAAAGATCCTGCGGCGGCCATCAAGATATTGGCGACGCAGAATATCGTCGACAGCAATCCCATGACGGCGCCGTTGCCATGCTCACCAAATCGGTCGGCACACCATGCCGGTACAACGCCGTTATAGACCGCATTTGGAATACCAAACAGCACGATCGCGACCAGGCCAATGTGCACATGGCCTGAGGCCACCAGTGCAATCGCCGAAGCGGCAGCAAATGCCGACCATGCAGCGCAGCGCAAAGGATCCCAGCGGCTGGCGTGTTCGGCCACCAGCGACGTTGCGGTCATCAATCCACACAGCAAGGCGGTGACCAGAGCGATGCCTTTGGCGTCATAATGCGCCGCTTCCACCAACCACAATGGGTAGTACTCATAAAACGCTGTCACGCCACAGGTGTAGGCAAGCTGCACATAAAACAGGGTGCGCAATTCAGCGTGCTTGAGCAAATTGAGCGCATGCCGGTTACGGGCAATATGCCACCATGAAGTGGTCGACGTGGACGCTGCCTCGACCGGCAAGGTAAACGCCACCAAAACCGCCACCAGAAGCAGCGCCAGGGTCGCTACCAGGAAGGGAACCGTCACGCCCCAGGCCAAGGTGAGCCCCGCTAGCAGGGGACCGGCCAGCCAGCCCAGCCAGAATGCACCATTGAGCCAGGACATGGCGCGCACGCGCTGCTCCCCTTCCAGCCGGTCGGCGAGCATGGCACGGGCCACCGCCCCATTGCCCTCCAAAAGTCCGGTGACAAAGCGGGCCACAATAAAGAGCGGATAAGACTGCACGACCAAGGACAGGGCGGTGATGGCGTGGCCGGCGGCAGCGCCAATTGCGGTGACGATCAGGACCGGGCGGCGGCCATAGCGGTCAGACAGGGGGCCAAGCAGCGCGGACCCGATCAATAAGCCCAGTGGATTAATCAGCAAAGCCAGCGAAAACAGCAGCTTGGGCGGCAGGCCCAAGAACTGATTCAGTCCATTTGACACTTCCGCTGCAAACAAAGGCGGAAGGATAGGATAAGGCAGCGAGGCCCCGATGGTTGACAACAAACCCAGCAGGCAGGCCGCAAGGATAAATAACTTGGTTTTCATTGTGGGATTATATAAATGAAAGTGCTTACTAATATACGGAAGGCCCCTCCATAAGTAAACAAAACAATTTATATAAAACCGATAGTATTATTGCATCGCGACGGCATCCGCTTGTGGAATAAGCTTGCGCCACCAATGCCAGGACAGGGCGGCATAGAAGAAGTACACGGCAAATAATACCGAGGTCAAGTACAGCCCCCGGCTCGCATAGATCGGTACGGCCATGCCATTGACGATCAACCAGAATGCCCAGTTTTCTATCCGCCTTTGCATCAGCAACACCTGGGCGATCACACTGAATACCAATACAGCCGAATCAGCAAATGGCGCGTAGGCGTTGGTGGTGTAATGCAGCATGGCGCCATAGGCAGCCGTGGCAACAACACCAACCGGCAGCGTCCACAGCAGGCTCGAAAAATTTGCATGTGATACCACCAGGGGCCCACCATCCCCTCCCCTGGTCCATTTCCACAAGCCGATGACATTGGTCCCGATGAAGAAGAGCTGCAGCGCAACGTCGGCATACAAATTCGCCTGGTAAAACAGAACGGCAAACAAGGCGCAACCGAGGATGCCAAACGTCCAGCTGTGGATATGGTTGCGTCCTGCCAGAAAGATCGCCAGCGCCGCCATGGCATTGGCCGCCAATTCCAGTTCACTCGTCATGCGCCCCCCAATGGCCCTTTGTTTGTCCCTGCACTGTAAGGGATGATGCGCCGCAGGGCAATCATTGCCGCTTGGCGGGACCAAATAGTTCGACGGGACACATTGACGCGCCTCACCCTGTTCATCGGGACGGCCACAGATACTGGGCCAATCACTCAATGCGGAGGCGCCGTGACGACACCAAGCGAAGACGTGAGCGCACGTCATGCGGTTCAGCGCGGCGAATTCCTGAAAGACTTGGGAACATTTGCTCAGCAGCATAGGGCAGGCCACTGGTCCGGCTTGTTCTCGCAATTCCTTGCCGACATATTGCCAGCCGCGCCGGAACGCATCGCCCGCAGTTCGCACCAATACGTCTGGGACATGATTCGCGCTGCCGGCGCCGATGCGGACGGTCGATTCCGCTGTGGCCTGTTTGCCGACGAACTGTTTGGCATTGAGGAGGCAATCGATCGCATTGTGGACTATTTCAAGGCGGCAGCTGCCGGTTCTGAAGTGGGTCGCCGTTTGCTGCTGTTGCTGGGCCCACCCTCGGGCGGCAAGTCGACCCTGGTGATCCTGCTCAAGCGCGGGCTGGAGGAATACAGCCTGACCGACGAAGGTGCCATGTATGCCATTGCTGGCTGCCCGGTCCACGAATCTCCCCTGCACCTGGTCCCCCATTCCATGCGCGCCGCCTGTCGTAACAACTACGGCATCGACATCCATGGCGAACTGTGTCCGCATTGCCGCGCCCGCCTCGAAGACCAATACCAGGGCGACTTCCTGAATATGCCGGTGGAGCGTTTTTTCATTTCCGAGGCGGGGCGCAATGGCATTGGTACCTATGCGCCCCATGACCCCACCACGGCCGACCTGGCCGACCTGGTGGGCTCGGTCGACCTGTCCAAGGTCGCGCAGTTTGGGGACGAAGGTGACCCGCGCGCCTGGTCCTGGTCGGGCGCCGTGTACGCCGCTAGCCGTGGCGTACTTGAAATGATCGAGATCCTTAAAGTCAAACGGGAATTCCTCTACCTGCTGCTGACTCTCACCCAAGAAAAAAACGTCAAGGTGTCGCGCTTTCCCCTGATTTATTTGGACGAGACCATCCTGGCCCACACCAACCTCGCCGAATTCCGCAAATTCATCCAAGAGAGCGAAAATGAGGCCCTGCTCGACCGCATGGTCATTGTCCAGGTGCCCTATACGCTGAACTACCGCGAAGAAGCCCGCATCTATCGCAAACTGATTTCCTCGGCGGCGCCGGCATTTCGCGATGTGCACCTTGATCCCCACGTCTTGCACGCGGCAGCCGTGTTTGCCATCCTGAGTCGCATCCAGGAGGCAGAAGAGAAGGAAACGGAACTGGTCAAAAAGGTCCGCATCCACGCCGATGAAGAGGTCGAAGGTGTGAACCGTGCGGATGCACGCCGTGTCAAAGATAAGGAAAAGGCGCCGGACGAAGGGCTTGCGGGTGTTTCACCACGCTTTGTGATTAACGCCCTGTCTAATGCCATCATCCAGTCCAACCAAAAAAGCCTGACCACCATGGACGTGCTGTTGGCACTGAAGGACGGTATCGAGAGCGACGCCAGGATTGAAGCGAAAAAAAAGCGCAAATGGATCGACTACCTTGTCCTGACCCGCAAGGACTTTTACAACCGCTGGGTCAAAGAAGACGTCCACAAAGCCCTTTTTGTCTCCTTCGAACAAGAAGCGCAGGATTTGCTCAATAAGTATCTCGACGAGGTGGAAGCCATGCTCGATAACCGCCAAATCAAAGATCCCATGACCAACGAGGACCGGCGTCCGGACGAACGCTTTTTGCGCGCGGTGGAAGAAAAGATCCATATCTCGGAATCGGGCAAACAGTCGTTTCGCCAGGAAGTCGTGCGCAAGGCCATGGGCGCGTACAAGCGCGGTGAAAAATTCAGTCTCGATAGCCACCTTCCTTTACACGACGCCTTGCAGCACTATTTGTTCGAGCAAAGGCGTGATGTGCTGCGCCTGGTCAGTTCGAGCAAACGACCGGATGAAGACATCCGCACCAAAATCTCCGCCGTCGAAAAACGCCTGGTCGATGAATACGGTTACGACAGCCATAGCGCCCGCGAAGCGCTCAATTACGTGACCACCTTGCTGGCTCAGGAATAACCGGGATCGGAACAAACGCATGGCGGCCATGATACAAACAGCATGGTATGAGCTCTTCTCCCGCGGCGCCAGGGACTGGCTGAGGCATAACGACAAGGTGCGCGAAGCCGTGCAAGGCCACCTGCCCGAGCTCATCGCCGGGCCGGACCTGATCACCGGCCCCCAGCAACGCACGGTCCAAGTCCCGGTCAAACTGCTTGAGCACGCACGCTTCCGCCTTGCCGATGGCCGCACGGTCACCGGCGCGGGCCAGGGAGACGGGCAGCCGGGCGATGTGCTGCTGCCTGGTGGACCCGGCATGCCCGCATCGGGCGATGCCGGCCCGGGAGATGGCGGCAATGAAGAAGGCGAGGTCAAACTGCTGCTGGAATTCTCCATCGACGATGTGATGGACTGGATCTGGGACGAGCTCAAATTGCCGGAGATCCAGCCAAAAATCAACCATGCCATTGACGCCGCCGACTACATTCGCGAAGGCTACGACAAACACGGGGCGCGCTCACGCCTGGACCGGCGCCTGACCGTCAAAGAGGCAATCAAACGCCGCGCGATCCAGGCCGATCCCCTGCCATTCACCAATGAGGACCTGCGCTTCCGCCAGGTCGTTGCCCGCCCCCGGCCGAGCAGCAGCGCAGTGATCCTCTTCGTCATCGACGTTTCGGCCAGCATGACCCAGATGGAGCGCAAGCTGGCCAAGTCCTTCTTTTTCTTCGCCTTGCAGGGTATTCGCCGCAACTACCACAAAGTCCAGACAAGGTTCATTGCCCATACCACGCGCGCCTGGGAATTCACCGAGGCCGAATTCTTCCAGGTCTCCGGGATTGGCGGTACCATCGCGTCGAGCGCCTTTCGCCTGGCACTCGAGCTTGTGCGCACACAGTTTGACCCGGCCGTAAACAACGTCTATATGTTCTACGCTTCAGACGGCGAAAACTTCACGGAAGACCGGATCAGTGCAAGCCAAAGCCTGGCTGAACTATCCGGCTTGCTCAATTACATTGGTTATGTCGAGACCTTGCCTGGCCTGCCCCGCTCGCTCGACACAGAAATGCGCCGCCTGTGCAAAGAACTCGAACGGCAAGGCCTACCAGTCGGAAATAGCGTGTTGTCCAACCCCGACGACGTCTGGACAGCGCTCAGACAATTCTTCATGCAAGAGTCCAAAGCCCAGCAGCTTGCGCCATGAGCGATCAAACCGACACCTTGGCTGGCTACGTATCCAGGATCGAGGCACTGGCGGCAGAACTTGGCCTGGACTTTTATCCCGTGCATTTCGAGCTTGTCCCCAACAACTTCATGGTCGAGATCGCCGTCTACGGCCTGCCCGTGCGCATGCGTCATTGGTCGTTCGGCGTGCGTTACATCCACCAGTTGGTCCAACAGACAATGGGGCACTCCAAAATCTTCGAAGTGATGTTTCCGGGCGATCCTTGCCACGCATTCATGTTGCAGGACAACACGCTAGCAGAAAATGTCCTGGTCACTTCCCACGTTCTGGGGCACGCCGACTTCGCCAAGAATAACCACCTATTCAGTCAGTTCCAGTCCATGGCTGGCACCCATATCCTGGAACAAAGTGCGGCCCGCGCCCACCGCCTGGAGCGTGCCGTCCTGGTGCACGGGCAATCCAGGGTTGAACCCGTGCTCGATGCGGCGCTGGCACTGGAAACCCATATTGACGTCAACCAGCCTTTGCATCGCCCTCCCTATGAATCAACAACGGCCAAGCCTGAGATGCCCATGCCGGATGCCTTCCGGCAGCGCTTCCAGCAACTGCCCGGCGAGCCGGTCGTGACACGCCCAACCGAGCGGCCCTTGCGCTTGCCGGTCCCTCCCCAGCCGGAACACGATTTGCTATGGTTTATCGCCCACTATGGCCCGGACCTGGAAGACTGGGAGCGTGATATTTTCCTGGCCGTGCGTGAAGAGGCCTTCTATTTCCATCCCGTCTACGCCTGCCAGATCATGAACGAAGGCTGGGCCTCCTATTGGCATGCCCGCCTGTTGCGCGAGGCCGATTTCCTGCCTCATTCCCTGTATGTATCAGCGATCAAGGCGCATTCCGATGTGGTGCGGCCCTTTGCCAGCGGCCACCAATTGGCCCTGTCATTAAACCCGTATCACCTTGGATTCAAACTATGGGAGCATGTCGTCGGGTGCCAGGGAATGGACAAGGCCAGGCAGATTTGCCGGGAGGAAGACGACTTCGGCTTCATCCGCAACTACCTGGATCAGGAGACCGCTGACGAGTTGGACCTGTTTGTGTTTGAAACACGCAAAGACGGCGAGACCAAGGTGGTCAACCGGGACATCCACGCGATTCGCGAAGCCATCCTGGCGCCCAAGTTCAATTACGGTACGCCCAATATCGCCGCAGTTAGCATGGAGCCTGACGGCACGCTGGAACTGCGCCACGATTACCAGCAAGACGGCCGAGGCCTGGAATTGGGCCAGGCCGAGAAAGTGATGGACTATGTGGCCAAAGTATGGCGACGCCCCGTTCGCTTGCACACCATTGATTTTCGCGGCGTCGTGCGTGTCTTGCCGGCACAACGTAGCAGTGTTGAATCCGGCCGCAGCTGAGCAGCGGCGCCAATCACATTGCTTGCACACAGGCCGCCAGCGGATCCGACGCAGTTTTCCAATTCGTGCCCATTGCCGGACCAATATTAGGTGCCAAGGGCAGCAAAGGCGGCGACAGCTTCTGCCGTTTGCGCAAGCCCAGCGACTTCCGCCTGGCCAGAACATTCCTTTGACCTGGACCACCTCCGTCCGGCGACGAGGGATCATGCTGCATAATGTTGACATCTTGTCACAAGATTCCTGTTTCCTTTTGCGTTGCCTCAATCATCCGCCACCGTCCGGCCCCTAACTGACGCGGGGATGCCAAATGGTCTATAGTGGAGTTTCTTTGAAATCAATGCATACCCATGAAATTTGATGTCGCCATTGTTGGCAGCGGACTGGCCGGCCTGTCGGTTGCACTCCACCTCGCACAAACGCGGACCGTCGCGATTATTTCCAAGCGTACCTTGCTCGATGGCGCCAGCAGTTGGGCCCAGGGCGGTATCGCCGCGGTGCTGGACTCCGGCGACAGCCACGGCCAGCATATCGAGGACACCCTGGTTGCCGGCGCCGGCCTGTGCGACGAAGCGGCAACCCGCTATATCGTGGAGCAAGGCCGTGGCGCCATCGAATGGCTGATCGCCCAAGGTGTGCCCTTTACGCGTGACGACACCGCCGAGCTGGGCTTCCACCTGACCCGCGAAGGCGGCCATAGCCAGCGCCGCATCATCCACGCCGCGGATGCTACTGGCCATGCCGTACAAGTGACGCTGGAGCAGCAGGTGCGTGCCCACCCCAACATCACCTTGTTCGAGCAACATTGCGCCATTGACGTGATTACCTCCGACAAGCTGCAACCCAAAGGCCCAGCGGCTGGCAAGCCAGCACAGTGCCATGGTTTATATGTGCAGGACGAAAAAACTGGCAAGGTCCTGACCTTTGAAGCGGGCCACACCGTCCTGGCTACCGGTGGCGCCGGCAAGGTCTATCTGTACACCACCAATCCGGACACGGCCACGGGCGACGGCATCGCCATGGCCTGGCGTGCCGGCTGCCGTGTCTCGAACATGGAATTCATGCAATTCCACCCCACCTGCCTGTACCACCCTTATGCCAAGTCTTTCCTGATCACGGAAGCCATCCGCGGTGAAGGCGGCCAGTTGCTGCTGCCTCCCGAAGCAGGCGCAGCGGCAGGCACGCGCTTCATGCTGGCCCACGATGAACGGGCGGAACTGGCTCCGCGCGACGTCGTGGCCAGGGCGATCGACTTTGAAATGAAGAAGCGCGGCCTGGACTATGTCAACCTCGACATCAGCCACCAGCCGCCGGAATTCTTGAAAGAACACTTCCCAACCATCTATGCGCGTTGCCTGGAACTGGGGATCGATATTACCAAGCAACCGATTCCGGTCGTTCCGGCCGTCCATTTCACCTGCGGCGGCGTGGTGACCGACCTGGCGGGCCGCACAGACCTGCCAGGCCTGTACGCGGTAGGGGAAATGGCCTGCACGGGCCTGCATGGCGCCAACCGTTTGGCCAGCAACTCGCTGCTCGAATGCCTGGTGATCGGCCGCGCTTGTGCCAAGGACATCGAGTCGCAACACAAAGTCGACGTACCGCCCCTGCCCGCCTGGGACGAAAGCCGGGTCACGGACGCAGATGAAGAAGTGGTGATCGCCCACAACTGGGACGAGCTGCGCCGTTTTATGTGGAACTATGTGGGCATCGTCCGCACCACCAAACGCCTGGAGCGGGCCCAACACCGCATTGCCCTGCTCAAGGAAGAGATTGACGAGTACTACCGCAATTTCCGCATCACACATGATTTGCTGGAATTGCGCAACTTGGTGGACGTCGCTTCCCTAATCGTCAATAGCGCCCTGTCACGACATGAGAGTCGCGGCCTGCATTTCAGCCGCGACTACCCAAATACCTTGCCCAAAGCCCTGCCCAGCGTGCTCACGCCGGCACGCAAGAAGAGCTAGGCCTGTCTCGGCGGTTTAGCCAGACCCAGGCGAACTCCTCAGGCTTGCTGTGCCATGGCAGACCCGCGCGACTGCGACGTGATGCTTGCCAACCAGCAGGCCCAAGGCGCCCAATTACGTTTCCTTGCGCCCTGCCGTGCCGCCTGCTTTGCCAGCCTGGGTGGCGCTGCCGGTCTGGGCACTGCCTGCGACTCCGGCGCTGCCCATGCTGCCACCTTGCATACTGCCACTGCCTTCGCTTTGCATGCTGGCACCGGCACGGGCGTCACGGCCCTGCTGCTGGCGCATGGCATCGGCGAACGGGTCGCGATACTCACGCATTGCTTCCTGATGGCTGGTCCGGCTGCGTTCACTTTCTTCAGTGGCATTGCGCTGTACTTCTTCTGCCAGGGCACGCGCCGTGCGGCTCGTTTCCGACACATGCTCTTCCGTCACACGGGCCAATTCGACCTGGGAATCGGCCGCAATGCGGGATAGGTGCTGCTGGTAGGCGCGCATTTTTTCGGCCGTCGGCTGGGCCCGCGATGCTGCGGCGCCAATCACCTCAGTCTGGCGGCCGGCCGTCAAGATTTGTTGGCTTGCACGGGTGGTTTCTTCCAACAGGGTTTGGGCCAGCTGGATATTCAGGTCACAAAACTGCTGGTAGGAGTGGAAGATCGATTTAGTCATATCGTTAAGGTACGACACCTGCGCTTCCACGTGGGTGCGCGCAGCAGGACTGACATTTTGATGGAATGGATACATAGATTGCCTCAGATAAGATCAGTGGTTGGGAGAATGTATACCGCGCAGCATCTGCAGCGCGAACCACAAGGCTAAGTGAGGGAGCCGAAGAACCTATGATCGGCATCAATCGAAGGAACGATTGACGGAGAAAATACGGCGAAGATCAGAGAGTGGCAGCATGCAGCGTAGGAATTTGCTGCATGCTGGAGTATCAGGCAATCACGCGCATGGAAAAATCAATGGCGCGAATGTCTTTGGTCAGGCTACCAACGGAAATGCGGTCGACACCCGTTTCAGCAATGGCCCGCAAGGACACCAGGTTGACGCCGCCCGACGCTTCAAGCATTGCCCGGCCCTGATTGATTTCAACCGCCTCGCGCATCAGGGCAAGGTCAAAGTTGTCGAGCAAAATTGAGGTCGCGCCACTGTTGAGTGCTTCCTTCAATTCAGCCAGGTTTTCCACTTCCACCTGAACCGTCACATTGTCGCTGACCAGTTTGGCCGCCGCCAGGGCTGGCGAAATACCGCCGCAAGCAGCAATATGGTTTTCCTTGATCAAGATCCCGTCATACAAGGCCATACGCTGGTTCTGCCCGCCGCCAACCCGAACGGCATATTTTTGAGCCAGTCGCAGGCCCGGCAAGGTCTTGCGCGTATCGAGAATGGCTGCCTTGGTACCGGCCACCGCGTCAACATAGCTACGCGTCGCCGTGGCCACCGCCGACATCATTTGCATGAAATTGAGCGCCGCGCGCTCGCCCGTCAGGATCGAGCGGGCCGAGCCTTCAATCAGGCACACTTCCGTGCCCTCTTTCATCTGGTCGCCCTCGGCATAGCGCCAGTCAACTTCAGTACCCTGGTCCAGCGCCAACATCACGCCTTCAAACCATGGCGCGCCGCACAACACGGCGTCTTCCCGCACCACCACACGGGCCTGGACTCGCACATCAGCGGGAATCAATTGCCCAGTCAGGTCGCCAGTGCCAATGTCTTCCAGCAAAGCAGCCAGCAGGTTCTGTTCAAAAGCCGTTTGCAGGCTTTCATCAAAGGTATCGTAAGGGTTGCGCAAATTACTCATGCAGGACCGACTCCCGAAAATAAGGCCGTTTCTTTTTCCAGACTACCCGTAGGCAATGCTTTCGCTTTCTTCGCAGCAGCAAAATCGAGCATGCGGTCAATCGCACGCACCGCCTTGACGCCAATGGCAAGATCCACATGGATTTCGTTATTGCCGTTTTCCAGCACATCGGCCAGGTTCTGTAAGCCGTTCATGGCCATCCAAGGGCAATGGGCGCAGCTCTTGCAGGTTGCGCTATTGCCCGCCGTTGGCGCTTCAATCAGGCGTTTGCCGGGCGCCTCCATGCGCATCTTGTGCAAGATGCCATTGTCCGTTGCGACAATAAAGGTGCTTGCGTCCATATTCTTGGCCGCATTGATCAACTGGGTCGTTGAACCGACCACATCGGCCAAGGCCACCACATTGGCAGGCGACTCCGGATGCACCAGCACCTTGGCGTCCGGATACTCGGCCTTCAGCACATCGAGCTCGATGCCCTTGAATTCGTCGTGCACCAGGCAGGAACCCTGCCACAACAACATATCGGCGCCCGTCTTTTTCTGGATATACGAACCCAGGTGGCGATCCGGCGCCCACAGGATTTTCTTTCCTTGCGCGTGCAGGTGTTCAACAATGTCCAGGCCAATCGACGAGGTCACCATCCAGTCCGCGCGCGCCTTGACGGCAGCGCTGGTATTGGCATAGACCACGACAGTACGGTCCGGATGGGCGTCGCAAAAGGCGGCAAATTCATCGGCCGGGCAACCCAGGTCCAACGAGCAGGTGGCATCCAGGTCCGGCATCAGGATGGTTTTTTCCGGGCTGAGGATCTTGGCCGTTTCGCCCATAAAGCGTACGCCGGCCACCACCAGGGTCTTGGCCGCATGATCACGGCCAAAGCGCGCCATTTCCAGCGAGTCAGACACACAGCCGCCGGTTTCTTCGGCCAGGTCCTGCAAGTCCGAATCAACATAATAGTGGGCAACCAGCACGGCGCCCTTTTCTTTCAGCAAGCGGCGAATCTTGTCCTTCAGCGCCACTTTCTCGGCGGCGCTCGGTGTGGCCGGAGTGCGGGCCCAAGCGCTAGCCGTGCAAGATTGCCCGGCCTGGGGATGGTCATACTCGATGGTCTTGATCGGTAACACTTGCATGGCGAAACCTTTACTCGATGCCCTGGCTGGTCAGGTACTCTTCATAATTGCCGCGGAAATCAACGATCTCGTTTTCCTTGATTTCCAACACACGATTGGCCAGCGAGGAGACAAATTCGCGGTCATGGGAAACGAAGATCAGGGTGCCCGCGTATTTTTCCAGGGCGATGTTGAGCGATTCAATCGATTCCATGTCCATATGGTTGGTCGGCTCGTCGAGCAGCAACACATTGTGGCGGCCCAGCATCAGCTTGCCGTACATCATGCGGCCCTTTTCACCACCAGACAGCACCTTGACCGACTTCTTCACTTCGTCACCGCCAAACAGCAGGCGGCCCAGGCTGGAACGCACGGCCTGGTCGTCATCGCCTTCCTGCGTCCACTTGCCCATCCAGTCCGTCAGGTTGATGTCGCTGGCAAAGTCTTCCGTCGGATCCTGCGGCATATAGCCAACATTGGCATTTTCCGCCCATTTCACGCGGCCCGTATCCGTGGTCATGGCGCACAGGTCGCCGCCGATCGAGCGCAGCAACGTGGTCTTGCCAGCGCCGTTGGCGCCGATAATGGCAATGCGTTCGCCCGCTTCCACCATGATGCTAAAGTTCTTGAACAACTGGCGGTCGTACTTCTTGGAAATGCCTTCCACTTCCACGGCCAGGCGGTGCAGCTTCTTTTCGCCATCAAAGCGGATAAAGGGATAGGCGCGCGACGAAGGTTTGATGTCTTCGACCTTGATCTTATCAATCTGTTTGGCACGCGACGTAGCCTGGCGGGCCTTGGACTTATTGGCCGAAAAGCGGCGCACAAAATCTTGCAGTTCCGCGACCTTTTCCTTGGCCTTGGCATTATTCGCCAGTTGCTGGTTGCGAGCCTGCGTCGATGCCAGCATATAGTCATCGTAATTGCCAGGGTAAATCTTCAGCGTGCCGTAATCCATATCGGCCACGTGGGTGCACACCTGGTTCAGGAAGTGGCGGTCATGGGAAATAATGATCATGGTCGAATCACGCTCATTGAGCACTTCTTCGAGCCAGCGAATGGTATTGATGTCCAGGTTATTGGTCGGTTCGTCCAGCAGCAGGATGTCGGGATTGGAGAACAGTGCTTGGGCCAGCAGTACACGCAGCTTCCAGCCGGGTGCCACATTGCTCATTGGACCCTGGTGCTGGTCAATCGAAACGCCGGCGCCCAACAGCAGCTCGCCTGCACGCGCTTCGGCCGAGTAACCATCGTATTCGGCCACTTTGGCTTCCAGTTCGGCCGCATGCATATAGTCGTCGTCGGTCGCTTCCGGATTGGCGTAAATGGCATCGCGCTCCGTCATCGCATTCCACAATTCCGTGTGGCCCATCATCACCACATCGAGCACGCGCATTTCTTCGTAAGCAAACTGGTCTTGGCGCAACTTACCAAGGCGCTCATTCGGATCGAGCATGACATTACCTGCCGATGGCTCCAGGTCGCCACCCAGGATCTTCATGAAAGTCGACTTGCCGCAACCATTGGCGCCAATCAGGCCATAGCGGTTACCATCGCCAAATTTGACGGAAATATTCTCGAAAAGCGGCTTGGCGCCGAACTGCATGGTGATGTTTGCTGTCGATAGCATTGTTTGCTGACTCTTTACTCAATAAAATCATGCGCTTAGGCGCGAATCAGCCATTATACAACAGTGCCAAATCAGCACCTGCCCGGCAATGAGTGGTCAGACATCCGAGGACTAGGGCTTGAACCGCCCAAAAATGTCAATTATTTCGTATTGTTTCTATTTGTGTTGTTTTCTATACATTTGTAACAAATTGCCTTGACGCAAGAATGGGTCGCATGATCGTATACCTCCCCTAGATCGTAAGATGCCCCCAATACATGGGTAGCCTTGTGATCTAGTTCTTACAAATAGATCTTACGGAGAGTATCTTGACCCATAATATGATTCTAAAACGTAGTGTGGTGGCTGTCGCCCTCACCCTCGCAACGTCCCAATTCGTTTCTGCACAAACCGTCGCTGTCACCTCGGCAGCAGCTCCGGCCGCCCCAGCAGCCAGCGCCGATGACAGCATCACCAAAGTTCAGATTACCGGTTCCAGCCTGAAGCGCACCGCCAAGGAAACCGCTGGTTCCGTGCAAATCATGACGCGTGAAGACATCGAGCGCACTGGTGCCAATACGGCATTGGGCCTGATTACTGATGCCACCGGCGTAGACGTTAATATCAATTCGGCAACCCAGGGTTCGGGCGGTTTCGCCGTCGGTTCCTCTGCTGCTTCGATGCACAACCTGGGCAAAGTATCGACCCTGGTACTGGTGAATGGCCGCCGCATCTCCCCTTACGGCCTGTCCGACGGCGCACAGCAAAACTTTACCAATCTGGACGCCATTTCGGCCGACGCCATTGAACGCGTCGAAATCCTGCGCGACGGCGCTTCGGCAATCTATGGTTCCGACGCCATTTCCGGCGTGATTAACATCATTCTGCGCAAGGAGTACACAGGCGTTGGCATCAAAGCCGGCTACCGCTACACCCCGCAAGTGCATGCCATCAACAGCAAGAATGCCTCCTTCATCTGGGGCTATGGCGACATTGACACCAATGGCTTCAATACCTACATCAGCTGGGAAGGTTACAAGAGCCCTGGCTATACCTCGGCAGACTTGAAGCCGGTCGTGCCAGATTGGCACCGCCTGACGCCGGGCCGTTCCACCTGGGATGCCAAGAGCACCTACTCGCCAACGGGTAACTATTTCCGTAGCTCGACCAGCATTGTCGCCGCCCCTGGCTGCCCTGCTGCCGACCTGGATCCAGCGGACGGCTTGTGCAAATTCGACACCCTGCCCTATGCCGGCCAGACCACCAACAACAAGCGCCAAGCCGTTGCAAGCAACACCCACTTCCGTATTGGCAAAGACATCGATGCCAACTTCGAATTGACTTGGGCCGATGCCACCAACTCCTACATCCTGGCACCGCTGTCGACCAATAACGGTGGCACGACCACGGCAACAAGCATCTGGTACAACGTGCTGGGCCAAAAGATGGTCGGTCCATTCACTTATCCAAAACTGCCTGTGGGCCACGCTTATAACCCATATACGGTCGCCACCGAACTGCGCGCCCGCTTTATGGACACGGGCAATGGCTTTAACTTCAACAGCACTGACTCCAGCCAATACCGCGCCATGCTGACCCTGGATGGCACCGTCGGCAGCTACGACTGGAAAGGCGCCGTTGGCCACATGTTCTCGGACGCCACCAAGGCCACCCGCGCGTTCAGCGCCACCGGCTACACCGACGCCATCGTCACCGGCAAATACAAGTTTGGCCAGCAAAACGACAAGGCCCTGCTTGAAACCATGTTCCCAATCCGCACCACAGTGGGCGAATCGGTCATCAGCTTCGTCGATGGCACCGTGACTGGCGAAGCCTTCAATATGCCCGCTGGCCCAGTCAACGTGGCGGTCGGCTTCGACCTGCGCCGTGAAAGCTATCGCATGAAGAGCTCGGACAATGTGCTCAACGGCGAACTGGTTGGCATTTTCGGCCTGCAAGTCGATGACGCCCGCACCCAATCGGCCCTGTTTGCCGAAGCGGCTGTGCCACTGGCCAAGACCGTCAAGCTGGGCGCCGCCCTGCGTGCTGACAAGACGAGCAACTTTGATGCCCACGTGTCGCCTAAGCTAAGCTTGACTTTCACGCCCGTCGACAGCTTCATGCTGCGCGCCACCGGCAGTGGCGGTTTCCGTGCTCCTAACATCGTTGAATCCGGTAACGGCCTGGGCCGCAGCTCGGTTGCCACCGGCGTCAATGACCTGCGTCGCTGCCCAACCGCAACGACTCTGAACAACCTGATCCAGAACGCCACCAATGCCACCACGGCCGATAAGTCACAAGCGAACACCTACCGATCGAATGATTGCTCGGCCGGCTTGCCAAGCTTTGTGGCATCGAACCCAGATCTGAAACCAGAAACGTCAAAGTCCTTCACCGTTGGCGCCGTGTTTGCACCGACCAAGAGCTTCGAAATGGCGGTCGACTACTACAAGATCGAGCGCAAGGATGAGATCGGTACGCGTACCATTGCTGACATCCTGAAAGGCGAAGCCGACCTGAAACCAGGTACCCTGGTCCGGATCGACAATACCGTCACTGACAACGAGTTCCTGGCCTTGGTCAAGAAGTATGCACCGACCAATACCGTTAACTTTGGCGGTGTGGGCAAGTTGGGCATCATCTATAACCCGTACGTCAATTCGGGTAAGACCCGTGTTGCTGGCCTGGATATGGATGCCAAGTACACCATGAAGCTGGAAAACCTCGGCACCCTGATGACGAAGTTCGAAGCGAACTACAACATCAATTACCAGTCCTTCAGCGTGGCCAATAACGCATGGAATCCAAACTGGGTTGGCAATTGGGATATCGGCGGCAAGTGGGATGGAAAGTTGACGACCGAACTGAAGACCGGTGCGTGGACCAACTCGCTGACCATTAATTACTTCAGCGGCTACACCACCGACAACGATGCATCGCCAACCTATTGCGTTACGCAGAACGTTGCCGCGCAATACATGGATACTTGCAAGAACGTAAAAGCAAATATCAAAGCGAACTGGTCGACCAGCTACAGCGGTTTCAAGAATACCAAGCTGAATATGACCGTCATCAATGTGACCAATCGTCCTAACCCGATCGACTGGCGCAATGGCTTCAGCTTCACGTCGCCAGGCCTGCGCACGATTTACATGAACGCTGCCTACAGCTTCAAGTAATCCAGGCCAAGCCGGTCGCAGGGCCGGCCAAAAACAAAGGCCCGCTGGTTCAATCTAGCGGGCCTTTTTCGTGGGATTGGCCCACTAGTGAAACTGGTGGGCATTTTTTTGATGCTTCAATAACTGAATTCAGCGATAGGTGAACCGGCGCCACATGGCTTCAAGTGGACCCTGGCGGTGCCGGGCCAGCCAACGACGGCTCCACACCAGCTGCAGCGCCATGATCGCCAGGCACAGTCCAACGATGCCAGTATGAGAAAGGTATTTTGCCAATCCCAGGCCGGTGCCCTGCAGGAGCAGCACCAACAGCACAGCCTGCGACACATAATTCGTCAATGCCATCCGGCCCACGGGCGCCAGCCATTTGGACCAACGAATCACTCGTCTTGGCCCGAATAACATCAGGTGGGCGACAAAAGCTGCGGTAAGCAAGGGACCTGCCAACAACAACAAGCCGGTCATGAAAGTATCGCCCTGTGTCATCTGTTGGGGATGTAGCGACACGCGCAAGTACACCCATCCGATCCACAGGTTGACCGGTAAGCCCAGTAGCAAGCCGATCAAGCGTACGCGGCGCCATCCCTCCCGGTATCGCTCTGGCCGCGTCAGCCACCCCAGGCGAATCGACACGGCACCGAGCATAAACAGCGCGACGGTCTGCGGCAGCATCAAAAGCAGCAACGGCAGGCCTTTCAGGTAGATCAGAGCGCGCGCCACGACGATGTCTGGCCATCGTCCATCAACGAACAGCTCGGATTGGCGCGTCATCTCGGCCAGGCGGCGCGGAATGTCCTTGTCGGCCATGTCCGTCAACAAAACTGCCGCCACCAGGAACAACAGGCCAACTCCAAGGGCGATCGATGCACTCAGCTTGAGCAGGCGGACCAGGTCGCCGGTGCGCTTGCCAGCAGCTTTGTGGAGTACAAAGAATCCGGCCAGCGCATACTGCGTCAGGATCTCGCCCCGAAACAGCAGCAAGCCGAGAAGTAGCCCGCAGGCCATCATCCACCACAGGCGCCTGCGATAAATGCGCATGGTTTCTACCAATCCACCGGGACCCGCACGCAGCCGGTCTGTTTGCAAGACAAAGCCAGCACCAAACAGGAAGGCGAACAAAGGATAAAACTTGAACTCAGCAAAGGCAGCACAGGCAAAGACCGTGGCCTTATCCCACCACGGCGCCGGGTCAGGCAATACCCCGTAGG
>JACXTT010000669.1_pt1 | contig 58456 bp, 58 predicted proteins | sample 9270951 | NCBI WGS metagenome assembly JACXTT01 (sample SAMN15532306, study PRJNA645909) | rock metagenome | isolation source: weathered quartz diorite | place: Puerto Rico | collected 2017-06-21
CTGATTGATCCCGGTCAGTTTCATCCGAGCCGCTAAGTTCAGATAAATCTCCAACTTGTGGTTCGAGTTCGTGGTGACCTTGAAGCACTTCGGTGGTAGGGCCAGCAGGTTATCTTTCCGCATGATCCGCACCACGCGTTTGTGGTTCACCTGCATTCCCCGGCGGCGGAGCTCCGCGGTGATTCGTCGATACCCGTAACGACGACGATGCTCCAGGGCAATCTGTTGGATGACCGATCGCACCTCGGTCTCTTCTTCGGCAGGTCGCTGCTCTTTCAACGATCGATAGAAACTTCTGCGACTGACCGGAACCAACTGGCACATGCGCTCGATACTCAGGCTGCCTTGCAAAAGCATTACTTCTCGGATCTGCTCGAAGATCCCGTCTTGCCAGTTTCGCCGCTCTTCTGGCGTCGAGCCTCGACTTTTTGCAAGGCAGGGTCGAAAATCTCGCGTTCACGCTGGGATAGTTGGTTGGGGGTTGGGCGGTTCGACCCGGTAGCCAAGGCTTCGGAGTTGGCGGATCATCCGTGCAGCGCGCTGGTGTCGTGACCTTTGGCTAATGAGAGGCCCGTGTTCCTTGTAACGGACCCCTCGATTCAGAATCTTCCACACGAGTCGGCAAAGACGATGGGCAATCACGCCAATCGTTTGATTGTGCCCCAGGCGCGGCACATAGCGTCGGTAGAGGATCTGGAAGATACTTCCTTTATATTTGACCGCAGCGTTGGCGGCCTGATTGAGAATGCGCCGCATGTGACGATTGCCTTTCGGAGACCGGTGACCACGGCTTACGCCTGCGCTCTCATTGTCGCCGGGGCAGGCGCCGACCCACGAAGACAAATGTGCTTCGGAAGGAAAGGTCGCGGCCCTCACGCCCACTTCGGCAATGATTTGCTGCGCCGAATCCACTCCCAGACCGGGTACTTCCGCCAGCCGCTGGATGTGGTCCTGATGCGCGCGGAGCAGATCGGCCATCTCCTGGTCAAGCTGGCCAACCTGCTTCTCAATCAGCTGCAGGTCTTCCAGCGCCATCTTCAGGAGCCGGCGGTAGGTGGGATTCAGTTCCTGGCAGGCACTCAGGGCGTCGCGCAACTCTTCTGGCGTCGCGCGCAAGCGGCCATCGGCCAGCGTCGCCAGCACTGCCGGGTCTGTCTCACCGTCAGCCAGGGCGTGTAGCATCCGCCGCGCACTGACGCCCAGCAGATCGGAAACCAGGCTGGACAATTTGATGTGCGCTTCTTCCAACAGAGCTTCCAATCGATTCTGTAATTGCACTCGGTTGCGCGTCAGTTGGTACCTGGTGCGTGTGACCGTCCGCCACAGGCGCTGCTCGGGATCGGGCACAAAGCTCAGCGTTAATTCCCGGGCCACCAACCGCTTCACCAGACGTTCGGCGTCAGCAAAATCATTCTTGCGCCCCTGCGGAGCCCTGTTCGACTGCGCCTGTGCCAAGTGCAGCGTTCCCGACACATGCCTAGGGTAATCCTTTACAGACCAGTAAGTTCGTGTTATCGTTTTTCTCCGTACCGCCATTCAAGCGCCAGGCGGCTGGGCCTCTGACCGAGAACCTGCCACACGTTTTTCTGGGCGGCCCCAACCAGGCCGACTCTTGCGCGGACCTCATAGCGGCCGCATTTGCGGGCGATCCTCTTGTACATGGGATCGACCCCTTGCTTGAAAGACCCTCCCCTCGACGAATACAGCATCGTCTTTCATCGCGTGTGTCGTATTGGGCCCCCTGGGCGCTACTATTTTTACCGGGGAGACGCCTTTCAGCCTCGCGATCTGAGACTAAAGGGGCAACCTTTGCTTAAGCTGCGCAAAGTAGAAATCGTTGGCTTCAAGTCCTTCTGTGAGCGCACCGCAGTCACTTTCAGCGGCACGGGCACGACTTGCATTGTCGGGCCCAATGGCTGCGGCAAGTCCAATGTCGTTGACGCTATCTCCTGGGTGCTCGGTGAACAGAGTCACAAGTCGCTGCGTGCCGAGCGCATGGCGGATTGTATCTTCAACGGCACGACCAAGCGCCCGCCAATGGGCCTCGCGGAAGTGACCTTGACCATGGAGGATCCGGAGCTGGCCGAGGCCGCGCGCTTCGTGATCGAGGGCGCCCAAGCGGAACCGGGATCGGCATCGACGGACCAAGCGGTGAATCCAAACGCACCAATGGCATCCACGGAAATCAGCGAAAGTAACCCGGAAAATTTTGGTAATACCGTCCCCGCGCAAGCCCCCGAATCACAAGAAGCTACTGTAGAAGGTTTCGTAGAAGGTTTCGTCGAAGGTTCCGCGGAACCTGGCGGCAAGTTCAAACGCAAAAAGAAATCCGCCGACAAGCCCGTTTTGGCGACAAAACCCGGCGAAGTGGTGGTCAGCCGGCGGCTGTATCGCTCGGGCCAGAGCGAATACCTGATCAACGGCCGTGTGGCGCGGCTCCGGGACATCCAGGAAATGTTCATGGGCGTGGGCCTGGGTCCCGATTCCTACGCCATTATCGAACAAGGGCGCATCGGCCTGATTCTCTCGACCAAGCCGATGGAGCGCCGCGCGATCATCGAGGAAGCTGCTGGCGTCACGAGGTTCAAGACCAAGAAACGCCTGGCCGAAGCCAAACTCGAATCCTCGAAAGTGAATCTTTCGCGCGTCAACGACATCGTGGTCGAAGTCGACAAGCAGCTGGGTTCGCTCAAGCGGCAAGCCTCCAAAGCGCGCCGCTTTTCGGAAATCCGTGACCAGATGCGCGGAATCGTCCGCCAAATGCTTGCCGGGAAGGCTCGCGAACTCGACGCCGAGGCCGACCGCCTCGCGAAACTCTTCGAGGAACTCTCGGCGAACGAGACGCGGCATGCGCAGACGATCCTCGAGCAAGAGGGCGAGCAAGACCGGCTGAGTCAGCGGATTTACGCGCTGGATACCGAGATTCGCCAGAACCAGAACGTTTTGAACCTCACCGCCCTGGAAGTCGACCGCAGTGAAAACCGCATCGTTTTCAATCGCCAGCGCACCGAGGAACTGGCAACGCGCGGCACTCAGCTTGCCGCCGAGCGCGGTCAAGCCACCACGCAGGCCGCTGAGTGGGAATCGCGAAGCGCGGCTCAGTCGCACGCCATCAACGTCTTGCGGCGGGAGACGGGTGAGGTAGCAACGCGCGTCGAGCAACTGGCTTCCCGCGGGCAACTGCGGGCCGCGCAGATCGCAGAGTCGGAGTTGCGCATAGTCGATCTTCGTCGCGCAGCATCGGAAGCGGGAGAAAGCCTCCTACAGCTTCACGGCGAGCAAAAACGCGCCGAAGAGGCGCTCGTGCATCAGCGGGAGGCGTTGCGCAAACTGGAATCCGAAGAAGCGGGACTGCTGGAATCGTCCATCCGAATCCGAGGTGAAGCGGAAGATGCCGCATACGAGTTTGAAGCGGCCACGGGCCGGTTCGGCGCGCTGAAACTGGCTGCGGCCGAAATGCAGAAAACTATTACGGAGCTGCGTGCCCGGCGCGACACCGCAACCAAGCAGGCCGATGAACTCCGCGGCGCTCTTGCCGGCGTGCGCGCCCGGCACTCTACCCTCACCCAGATCCTCAACGATCACTCGTACACGGCCGAGGCCGTGCAGAAACTCTTCGCCGCCCGTGAACGAGGGATGGGCAAGGACTTCCACGCCGTTGGGGTGCTGGCAGATTACGCGGAGGTCGAGGAGCAGCACGAAGCCGCCATCGAGGAATTTCTGCGCGATGAGTTGCAGTACGTCGTCGTTGAAACGTATGACCATGCCCGCGCGGGCGTGTCGCTTCTGCGTCATGAAGTCGGCGGGCGCGCCACCTTTTTTGTGGATTCACTGGGCAACCTTCGTCTTTCAGAGTACGAACCGATCGTCAACTTCCGCGTCGAAGACGGCGTGATCTCTCGGCTGGACAAACTTGTGGAATTTCGCGATCCCCTGGGTTCTGCAGCCAAGCAATTTCTGCCCCGCCTACGCTCGGCTTTCCTAACAGGCAGTGCTTCCGCCGCCGAAAAGCTCGCGCGCGAAAATCCGCAATATGCCTTCGTGACACCGGAGGGCACGTGCTACCAAGGACGCATGGTCTCCGGAGGACGCGCGGGCGAGGCCGGCCCGCTGGGCATGAAGCGGGAACTGCGCGTGCTAGACGCCGAGGTCATGCAACTCGATCGTCGACTGAGGGAAGCGCAAGCGGAACTCGAAACCCTTGGCGCTGAGATTCAAGCCAAGGAACAATCGCTCGAAGAAATCACGCTCCAACAGCGAGAAGCGGAACGCAACGTTTTTGCCGCCAACCATCGGCATCAGCAAACCCAGGCCGAGCTTGCCCGGCTCAGCCTGGAACTCACTGTCCGCCAAAACGAAGTCGCGCGAGTGCGCCGTGAAGTGGAGTCCGCGCAGCTTCGCTCCGAACGCGCTCTCCATCAGCACACCTCGGCTGCCGCGAACCGCGCAGAGGCCGAAGCGGAAAGCGAACGGCTCAGCGCCGAATTGGTTCAGCTTCGCGGGTCGATTCAGACCGAACAGGATGAGCTTGCCGCGGGACGCGCCGAACTTGCAGCGCTCAACGAACGGCTCTCAGCCGCTGAAGCACTGGCCGCTCGATTGATCGAGGAGCGCGCCGAGCTGGACCGCCGCGAGCTCGCGCTGCGTCAGCAGGAAGATTCCGTCACCGAAGAGAACGCCACCCTCGCAAGACAAACCCAAGAATTGACGCAGCAACTCGATGGGCTTCGTGCGGAGAAAGTCCGCTTGGAAGCGCGCCAGCGGGAACTCGAGCAGGAATGGGAAGCAGCCCGCACCCGCGTCACGCAAATGGAAGATCATTTGCGCATGCGCCGCCAGTCGCTACAGGAACTGCGCGAGCAGCGCAGCCACGCCGAAGTGGACCTTGCGCGCAACGACTCCGACCGCCAGCACCTGCGCGAGACCTGCCTGACGGAAGTCAATGCGCAGCCCGAAGATCTTATCGCCACCGAAACCGCGTTCATCAGCGGCGAGGAACTCGCCACGGCTGAAGGCAATTACCGCGAGATGAAGCAGCGAATCGAGTCCATGGGGCCCGTCAACATGATGGCGCTCGAGGAATTCAACGAGTGCGAGCAGCGCTTCAATTTCCTCACGCGCGAGCGCGACGACCTTCTGCAATCCATCACCGATACGCAGCAAGCCATCGCGGAGCTCGACCAGATTACCCGCGAAAAATTCGAGCAAGCCTTTGCCGCCATCAATGGAAATTTCTCCGAGGCGTTCCACACGATTTTTGGCGGGGGCATGGCGGAAATGCGGCTTACCGAACCAGACAGCTCCGGCGACGCGGGCATCGACGTTGTAGCATCACCCCCGGGAAAACGCCTGCAAAACGTTCTTCTGCTTTCCGGCGGCGAAAAAGCCATGACGGCCCTCGCGCTGCTCATCGCCATCTTCCGCTATCAGCCGAGTCCCTTCTGCATACTGGACGAAGTCGACGCACCGCTCGACGAAGCCAACGTCGGCCGCTTCACGCGCATGATCGGCGAAATGAGCGCGCAAACGCAGTTCATCGTCGTCACCCACAACCGCAAAACGATGGAGACTGGATCCGTTTTGTATGGAGTGACCATGCAGGAACCCGGCGTCTCCAAGATCGTCAGCGTGCGCTGGGAAGACGGGCCGGGTCCCGCTCCGAGGCATCAGGCCGCTGCCGCGTCCGCGGCATAATAATTGCATTCCTTTTGCTTCCTTCGATGAAGGGAGAAGTGTCCGTCTGCTCGTCAGAAATTCTGACGTATTGTTCCGGCCGCAAGAAGTTTTGCAGAGAAATCCACCGCCCGCGCCTTTGACTTCGCGCTGCGCTGCGCTAGAATACGCTTCACTCAGCCGGGGGAAACTTTCTCGTGTCGGTTAGTTCCGCAATGCGTGTAATTCGCGAAACGCAATTTGCCGGCCTCGCGCCAGCCGCGCGCGGCAAAGTCCGCGACATCTACGATCTTGGTGACGAACTGCTGATCGTCGCCACCGATCGTCTTTCTGCTTTCGACGTTATCCTGCCCACGCCGATCCCAGACAAAGGAAAGGTCCTTACCCAACTCTCCCTCTTCTGGTTTCACTTACTCGCCGACGTCATCCCCAATCACGTTCTCAGCGCCACGGATTTTCCTGCGCCATTCGATGCTTTTGGAGATGAACTTGCCGGACGTTCGATGGTGGTCCGGAAAACTCAGCCGCTGCCCGTCGAATGTGTGGTTCGCGGGTACGTCTCCGGCTCCGGCTGGAAAGATTATCGCGCCACGGGGAAAATATGTGGCATTCCCCTCCCAACCGGACTGCGCGAATCGGACCGCTTGCCCGAGCCGGTTTTTACGCCGGCCACAAAAGCAGCAACCGGTCACGATGAAAATATTCCCTTCGAACAAGCTGCCTCGCTCATCGGCAAAGCGCTTGCCGAGCGGATGCGCACCGTCAGCATCGAGATCTACCGCCGCGCCGCGGCCTACGCCGAGCCCCGCGGTATCTTGCTCGCCGACACGAAATTCGAATTTGGTCTGCTTAAGAACGAACTCATCTGGATCGATGAGGCTCTCACTCCCGACTCATCCCGTTTCTGGCCCGCGGCACTCTACAAACCCGGCGGGCCGCAGCCCTCTTTCGACAAACAGTTTGTTCGCGATTACCTTGAACGGATCCGCTGGCCGAAAACGCCACCTGGCCCCGAACTGCCCCCCGAGGTTGTCGCCTCCACTCGCGCCAAGTACCGGGAAGCTTTTCGCATCCTGGCTGGGCGCGAACTGGACTAGCAGTCCGGCCCTCAGCACATAACGTCTTATCTGGAGCGTGGCATTGTGAAAGATCAACTGGAAGGACTTGTGGCCCAAATGGTCGAACGCGGTATTCTGTTCGACGAGGCCGTCGGCGAATTTGAGAAACGTTTCATCAAGCGCGTTCTGGAGCGCACTAGCGGCAATCAATCGCGTGCCGCTGAACTCTTGGGCATTCACCGCAACACCCTAAGCCGCAAGATGGGCGAGTACAAACTCGACTGCAACGGTCGCCGCCCCCGCTAGCAAAATGAAAAAGGCCCTCCGGCGTTGTCGGAGGGCCTTTTTTAAACATTAAAACTAGGGCACTTACGTTCCCGGTTTCTTTGGAGCGGGGCGCCTCACTGGCTTCTTCGGCGCTGCTTTCTCCTTGGGTATATCTTCCGCGTTCACTTTGGCTTTATCCCAATGGAGCATGAAGGCGGGGCCAGGATCATAAGCGCTCAGCGTGCCGGTAAAGCGCACCGGGTTGTCTTTTTCTAGGCGCGCCGCTTCCGGTTGGCCGACAACCTTCACATCCATATTGGGTGTGGTCGCCGCATCGAATTCGGCCTGGCTCGTAACGAAGGTCACTTTTAACGTAATTGGATCGACTAGAGTGGTACTGTGCATCACTTCGAGCAACTTGCCCGGCACATCCGGAAATTCTAAACCGCACGAGGCAAGCCACGTGACTTTAGCCTTGTCGCCGCCCGTCTTCAGATCCGCAAAGACAGACGCGATGGTCATATCTTTCCTCGCCGCATCGAGGTCCGCGCTGCTTGAAATCGTATAACTCGCGGGCCGCTCCGGCGCGCTAGTCGCGAGTTGCAGGAGTTCGTTGAGCTCCGCATCCGTCAAGCTGTCGCAGACTGCTCCGCCCTGATAATTGGCGAGCAATTTCCGCAGGTAACCTTTCACTTGTTTCGACTGCGCCTCTGTCGCGCCTTTTGAAGTCACTGCCCTTCCAAAAAACCAGAAGGCATCCATCGACTGCGGCGGAGTCATGGCAAGGTAGGTCTGCCCGATGCGGTAGCTGGTAACGGCGTCGTCCGGGTTCAGCGCCAGAACAGCCTTGTAGCTGTCTACCGCGCAGGAAAAATCTTTCAGCGACGCGCACGCCATTGCCGACGCGTAATTAAAAAGAATCTTGGGTTGCTGCGTTTGCTTGACCCAATCCGCATCGGTGATGTTGTCGGGCTTCTTTACATCGCCTAACGTTTTCAGGCCGCTGGCCGCGGCTTCGCGCGCCTTGGTGGCCAGATCCTTATCCTGCTGCTGTGCGGGGGGGAGATTCGTATAGGCAAAGGCGCGGGCAAAATAAGCCTGGTAGCGGACCGGGGCATCCGTCTTGTCGCCGAGCGCCAGCAACTTGTCTGCGTATTCAATCACCTTGGGATAATTCTTGAGCGCGCCGTAGGCCTGATAGTAGAGGGGATAAACGTAGACGAGCAATGCGGAGTTCGGATACTTCGAGACAAAATCATCGAGCAGTTTGATCTGCTGCGCCGGATTCTTTTCGGCGGCAGCCGCCTGATAGGCGTTGTATTCAGGCACAGTATACGCTTGCTTTCCCGTGTCTTGCGCTGCTGCTGCTTGCGCCTTCGCAGCCGGGGTGCTCCCGAGAACCAAGCCAAGCGCAGCCAACAGCGCGAAGCCCGTCATGCATCGTGTCCAATTCATTCCCATTCTCCTCGCTCAAACTCCAAGCCTGGGTTTTTCGTCTGGTCCGCCCGGGATGAATCTTCCGGGGATCGCAGCGCTTCGGAAAACTGTGGGATTATAGGAAAAGCTGCCCGCTGTCGCAAGCCGTTATCCGGCCTGCCACGGTCCATCCTGTGGATGTTTATTCTTTCCACCAACGGCTCATTCCTTTTACCCGTTGTGTACCGCGAGGAACCGGGGATGCGCTCGCGGCTGGGCCTTGCTCCTAATGCTAAGATGAGTTTCGCACAAAAAGAGTGGCTTCGACGAGGGAGAATTTGCATGACTCAAACGGCCCCGCCAGAATTTGCAGGGCAAACCGCCAGACCGCTCTCGCATAAGGTCGCCCTGGTTACCGGGGCTAGCCGCGGCATCGGCCGCGCGATCGCTCTGCGCTTGGCTTCCCTCGGCGCGTCGGTAGCCGTCTGTGGTCGCGATAGTGTCGCCCTCGCCGCAACCAGTTCGGCGCTCAAACAAACAGCTGCGGCCGTTTATTCCCAAATCGCTGATGTAACGCGCTCCTCAGACATCGTGAGTCTAGTCGCAAACACCGAGGCCACACTCGGACCGATTTGTATTCTCGTCAACAACGCCGGAATCGGCCTATTCGGCCCCAGCCATGAGAAATCAGAGACCGATTGGGACCTGGTCTTCAACACCAATCTCAAGAGCGTCTTCCTGGTCTCCCGAGCGGTGATCCCCTCAATGATCCGCCAGGGAAAAGGCGACATCATCAACATTAGCTCTCTCGCCGGCAAAAATACGTTTGCCGGAGGAGGCATTTACTGCGCCTCCAAATGGGGAGTGCAAGGGCTATCCGGCTGCATGGCGGAAGATTTGCGCGGACACGGCATCCGCGTGAGCGTGATTTGCCCCGGAAGCGTGGCCACTGAATTTTCCGGTCACGGCCCCAAGGATGCGTCCAAAGTTCTGACGGCGGAGGATGTCGCTCATGCGGTCGCCATGGTAGCCACGCAGGGCCCGCAAAGTTTCTTGAGCGAGATCCAGCTGCGCCCGGTGCGGAAACCCTGAACCTTCCGGTATTTTCCTCTTGACAATAGTTGTTATAACGAGTATATTCCCTGGCATGAGCCCACGTTCCGGGAATTCGCTGGCCCTTTCGACACCGGAGAACGCGGTGTTTATCGCGATCCTGAAAACTGCCGATGCCCTCGCCCAGGAAGCCGAGCAGCTTCTGAAGTCCCATGGCCTGACGGGCGCCCAGTACAATGTCTTGCGCATTCTGCGCGGCGCGGGTCCTGGCGGTCTTCCCTGCAGCGCTATCGGCGACCGCATGATTTCTCACGACCCCGACATGACCCGGCTGCTGGACCGCATGGAGAAACGCAAGCTCATCTCGCGAGCGCGTCAAACTGATGATCGGCGTGTCGTCTTGACGCGCATTACGCGCGAGGGACTCGACCTATTGAAGACTCTCGATCAACCGGTCCGTGATTTGCACCGCCGGCAGTTCCGCCATATGGCCGGTACCCGGCTAAAGATGCTTGCCCAGCTCCTGGAGGAGGTCCTCCCTCACGAACCGGGCTAAAGTATTTTTTTCGAGATATGTTTCCTTGAGAATTTCGCAAAATAAATCAAAAACAGGAAGGGAAACCAACTTGACTCAGAAATTCTTACGTATCGCGATTCTAGCAACAACGACGACGGCCATATCGCTGCCGGCCGTCGCAGCCACCACGGAATGGAAGATTGACCCCGCGCACTCTTCCGCGCAATTTGCGGTGCGCCACCTCGCAATCTCCACCATCCGTGGCGCTTTTACGAAAGTTAGTGGAACTGTTCAGCTCGATGATCAGGACGTCACCAAATCGAGCGTGGAGGTGACGATTGACACCGACTCCGTGGATACCAGGGTCCCCGACCGCGATAAGGATCTGCGCAGCGAGCGTTTTTTCGACGTTGCGAAATACTCCAGCATCACGTTTAAATCAAAAAAAATCGAGCAGGCAGGCCTTGGCAAACTAAAGGTGACTGGTGACCTCACTATCCATGGCACCACCAAGGAAGTCGTGCTTGATGTTGACGGCCCTACCCCTGCCATCAAGGACCCGTGGGGCAATCAGCGTGCGGCCGCCAACGCTACCACTAATATCAACCGTCAAGAGTACGGCGTGAAGTTCAACGCTAAGATGGACACCGGAGGCTTAGTCGTCGGCGATGATGTCGCCATTAGCATTGACGTGGAAATGGTCAAGCCTGGCGCATCGAAATAATTCTTGATCGATTAACTGGACGGCACTGCGTACCGCCCGGGCGCTTCCTTTCATCCAATAGGTGACGAACACTGCAAAGGAAAAAAGCCATGCAAAAGCCGGCGATTACCGATCATCCCGTTCAAGACTCCATCCGCCAGCGTTGGAGCCCCAGGGCGTTCTCGGAGAAACCCATCCCTCCCGACGTACTGCGGAGCTTGTTCGAGGCGGCGCGCTGGGCCGCGTCCAGCTACAACGATCAGCCCTGGACCTATATCGTCGCAACAAAGGATGACGAAGCGAACTATTCGAAAATGCTGAGTGTCCTGATGGACATGAACGCCGCTTGGGCAAAACAGGCTCCTGTACTTGCGCTATCTGTGGCGCGCCGGCACTTCAAACACAATGGGGCGCTAAATCCAGTTGCGCTTCACGACGTGGGGGCGGCAAACGCTTCATTGACTATGGAAGCGACGGCGCGAGGTCTCGCAGTACATCAGATGGCCGGTTTCCATCGTGACAAAGCGCGCGAGACCTTCGGGATTCCCGAGGGCTGGGATCCCGTCTCGGCCATAGCCATTGGGTATCCCGGCGATCCAGCGACTCTTCCGGAACAATTGCAAAAAACGGAGCTCGCTCCACGCACCCGAAAGCCCCTGAGTGAGTTTGTCATGACCGGGCATTGGGGCCATACTGCTCCCTTCGTTGCGAAATAATCTTTTCGCGAGGACTCGACCCAGCTGATGCACACGATCTACAATTTCCTTCTCCACCATGGCTACGTCGTTCTGCTCGGCTGGGTCTTCGCCGAACAGATAGGTCTGCCTGTCCCTACTGTTCCACTCTTGCTGGCCGCAGGGGCGCTGGCGGGAACCGGGTACATGAATTTTTTCGCTTCCCTTCTCCTTTGTCTTTTGGCTACTTTGACCGCTGACAGCATCTGGTATCAGCTTGGTCGCCGCAAGGGCATCAAAGTACTTCAGCTTCTCTGCAAGATTTCACTTGAGCCGGATTCCTGCGTTCGCCGCACGGAAGGCGTCTTTGCTAAGCAGGGCGCTCGTTCGCTTCTTGTCGCTAAATTCATTCCGGGATTGGGCACCGTGGCGCCTCCGCTTGCCGGCATATTCCACATGCGCCCGTGGCGGTTTTTTCTTTTCGATAGTCTTGGCGTGCTCCTCTGGGCGGGCGGATACCTGGGCCTGGGTTTTGCGTTCAGCGGAGAGCTCGAGCGAGTAGCTGCGCGCGCATCTGCTCTTGGCAGCAAGCTCGGAGTCCTGCTCATCGGCTCGCTCGCCGGCTACATCGCTTACAAATATGTCGCGCGCCAGCGGTTCCTTCGCGAGTTGCGAATCGCCCGCGTGACCGTTGAAGAATTAAAGCAGAAACTCGATGCCGGCGAGGAAATCGTGATCGTCGACCTCCGCCACTCCCTGGATTTCGAAGCCGATCCGCAAACGATCCCCGGTGCGTTTCACATGGACGCGAAAGAATTGGAAGAGAAAAACGACCGCTTGCCGCGCGACCGCGAAGTCATCCTCTATTGCACTTGACCCAACGAAGCTACCAGCGCCCGTGTGGCGCTGCTCCTCAGAAAAAATGGCATTAAACGCATTCGCCCTCTCGAGGGAGGCCTCAATGCCTGGCGCGAGCGCGGCTATCCGCTTGTTACCCTGTCGCTTTCCTAAGTCTCTTCGTAAGACACAAGAGCGCGCCGCAGGAATAAACAGCTCGCCTTGCACCCCAAGCACGGTGGGGCGCGCTCGGCCAAGCGCCACCTCGAATTTGAAGCCGTCTGCGAGGAATTCAAAAGTGCCAATTCAGATTTAAACGGATCAGCCTGTCTTAGTCCCGCAACCCTCTACAGTCGCGGCAGTACAATCCCAGCCTGCGCCTGATACTTTCCTTTCTTGTCCTTGTAACTCACCTCGCAGTCCTCATCCGACATAAAGAACACCACCTGGCAGAGCCCTTCATTGGCATAGATCTTAGCTGGCAGAGGAGTTGTGTTGCTGATTTCGAGCGTCACGAATCCTTCCCATTCCGGTTCGAACGGCGTCACGTTCACGATAATTCCGCATCTCGCGTAGGTCGATTTCCCCACGCAAATCGTCAAGACATTGCGCGGAATCCGAAAATACTCCACCGATCGGGCTAGTGCGAACGAATTCGGCGGAATGATGCAGACGTCGCCCTTGTAGTCGACCAGCGACCGCGGATCGAAATGCTTCGGATCCACAATTGTCGAATTCACGTTCGTAAAAATCCGGAACTCGTCGGCCACACGAATGTCGTAGCCGTAAGAGGACACTCCGTAGCTGATGACCCCTTCGCGCACCTGCCGGTCCGTGAATGGCTCGATCATTTTATGCTCCAACGACATTCTCCGGATCCAGCGGTCTGGCTTAACAGACATCCATGCCTCCCCAATCGAAGAATGAAATCCGCCAATCGCGGTTCACTCTCCTGGCGCGTCTCTTCCTTACTTGGCTCTCCACAAAAGACAAGCAGTGTAGTTTACCCCTCACGTCTTGACAACCTGCGACGCACCCTCTAGCATCTGCCCACGGAACCCTGGGAGGCACGCGTGATCAAGCTGGACATCGTCAATGCCGTTGTGGCCGCGACAAACATTAGCCGCACCAAAGCCGAGCAAGCCGTCGAAACCGTTTTCGAATCTCTGAAAAATGCTCTCGGCCGCGGCCAGCGCATCGAGTTGCGCCGTTTTGGCGTCTTCAGTGTCAAACCTCGCAAAACGGGCATCGGGCGCAATCCCCGCACCGGAGAGGAAGTCAATATTCCGCCCGGCAAAGCCGTTCGCTTCAAGCCCGGCAAGGAGCTGCAAGGAATTGACGCACCCAAACCCGCAAATTGAGCTTTCGGGCGGCACTGTTGTTTTGCAACCTTGCTCCGTGAACTAGCGGAGATGCGACAATTGTGTTGTACTTGATCTGTTGCAACCTCGTTCTGTCATTCGCCGATTCGTGACCAACTTACTCCCAGAGAATCCACGCTCCGAGATTTCCCCCGGCTTCGATTTGCAAGGCTTCCCTCGACCTTCCGCCTATTACGTTGACGTCCATCCTCACCCGCCACTGAAAACTTTGCTCCTGGCGCTCACTTTGTTTCTTCTCACTCTCTGCACCTGCCTTGCTGCCGGAGCCCAATTCGCCGCGGCTTACGCGAAGAATCAGGCTGTCTCATTCGACGAGTTCGCGCACAGCCTCACGCTCTTTTACCGTCATCCCGCTGCACTTGCCTCCGGTCTTCCGTTTGCGGTCACTTTGCTGTTCATTCTCCTGGCGCATGAACTCGGCCACTTCTTCGCTTGCCGTCATCATCACATTCACGCAAGCTATCCCTTTTTCATCCCCGCGCCCACTCTGATCGGCACTTTCGGCGCTTTCATTCTGCTTCGCTCCCCCATTCGTACTACGCGCGCGCTCTTTGATGTCGGCGCCTCCGGCCCGCTGGTGGGCTTCGTTCTCGCGGTACCTGCGCTAATCTATGGAGTGCTTCATGCGAAAATCGTTCCTACCATCGCCGATCCCAGCAAAGCCGACGTCATTTTCGGCGCTCCTCTTATTCTGCATTTCCTCGCAAACCTCCTCCATCCGGGAGTGAAAGCCTCTAGCTTGCTCCTTCATCCCGTGGGCCGCGCCGCCTGGGTGGGACTCTTTGCTACTGCTCTCAATCTCTTGCCTGCGGGCCAGCTCGATGGCGGCCACATTCTCCGTTCCTACAGTCTTCGCGCGCATCGGGTGGTCTCTCTCCTTCTTCCGGCGATTCTCATCGCGCTCGGATTTTTCCAAAATTGGCCCGGCTGGTATCTCTGGGCCGGCATCCTTTTTGGTCTACGCTTTCTGCGTACTGCTCCGGTTCACGATTCCATGCCACTCGACGTTAACCGCCGCTGCGGCGCAATCATCGCGCTGATCGTTTTCGTTCTCTGCTTTATGCCCTCGCCCATCTGACACTGCGAAGTTTTTGTTGACCCTTTCCGAACTCCAGCTATGATGCCTCCACACATACATGCCAATTCTTGTCCGCACCTTGAATCTTCGTGATTTGTTGCTTCTGTTTGTTGGGTCCGTCATCGGCTCGGGTATTTTTCTCACGCCCGGCCTGATCCTTCGTCAAGTCGGCGGTTCAGTTGGCATCTCGCTTCTCGTCTGGTTCGTCGGCGGCATGCTTTGTTTGCTCGGTGCGCTCACCTACGCCGAACTCGCGGCCGCCAATCCCGAAGCCGGCGGCCTTTATTGCTACATCCGTGACGGCTTTGGCCGCGTTCCGGCCTTTCTCTACGGGTGGTGCCTTTTTCTGGTCATCTCCAGCGGGGCGGTCGCCGCACTGGCTCGCGCCTTCACCCAATACCTCGCCGAAATCATTCCCCTCTCCCCGACGGGTTCGAATTTCGTTTCCGTCGCTATGATCACCGTTCTCACGTTGGTCAACGTGTGGGGCACGCGTAAGAGCTCCGATCTCCAGAATTGGACGACTCTCATCAAAGTAAGCCTTGTCGTTGCTCTCAGCATCATTTTGCTTGTTCTCGGCCGCCACGCCAGCGAACTCCCCGCAGCTCTCGGCGCTTCGCAGCGTGACTTCTCCTTGCTATCAAGTTTCGGCCTCGGCATGATGACCGTTCTGTGGGCTTACGAAGGCTGGCAATTCTGCACCTACAGTGCCGCGGAAGTCGTCAACCCCCAAAAATACTTCCCCAGGGCGTTTCTTCTCGGCTCGTTGATCCTTACGGCGCTCTATCTCACTGCGGTTCTCGCCTACCTCTTCGCCCTCGGGCCGGCCGCTGCCACTGCAAGTGACGCCATCGGCGCCACTTCCGTTGCCGCGGTCCTCGGACGCCGGGCCGCAGTCATTGTCGCCCTCACTATCCTGGTCTCCACCTTTAGCGCGGCCAATAGCGTGATGCTCACTGCTCCCCGCGTGTTCTACGCCATGGCTACTGACAATCTCTTCTTCAAGAAACTCGCGGAAGTCCACCCGCGCTTTCAGACTCCCGCCGCGGCGGTTGTCGCACTGGGGATCTGGTCGGCTATCCTTGCGTGCGCCGGAAAATTCTCTGAATTGATCGGCGGCGTAGTTTTCATCGGCTGGATTTTCTATGGTCTTGGCGCGGCCGCCATTTTTCCGATCCGGCGCGCCTCGCAAGGCAAAGCAATTCCCTATCGCGTCCCCGGCTACCCCTGGACGCCTTTCGTCTTTGTCCTTGTCGCCGCTGCTCTTGTCGGCAACGCTGTCTATCTGGCCTTCCGCGATCCCAGCCAATTCCGCAATCTCGTCGTCGCTATTGTTCTTCTTCTTCTTGGGCTCCCCGCCTACTTTTTCTGGCGCAAGGCGCCTAGGCTTAACCCGAAATTCTCGAAATAAATGCGCGGCGGGCGTCAACTCAATCGTCAGTCCAAAAGTAAACTCATATCCGCAAGTTCTTGTAGCGGCGCCGGGCGGGCAGGCGGAGGGACGGAGGATTTCGCCGTCCTGTAGCGAAGACCGCCGCCTCTCCATGCTCTTTTGGGGCGGAGAACTCTCTCTTCAAGTTCGGTTTCTAGTTTTAATCTTGTGGACGTTGCTTGGCGAGGATTCTTACTGTGGCCTCGCGCGCTTGACGAACGCTTTCGCTGGCTGGGCCACTAGGCTCCAATTTCAGATACGCGTCCAAATCTTGAAGTCGTGTCAGGTAGTTTCTTTTGTGGGTCGAAATATTGGAATGCAGCAAATAGGCATCCGCGAAGTTAGGATCGCGGACAAGCGCTTCCTGCAAGCTCCTTTCCGCTTCATCCCAGCGGCTCTGCTGCATCAGGGTATTGCCCAGGAGCACGTAACCCTCGGGCGAATTCTCCGCGACTTCTAGTCCCCTGCGAATGATTTTCTCTGCCTCTCCGAACTTCCCCTCCTCGCAAAGCAAGTAGCCGACGGCAAACTGTGCCCATGCGAATCGTCCTCCACTCAAGTCGATGGCCGCTTGATAGTCTTCCATCGCCTCGTCTCTGTGGCCGAGTCTCATTTCTGCCACACCCCTGTGGTAGACGGCTTCGTAGAATCCTGCGAATGCCTCGGCAGCTTTTGTGAAGTGGGCCAGGCTCGCTGCGGGATCGTTCGCTTCCAGTAGTTGCAGCCCTTTTTGATACTCTTTGCGCGCTTTCCCGGAAATCTTCAGCTCTCGAACCGAGACCATCGCTCCGCTTCCGTCTCTTTGCCCCTTTGGTACGGATTTCAGGTACACCACGAGCTCCGAGGATCTGCCGCTTACCTGCGCCGTGGTTCGTGAGGGCACGTAGCCCGGTTCCTCGACAATAATCTCGTAGGTGTCTGTGGGCAGCCCCCGGATTTCAAAGCGACCATTAATATCCGTCAAGACGTTGCGCGATATGCCGGCAGAGCCGGATCGCAGATTTACTAGCACTTGGCTTGCTGGCCGGTTGTCCGCCTCGATGCGTACAACTCCAGTGATCTCACCAGAAGTGCTATTAAAGTTGGACATTTGCGCCCCGGCAATCGGAACCCAGGCCAGCACCGCGAGGCTTGTGAGGAGTCTTGGGAGGAAACTACCGAGTACGTTTGGCTTATCGACTTTCAACAATTCGTGCAACATCTCGCCCAGCTTTGCCCTGAGGTTGAGGTCTCGCCAGCGGCACTTTGCACCATTTCCCCTGGATTCCAACCGTCGAGTGCTAGACAATTTTCCTCTTTGGAAAAATCTCCTGTCTGTCTTCTTTTGCACTATCCTCCGTCCATCCCCAAGAACTCTGGAGCAAAAGCGAATCGAGTCGATTAGAGATGGTCGGCTGAACGCGATCGGTAGCGGTCTCAGAATTGGAAACTTGCGTCCCGACAATCGACGCCCGAACCACCAGCGCGAAACTGGGACAATTTCTGGCAGGTGACCACCGGGCAGGTTTGACCCATGGACTTTCGACAGTTTGTAAGACATCTCGACCAGCAGCGCACTTTTGAAGAGTCCCTTCGGGAGATTGGGCGGTTGGGAGAAGTTAAACCGCGCGGAAGCTGGTGGCCACATCGGCGAGCCGTGTACTGGCTGGGGTTGTGGTCTCGCCAACGCCGCTTTGCACCGTTTCCCCTGGATGCCAACCGTCGCCGTGCGCGGACCTTATTCAGAAACAGTGCACCACGCGTGCCAAAGCGCTTGCGATTCGATTGCGCCAATAAGACTATTCAAATGAATCAGATTCAATCGCCAAGTTTATTTCTCCGCGTCTCACACCCTGAGACGCCTTCCCATCTTGGCTCACAGTGAGAATGACGAACCCTGTAATGCGCGGGGGCGGACTTCTATTCCGCTTGCCCGGAATGATTTCTCTTTTCGCCCGATACGCCGTTGGTCCTCATAAAATGTATAATCCGCGCATCAATGGCACTCACCACAGGTACAAAGCTTGGTCCCTACGAAATCCAGTCCGCCCTTGGCGCGGGAGCAATGGGAGAGGTGTACCGCGCGAGCGACACCAAACTGAAGCGCGAGGTGGCACTGAAAGTGCTCCCCGAGCTTTTCGCAGGCGAGGCGCAGCGTGCGGGGCGGTTTGAACGCGAGGCACAACTACTATTTTCTCCTCGCCAGTCGCCCGTTCCCCAGAGATCGCTTTGGCGAGCGAAGGGTCACTAGCTACCAGTCTCCAGCCACTACAACAGGCTTAGCGGGTCCATATCGACCAGGACGGCCGTTTGGGGGATCTCTTTGACATCACAGAACGACAGCGCTCCGCTGAGCAGCTTCGTCAGGACCGAGCGCTTTGGCGACTTCACCAGGAACTGGAAGCGATGCTCCTTCTTCAGGCGGGCAAGGGGCGCGGCAGCGGGACCAAGGATGCGGACACCCTTCTCATCACGCGGAGAGAAATATTCCGAAAGCGTACGCGCCCATCGGATGGCTTTTTCGAGGCTGGTGTCGCGCACGATCACATTGGCCAGCGAGGTGAACGGTGGGTAGGCCATCAAACGGCGGAAATGCATCTCGCGCTCGAAAAACGAGGCGTAGTCCTGCTTCACGGCGTCCTGAATCGCGTAATGCTCCGGGTAATAGGTCTGGATGAGCACCCGGCCAGGTAATTCGCCTCGGCCAGCGCGGCCAGCAACCTGGGTCAGAAGCTGAAACGTGCGTTCCGCGGCGCGAAAGTCAGGGAGGCTCAGCGAGGAATCCGCGCTGACGACACCCACGAGGGTTACGCGCTGAAAATCGTGGCCCTTGGCGAGCATTTGCGTTCCGACGAGAATATCGAGCGCGCCTGCGGCGAATGCTCCGAGCGTTTCCTGGTATTGCCGTTTGGTGCGAGCGGTGTCGCGATCGAGCCGGGCGATGCGCGCGCCGGGAAATTCCTTGCGCAAACGTTCCTCGAGGTGCTCGGAGCCTTCGCCAAAGAAATAGACATATTTCGATTGGCACTTCGGACATTCCTTTGGAACTGGCTGCACCGATCCGCAGTAGTGGCACTCGAGCCGGTTACGGCTCTTGTGATAGGTCATCGAGATGCTGCAGTTCGCGCATTGCACGGAAGCACCGCAGCTGCGGCATAAGACCGACCACGAGTAGCCGCGGCGGTTGATTAGCACCAGCGCCTGCGTGCCGGCCGCGAGACATTCCTGAATACCCGCGTGCAGCTTTGCGCTAATGGGACTCGTCTGGTGCGTCTGCCGAAAATCTTCGCGCAAATCGACAATTTCGACGTTGGCAAGCGAGCGATTCTCTACGCGCGAAGCCAGCGTCAGTAATTCGTATTTACCGTTGCGCGCGTGATGATAAGTTTCGAGAGACGGAGTCGCCGAACCGAGCAGGGCTGTTGCGCCTTCGAGCTTCGCGCGCACGATAGCGACGTCGCGGCCGTGATAGCGAGGCGTTTCTTCCTGCTTGTAGCTGTTCTCCTGCTCCTCATCAACAATGATGAGCCCAAGATTTTGCAGCGGAGCGAAAACCGCGGACCGTGTTCCGACGACGACGCGTGCTTCACCGTTGCGCACGCGCCACCATTCGCGCGCGCGTTCCACATCGGTCAGGGTCGAATGCAGAACGGCGACGCCTTCGAATCGCGCGCCAAACCAGGCGCGGCACTGCCGGCCGATCCACAGTGTAAGGGCGATTTCAGGGACGAGAATGATTGCGGTCTTGCCCCGCGCCAGAGTTTCCTGGACCGCGCGCAGATAGACTTCGGTTTTTCCACTGCCCGTGACGCCGTGGAGCAAGAGAACGCCGAATTCTCCCAATTCGAATCGCGCACGCACAGCACCGAACGCGGTTTCTTGCTCCGCATTGAGTTCGTGCGCCGGAGGCTCGTAGCCCGCGTCGAAGGGGTCTTCAGCGGGATCGAGGGGCTCTTCCCAGCTTTCGAGCAACCCATCGCGAAGCATGCGCTCGACGAGTGCGCGCGAAATTTCCGCAAGCTTCAGCAGTTGCGGCAGGGGCAGCGGTCCACGCTCGGTTTCGAGAAGCGTTCGTACTTTTTTTTCTTTTTCTGCGAGGGCTCCGTCAGCGTGTGCATTTCCCGAAGCCTTCCAGGCAATTACGCGCTGTATTTTCCGCTTTGTACCCTGAATGTTCTCTCGAATCTCGATCAGGCCGAGGCGCTGCAAGCGCTGCAGTGCGTTGGCGTTTCCCGCGAACTTCATGGCCAGCGCCACGGACCACGCGCCCTTCTTTTCCTTCAGTTTTTCGAGGAAGCTTGCTTCTTGTGCGGTGAGTCCGTGGGAAAGCTCGCCGCCGCTCAAACTTTCGGTGGCGTCGCGCCCAGCCTGTGTGAGGACAGCCAGCCGCTGCGTCTTCAACTCAGTCAACGGGGGAAGCATGGCGCGAAAAACTTCGCCAATCGGCGCGAGGTAGTAGCCGGCAATCCACTGCCCCAACTCGATGAGCTTTGGAGTCAACGCCGGCACAATATCGAGCACTTTGGCAATTTCGCGGACTTTCGTTCTTTGCGGTACGCTATCCGCAAAACCCACAATTACGCCGACGAGCGATTTTTTGCGAAACGGCACCAGCACGCGGCTCCCCGGCTGTGCAGAATCGCGAAGATATTCGGGAATCGCATAGGTAAACGTGGTGCGCAACGGCACGGGTAGCGCTACCTTGTGAAAAGAAGCGTTCATCTCGAGGTGTAGTGTATCAGGAGGGTGAAATGCAGCCGAAAGACCGTAGGAAGATTGGACAGAATTGGATTATCGGCTGATTACGTAAATGCCCGCAAAAATCGTCGCGATGCCCAGCCATTGCCAGCGCGAAATATGCTCGCGCAGGACAATCGCGGCGAGGGCAACGGTCACCGCGCCGTAAAGCGATCCGAGGACGCTGATGATGGCCACTTGTTCCAAACGCATTCCGTAAGCGCACACCACAAATGCGCCAGTGTCCAAAACTCCAGTGCCCAGAGCCAGGGACCGGGCGGTTCCGCGCGGTAGACCGATCGGCTGTTTTGCCAGGAGGATTATGGCAATCGTCAATACGGTGGAGGTCAAACGGATCACCCAGATGGTTTGTGCGGCGCCCAGCGCTGGTATGATTCGAATGCTCAGTAGCCAAAAAAGAAAACCGAACCCCACTGCGGAGCAGATGGCCCATCCGATTCCTTTCGTACTGCGCGTTGCAGACTCGCTGTCGCTTTCCGCTGCCACGTGCTCCCCGCGCGCGACGACCAGCACGCCAAAAAGTGTGAAGGCGATTCCCACGGCCCGCGCGCTGCTCAATTTTTCTCCCGTGGCAAGAGACAGAACGATGGTGAGCACGGGATAACTCGCCGAAAGCGGCGCGACGACGGCCATTTTGCCGATCTCGAACGAGCGATAAAGCGCCAGGGTAGAGAGTCCGTTAATGGATCCGGCCAATAGCCCCCAACCCCAGGGTTGCCAGCCCAAACCATCCGCGAGGTGACCCCAGCCGCCGAGCCAGTACAGGCACATCGTCAGCAGGAGGAAGCCCGTCAGCTGCATGTACAGCATGGTGCGCAAGGTTCCGACGCGGTGCGTGGAAAAACGCGCGAGAAAATCCGCGCCACCCCACGAAAGCGCCGTCAGAAGGCCGAGTAGAACTCCCATGATGGATTACGAGGACTTGCTCTTCTTAACTTGGAGGCCGAGGACGGCCATCACTTTTTGCAGGTCTCTCCAGACTTCGCCCTTGGCGTTGGGATTGCGGAGCAAGTACGCAGGGTGATAGGTGGCTAGCAATTTTCTGCCGCGAAATTCGAGCCACTGGCCGCGGAATTGTGAAATTCCACGAGTGGTTTCAAGAAGCGTCTGGGCGGCGACGCTCCCGAGGCAGACGATAACTCTTGGGGCGATTGCATCGATCTGGCGCAACAAAAAGGGAGAGCAGGTGGTGACTTCGTCTTTTTCCGGAGTGCGATTTTCGGGCGGGCGGCATTTCACCACATTGCAAATGTAAACGTCCTTGCGCTGCAGACCCATAGCCTCAATCATTTGGGTGAGCAACTTCCCTGCCCGGCCAACGAACGGTAATCCCTGCATATCTTCGTCATGCCCGGGGCCTTCGCCGACAAACACCAGCTCGGCTTTCGGATTGCCATCTCCAAAGACGATCGTGTGGCGCCCCTTATGCAACTTGCAGCGCGTACAGTCGCCGAGGTCAGTACGAATTTTGAGCAGCGAGTCATCGGCGATCTTGTCCACCGATTCGAAGAGGGACGGGCCGCTCACTACCGGCAAGACATCGATCTTTCGCGGAACCGAAGGAGCTGTTGCCGCTATCTTCAGCGACGCGGATGCAGGAGTTGCTTTCGGCAAATGGGTTTCCTCTCGATGAACTTGAAATGGCGCGGGAATTTGGGGCAGTGACCCCGTGCCGCGATTGCGATAGAGGAGACGTATTCCGATGTCCTCGTAGTAGCTCAGGCGTTCTGAAAGTAATTGCTGGAGTGCTGCAGGGATACGCTCAGCCATGATGGAATTAGTCGGGCGATCCGTGAGCTACGGGCTTGGCGCGCAGTGTACCGCGCAGGCGCAGGATTTCATCGAGAATCTTTTGCGCCACCTCGGTCTTGGCCATGCGTGGCAACGCCAGATCGCGGGCATCTCGCGCAAACAGCGTCACTACGTTTGTTTCGACGTCAAATCCGGCGCCTTCAGCGGTGACGTCATTAGCAACGATCAAATCGGCGCCTTTAGCAGTAAGCTTCTTGCGTGCGTTTTCCGCGACGTGGTCGGTTTCCGCGGCGAATCCAACCACGAGGCGGTCGTCTTTTCTTTTCGCGATGTCGGCAAGAATGTCCTTTGTGGGTTCAAGTTGAACCGTCAGGGAAGACTTGCCGCGCTTCATTTTCTGGGTGTGCTGTTCGATTGGCCGATAATCCGCAACAGCGGCGGCCAAGATGGCCACCGTACATTCCGGGAACCGGGAGGTGACGGCGCGATGCATCTCTTCGGCGGTTCGCACATTGACGCGCTCCACTACCTCGGGGGTTTCCAGCAAGACTGGACCACTGACTAAAACGACTTTCGCACCGCGACGCGCGGCGGCTTCCGCCACGGCGTAACCCATTTTCCCGGAAGAGCGGTTGCTCAAAAAACGGACCGGGTCCAGATCCTCACAGGTCGGCCCGGCAGTAACGAGAATCGTTTCACCCTCAAGATCGCGCCGGGCGTGCAAGGCATCACGCGCAGCCACAATAATTTCCTCCTGCCCCGCCAGCCGGCCGGGGCCGGTCATTCCACAGGCCAGATAGCCTTCATCAGGACTCACAATTTTCACGCCACGGGCACGCAACATCTCCACATTTTCCTGTGTGGCGGCATGATTCCACATGTTTACGTTCATGGCCGGCGCAATCACGACGGGCGCAGTGGTGGCCAAGTAGAGGGTAGTCAGGAAATCATCAGCGATTCCCATGGCAAATTTCGCGATTATATCCGCGGTGGCCGGCGCGACTACCAGCAAATCGGTGCGCTGGGCAATGGCGATGTGTTCGATGGCGCTGTCGAGATTGGCCTCGCCACCATCCGACTGTTCGAAAAGGTCGGTAATGACTTTTTGCCCGCTCAGCGCAGCAAAGGTGAGCGGAGTTATGAATTCGCGGGCTCCGCGCGTCATCACGACTTGCACGCTGAAGCCTTCTTGTTGGAGACGGCGAACCAGCTCCGCGGCTTTGTAGGCCGCCACCCCCCCGGTCACACCTAGCGTGATTCGCATCGTGGCCAGAGCGCCGCGCTACTTCCGGCGCTTGTTTCCGTCCTTGTCCTCGTCGATCGAATGCGGCTCCGTGAAATCGTACTCGATCAGGCCGTGCTCCATTTCTTCACAGGCGATCCGTGTCGGCTTGAGGGTTCTCGGGTTTTCGATCATGGGCGGCGCCCCGGCCATGATTTGCCGCGCGCGTCTAGCCGCCAGCACTACGTACGCAAACTGGCTCTCAGGAGCTTTTGTCTGCACAGTCATTTCAGTCTTTCCCTCCAAACGATGCCAGAAGTTGATCCACTTGAGGCCGGCGTCGCACGCTCGAGCAGCGAAGCGCCGTCACGATCGACTGGGCCTCGCGTCCCGCGCGTTCCATATCATCATTCAGCACACAGAAATCGTAATACTTACCGAAGGCGGCGATTTCATCCCGCGCTTGCGCGAGCCGCCGGGCGATCTCTTCACCGGAATCCTGTCCGCGGCTGCGCAACCGGTGCTCTAGCTCTGCGCGTGACGGAGGCAAAATAAAAATGGCCACGGATTCGGGCAGTTTCTGTTTTACCTGAGCCGCGCCCTGCACGTCGATCTCGAGCAAAAGATCGAGCCCCTTCTTCCGCGATTCTTCCAGCCATTTGAGAGGCGTGCCGTATGAATGTCTGCCGAACACCCGCGCGTACTCCAGAAATTCACCGCGCCCAACCATAGCGTCGAATTCGGCTTCGGTGACAAAATCATAGCACTTCCCACTGGATTCAGTCGCGCGGCGAGCACGCGTGGTGCAAGAAATCGAGGGCATCGTCCCCGGCAGCTCCAATATTTTTTGCACTAGCGTCGATTTTCCCGACCCCGAAGGTCCCGAGACGATCAAAACCAGCGGCGCAATCTCCCGGCCTGAGCTCATTCGATGTTCTGCACCTGCTCCCGCAATTTTTCGATCTCGGCCTTGATCTCGAGCGCAAGTCCCGTGATGGCCAGCGCCTCGGTTTCCACGCCGGGTGTTTTTGAGAGCATGGTGTTCGCCTCGCGATGCATCTCTTGCAGAAGAAAATCCAGTTTCTTTCCCAGCTCACCCGCACCTTCCATCAGTTTGGCAAACTGTTGCAGGTGGCTGCGGAGCCGGTCTAATTCTTCACTGATATCGCTGCGTTCCGCAAGCAACGCGGCCTCCTGCGCCAAGCGCGCCGGATCGACCGCCGCGGTGCCGAGCAATTCCTTCAAGCGCGTCTCGAGGCGCCGAGTAAACGCGGGCCGAAGAGTGGTCACAAGGGCCCGCACTTGTTCGGTTTGTTCAGTGATCCGGCCGACGCGTTCGCGCAGCTCTTCGGCGAGGTGGCGCCCTTCGGCGCGGCGCATCTCGTCGAGCTTTGCCAGCGCTTCCCCCAAGCAGCCGTCGAGCACCAGTCCTAATTTTTCCTGTTCCTCCTCTGATTCGGGCAAAGCTGCATCCAAGCCACCAATGACTCCCGGAAGACGCAGCAAGGCGACCACATCCAGGTCGGAAGCGGCACGTGAGTCCTTTTGTAAATCCTCCGCGGCACGCACATAGGCTTGAAGCAACTCACGGTTGACATGGATTGCGGCGGCCGCACCTGGCTCAACGCCAAGATGCAGCTCGACGTGGCCGCGATGAATCCGTTCTCTCACGATTTGCCGCAAGCGCAACTCGTACAAGTCAAACCCCTCCGGCAGGCGTATCTTTAGATCCAAGAAGCGGTGGTTCACGCTCTTGACGCTCATGCGGATAGCCCAGCCCTGGTATTCCCCGCGTGCCTGCGCGAAGCCGGTCATCGAAAGGCATTCGAGGGTCCTTGCTTGCGGCGCAGCCGCGGCTCCCGAGCTTATGGTTCGCGTCCTCATTGAATTCAAGTGGCATCCCCCTGAGAGGAAAGATGCGGCAACGCGGCCTGCTCGGGTGTCAGCACCTGGTCATCCGCAAATTGCAAATCGTGGAGCCGAGCGTAGGTGCCGCCCTTAGCAAGCAGCTCCGCATGGGTGCCGCTCTCCCGAATCTGCCCGTCTTCCAGCACGAGAATTTTGTCCGCGCGGCGAATGGTACCAAGCCGGTGCGCGATGACGAACGTTGTGCGGCCCACCATCAGATTACTGAGCGCGCGCTGCACATACATTTCGGACTCCGAATCGAGCTCGGAGGTAGCTTCGTCCAGAATCAAAACGGGTGAATCCTTCAGAATCGCGCGGGCGATGGCAATGCGCTGACGCTGTCCGCCGCTCAACCGCTGTCCTCGCTCTCCCAGCAGCGTGTTGTATCCCTGGGGCAACTCGACAATGAAATCGTGCGCGAGAGCGGCTTGAGCCGCGGCAACGACGCGTTCCTCCGGGACATCCTTCATCCCGTAACAGATGTTGTTCCACACCGTGTCGTAGAAGAGGATATTTTCCTGGGTGACCATGGCGATTTGTTCGCGCAGGGATTTGAGAGTCACGCCGCGAATATCTACCCCGTCGATCCGGACTGTCCCGGACGTCGGCTGGTAAAATCTCGGCAGCAGGTTCACGAGCGTGGTCTTGCCCGCTCCGCTCGATCCAACGAGGGCCACGACTTCTCCCCGGCGGGCATTGAGCCAGATGTTGCGCAGCACTCGCGCGGCATCTCCGTCGTAAGAAAAACAAACATCCTCGAACACAATTTCCTGCGAGAACGGCGGCAAGAGTGCGGCGCCAATTTGTTCGGCGGGCTCTTCCTCGAGATCGAGAACCGCGAACGCCTGGGTGCTCGCTCCTTGCGCCGCCTGAAACTGCTGATAGATATACCCCATGCGCTTCAGGGGCATATAGACATTGAACATGGCGTACAGGAAGGCAAAGAACTGGCCTTCGGTCATGAAGCCATGACGAATTTGATCACGAGCGTAAAGAAGAAGGAGAGGAATGGCAATAGCGCCGACCACGTCCATGAGCGGGCCGGTGATGACGGCGGCCCGGACCCAACGCATATACTCGCGGAGGAGCCTGCGTGCAGCTTCGCGAAACTTGCGAATCTCGAAATCCTCCATGCCGAAGGCCTTAACGACGCGATTGCCGCCAACAGTTTCCTGAAGGATTTGGCTCAAATCACCGAGGCGCGTCTGACTGTTTTCCGCGGAACGCCGGATCTTGCGGCCAAATTTATTAACCGGCCATACGACGAGAGGCAACAGAAAGCCGCAACCCAACGCCATTTTCCAATTGATCCCCAAGAGAACGGCAAGAAAAACGATGAGCGTAAATCCTCTTTGAAACAGGTCGGCAAACCATTCGCTGAGCGCGAAACGCACGCGCTCGACATCGTTGATGACAGTGGAAATCAAACGGCCGGTAGGATTGTGCTGAAAAAAACCGATGGGCTGGCGAATCACCCGCGCGTAGACCTTGTTGCGCAGATCGGTAACGGCGGCGAGGCCGGAATATTGAATCTGCGTAGTGCCGAAATACTCAGCGAGGGCTTTCGCAAAAAAGAGAATGATGAGGGAGATGGAGAAAACGGTCCAGACATTGTGGATACGCGCGGGAAAATAATCGTTCAAGTAAATGACTTCGCCGTTCCAAGGGAGGGTGGCAAGAGGCAGACGCGAACTGGTGGCGCCGAGGTTCAGAACGAAATCCACGGCCAACTTGATCATGAGCGCGACGCCGCCTTCGGCGATGGAGGCAAACGCGACCAGCACCACACCCACAGTGAGGCGGAGTGCATACGGCCGCACGTAACCGAGCAAGCGTTTCAATTGGGGTGAGAGCAATTCCGCCACGCCTAAGATTCCCCCGAGTTTCCACTTGGTACGCTATTCGCGGCTTAGCGGCGTGTCAAGTTTTCGACCGGCGGATAAATCTTGTAAAAACCGCTAGCTCCGCGACATGACGGCGTAAACGGCAAACGCGCCGGGGCCCAAGAATTATTTATCAATGTCGCGGTGAATTACTTTGGTGGAGAAGCCGTGCCGGTCGAGCACTTTTTTTACGGATTCCGCAAGCATCACAGAGCGGTGCTTGCCTCCGGTGCAGCCAAAGGCAATGGTGAGATAGCTTTTTCCCTCCCGGATGTAATGCGGAATCAGGTAAGTCAATAAGCCTTCGATACGCCGTAAGAATTCGGGGGTCTGCGGGAAGGACTGGATGTAGCGGCGTACTTTAGGATCTTGCCCAGTGAATTTTCTGAGCCGTGGCACGAAGTAGGGATTGGGAAGAAAGCGCACGTCAAACACCAGGTCCGCATCGCTGGGCACGCCGAAGCGGTAGCCGAAACTGACGATTGACACCAGCATGGGCCGCTTGTCGGGATTCTTGAAGCGGGTGGTGACGAAGTTGCGCAGTTCATGCACGTTGAACTGGGAGGTGTCAATCACGACGTCGGCCAGTTTGCGGATGGGTTCCATCAAAGCCCGCTCGTGGCGCAAACTTTCGCGCACGGAAAAATCCTTTCCTAGCGGATGCGGGCGGCGAGTTTCGCTGTAGCGGCGAAGCAGGGAGTCTTCACTGGCGTCGATAAATACCAGGGTAATGGGATGATCTTTTCGCAGGTGTTTCAAGAGCGGCGGCAATTTATCGAGCTGCGTTCCTTCGCGTGCATCCACGAGCAGAGCTGCGCGGGCAAAATCGCCCTCACCGGCGGCGTGCAATTCGGAAAAAATAGGAATCAGCTCGACCGGAAGGTTATCCACGCAATAGAAGCCCATATCTTCAAAGGCTTTAAGGACGGTGCTCTTCCCTGAACCGGAGAGCCCGGTCAGGATCACAAGTTCGCGTCCTTCTTGTCTTACGTGAGGTTTCACGTTGGCGAGGTGTCGCTAGCCTTTTACGCGGCGCTGATGCGTGCTGGCGATGCGCATGTCTTCCCGGTATTTCGCAACCGTTCGACGCGTGACGTGGATACCGGCTTCATCCAGTTTCCTTGCAATCTGCTCGTCTGTGAGCGGCTTAGCGCCATCTTCTTCTTCGATCATCTTCTTCACCAGGCGCTTAAGCGTCAGCAAAGACATCCCGCCGCCTTCCGGGCCGTTGACGGATTCGCTGAAGAAAGACCGCAGCTCCAGGACGCCCTGGGGGGTGTGCGCATACTTGCTGGCCACCGCACGGCTTACGGTCGAAGGATGCACGCCAACTTCTTCCGCCACTTCCTTGATCATCATAGGCTTAAGGGCGTCGGGTCCCTGGCTCAGAAATTCTCCCTGGCGGGCGATGATCGACTGGCAGACGCGCAGGATGGTGTGTTTGCGCTGCTCGATGTTTTTCATGAGCTGAATGGCAGCGGTGAAGCGCTCTTTGACGTAATTTCGCACGTCCCGGTCGGCAGCGTCGCGTGTCAGCAGGCGGCGGTAAGTCGGACTGAGCCGGAGTTGGGGCATATCGTCTTCATTGAGGAAGGCCACCCACTGGTCGTCCACCCTGCGGAAATAGACGTCGGGCTCGACCAGGCGGGGTTCGGTCTTGTTGTAGCGCAACCCGGGACGCGGATCGAGTTTCTTGATAACCTCGAGCGCGCGCTTGACGACTTCCAAGGGCCGATTGAGCGCCCGCGCAACTTCCTTCAGTTGATTGGATTGCACCTGCTTCAAGTGTTCGGAAACAATCTGGTAGGCGAGCGTGTTCTGGGGGTCGAACGCTTTCAATTGCAGCAGCAGACACTCGCGCAGATCCCGGGCGCCCACGCCGATTGGATCGAAATCCTGCACCACGGCCAAGGCATCATCCAGATCGTCCTGGGAATATTTTTTTTCCTGGGCTAGCTCTTCAATGGTAGCCGTCAAGTAACCATTTTCGTCCAGGTTTCCTATGATGTTCTCGGCGATTTCTTTTACCGTGTCGGAGCAGATCGTGACGCTCAACTGCCATTCCAAATGATCGGTGAGGCCGGTGGCGGAGGAAAGAAACTTCTCAAATGACGGCCGCTCGGAAATTTCGGATTCCTGGGACTTCCCTCCATCGCCACCGCTATCAAGATACTGGTTGAAGAAACTCCCGACGTCGAATTCGTCAAATGGATTGGCCTCGGGCTTCTCCGGAACCTTTTCCGTCTCCGCCTTCAAGAATGTTTCGTCGCTGTAATTGTCGGTCTGGGTGGGTTCTTCACTGAGTTCTTCGAGGACGGGGTTGGCGATCATCTCCTGATTGATCATCTCGCGGAGCTCCAGACGATTCAGCGCGAGCACGCTCACCATTTGGACCAGGCCGGGCGTCAGAATCTGCTTCTGCGTCACCTTGAGGTTAAGTTTGAGTCCTTGCCAAGCCATGGTCTTTCTGTATTGTCCTCTTGCGGCTCCCTAATTCAAGCGGAAGTGATCGCCAAGATAGACGCGCCTTACCTCGGGATCGTTGCTCAACTCATCCGGGCGTCCCTTACGGAATATTTTCCCATGATTTACGATGTAGGCGCGGTCTGTTACGTTCAAAGTTTCGCGGACGTTATGGTCGGTGATCAGGACTCCTATACCGGAGCGGCTGAGCTCGCGGATGATTTCCTGGAGATCCTTGACGGTCAGTGGATCGATACCGGAAAACGGTTCGTCGAGAAGGATGAACGAAGGCTGCAAAGTTAGCGACCTGGCGATCTCGAGACGCCGGCGCTCTCCCCCCGAGAGCGTGTACGCTTTACTCTGCCGAACCGTTTCGAGCCCCATTTGCACTAGAAGTTCCTCCAGGCGGTCGCGCTGTTGCTCAGACGTAAGCGGCAACGTCTCCAGAACTGCGAGCAGGTTTTCTTCGCTGGTCAATTGGCGAAAGACCGAGGGTTCCTGAGGAAGATAGCTGATCCCACTGCGGGCCCGGAGATACATAGGAAGGTCGGTAATTTCGTCGCCGTTCAGAAGAACGCGACCCGAATCGGGCCGGGCAAGACCCACTAGGATATAGAAAGTGGTGGTCTTGCCGGCGCCATTGGGACCTAGCAACCCAACGACTTCACCCTGGCCGATCTCCAGTTCAACGTCGTCAACGACCTTGCGACCGCGGTAGGACTTACTCAACGCGACAGCTTGGAGCTTCAGCATACCTCGTCATTTCTCGACTCGGTGCTTCGTCAACGTGCGAGAACCAGTTTCAGAATCCACGATGATCGTATCATCCGCTAAAAAGAAGGTCAATTGACGCCCGGCAGTGGTGCCAGAGGAACCGTCAAACAAGGTAGGATTTCCGCCGCTCATGACAAATTTTCCTTCCGCCGCAGTGTATTCGCCGTGGTCGGCGGTGGCACGGCGAAGGCCTTGCTCGACAATTACTCCGCCCGTTCCCACCGCCCGATTGATCTGGCGGGTCCCCCTGTTCGCGTTTGAAGCGTTCGCTGTGGCGGCGCCACCGCGCACGAAATATAGGTCCAGAGAGTCGGCTTTGATCCTTTGTTCGGCCGACTCCACGATGACGTTGCGCTCGAGATGAGCGCGATTTTCCGGGTCATTGTAGGTCAGAGTTTCCGCCGAGGTGTGCCAGAGCTGCGCTTTTCTTGGGGTTAAATGAAGAGCATTTGAAGTCGCAGCCGGTCTGGTGTCCACCTGCGGAAAAACCGCGCGTACTTTTCCGGTGGCCTTGAGAACTTTCGTTGCTCTCAGCAGCTCGATGGCATCGGCTTCCAGCACGGAATCGCCCTGCCACAGCCGCGCGTGCCCCGAATAGAGAGCGCGTCCTGTTCTTGAATTGGCAAGCAATCCGTCGGCCGTGATATTCAACGGCACGGGCGCAAGCTGCAGGCCGCTACCCTTGGCGGAAAAATCGGTCGACCTGACCGCGCCGTCCGCGCGAATGTCTCCGGTAGATTGCAGGAAGGTGATGCGTGTCGCGCGCGTCTCTGTCGTGGAATCGCGTACGACGGGTTGTCCTGTGAGCAGTGCAGTTTGAGTCGCCCGCTGAAACGTAACGTGATCGGCCTGTCCGCTCCGATCGGCTTCTTTCATCTTGACGTCGCCCTGCAGATCCATCTGCGACCATCCCCCGCCGGGAAGGAGTTGCACATCTCCGCTGCGCGAGGTCGCGGTCTGGGTTGGTCGTCCCGCCATGGCCCGCTCGGTTTGAACGTTCCCCGTGGCTTGAAGTTCTCTCGGCTTACCCTGCTCTCCGAAATCCATCGCCAACTTGTCTGCCGTTACTTTCGTATGGGCCGGCCCTCCCCCTTGAGGCGCTGCAGCAGTCCACTCGATTGTTCCCGGTGCGAGCGTCTCGACCCGCTGGGTCTTAGTTCCCGAGTCTGCATTGCCACCGTTAAAGACCATGCGCAACGCCGCTGTCTGGAGCTTCCGCGTCTCGCTCGTCTTTTGGAATTGCGACTGCAAACTGACAGCGCCGGTCAAATTAAGTTCTTTTGGCTTGTTCGCTCTCGGCCAGAAATCCATTGTCGCTCTATCTGTACTGAAGCTGTCCTCTTCCTCCTCCACTATTCGTGAGCCGTGAGCGTTCCCCGCCGCTACCAGATTTTTCATCCACCCCTCGGGAGCAAAGGCAGCAGCCAGGAGGTCCGCAGTAATTTCCATGGTGCCTCGTAAGCCTTGCGAGGTCAGTTTCGGAGACGCTCCGTGCGGGCCCGCGGTGGCTACCAGTCTTTCCGCGCGGAAAGCAGAATCCAGTAATAGGGTGAGTTGTCCCGAGGTCAGCTGCTGACTATGTGTCTCCACTTCGACCGGCCCGGCCAGGTGCATTCTCCTGTTGTCGCGCCCAAAATCCAGCCGTGTTCCCTTGACGTGGACCTGTTCATCGGATGCATCAGTGTTCGGATTCCTCTGCCGTGCCGCGGGCGGCGTCAGGGTCATGCGTACATCGCGCCACAACCACACCATTCCCTCTTCCGAGTTGTATTCGACTCCCGCGGCTTCTCCGTTGCCAGTCGGAAAGGTAAAAAAGACCTGCTGGTCAGTATGTGCTTCCCCGCTTGCTCGGTCAAAAATCACTCCCCGCGTTTCTACGTGAACCGTGGGAGCAGCGGATTCTTGGGGATGAGAAGCGGCCCGGTCGGCATCTGCCGCACTCTGCAGGTCGATTTGCACCGCGCCGCTACAAACGACATCCCCTTTCTCTTTTCCGTATTGGCAGCTCTGGGTGTGAATAGTGTCGTGACGTTCGCCAGTCTTTCCGAAGATGGTGATTTTTACGTCTTCGAGCAAGCTGGCATCCTTGTCTTTGAACTCCGTCGATTTCGAGGCTTGCACCGTAAAGATGGTGCGGTTTTGTTCCACTTTGGAAAATGTGAGTCCGCTGGAAAGACGCGTTACGTCATTCGGTGCCGCCGGAGGCGCTTTCTTTGTCTCGATGTGTCTCGCCCATCCGCGTTGCAGATACACGGCGACCGTTGCTCCTGCGAGGAGCAAAGCCACCGCCGCCGACCAGCGCGCGTACCGCGCCGCTTCACTTCGCTTCACGCTTTCAGTTAAGCAAAATTTCGGATGGCTGTATAGAATGCCGCGCTTTGGAATCGGAAAGGACAGGGTGGGAGATTTGAAAAAAGATCGAAAACGCTAGCCGGCAGACTCCGCGTTTGCCGCGGGCAGGGGCGGCAGAATCCCGATGTTCGCGGCTGCCACGCTATCGCGGTTGGTGTTCTTCACCAGGTACATCGCCTCATCGGCCAGGTGCAGCAGCCCTTCTTTGGAACGCGAATCGATCGGATATGACGCCACACCCACGCTCGAGGTCAAACGCACGTTCAAACCTTCGGCCGAGAGCCAGACGGTGTCACGAATCAATTGGTGGAGCCGCCTGGCTACATTGAGGGCATTTTCCTTGGAAGTCTGCGGAAGCAATAAGACAAATTCGTCGCCCCCGTAACGGAAAGCAAAATCGATCAGCCGGCAATGCGACTTCATCGCATTCCCAATTTCCGCAAGCAATCGCGAACCCATCAAATGTCCGTGTGTATCGTTCACCTGCTTGAAGTGATCCAGGTCAATGAACACCAGTGAGAACTCGTAGTTGTACCGCTGCGAGCGGTAAATCTCCGTGTCCAGAATCACTCCCATGTGGCGCGCGTTGTAGAGTGTCGTGCAGTCGTCGGTGATGGTCAGCTCGTGGATGCGCTTCACGTGCCGCGCGTTTTCCAGCGCAATCGCCGCAAAATCCGCGAGCGCCTCGAGGAGCTTCAGGTCTCTCTGATCGAATCCATCAGGCCCTAGGCAATTAATGAGTTCAATTACACCAAGGCAGGTGTCACGAAATCTCACCGGGACGGCCACGATGGATTGGGTTTCCATCTTGGTTTTCTCGTCGACTTTGCCGAAAAACCTCGTATCCTTAGAGGTGTCCGGGACGAGCACCGCCTCGCCGTGCTGTGCCACCCAGCCTGCGATTCCCTGGCCCATCTTGACGCGCACGTCCTTGAGTGCCTGCGAAGCCTTCCCCACGGCCAACTCGAAGTACAGCTCCTGCTTCTCTTCATCGAGCAGAAGAAGCGACCAGTTTTCCGGGCGCAGGAATTCATCGATTTTTTCCATGATTGTGCGCAGAACCTGGTCGAGTTGAAGGGATGACGTGAGCGCCTTCCCAAGCTCCTGGAAGACGGCGACTTCCCCCGCCTCGCGCTGTGCAGTGGTGGCCCCGCTATTGCGGCGTCGTTCGACGGCTGGGAATTGTCTTACTTCTTCCACGCTTGCTTCGACCTGCCCCTTAGTATTTGGAACGGCGTAGCCCCGGGCGCCAAATCAGGGCACACTACCCACTGCGCGTCTCAGCAGACTTCGCCAGTATAGGCTCCTCGCAAAATTATGCGCAACAAACTCGTGGTACGGGCGTTGCCATATCGCCATCCTCAAAGGGGAGCCTCCTCGCCGAGGAACCGTTAGTGCCTTCCCGTCACGAGCTCGGCATGGACATACTTCAAAAGGTTGTGGAGACTTACTCGCTAGAATTATCTATCCCAATATCTATCCCAAAATTTTCCAAAAGAGGAGGGGCAGTTTTAGAACGCCCAATCTCCTATTCCCTGAACCGGTTTGACAGTGCGAGTCCCCCCGCCTATAGTGCCTCGAAGTGGATGACGCGCCACCTTCCGTTGATCGCCGCGTGGTCGAGGACTTGCTGACCGCCCGGTGGGAACGCGCGGCTAATTGCACACGGGTTTAGATTCATGGCTAGGGGAATTTTTGGGGAACGTCTGAAGCGGGAGCGCGAATTGCGCGAAGTCTCGCTTGAAGAGGTGGCCAAATCCACGCGCATTGGGTCGCGTTTTCTCGAAGCTCTGGAGAATGAGCAGTGGGAAAGACTGCCGGGGGGCATTTTCAATAGGGGATTTGTGCGCGCCATCGCACACTATCTGGGCCTCAGCGAAGAAGACCTGCTCTCTGAATACGACCTTGCTCGTGCTGAACAAAAAACGGAAACTCCGGCCCCGCAGGAAAGCGCCATCCCCAGGCCGTCCATCTGGATTCCGATCGCCGCGGTCCTTTTGATATTGTGCGTCATGACTGCCCTTGTCTATGGAGGCCGGTACGGCTGGCGCCGCTATGCCGAGTATCGCGCGGCCAAGCATTCCGGCTCTGAACCCGCCCAATTACAGACCCCTCCCTCTTCTTCGGGTGCTGCGACTCCAGTGGCTGCGGACCCAACTTCATCTTCCACGATGGCCGCACTCGATCTTTCTGTCTCGACTTCCGCGGCGACACGCGTGCGCGTCCTCGCCGATGGCAAGTTGCAGCTCGATGCAGACATTCCTGCCGGCGAGACTCGCCACTTCTCAGCCAACCGGCAATTTGAAGTCACGGCAGGCGACCCCTCCGCCGTATTGCTGGAGTTGAACGGCCAGGCCATATCCCCTCTTAGCGCGCCAGGAGCTTCCGGTACAATGGTGCTCAGCCAGAAAGACTTGAGGCAGGCCCACGGTGGAACCTCTAAGCCCTGAAGTCATAGAAGACCTCCGCCACGATCGCGCCCCGCGCGAACGCAAACTTGCGGTCTGCTCAACCGGCGCGCATCTTCCGCCTGCCGACCGAGCAGAGATTCTCGCTGTCCTCGCGGGGGATGTAGACGAGATGGTCGCCGAGCGAGCCGGCGAGGCGCTCCTCTCACAGCCTTTGGAATCCTTTCTGGCCGCCCTCAAGCGCGAGCATGCCGTGCCTGCGTTCTTTGCCTACGTAGCAAAGAATCTTGCAGATAAACCAGGCGTTGGCGACGCCATGATACAAAACAAGAATTGTCCGGCCGATTCCCTTGTTCCAGTCGTGAAGCATCTTTCTGCGATGGGCATTCAAGCGCTGATGGATGATCTCGACCGTGTCAGCAGCTCGCACGCCCTTGCCGCCGCCATCGAGCATTCACCCGCCGCGACGCTCGAACAAAAAAATCTGCTTCACGAACTCCGGGGAACTACAGTCGACGAGGCTGCGCTCGCTGAAGCCGCCGCGGAAGCCGAACCAGACACCGCCAAGCGCCAAACGCTCCTCCAGCGCCTGGCCAAGATGACGGTGGCGCAGCGCGTGCAATTCGCAATTAAGGGAGGATCGGAGGCGCGCCGCACACTGATTCGCGACTCCAACAAAGTTGTGCAGCGCGCAGTTCTGCAATCTCCCCGGCTCACGGATCAGGACGTGGAAGCTTTTGCCTCCATGTCAACGCTCACCGACGAGATTCTTCGCCTCATCGCGAATAACCGCAAGTTCCGTAAGAATTACGTGGTCGTGCGCAACCTGCTCAACAATCCCAAGACGCCGCTCGACGTTTCCCTGCATATGCTGCCGATAATTAACGCCATGGACTTAAAAAAGCTGGCCACCAACAAAAACATTCCAGAGACATTGCGCACCACTGCGGGAAAGTTGCAGCGCCAGCGTTCAGAAACGCAGAAGTAGGAGTAGGATTCCGGATCGGCCGGGGTTCCGAGAGTTTCACCGCCTTCGGCGGCCATTTCTCATGTCACGCCACCGTTCTTTCTGGCTGCAGGAAATAGCAGGCGATTTTCCAGATGCCCCGCCTCTCGAGGGGGAAATCAAGGCGGACATCGCCATTATCGGAGGAGGTTTCGTCGGTTTATGGACAGCTCTGCGCATCAAAGAGCATGAGCCAGCCTGCGAAGTCGTCATTCTCGAGCAGGACATCTGCGGCGGTGGGGCCTCCGGCCGCAACGGGGGTTTTGTCCTTTCCTGGATGTCCAAACTTTCTTCGCTTGCAAAACTCTTTGGCATCGAGGAAGCGCTGCGGGTGGCCCGAGGTTCCGAAGCAGCGATTCAGGAGATTGGGGAATTCTGCCGCGAGCACCAGATTGACGCCGACTTCCGGAGGGGCGGCTGGCTATGGACCGCAACTTCTGCGGTGCAACTCAATGCCTGGGAAGGTGTGGTCCGGCACTGCGAACAGAATGGCGTAGCTGCTTTTCAGAGACTTGATGCGCAGGAGGTTTCGCGTCGCGCGGGATCGCCCGCCCACCGCGCCGGAGTATTCGTCGAGAACGCTGCGATCGTCCAGCCTGCTGCTCTCGTGCGCGGACTGCGGCGCGTGGCTCTCGCGCAAGGCGTGAGGATTTTTGAAAATACAAAAGTGCGCGCCTTCACGCGAGCTTCCCCAGTGAAAATCAAGACGGAGGGAGGGAGCGTTTTAGCGCGGAGCCTTGTCATCGCCGCAAACGCCTGGGCAGCGGGTATCCGCGAACTCGCACGCGCGATTGCCGTGATTTCCAGCGACATCATCGTCACGGCTCCAATTCCTGAACGGCTCGCACAAACCGGGTGGCACAGGGACCTCTGTATCACCGACTCGCAAACCATGGTGGACTACTACCGTATTACGCGGGACGGCCGCATCGCTTTCGGCAAAGGTGGTTGGACGATCGCGTATGGAGGAAATATTGGGGCGAAATTTGACCGTCACGCACGCCGCGCGGAGGAGGTCACGACTGATTTTCGCCGCTACTACCCTTCGCTAGCCGATGTTCGCGTAACGCATGATTGGTCCGGCCCCATCGACCGCACTCCCGATAGCTTACCTCTGCTCGGCCGTTTCCATGAACACGAGAATATTTGCTATGGGATTGGTTGGAGCGGCAATGGTGTCGGCCCGAGCGTCATTGGGGGAAGAATACTGGCAAGCCTTGCGCTGGATCGAAACGATGAGTGGAGCAATCACCCTCTGGTTGGCCGCCCTGCTACCGGCTTTCCGCCGGAACCCGTGCGTTTCCTCGGAGCTCATCTCGTCCGGGCGGCCGTCGCTACAAGAGAAAGGGCCGAAATTGCGGGCCGCAAGCCCTCGTTTCTTGCTGCGCAGCTTGCGAAACTCGCGCCTGCGGGTCTAGAGGACAAGTCCTAAAAAAAAGCCAGCAAGCAATTCGTTCAGCAAGCCACCCAAAGCTTCGCGGAAGCTTTCCAGCGAAGCAAAATCAATGATGGTAGGGAACGAAAAGCGCTATTGTATTTTGGCAACAAAACCAACGCTCGCAAGCATTTCACAGGCCAGGTGAGGGAATTTTTTGCTCGTAAGACTCGAGCGGCTTGCGGATGAAGTTCCCACGCACTGTGGTTCGTTGCGGGGCAAGGGATAACAAAATGAATTGGAAAAACAGGTTGCCCGGATGGATTGTTCCTGAACAGATAAAATTTGCGGCCATCATTGGCATTGCGCTTTCCATTTTCCACTATGGCCTGTATCAGTTGTTACAGAGATTGCGGGTACCCGAAGCGGCAACGCTTTGGGACGACCTGGCCATCGGGATTCTGGGAGCGTTGGTCTCCTTGTTCTACATGTCTTCCGTGCGGGTGAACCAGATTTACTTGCGAGCTAAAGAACGAATGACGCTCACTGAGGAACTCAACCATCACGTTCGCAAGTCCCTCACAGCCATCTGCTATGCGGCTTCATTGGAAGATGCGGGGGAGCGCATCAGGGGAGTCGAGAAAGCGATTGAACATATTGACCGCGCTCTAACGGAATTAGTGCCCACAGCGGGCAAAGAGGACGCCCCACGGTATTTTCTCGCTGACCAGAGATAGCGCGAGGACGTGACGGCCGTTTCTCATTGGCTCTTGGAATGGTGACAGTCCTCAACTTGGCGTCGCCAGTTTCGGATGTTTGCGGTGAAAGCCAGTCGCTTGCTGATACGCCCGCGCGAACGCCAGAAGCCTTGCCTCTCCGTATAGATTCCCCAAGAAAGTCAAACTCGCAGGCGTCCCAGGTCCGCCGATGTTGTCTTCCTCACCGTCATCTTTTGCCGGTGGCTTTGGCGCATCGTCTCCGCGAAATCCGTTGGGCAATATCACCGCGGGATGTCCCGTCAGATTGGTGATTATCAACTGTTGGCTGGACGTTGGCGCCACGATAACGTCGAGTCCGTCGAAGACTTTCGCTATCGCATCCATGGCCAAGCGGCGTGCGCGCGCCGCCTGGATATATTCCACCGCCGGGATAAACCGCGCCGACCGGAAGGTGTTCGGCCAGTCGTCAGGCCCCTGCGCCGTGAGCAATTTATCTTTTCCTGAACGCGTCAGCTCGTCGAAGGCCGCTGCCGCTTCTGCGGTGAGCATAGCCACCATTGCGTCGTAGGGAAATTTGGGCAGCTCCACGGGCGTCATTTCCACGCCCATTTGCTTTAGCTTTTCAAGCGATGCGTCGTTGAATCGCCGGTCATACTCCGCGCGTGCGCGGAACGCGGCGCCGCGTTTCTTTGCCGCTTCGCGTCTCTTCTGCTCTTCCGGTGTGGTGGCGGGTTCTTCTTTGGGTTCCACCTGCCCTGCATCGGGCTTGCGTTCGAAATCCGCCTTCAAATATCCGATCCGCAATTTGCGCCAATCCAGCGCGGCGTCCCAATTGAAAGCGGCGTCGCGCACAGTGCGGTCTTTTCCGTCTGGCCCGTGGATCGCGGCCAGCACCAGCGAACAATCTTCCACCTCGCGGCAGATCGGCCCCAGCTTATCCATGCTCCAGGACAACGCCATTGCCCCGGTTCGCGGCACAAGTCCGAACGTGGGGCGAAGTCCCGTACATCCGCAGCGCGTCGAAGGGGAGGATATCGACCCCAGCGTCTCCGAGCCGATGCTGAAAGCGACGCAGCCGGCCGCTGTCGCGGATGCCGGACCCGCAGAGGATCCACTCGATCCTTGCGCCGGATTCCAGGGATTCCGCGTCTTTCCACCGAACCACTGGTCTCCTTGCGCGAGCGCGCCCAGGGCCAACTTCGCCACGAGGACCGCGCCGGCTTCGTCGAGCCGTTGCACTACGGTAGCGTCTTCGTCGAGCATCTGCTGCTCGAATCCGCCCGCGCCCCAAGTCGTTCGATAGCCCTTCGTGGCGAGCAAATCCTTCGCGCCCCAAGGCAATCCATGCAGCGGCCCGCGGTATTTTCCCTGTGAAATTTCCGAGTCTGCTTCCTTAGCCTTCGCCCGCGCGCGCTCTTCCGTGAGCGTAACCACAAATTTCAAGACCGGGTCATAGCGCTTTAATCGGTTGAGATACATTTCCGTCAGCGCCAATGACGACACTTTTCGCGTGCGCACGAGTTCCGCCAGTTCGCGTACGCTTGCAAACGCAATCTCTTCTAGATTCTTCGGCGCACCGTTTATTCGGGCCGGAGTGGCCGAGATTCGCATCGGCTTTCGTTGGTTATCCCATTTCATACCTGGCAACAGCGGATCGAACAACAGCGCAGGTTCTACTGAATTCGGAATGTGCAGCGCGTAAATTTCGGCGTAGCCTTTCGCCTGCTCGTTCAGGTTGTCGAGCATCGTCGCTTTGTAGTCATCGGCAATCGCGACGCCGGCAATTGCCGCTGCTTCATCGATCATCTCCTTGGTAATCTTCCTTGCGCCCTGAGCCTGCGCTTGTGCCCACAACACTCCCGGAAAAAGCGTCGTACCCAGCCCCATTCCTGAACACGCCGTCAAAAACCGCCTGCGATCCAGCATCGAAGAGCTCTCCCATAGTTTTGATTGCTCACGCCCGCGTACGATATCACATCCCGCATTCTGCTCCCGCATACGTATGGGCTCACCAAGAAATAAGGGCAGCGCCCGCGTTGCGAAAGCAGCGCGCGGGACACTGCCCCGATCGCTTCCTCATTTCTTCTTCTTAGTCCTTGTCGTATTGCAAGCAAGTCTCCAACTGGCGAATGGCTTCGTCCGTGACCCGGAGCGCCTCCACAGGATGTCCGCCAAAGTCGTGCGCTGCATGTTCCATATGCTCTTTAGCGCGACGCAGGGCGCCGATCACTGCTCTGATCTGGGGGTGCGGCTTCTTCGGGTCTGCCCTCGTGGTGTCAGGGTGGCTGGCGGTCGCCCTAAGGGGCTTCCCCGCAACTGTGTTGGGTACCGCTCGGGCCGAAGCAATCAGCGCCAACGTTAATCAAGCCGTTAGAACATAGTGGCGTTTTCCTGGCTCTCTCCCGATTCTTCCTAGGAGAGAGCCAGATAATTTATCACTAGCTTCGCCAACCCTGTTATCTTCTCTCATCGTTCGTGGGAGGACTGTCCATGCGTCGCACATCTCTGATGATCATGATGACTTGCGCTTTGGCCGCGGGCGCGCAAGCCCAGCAACAAACACCCACCCTCCACTTTGACGGGAATTCCTGGTGGGCTCACGTTAAAGTCCTGGCTGACGACAACATGGAAGGCCGCGAAACCGGCAGTGAAGGCCTTCGCAGAGCAGAAGCGTACGCCGCCGATCAACTTGGGAAGGCGGGCCTATTGCCCGCAGGCTCCAAGGGCTTCTATCAATCGATCAAATTCGTGCAGCGGCAAATCGACGAAAAGAATTCGCGAGCAGCCCTGGTCCGCGACGGCAAGGCGGAGCCGCTCACGCTGGGGGAAGACGCTTATTTCGGCACGCGCGTCGAAGGTTCGGAAGGCGAAGTCATCGCGCCGCTGGTTTTTATTGGCAATGGCTTGAAGGTGCCCGAGAAGAATTATGACGACCTTGCGGGACTCGACCTGCGTGGAAAGATCGTCGTCTATCTCGCCGGTTCACCCGCCGAAATCCCCGGAGCGCTGGCAGCTCACTTCGGCTCCCTGGCCGAGCGCTGGAAAACGCTCCGCGCGGCTGGCGTGCTCGGCACGATTGTCATTCCCAATCCTGCCTCGATGGATATTCCCTGGTCGCGCATGTCCCTCAACCGGGCGCATCCGTCTATGGATCTCGCCGATGCCGAATTCAACGAAACCAGTGGCCTTCAAATCTCGCTCACATTCAATCCCGCCAAAGCCGAGAAACTTTTCGCCGGCTCCGGCCACACGTTTGCCGAAATCGCCGCACTCGGCAAAGACCGCAAGATTCTCCCGCACTTCCCACTTGCGATTTCCTTGAAGGCCCGCGCAGTCATCCAAAAGACGCAGCTCGAATCCGCCAATCTGGTAGCCAAACTTCCTGGTACCGACCCCGTGCTCAAAGCTGAATATGTCGTCCTCTCGGCGCACATCGACCATATCGGCATCGGCGCGCCCATCGACGGCGACCGCATCTATAACGGCGCGATGGACGACGGATCGGGAACGGCGCTCCTTCTCGACATGGCGGAGAATCTGAAAGCTCATCCCGAAAAGCTTCGCCGATCGGTCCTGTTTGTGATTGTCACCGCGGAGGAAAAAGGTCTGCTCGGCTCGAAATATTTTGCTGCTCATCCGACTGTCGATGCCAAGTCCATAGTAGCGGATATCAACTCCGACATGTTCCTGCCAATACTTCCGCCAAAAGTTCTGCGCACCCAGGGTCTCGCCGATTCGGATCTAGGTGATCGAGCCGCAGCCATCGCGCAATCCTTCGGCGTTCGTGCAATCCCCGACCCCGAGCCGCAGCGCAATCTATTCGTCCGCAGCGATCAATACAATTTTATCCGCCACGGCATTCCGTCCATCATCATGGATTACACGGCTGACCCAGGCACGCCTGAGGCAAAAGTATTCAAGGATTGGCTCACGCAGCGCTATCATGCGCCTTCGGACGACATCAATCAGCCGGTAGATCTTCATGCTGCGGCCGTATATGAAGAAATGATCCGCCAGCTGATGATCCAGGTCGCCAACGCGGATGCCCGCCCCGCGTGGAAACAAGATTCCTTCTTCCGCCGCTACGCCACTGCGGGTCAGGACTGAGCGATTGCATGGTTCTAGGCGTGGCAATGGGTCTGCGTTCCCGTTGCCATGCATCAGAGCTTGCGGATAATTTGTTGCAATATCCCCGCAAATTCCGCGAGATGCGCTAATTCATTCGCGTCCAGTGACCTGAGCCCCTGCGCCAGCGATTCCACTCGCCGCTTCCGCCCTTCCTGCAGAATCTTTATCCCCCTCGCGGTAGCCTCCAACCGCAAGCGCCGGCCATCTTCGGTAGGACGCCGCCGCACCAACCTCTCGCGCTCGAGGCCGGCAACAATGCGGCTCATGGTCGGGGGCTTCACCTGCTCGGCATCGGCAAGCTCCCCCAGGGATCTTGGTCCGCCGAAAACCAGCACGGAGAGTGCGGAAAGCTGGGCGGGGCCGATGCCGCTCTCACGGTCTCGTACGCGGAGGCGTCGCAGCAGGTGAATGGCGGCGGAGTGCAGCTGATCGGCAATGGCAATTACGTCCAGGCCGACCACACTTTTTTGCTTGACATCCGTCATGGAGTATAGTTAGCTATGCTAACGACTTTCCCTCCGGAGGTAAAGCGACATGAACATGTCCGACAACACCGCCCTGGTCCGCATCGGGCAGGTGGCCATCAATGCTCACGACGTGGATCGCGCTACGGCATTTTATCGCGATGTGCTGGGACTGCGGCATCTCTTTCGTGCGGGTGCATTGTCGTTCTTCGATTGTGGCGGCGTCCGGCTCATGCTGGACAAACCGGAGAAACCCGAATTCGATCATCCCAGCTCAATCATTTACTTTCAGGTTGGCGACATTCAGGCAACTCACCGGCGAATTAAAGATGCTGGAGTCAAATTTGAGGATGAGCCTCATGTGATTGCGCGAATGCCCAACTACGATCTCTGGATGACCTTCTTTCGCGACACTGAAGGCAATCTACTGGCGCTGATGAGCGAGGTGCCCAATGCGAAGTAGGCTCCTCTCTTTGCTCATTTTCCTGCCCATCCTGCTTCCGACTCACGCGGCGTATGCCGCCGGTCCGGGAACTGCGAAAGACGGCTTCTTCAAGACGAGTGACGGTGTGCGTTTGCACTATCTCGAAGCCGGGAGCGGCCCAGCCATCCTGTTCGAACCCGGCTGGAGCATGCCTGCCTGGATTTGGGATCCCCAAATCCGGCACTTTGCCGAGCATTATCGCGTCATCGCCCTCGACCCGCGCTCGCAGGGCGATTCCGACAAACCCCCCAGCGGCAATTATCCGGCACGCCGGGCACAAGACATCAACGAACTCATCGAGCATTTAAACCTGGGCCCCGTTGTGCTGGTTGGCTGGTCACTGGGCGTGCCCGAACTGCTGACCTATGCCGAACACTACGGCGGAACCCGGGTGCGCGCTTACGTGCTTGTCGATGGCTTCGCCTGGGACAAGCTGGACCCGCAATTCATCGCTGGAATGCTGGGCATGTACCAGCGGCTGGAGACCGAGCGCCGCGAGTTCACGGAAAAGTTTGCCCGGAGCATGTACAAGAAACCGCAATCCCAGGAATATATCGCGCGCCTCGTGGAAGCTTCCTTAAAGATGCCGACCGACAGTGCCATTGCAGCTAGCGTGGGTTCCATAAGCCGCGCCGACTGGCGCCCTGCCATTGCCAAGCTCGACCGGCCCGTACTTGTCATGTGCGAAACGGCTTTGAAGAGCATGGCCGCGGATCTGGTTGCCTCCACAGTACCTGGCACACGCGTCGAGCTATTCGACGACGCGGGTCACGCGCTGTTCGTCGATGATGCGGCGCGCTTCAATGCAGTGTTGGATGATTTCCTACAACATCTTCCGAAATAATATAGGATGGCGCCCAAAGCTTCCCCCATCGCTGACTTGGAGGACTTCATCCATGCACTTCATGAAAGTCAACCTGTTTGCCGTTCTCGTCTCCTCGATTGCTACCATGTTTCTCGGTTTTCTGTAGTACTCACCTGTACTTTTCGCAGAGCCTTGTATGCGCGCAATGGGCTAAGACACGAATGACAAGGCCAAAACCCAAGAGATGAAGAAGAGCGCTGACCCGGCTTACGCCGGTTCGTTTGTCGCCAGCCTGGTTGCAGCGTTCATTCTAGCCAAAGTAATCGGTTTGAGGCCCCTTGACGGCGCCCTTTATGGAATAAAGATTGGTCTGAGTGTTTGCCTCGGGTTCGTTGCTACCGTGCAGCTGACCGGAGCCCTCTTCATGAAAAACAGCATGAGGCTTTTCGCTATCAATACCGGGTATTCAACTTGTTTGCTACGTCGTGATGGGGCCGATCCTGGCCGTCTGGAGACAACTTAGCAACGGCACGACTGTCGCGAAGATTCCAATTCGTTCCAGTAATTGAATGGAAGTCGAAAAGAGTTCCATTTACATCTGCCGCGCGATTGGGTAGCGTTGAGATTCCGGCACGCGCTCCTTCCAGCCCAAACTCATCCCCTGGGCGAGCCGGGGAGGAGTGAGCTATGGCCACCAAGGCAGTCACCAAGAACAAATCGACGCAGACAAAATCCTCAGCCGAAGTACAAGCGCCTATACGGATTGTTCCCCTGCATCCGCCCAAAGCCGCGGCGACGACGGGGGCACCGCATCTGACTTACCGGAACGGACCACTCCTGACCAGCGTGGAGGTCTTCACAGTTTTTTGGGGTAAGGCGTGGCAACAACCGGCAAACCGCAGTATTTCGGACCACATGAACGCATTCTTCGACTATATCCTCACAAGCAAATTGATCGACCTGCTGCACGAATATAGCGTACCAGGAAAAACGATAGGTCACGGAAAGCGGGTTGGCACGGCCAATCTTACTTCGAGCGAGCCGGGAAGTTCGGTAGAAGACGGGGCGATTCAGCAAGTGCTTGTGAAGGAGATCCGGTCCGGAAGCCTGCCCGCTGCGACGGCGAACACGTTGTACTTTGTTTTTCTTCCGCCGGGCGCGCAGGTGGTTCAAGGGGGAAGCGCGTCATGCAAATCTTTTTGCGGTTATCATGATGCAACCCCGAACGGGAATTTCTATGCGGTGATGCCGTATCCAGGATGCCTGGGCTGTACGGGAGGACTGGCGGCGCTCGATGCGCTTACGTCCACCTCGTCCCACGAACTGTGCGAGGCGAGCACGGACCCGATTCCTGGACAAGGCTGGTATGACGATAATTACGGCGAGATCGGCGATATCTGCGCCTGGAAGACTCGCGTTCTGGAGGGCCATACGATCCAATTGGAATGGTCAAACGCCGCCGATGCCTGCGTGTGAATGGTTTGCCATTTGAATGGCCCTCCATGCAAGCGGTGCGGAGGCTCACTGTGCGAATCTTGATCTGGCCGCGGCTAGCAATGTGCGATAAACTGCGCGTTTCCGTCGTGCCCTGTGAGCAAAGACATGAACATTGATTGGATTCGTGAGCTCTGTTTGTCTTTTCCCGGTGCAACGGAGCAAATTCAATGGGGCGACGATCTGCTCTTTAAGGTGGGCGGCAAAATGTTTGCCGCTAGTCCGCTGGTGCCCGCACCCGTTTGTCTTTCGTTCAAGGCCTCTCCGGAAAATTTCGCCGAGCTGACCGAACGTCCGAACATCATTCCGGCTCCCTATCTGGCCCGCGCGCAATGGATTGCGCTGGAAACCCGGGACGCATTGGGAGCACAGGAGCTCGCGGGCTTGCTGCGTGAATCCTACGAACTTGTTCTCGCCAAACTGCCGAAGGAGAGCCGCGAAAGTTTGTCGGGGGCATCTCTGATCAAGGGAATGCAAGAGCAATCAAAACTCCAAGCCAGGAAAACAGCTCGCAGGAACAGAGCGAGAGGAAAGTTCTCGAGCAAGAAAAAAGCAGGCTGATTTCAGCATTTACATTGAGGAAAAATTCCGTTCCTACTTCTCGTCGCGGTATTCTTCTGGCACGTCGTCTTCGGGAACCTCGTGGGTTGTGACTTCCTCTTCGTCGGCGTAGGAAGCATCCTCCACACCCTTCACGACTTCGGCCTCGAAAGCGTTGTCCTCCTCTACAAGCTCTTCCACGCTTTCCGATCCCGCGCGTTCAATTCCGGATAAGCCTTGCACATCGCCCGACTGCCCGCCTGAGCGCGCTCCCAGGCCCTTGGGCTCAAACACGATGGTATCAATGGGCTCGCTCCTGCCGCGCACTCGCTTTTTTGTCTTACTCGACCGTTTCTTGCGGGGCAAATTCTTTTTTGCCGCGAGTTTCTTTTTCGAAGCAGTTCTCATGCTTCGCCGTACTTTCTGGCGTTTCTTTTTCTTGCGGGCTTTCCTTCCGGGGCTCATGTGCGCAGTCTACCACCGTCTGCGCATTCTCGCTCACGAATCCTTAAACGCAAAACTCCAGCGGGGAGTTGACCTTATGGAGCGAATCTCACAGAAGTCCGCAGTGCGCCCATCGTTCTTTGATAGTTTGGTGTACGAATTCGGGTAACTAACGGCTAGGCAGTTATTTTGCTCGCGTACGGCCGGCGCAAGGGTCGCGCTCCGGGTATGGGGAATGTCATTTGCCAGAAGTTGGCATCCGGGGTCGAAAACTCGACCGCGACATGGGTCTTTCCATCCCGTTCGCGCTTGATCGAGACAACTCGAGACTCCACGTGACGGTTAGTATTTTCGTTGACGAGCAGAAGTGTTTGCCCCATGACCACGAGATGGTCCATGTGCAGCAATGCTCCATTCCTGTTAACCGATTGCGAATGGGCGCGAGCGCTGAACCTTTCTCCCTCGTCGGTTTGACCGTGCACGGTCAGTGGAACCGACAAAGCTACCCGCAAGGTGCGGCGTCTCTCTTTGCACCGAAAATGAATGATCGCCATGGGACGGGGGGACCTCTCTTGCTGTTCTTAAAGTCCGAGCTCGGAACTCAATCACTCTGTTGTCGCCTCAGTGTCAGGTCTCAGCTTTTCCCGTCACCGAAACGCTCCGAGGAAACAAACGCGGAAACCACTTCGAATGGCTCCCGCAACACTACCATGATGCACCGGCCCTGTGTCCCCAGCAATAGCGAGAAGGTACCACAATGGGCGTTCCCAAAACAGTACTGTTGTACCCCGCTCGAGGCGCCAGCCCGAAATGTAAATGATTTCGGAGGCCAAGAAAGCCTCTTGCCGCCGCATATGACACCTGCCGCGATCTGGACCCCATCTGCTGCATAATGGTTAAGCCCTTTATTTACATCAGTTACGCGCCCTTCGAGAGATCCACGAACTCCAGTTTCCAGGGGATTTTCCCGAGGTCCAGCAGCGCCAGAGTGATCGGGAGGTGAAACCGTCGCGGCCCGGCACTTCCAGGATTCAGGAAGAGCACCCCGGCGCGCTTAGTTTGATACGGTTGATGAGTGTGCCCGCTCACGACAACCTGGAACCCGGCAGCAAGGGGATCAAGATCAAGTTGCTGGAGGTCGTGCAAAACATAAAGGGTTGCGCCGTCTGCTTCAGTGACTTGCGTGAGCGGCAATTGCATGGCCCAGTCGTCCTCGTCCACGTTGCCCCGCACGGCCACCACGGGTGCCAAGTCCTTTAGGCGGTCGAGAATCTCTGGCTTTCCCACATCTCCTGCATGGATGATCAGGTCCGTGCCATGCAAAGCGCGCAGAGCCTCCTGGCGCAGCAGACCGTGCGTGTCTGAAATGATCCCGATCAGGCGCCTGGGCAATTAAGCATCCTCGGTTATTCGTTGGGGAGTAATTTGACGATTTGCAGAGGATCGACACGCGCACGACACACTGTCAATCCCCAGTGGAGGTGCGGCCCGGTGACTCGCCCCGTGGCCCCCACTTTCCCAAGAAGCGCACCCGGGCTGACTGCGTCGCCGACCTTCACGGAGATCTCAGAGAGATGACCGTAGAGGGTGTAAATTCCCAGGCCGTGATCTATTACTACCGTATTTCCCGAGAAAAATAATTCCTCCGCAAGAACAATTCGACCGCTCTGAGCAGCGTACACCGGAGTGCCTGTAACGCCCGGCAAGTCCACGCCCCCGTGTGGCGAGCCCGCCTGGCCGTTCAGGATGCGGCGCTTGCCGAAGTTCCTGCCGGAAGCAACCCCGTCCAGAGGAATCCGGAAGCTTCCTTGCCACAAGCGCTCCGGAGTCACGCTCGCGAAGATCGCCCGTAACCTCTTTTGTTCCTCCTGACCGCGCTTGAGTTGTTCGGGATCCGGCTCGGCAAATTGCTTCGCCACCTGCAGACTCTCAATCGCAAAATGTCCGGCTCTCACGAGAACGTTCGCGGTGCAAGAGACCGTTTCGCCGGATTGAGATTCCGCACTCACCTCGAATCCATATTTTCCCGCAGACTGTTCAAGATCCACGCCCAGCAATGCCCTAAAAACAAAGAGTCTTGCCCCTTCGGCGGCCTTTCGATTCCAAAACAAAATCTCTTTGCCGTACCATTTTCCCTTCGCTTCCCTCAGTGCCTTCTCGCTACGGAGTTCCGCGAGCAGCAGACCGCCTTGAGTCGAAGCGGGCGAACTAAGACGGAGTTCCGCGGTCTTACCACACTTCATCTTACTTTGAACGGCAGCCGCGCGAGTCTCTGCCCTAATAGGAAGCAAGAGAAGATAAGAAAGTGCCACTAGCTGGAGAGACCGGATGAATAAGACCTGCAGGAGGTTCTGGGTTCCCATTTCTCGCGATGAAATCATACAAGTCTACGCTACAGCAAGACGCCCACCGCGCCGACAAGAAATCAAAGGAACACCGGCGAAACTGTAACCAGCATGCGTTGACAAGCATGTGCCTCGAGTCTATTCTCTGGCCGCTAGTCCGGCGCGACAGAAAACGAGCAAAGAAAGAAAGGAAGAAAACCGATGGCAAAGAAACCCACGGCCGAAGATGCCCGGCTGATTCTGCAGCTTTACGATTTGCGCCGCGAAGCGGAGATGCGCAAGGCGCGTCACTGGTGGCTGATTACTTTTTGGCCGGAAAATGCGGACGCCTACCTGAAAATTGACATGGCTTTCGGTTCACAGGAAAACAACTGGCTGCGGCAATTGATGGGCTACTGGGGAATGGCGGCATCTCTGGTGCTCCAGGGGGCGCTTAATGAAAAACTTTTCCTTGAGCCGGCCTTTTCTGGCGAGATGTTTTTCATCTTCGCGAAGATTCATCCGCTTTTGAAAGAGCTGCGCGAAAAAACGCAGAACCCGGACATGATGGGAAACGTAGAGAAAGTCATCATGAGCACGAAGGAAGGCCGCCAACGCTTCGAGAGGATTTCCCAGCGCGTGGCCTTCCGGCGGAAGACCATGGCAAAAGCCGCTCCGTGATGTTTGCCGCCTGTTAGTTCGGGGATCGCCAGTTTCCCGCGGCGGCGAACAATTGCAGTCCTACGGCGTAGGAACCGTTCTTCAAGGTTTGGCAGTACACGACGCGCGCCCGAGAACGAAAATTGCCCAAGAGCGATCGGACATTTAGTCTTTCGTTGGGGTGCCAGGGTTTGCTGGTCACTACGCGGGCCCCCCGGACACTGACGTTTTCTGTGACACCCTCTTGAGCAGGCGTTCGAACGTCCAGGCTGGCGAGATCTACCACAACTTTGATAGGAACTCGTTCTTCCGCCCGGTTCGCCGCGGTTTGCATGGGACCCCGCACTCCTGTTCGGCTGGAGATACTGCGCTGGCGTCGTGGCGGGTTACAACAGCAAGGAAATCATACTGCGGGAAGTCCGGCAACGGTCAAGAATTTTCAAAATATGAGTACATGGGGTGTCCGGTCGAGCGACACCCCATCCCACGATCGGACGGCGCGGAGTCTGGCTGACTGATCCCAAGCGATGGAAGTCTTTGAACCTCCACAAGTTCCACCTCGAAGGGAACGGCAATGAAATTGCCATTACCCTGCAGAATCTCTTCGCCTGGCTTTCTCGAGGAATGGCAAGGAGGCGAAAATGAAGAAAACGGAGTGGGTACGCGAGACGCTTTCCAGTTGGCCTGGGCTGGACTACCAAAGAGAGAAAGAAGCGGCAGGTTGGCGCCTGGTGGCCATGGAATGGGAACGTGAGATTGAAGCCGAGGCGGAGCATGGTGAAGGGGCACAGCCCGCTGAGGAGATTCCCTACGGGATGCGGATCGCTTCCGACTGCCACCATCTGGAAGAGAACCCCTCAGAAATGCAAATCCTCAAGTTCCTGGCGGAGTTAATCGTCCAGGATGCCTCCTTCACCGCGATGGCGGATGCGCTGAACATGCGAGGTTTCCGCACACGGGACGCCCGTGCGTGGACGGCTGCCGGGGTGTTCAAACTGACGCCGCGGCTGATCGAGATCGCCCCGAGAATCCTTTCCGGGCAAGAGTGGGAATCACGTAAAAAACAATTGTCGCGGGTAACGTGGAATTCCTAAAGCGCTTCGGGGCACATCCGTGCGGGCCTCGATGCCCGTGAACTCATAATCCCGAATGCGCCTGCTACTCTCAGCCCTCCTCCGCTCCGGTCGAGGAACGCGCCAGTCTGCTTAGATCTCGCCAATATCTTCATTCCATATGGCAGGATTTTCCTGGATATACTTTGTGAGAAGTTGTATGCATTCCTCCGAGCGGAGGTCGATGACCTTTATCCCGTTCTCGCGGAGCCACTCGACACCTCCTTGAAAATTGACAGACTCGCCGACTACTGCCGTGCCGATTCCGAATTGCCGGATTAGACCGCTGCAATACCAGCAGGGCGCGAGAGTCGTGACCATGATCGTGCCCCGATAGCTGCGCTGCCGGCCGGCTTTGCGAAAAGCATCGGTTTCGCCGTGTGCTGATGGATCGCCTTCCTGAACCCTGCGATTGTGACCGCATCCCAGGAGCACGCCAGTCGCGCCAAAAAGAGCCGCGCCAATAGGAATGCCACCTTCGGCCAAGCCCTTATGCGCTTCTTCCAAGGCAACCTTCAACATTCGGGAATACTTTTCTTGGTTACTTTCTCTGTTTGCAGCCATATTTTTAGTAAGGTAATGGTTTTTATTCGGCCCAGGCCGTTGATGAATGTCACTTCTTGCGCGGAGAATTATCATCGCCCGGCCGGGTCGTTTCGGATTCGGGCAGCTTTGTACCCCAGATATTATTGTCTTCCTCCAGAGAGGAAATCCCGATCTGGTTGGACTCTTCCATGCCGATCTGTCCGATCCATATGACGCGGAAACGGGCTTTTCCGCGCCAGGGACGCTTAACTTCAATCGTCTCGCCAGGTCCCGTCAGATAGCCGAGACCGTCGAGCCGCGCTCCGCTCTTGCTGATATCAACCGTGTACGAACTTTGAACAAAAGGATGGCCGTTGCGGTCCACTCCTTTCACAATCACGCGAATGCTCTTGGGAATCCTGGGATTCCGCCTGGTTTTCTTCCAAAACTGAGTGGAAGGGTATTTAAGGGCTACGCCGACCAGCGTTTTGCCCTCCGGGATTTGTTCGACGTAAACAATTCGAATCTCCTGCTCTTCGCGGCTGGCTTTGTTGATGAGAAAAGCTGTTTCGCCGACGTCCAGTTTTGTTTTTAGCGTGAGCAGCGCCCCGCTGGCGTTCACCAATAAAGTGGAAGTCTCTTCCTGAAGAGAACCCTGATTTTTGGTCCAACCATAAATAACGACAGCCACGTGCAAGGGCAGCCGCTCGCTCGATCGAGGTTTCTTTTTCTTTTCTGAGGATTCCGCGGCTTTGGGCACTGGTGATTCTTGAGGTTCTTGGGGTGCGCCCGGTCGCAAAGAAGGATAGCCAGGAGCCGCGCCTTCCTCGCACGCCTCGATCGGCATCTCCCGCAGGACGCCATGCAGCTGACATTCAAAATCCCATGGTAGGTGGAGAATGTTTTCAAGCGATTCTTCCCGGTTCTCGAGAATCACCCATTCATCGTGGTCCCCGTGAGGGCAACGTAAGCGAATTGCGTAGTTCTTCGGCATCGCGCTTTATGCCGACGGCCAAGGAGCCGGCCCACTGCAGCGTTGGCACCTCGTTCGCCGCCTCTACCATTTACTTTAACTCTGCCACGGAACTGTAGAGGTGCAATTCTTGACCGGAGTCACGCGGGCATCACGGGGGCTGAAGGAAGGTACGAGCAGGCTGAGCGTTAGTGAGAACTGTCTCTCTAGCGCTTCTGGAACTCGTTCCAGGAACCCGTTGTCTTTCGCATCAAAATCTCCGAAGCTCCCACAAGAATAAAATCCTTCAATTCCCCGATCACTTCGAATCCCAGCCTTTCATAAAATCGCTGACTTCGCGGATTGAAAGACGAGCAGCACAGAAAGACGTTGGGCGATTCGCGGAAGATTCTTTCTTCCGCAAAGCGCATCAACTCTGGACCGATTCCGGTGCTCCGCTAGCAGGCTCGACGCAGATGGACTGAATATATCCCGCGAATGGTCCGTTCATATTCAGGATTAGGAAACCCACCAATTCATCCCTGCAATAAGCCAGGTACACTTCCCGGTCCGGCTTCTGCAAAACTTCCAGACACTTGTCATAATCGCGTAGCAGCGTGATCCAAGGCTCTGAACTCGACATCATCCGCGCGCAGCGTTCCGCGTCATCTTTGGTTGAGATCCGCCGGATTCGCAGTGGCGTGTAGGGAGCAGATGTCATGGCCGCCTCGCGATGAAGCTCCTGGAAATTTCTACTATAGCCCCGCGAGGATAGCGTGACTCCAGAACCAATTTGGCCGCAACGTCTCGACGTTCATAAATGGCTGGAGTCGAAAGGCCTCGGGAACAATTCCCGCACGCGCAAGATCTCGCTCTTACCTTTCAAGTTTGCCAGGATGACAAGGACATCGCCGCAGAATTCCCAGATCAGCTGCCGGCACGCGCCGCACGGCGGAGTTAGCGAATCGGTATCCGTAACGACGGCGATGGCGTCGAATCCGCGTTCGCCTTCGCTGATAGCCTTAAAGAGGGCTACGCGCTCTGCGCAAATGGTCAGTCCATAGGTGGAATTCTCCACGTTGCAACCACCAAAAATTCTCCCCGAAATCGCGCGCAACGCCGCGCCCACGCGAAAATTAGAATAGGCCGCGTGCGCATTTTCTCGCGCCAGCTTTGCCGCTGCCGTCAAGGTATCGAATTCGCTCACCTCCGTCTCCTTTGGCCGAAGAATTCAGTGTGCTCAAACAATCGATTCGCCGATTCGAGGGATTACCGCTCTTAATAGCGCGATGAATTGTCCTTTCACACGCTCAGTGGTTTTAAAAACTTCGAGATGGCTAAGCGGCTTGTCGAGGATTCCCGCGGCGGCGTTGGTCACGCAGGATATTCCAAGCACGCGCATGCCGCTGTGCCGCGCGGCAATCACTTCGGGCACAGTCGACATTCCCACAAGATCGGCCCCAATGGTTCGCAGGTAGCGTATTTCCGCGGGGGTTTCGTAACTGGGTCCGGTCAACGCAGCGTACACGCCTTCGGGCATTTCAAGGCCCAGCCGATTCCCTTCTTTCACTGTCTGTTCGCGAAATTCTTTATCATAGGTGACGCTCATGTCAGGGAATCGCAGGCCGAAGCGCTCATCGTTAGGCCCGGAAAGTGGATTCACTCCTTGCAGGTTGATGTGGTCTTTGATCACCACCAGCCGACCTTCGACAAAATCGGTCTCGATTCCGCCCGCAGCGTTCGTGAGGATCAGGGCCTTCACCCCCATGCGCGTGAACACCCGGACGGGAAACGCCACTTCCTTCGCCGAATACCCCTCGTACAAATGCACGCGGCCCTGCATCGCGGCCACCGCCACATTTTCCACCTTGCCGATCACCAACCGTCCGGCGTGTCCGAGAGCCGTGGATTGCGGGAAATGCGGAATTTTGATGTACGGGATCCTTGTCGCGTGGCTGAATTCATCGGCAAATGCTCCCAGGCCAGAGCCAAGAACGATGGCGATTCGGGGCCGCAATGACGTCTTCGAATAAATATATTTCGCAGCAGTTTCCGCGCGGTTGAATTCGCCATCAGACAAGACTGCTTCTTTCGAACCACCCGAGTCTTTCTCGCGCGGCGCCTTGCGAGCGCTCGCTGCTTTTTTCTTTCTTGCGCTCACGTGAGCATTCCCACGATGGAGGCGGACATCAAATTGGCCATGGTACCCGCGAGCATGGCGCGGATGCCAAATTTCGCGAGCTGACTGCGTTGCTCCGGCGCGAGCGCGCCGATGCCCCCGATCTGAATCCCAATCGAGCTGAAATTCGCGAAACCACAGAGAGCGAAGGTAGCGATGGCAAAAGTACGCGGATCGAGCGTCCCCTTCATGGGTCCAAGCTGGCTGAACGCCACAAATTCATTGATGACCATACGCGTCCCGAGGAGGTTCCCAATCGCTGCCGCGTCATGCCAGGGCACGCCGATCAGCCATGCGACAGGCGCGAAGATCCATCCGAAAACCATTTGCAGACTTTTCGGAAACCACGCCATGTGAGGCCAGTTATGAATGCCCCCCATCATGGCATTGAGCAACGCCAACAATGCGATGAACGTAATCAGCATTGCGCCGACATTGAGTGCGAGATGCAAGCCGTCACTCGTGCCTCGGGCAATGGCCCCCAGCAGATTGGTTTCTTTTTCCATGGGTGGCATTTCCACACGACCCGCTGTCAGCGGCTCTTCGGTTTCCGGGACGAGCATCTTGGCCATGAGCAGCGTTCCCGGCGCCGTCATGATGACTGCTGTCAAGAGGTTCTTGGGATCGGCGCCACCCACCTGGATGTACCCGGCCATCATGCCGCCGGAAATGTGAGCCATCCCACTGGTCATGACGACCATCAGTTCCGACTTCGTCAGTTTTGGAAGAAAAGGCCGGATGGTGAGTGGAGCCTCGGTTTGCCCCATGAAAATGCTGGCTGCGACGTTCAGCGATTCCGCGCCGCTGGCGCCCATCACGCGAGTCATAATCCACGCCGCAGCGCGGATGATCAGCTGCATCACTCCGAGGTGATAAAGAACCGCGAAGAACGCGGCAATAAAAATAATCGTCGGAAGTACCTGAAACGCAAACGAGAAGCCAAGCCGGGAGAGTTCCTTCGGCTGACCGATGTCGCCGAAGACGAATGCGGAGCCCGCGAAGGAAAAGCTCAATAGCTTATTCGCGCCGGCACCGAGGAAAGCAAACAGCGAGCTACCCGCATTCGAACGGAGAACAAAAAAACCAAGCGCCAACTGCAGACCGAGGCCCCAAACGATGGTCTTGAGCTTGATCGCGCGCCGATTGGTGGAGAACAGCCAAGCCAATCCGAGAATCACGGCCATGCCCAGCACGCCTGTCCATCTTCCCATGAAGAATCCTTCCACAATGGATCTAGTTCCCGATGATGCGCCGTACAAGCGGCAGCGAATGAGCGGGTGGCTCCGCGCCGATTAGATAACTCCCGGTGATCAAGTCCCTTGCCTCCGCCAGTCGCGCGCCCGAATTGTAATCGATGGCGGCCAGAGGTTCATCTTTTTCAACGCGTTCGCCGATGCGCTTGTAAAATTCAAGACCAACAGCGTGATCGATAGAATCCTCTTTTTTCTCCCGCCCGCCACCAAGGATCGCCAGAGCGATGCCAAACTGTTCGCAAACTGTTCCCGTGATAAAGCCGCTCGAAGTGCTTCGAACCTCCACACGGGAGCGGGCCTTTGGCAATCGCTGCGGTTCGTCTACTACGCGCTCATCGCCGCCTTGGAGCTTAATACCTTGCCTGAATTTTTTCTTCGCCTGGCCAGTCGCGATCATGGTTTCGGCGAGGCGGCGGCCCTCTTCGATGTTCATCGTGCGTTCCCCCAAATAAAACATCCAGGCGGAGAGCTCCACGGAAAGCTCGCGGAGGTCGGCTGGGCCCCCGCCGCTGAGAACTTCGATGGATTCTATTACTTCGATGGCATGACCGGCAGAGCGCCCGAGCGGCTGATTCATGTCTGTAATCAGGGCGACGGTCTTTTTGCCCATGCGATTTCCGGTTTCCACCATGATTTCGGCGAGCAGCGCCGCATCCTCTTCACGCTTCATAAACGCGCCGGAGCCCGCTTTCACGTCTAGGACCAGCGCGTCGATGCCCTCGGCTAGTTTCTTGCTCATGATGGAAGCGCAGATGAGTCCTACATTCTCAATGGTGGAGGTGACATCGCGAAGTGCATAAATTTTCTTATCGGCAGGAGCGATTTCCGCGGTTTGGCCAATCAACCCCATTCCACATTCGCGGAGGACACGGCGGAATCCTTCCAGAGAGAGATTTACGTTGAAACCCGGAATTGCTTCAAGCTTATCCAGTGTCCCGCCCGTGTGGCCAAGTCCTCGGCCACTGATCATGGGCACCGTGAGCCCGCCCGCGGCGACGATGGGCGCAAGGATCAAGGAGGTCTTGTCGCCAACTCCTCCTGTCGAGTGCTTGTCGACCTTCTTCCCGGGAATGTCACCGTGGTTCAAGACTTCTCCCGAAAAGAGCATCGCCTCGGTGAGCGCGGCAAGCTCTGATCGGTTCAAGCCGCGAATCCACGCCGCCATGAGCCAGGCGGCCATTTGGTAATCAGGAATTTCGTCCTGCGTATATGCCGAGACGAGGAAGTCAAGCTCCTCGCGAGAGTGCTCTCCGGCGTCGCGTTTCTTGCGAATCAGGTCAACGGCGCGCATGTGTGTGTGAAGAGGTGTCGCCGGAGGGTAGCATCGGCCGAAGGGGGCGTCAACGAACGGTAAAGAAAGACGGTTAGGACGCAGGACTATCCGCTGTTCCGTCTGGCCGTCCTTCGTTCCATGCCTGCTTCTCTCACGGCAGCAACGGATTCGCGGTGCCGCTTAATTCCTATTGCGAAAGGCGGCGACCTTGGCGCGATTGCCGCAAAGCCCCATGCTGCACCACCGTCGGCTGTGGTTCTTGCTGGTATCGTAGAAAAAGAGAATGCAATCGGGATTTTCGCACTTGCGAATCGCAGAATAGTGCGCGCTCGAAAAGAAATTTGCGGCCAGATGTGCCACGGGAACAACTACGTCCGCCGGTTTTTCGAGCAGCCAGCGCGATTGGATTTGTAATCTCCCTTTTGCCGGGATTACCTCGGCCGCTAGGCGTGGATATTTCAGGTGCCTGTTCAGGGCTTCCGCCAAGGAGCCGGGTATACGACCCGAGTTCACGATATTCTCGACGGAAGTACGAAGCAGGCTCCGTAGCCCGCGAGCAGTTTGAAGGGATCTCTTTGCCTCCGGTGTGTCTGCCCACTCCCCGCGGAGCCGATGGGCGTTCCCAGTGCTCGCAATTCCCGCCTTTTCAAGCCATTCGGCGAAATCCGAGAAATTCTGCAGCAGTTCAGTACGTACACCATCGAGTATAACTTCCGTGTTTACAAAGTCTAAGGAGGAATCATTGGCAACGAATAGAAAGTCAGTCATAAGACCTCAAAAAATCTCCAGATTCTCCGAATCTTTCGAACCTAGACGGCATCCAACTCTTTGTAACCTTCATTATGGCACTTTTACAGGTTATGCTCAATTAGACACAAAGGAAAGTCAAATGGCCCGCCTTCCCATAGTTAACCCCAGCAGTTCTACTGGCAAAGCGCGCCGAGTGCAGCTGATCGAGTAAGTCCAGCAGTGGATCCGCGGCTCACAAATTTCTGTAAGAAAGCAGCATGGCCAGTCGGAGTAGGGATCATGATCGCTCATAACCCCCTCCACGGATCCGGACAAGCGGCACTACCGCATCCGGCTCTTGCCTTAGGTGACGACGCCCATGCGGCGGAGAGGATAGGGAT